>Ga0247825_10001351_pt1 | contig 16048 bp, 9 predicted proteins | sample 13C_Vanillin_Day_FD_194413 | JGI IMG/M metagenome (GOLD analysis project Ga0247825, IMG submission 194413) | Soil microbial communities from agricultural site in Penn Yan, New York, United States - 13C_Vanillin_Day48 | ecosystem: Environmental > Terrestrial > Soil > Agricultural land | place... | reverse complement strand
GCCTTCAGCCTGCTGCCGCGCCTGCCTCAGCGAATGCTAGAGGTGAGCACGTTGGCTTGTTCCAGCCTCCCCCTGGTGGCAGCGGGGTATGCGGATCTGGCGCTGGGACGCGGCCTTGACTTCCAGCATGCGGACCTCTGTGCCCTCTTCGAGGGGCTGGAGCGCCGTTGCATCTATTACGAAGGGCAGGTGCCCGTTGTCCGGGGAAGCTTCGACCAGCTCCGGGCGGGGCAGCCTGTGCTGGATCCGCGGACGTTGCTGCTGCCGCCCGCCAGGGAGGCCTCCCCCGCCTCCAGGCTCGTCCCCTTCGAGCCGTCCCTGGAACTCGACTGGATCCATGGATACTCGTTCCAGCAGCGCAGGACCATTCTGGTGCCCGCTCGGAGCGTGTTCCTCGGCTACCAGGCGGATCGGCTGCTGCTGCATGAGAGCTCAAGCGGCTGCGCGCTGGGCGCTAGCTTAGAGGAGGCCTTTCTCCATGCACTGCTCGAGCTGATCGAACGTGATGCCTTCCTGATGACGTGGTACGCGCGGCACCCGGTGGTACGGCTTGAGCTGGCGACTGCCCGGGATCGCCGCATCCACCACCTGTGCGACAGCGCTGAGCGCAAGGGGTATGAGATCCGGGCCTATCGCACCACGGTGGACACCCCAGTTCCCAGCGTGTGGGTGATGGCCGTGGCGCGCGGGGACCAGGGGCCGAAGACGCTCAGCAGCGCGGGGGCTCACCTGAGGGCAGAGCGCGCCATCCTGTCCGGGCTGGTCGAGGTGCTCGCCTCGCTGGAGCTGATGGGTCCCGCGTTTGACGCGAGCAGAGGACGAGAGTGCATGGCGGATCCATCCAAGGTGGACACGCCGATGGATCATTTCCACCTGTTCGGCATCCCCGAGCAGGCCCGTGCGCTGGACTTCCTTGAGAGGGGCGGCCGGCAGCCCATCACGGAGGCGTTCGCCCAGGAATCCTTCCTAGCGGAGGGAAGGGATCTGACGGGCAAGCTCGATCTACTGCTGCGGCGCCTGCTGGAGAATCACCCAGATACTGTCCTGGTGGATCTCACGCCGCCGCGGTTGGCGCGCCAGGGGCTGTACTGTGTCCGGGCACTGGTCCCAGATATGCTGCCGATGACCTTCGGGCACGGCAATCGCCGGACGCACGGCTGCGCGCGCCTGAAGCGATGGAGGGCGAGACAGGAGCTCTCCACGGACTCAAGCGATGAGCTGCCTCCCCACCCATTTCCATAGGCGCTCCAGGAGATGCGATGACGAGCACAGAAGGGGTACAGGGGCAGGCTGCGGCGCTGGAGGCGACCTGGGACTTCGCGCCCTATGCACTGTTGCGCACCGCGGGGCTGCAGGCGAGCATCTGCGCGGAGCTGCGCTTCCCGCGAGCCACCCGGCTGCTGGAGCGCTACGAGGAACTGCAGGAGCACCTGCTGCGGGAGCGGGAACTGCTGTCCGAGTTCCTCCATACGCGGATTCATGAGCACCGCGAGCAGGTGAAGGCACGGCGGGCGCTCATCAACCTGCGGCGGGACCTGTACCAGCTCAAGCCCTCCGCCGCCCGGCACCTGGAGGGGGTGGAGGGGCTGTTGGAGGCAGAACTCCACTCGCGGCTGACAGCCTTCCTGGTGGCAGTGCAGGAGCAGGAGTCGCTGCACAAGGGTTTCGCCGCGCAGCTCGAGTCCGAGTACAGGGCGAAGCGGGCGCAGATGCAGGCACTGGTGCGCGCGCACCCTGGCTTCCATGCTGGACTGGATGTGGCGAGCTCCAGCATGAGTGAGCATCTGGCACGCTATTTGGAGGTCGCTCCGGAGGCGCCCACGGCCCCCTGGCGCTCCTTGGAGATCTCACTCGTCTCCTACTTCCTGAGGGCCGCGATGAAAACGAGCCCCCTGAGCCGTTTTACCTGGGTCACCGCGCTGAGTTGGCCCCCACGGGAGCAAGGGCCCAGCCTGGCCGGTGAACTCGATTCCGGCTCCTTCCGCGTTCATGTGGAGCTGAACCGCTCCGTCCTGCGCGCCCTGGTCAAGGCCTTGCTGGAGCACCCCACGCTCTCGCTCCACCTGAAGTACCGTTCGAACACCGATCTGATCTTCGACGGAGAGTACGCCTATGTCTTCACCCGCCAGCGGAGTGACAAGATCATCGAGCGCTACGGGCGCATCCGGCTGACGGGGGCCCACCGCACGCTGCTCTCGTACGTGGAGCGCCACGGAGCTCTGTCGCTGCTGGAGCTCGCCGGGGCAATGGGAGAGGGGGTCGCGCAGGAGCAGGCGCTGAAGATGCTGCGAAAGCTGGTGGAGTCGGCCCTGCTCGTCCCAAGGCTGGCCCTTGGAGATGATCAGACAGAGGGCTTGGCCTGCGTCATCCAGGAATTGGGAGAGGTGCAGCAGCCCCTGGCGAGGGACAGCGCCACGAAGCTTGAGGAGGTGCGCGAGCTATTGGCCCAGTACGCCGCAGGAGAGGGCGCCGCGCGCCTGGCCTGCCGGACCCGGATCCAGCAGGTGCTGAAGCAGGTGCTGGCCATGCTCTCTGGGGATGTGTCTCCAGAGATGACGGATCGGCTGATCTACGAGAACGCCGTCGCCAGTGCCCGGCGGTTCGTGGCGCCACCCGTGCTGACGCGGCCCGAAGCCTCGGAGGCACTCCTGGTGGCGGAGCTGGTCTCCCTCCTGGACGACACCGTGCATACGCAACTGCACGAGGCCAGCGCGTTCGTGCAGCGCTATGGCGTGGGGGGCATCTGCCGCAACGCCTACGAGTTCCTATTGCCCTCGCTGGGAGGCGAACAGCCCGCCCCCCCTGCTCCCGAGGTGCTCAGCTATGTGGAGGGCCTGCAGGCCCGGCGGGAGAGGCTCCGGGAGGCACGCCGTGCCTTCTTCGTCCACTTGCTGGAGCGCACCCGGGCCCAGGCGGGACAGCCCGAGGTGAGCCTGGAGCCGGACTGGGTGCGTGCGAGGCTGTCCCCCGAGCCTGTGCGCACCAGCCGTGCCCTGACCTTGCTGTTGCAGCCAGCGCCTCGCAGTGGGGGTTTCGTGCTCAACGCCGTCTTCCCTGGCTATGGCGCGATGCTCGCCCGCTTCGCGCCCTTGTTCCGGCAGGATGCGCGCGACGTGGCTGTCTTGGACGCGCTCCAGCAGAGCCTGCGCAAGCAGACGTGGCCCGGCAGGCCGGCACAACTGGTGCTGTCCAGCAGTCACTCCGTCAACGTGCTGCCCACACTCACTCCCGAGGCACTTCACTCAGCGGGCTCGCCTCGGGCCGTGCAGCCAGAGGTGAAGGAGGTGCGGCTCAAGGAGTTGGCCGTGCGCCACGCGCCCGGCCGACACGCGCTGGAACTGGTGCACCCGGACGGCGGCGTGATCGTGCCCCTCTACCTGGGGCTGCTGGCCACTCCCTTCCTCCCACCCTCCGATGAGCGGCTGACTCGGCTGAGCCCTGCGAGCCTGTACCGCGTCAACTTCGTGGAGGTGCTGGAGCAGTTGGCGGGCCCACCCGCAGGACAGGTGCGGGAATGGCCACGGATACGGCTGGGGCGTCTCATCCTCTTGCGGAGGACATGGGTCGTCCATGATCGCCAGGGGCTGGAGCGGGAGAAGGGCGAGGAGGACTTCGACTACTGGATCCGGTTGCGGCGCTGGGCCGCTCACCATGGCATTCCCCGGCAGTTCTTCCTCTACCCTCCTCCGGACAGGCACTTGCAGCTCAGCCAGCGCTTCCTGAAAGAGGCCAATCGGGGAGCCTGGCTTAAGCCCCAACTCATCGACCTCGATAGTGCGTTCTCCCTGCAGGTGTGGGAGAAGCAGTGCCGGGGCATGTCGCTGCCCTGGCACCTGCAGGAGGTGCTACCTTCCCCCGAAGATGCATCCATCCAGGTGGACGGGCGCGCTCATGCCTCGGAGCTGTGCCTGGAGCTTCACCTTCGCCAGGAGCACTGAATCCATGGAGACGTGGAAGTGCCTGCATATCCACTACCACGCGCCGGACAAGGACGGCCTGTTTCTGGAGGGGGTACTACCCGCGGTGGAGCGGCTGCTGCGGCAGGGCACCCTGACGCGCTGGTTCTGTCAGCGCCACTGGCTGCACGGACCGCACCTCCGGGTCCACGCCGGGCTTGCCTCGACCGATGCCTGGGAGGTGGTGCGGGGGGAGTTGGAGAGCCAGGCGAACGGCTATCTGGCGAGCCATCCCTCCACTGCCTCGCTGAACGAGGAGGAATACCTGCGACGCTATGGGCCCATCGCCGTACTCGAGCAGTCGGGGGAACACCCGCTGCCGCTGTACCCCGACAGCTCCCTGCACTGGAAAGAGTCCCTTCTGCCGGAGCAGCCGTATGGAGGCGCGGAGGGGGCACGGATCGCTCGCGACTTCCTGGCGGACACCCAGGCCGTGCTCACTGAGGTCATACGGCAAACGCCGGACCGCATGGCGGAGCGGCTCTTCATGCTGGCGCGCTTGATGCTGGCTTACTGTGCCTCCTTCGAGGCGCCTGCCGTTGCGGCGCTGTCCTTCCGCTCCCATGCGGAGGCCTACTTCCATGGCGTCCCCAATGGGGCCGTGCTCCGCCAGCGCTTTGAAGCCTCCTTCGCGCAGCAGGCGGAGAGCCTGGGCCGCGCCTTGGAGGAGGCGGAGCAGGGGCTCGTCAGCCCGGTGATCGCAGGCTGGATGGCCGCTGTCCGCCGTGGCTATGAGCGCACCGTCGAAGCCGCACGGCAGGGAACGCTCAGGCTTCCAGGCCGGGAAGACTATGAGGCACTCGAGGCCCGGCTACCCGAAGGGCTCAGCCCGGAGATGGCCGCCAGCGCCACCTTCGAGCCCAGCCCCTACCACACGGCGCTGCGGGACAAGGACGACCCCTATGCCCGGTTGCTGGAGACGCCCGAGTTCCAGGGCCGGCGCCTCCTCGTCAATCTCGTCTACAACAAGCTCCTGTTGGCGGGCATCAGACCTCTGGAGCGGCTCTTCCTGTGCTCCATCGTGGCCCAGACCGCGGAGCGCCGACACGGCGATTGGAAGGAGACTGCCCAGGCACTGGTGCGTGGAGGTGCCCAGTGAGCGGCTCAGACTCGGAAGCTGGTCAGGTGCAGGCCTTCCATGTGGAGACCTGCTACCACGAGCACAAGCCACCGGCGCTGAAGAGCGCGGCACCGGTGGAGGCGCCGCTGCCCGGCGGGCTGAGTCTCCCGGTGCCAGCGGAACCCCTGATGATGCCGGTGGGACAGGCGCTGCGCCTGCGGCGGAGTTGCCGGGACTTCCAGCCCGCCGCGCTGCGGCTTGAGGCGGTGAGCACGCTGCTGGCCGCGGGCGCCGGGGCCCGCAGCGATGCCCTGTTGAAGGACCACACCTTTCGCACCTACCCCTCGGCCGGCGCGCTCTACCCGGTGCGGCTCTACCTGGCCGCGCTGCGCGTGGAGGGACTGCCGCGGGGCGTGTACCGCTACCAGGCGGCAAGCCATACGTTTCACCCCAGCGGTCTCTCCCAGGACGTCATGGAGGCAGACCTGCGGCGGATGCTGGATGCCGATACTCTGGACACCGGGATTCCCGCCGCCGGGCTGTTGCTCTTCCTCACGGCGCACCTTCCCACCATCACGAGCAAGTACGGTGCTCGCGGCTACCGCTTCGCGCTCCAGGAGTCGGGCCACCTGGGGCAGAACCTCCTGCTGGCCGCCGAGGCTCTGGGGCTGGGCTCGCTGGCGCTCGGCAGCTACCTGGATGATGTCGCAGCGAGGGTGGTAGGGACCTCCTTGGAGATCGAGCCTGTCATGTACGTGGTGGCCATCGGCCAGGCCGTCCCGCCGCTCCGCCAGGCGCTGGTGCCCTCTGCTGAAGTGGAGGATGAGGCAACGGGTCACGAGCAGCAGGTGCTAGCCCAGCTGCTGGGCCATGTGCCCATGGACTCTGCCTCCGCCGATCTGGCCGAGAGCTACCGCGCTGCCGGACGGCAGGCCTTGCGGTCCCGGCCCCACCCCTGGCTCCAGTGGCGGCTGGAGACGAAGGATCCGCGAGCCTTGCTCATGGGGCGGATCGGAGAGGCGCTCCAGGCGCTAGAAGCCGAGGGGCTCATTCTCGGGTTCTGGTTCCTCGTCAAGAGCGATGGAGGCCAGCACCTGAGGCTTCGTGTCCTGCCTGCCACGGGCGTACCCGAGGAGCAGGTAGGGGCCCGCCTCGAGCAGGCCATCGCGGAGGGCCAGCAGGCCCAGGAACTGTCCCGCGCGTACCGTACCGTGTACGAGCCGGAGTTGTACCTCTTCGGAGGGCCGCGGGGCCTGGAGTTCATCCACACCTTGTTCATGCTGGACAGCCGGCTGGCCTTGGAGGCGGGAGGCAACCCGAAGCGCACGGCGGACCGGCTCTCTCAGATATGGCTCGAGTGCATGCTGCGACATGCGGGCCTGGATGCCTTCGAGCGCTGGGATGTCTGGAAGAAGGTCTGTCTGCTGCGGCCTGGAGATCCCCCGGCCCAGATGGTCCCGCTCATCCAGAAGATGCGCCCCGCGCTCCAGCAGCTCAATGAGGCGGGCACCGCCGATCTGGTGCGCCATATCGAGGAGGCGCTGCCTGGCGGCAAGCACCTGTGCGCGCGCCTGGCGGAGTGGGGCACGTCGCTTCAGGCCGCTCAGCGGTATGGAGAGCTGACCCGCCCACTCCGCGAGTGGCTCGCCACGGGTATTGTCTTTCACTGGAACCGGATGATGTATCAGCCCCTGGAGCAGCTCTTCCTATCCCGGCTATGGGAAGAGGCGACCCGGCCGCTGGCCTGAAGACACCTAGAGGCTCTGCATGTACCCCAAGCTCAGGCCAGATGTGTACATCGCCCCCGCGGATGATGGGGCGTACGTCACCGTGGACGGGAAGCGGACGCACTTGAAGGGCAAGCACCTGCTGGTGCTGCTCGAGCGGCTGATGCCCTTCCTGGATGGGAACCACAGCCTGGAGGATCTCACCGCACGGCTCCCGGCGGACAAGCGGACCTTCGTGCTCAACCTCATCAACCTGCTGGTGCAGGTAGCCGCCCTGCGGGATGCCGCCGAGGATCGGCAGCACCGGCCTGATGAGGCCACCGCGCGGACCTACGCTGTCTCGCTCAGCTACCTGGAGACACTGGCGGAGGGAGCCAACCGCCGCTTTCTCCAGGTTCGCAACGCGCGGGTGGTGCTGCTCGGCGGAGGTGCCGCAGCCCGGATCCTGGCCACAGCGCTGTGCGAGGCCGGCGTGAGTCAGGGGACAGCCATGCTCCCGGAGGGAGACCCCCATGCCCCCGTCCTGCGTGCGGCGCTGGCTGGCCATGCGCAGGTGGATCCGCAGGTGGCATGGGAACTTCGGGAGTTCTCCGGGCCGCTGCAAGGCCAGGTGCGAGATGTGCTGGAGGGGTGCACGCTCGCCATCGGCGTGGGGACGGCGGAGGAGCTGACGGGGATACAAGCGCACTGCCTGGAGTTGGGCGTGCCGCTGCTGCCGGTGATGCAAGCCCAGGGCTTTGGCACCGCCGGCCCCCTGGTCCGGCCAGGACAGGCAGGATGTGTCCGGTGTGCCCGCTCCCGCATCCAGTTCCCAGGGCCCGGCGAGCCCAGCGCCAGCCAGGCTTGGGGCTTCCTGGGCGCGCGTGCCGCCGTCGAGGCCTTCAAGCTCCTGGCGGGCCTGCCCTCGGACTGTGAGCAGGGCATCGTGCGCATCGAGAACGAGACCCTGACGGACGCCCGCTATCCCCTCCAAGCCGTGGGCAATTGCCCTGCCTGCGCGCGGCCCGTACCACGGCTTGAATTGCACCTGGAGCCGCAGGAGAGGGATGGCCTCGCGCTGCCCGAGGGCATCTCCGCGTGGATCAACCCCTTCAGTGGACTGCTCGCCAGCGTTGATGCCGAGGACTGGCCGCAACTGCCAGCCTGCCTCTGGGCAGCTCGCGGGAGGGAGGGCTCATTGATCCTTGTCCCTGGCAAGGATCACGGCTCAGCGAAGGCACGCTGCGTGCTCTCAGGAGTGTCCGGGGTGCTGCCGAAGCAGCCTCCCGAGGATGCAGCCTATGCTGTGCTGGGCAGTACGGCGGAGCTGGAGTTCAGCGCCTTGGAGCGGGCGCCCCAAGACATGGTGTGGTGCCGCTCAGCAGGGGTGAGCGCCGCGGAATGGGTTGGGCAGGGGCTGATTGCCCAGGCCTGCCGGGAGTTGTCCCCAGAGCAAGGGGGACAGCGGCTGACCGCCGCTGAGTTGGGGGCGGCCATGGATGAGGAGACCTCCTTCTGGTGGAAGACCTTGAGCTTGCGCTACGACCTGGAGGTAGAAGCCTGGATGGCAGGGCACCCGCGCCTGCCGGTGAAGGGGGTCTGGCTCATGACGGGGCCAGAGTGCCTTGCATCGGCCGGCGGCCGGTCCCCTGCCGAGGCCTTGAAGACCGCAGTGCTGGCGGCGCTCGGGACGGTCCAGGCCCGGGAAGACAGAAAGCAGGACGCCAGCTTCTCCCTGACGCCGCCAGGAGTGGCCCTGCGCGTAGAGCCCAGTACCCAAGAGTCCCTGAGCTGGACGGGCTGGCTGCGCCAGTTCGGGAACGCCCCCGTGTATCTGGCCCAGGACTCCTCCAATCCCAGCCTGACGGCGCTCGGCGTGTACCTGGGGTGGATCGGCATGAAGCCGGGCATGTGAGTCGTGAGGATCCTCGTCACGGATAAGGAGGGCTTGGGCCCCGTATTGCGTCTGCTGCGCGAGCAGTGGGAGGTGGTGCACACGGTCGAGGTACTCCCGGACGAAGCACCCGAGCTGCTCACGCGTGACGGAGGCGGGCTCGTGATGAGCCTGAGCAGCTCCCGGCAGCATGTACTCGATGGAGAGCAGTGGGCTACGCGAAGGGGGCTATTACACCTGCCCGTGCTGCTGGAGGACGATGCCTCCCATGCCATCATTGGACCGCTCACGAGGCCCAACGTCCCCGGGTGTATGCGTTGCCTGCTCACGCGCCTGGCGGAAGCCGGGCTGGCCTCGAGCGGTGGGCGCCGTCCGCCACGCGCGCTGGGCATCCCTCCTGGGGGGTACCAAGCCTTAGCAACCTTGATACACCGGCTGCTGGAAGAGGACCGCCCCAGCACCGTCTACGAGCTGGAGTGGCGCACCCTGCGCACGGCCCGGCGGCACTTGCTGCCAGTTGGGACGTGCTCGTGTGGGGCTGGCTCCAGCAACTTCCCGGAGCAAGGTGGGCGCTTCCACGCCGAGGGAGGGTTTCTCCGCCAACCTCTGTCCTCGCTCCAGGGAGTGGAGCGCCTGGTCGATGAGCGGTTGGGGCCCGTCCTCAATACCCGCCGGGAGCAAGAGCCGCGCAACGTCTGGCCCACCGTCACCGCGCAGGCGGCCGTCTCCAGCACCGGGGCGCGCGTGTATGGCATCGGCAGGGCCCCGTCCTTCGAGAAGGCACAACTCGTCGCCATCCTAGAGGCGCTGGAGCGCTACTGCGGTCTCATCGATCGCACGGGCTCACCCCGGGTGAGAGCCTCCTTTCGAGAGCTAGGAGAGCGGGCACTGGATCCCCGGCGCGTGGGGCTCTACACGGCCGGGCAATATGCCACGCCGGGCTTTCCTTGCCGGCCTTTTGATGAAGAGGAGCAGATGGAGTGGCGATGGGGCTGGTCGGTCACCCATGGCCGAGCCATGTTCGTGCCAGCGGAGCTGGCCTTCTACGGCGAGAATCCCCGCCCGCGGCTCGTGGCTGAGACGTCCAACGGCTGCGCCATGGCCTCTTCGCCGACCGAGGCGTTGTTGTTCGGGCTTTTGGAGCTCATTGAGCGCGATGCGGCGCTGCGGCTCTGGCACCTGCAGCAGCCTGCTCCACGGCTGGAACTGGACGGAAGCGAGAGCCGGACGGCTTCCATCCTCCGTGAGCAGCTGGCGCGAGCCGGGTATACCGTCCTCTCCTTCGATGTGACGTCGGAGCTGGCCATGCCAGTGGCGCTGCTCGTGGCACTGCGCACACGAGGCGAGGGGGCGGCGGCGCTGTGCGCCAGCGCGGCGCACCCGCTCATGGCAGAGGCGGTGGAGAAAGCCCTCTCCGAGCTGGCGTCCATGGCCGCCTGGGGTTCAGCCCTCGGTCCCGCGGAGTGGGCGCGCGCCGAGGAACTCTCCCTGGATCTGGGGCTTGTTCGCGATATCGACGATCACATGTTGGCCATGGCAGTGCCCTCGGCGCTCGAGCGTCTGGCCTTCCTCACGGAGGGCTCGCGTGAGACGCGCCGTTGCCTAGGGCATGCCAGCCCAGATCGGAACCTGGCGGACCTCGTGCGCAGACTGGCAGATCACGGCTTCGAGCTGATCGCCGTGGATCAGACCGTGCCGACCTTGCGCTCGCAGGGGCTACACTGCGTGCGGGCCATCGTGCCAGGGTTGATCCCCATGTCCTATGGCGCGCTCCTGCGCCGAGCCGTACTGGGGGGCCGGGGCGGGCCGAGGTGGGCTGAGGCGGCGGTACACCCTTTCAGCTAGGCTCCTGGCGGCGCCTGCTGCACTGACGATGAAAGCCATGCGCGAGCGGACCGATCTCCGATTCAACTTCAAGATGAGCTACCTGAAGGCGCACCGCACGGCCGCTGAGGGGGTACCGCCGAAGCCGCCCCGCTTCAAGCCGCGCGTAGGCCAGGAGCATCACCTGCCCATCGAGCTGGAGCACGATCTGGGGCCGCTCCACCTCGCGCTGAGCGGCGGACTGGTCCGCCCGCTGGAGAACGGCCTCGGGCTCAGAGCGGCTGCCACCGCCGCCCATTACACCCTGGGGCTCATGCGGTATGAGCCCACCGATCCCTATCCTCTCCACCGCGCGGCCCCCTCCCCCCGCTGCCTCTACGCCAGTGAGCTGTACTACGTAACCTGGGACAGCGCGGTGCTGCGTCGGGGGATCTACCGTTACTCGCCAGTGCGGCACACCCTGGAGGAGATGCCGCTGCCGGGTGAGGGTTTGCTGGAGCGGTGCTTGACGGGCGCTCCACAGGCGGCGCACTGGCTGCTGACCTCCGTAATGGACCGGATTGGCTACCTCTATGGGAACTTCTCCATCCGCTTGTCCGTGCTTGAGGCCGGGCACGTCATCTCCCAACTGCGCACGGTCTGCCGGGCCCTGGGGCTGGCTACCACCGTGCATCCACGCGTGGGCGACCCGGAGCTCTCCCAGTGGTTGGGCGAGGGCGAGACACCTCTGGCGCTGATCGCCCCGAGCCCCCCAACGGGTAGTCATGGGCTGCAGGCAGCTCCCCCTCCCCCTCGGCCATGGCTGGGCGCGGACCTGCGGCGTACACTCTTGCGGCGCAACTCCGCCCACGGGCCCAATGGTGTCTACCCTGCTGCCATCACCCTGTCCGGGGAGGAGATCTCGGGGTTGGCCTGGTATGCGTTGGAAGAAGCGCTGGAGGATCCCCACAGCGAAGAGATCCTCCGTATGGGATTGTACCTTGTGGTGTTCCACTCAAGTGATCTAACGCCAGGCGTGTACCGCTGGCGACCGCGGGAGCGCCAGCTGGAGCACCTGTTCCCGGTCTCGCCTGATGAGGCCCTGGCGCGCACGTTGTTCACCTCGGAGGGTTTCCGTGCGCGGCAGTGCCCGGTCATTGCCGTCATGACCGCCGACATCCAGGGCGCGTGGCGTCAATGGCGCGAGGAGGGCTATTTCCGGGCGCTGGAGCAGGCGGGCCGGGTGGCCCAGCGTCTGGGGCTCGCGGCGGCGGCACTGGGGCTGTTCGCGCGCCCGGCCGTGAGCTTGGACGAGGCGGCGACTGACAGGCTGCTGCGCCTGCATCTGGTCCGGGAGACCGCCATCTACACCACGCTGATAGGTAAGGATCGCGAGCGCGGCTGGCCTGTCCGCATGGCCCTCTGAGTGAGCTGCGGCTCAGCCCGGGCCGGGGATGGAGGCGGTGAGTTCTCCCGGGTGCTGCCTGTCGAACAGGAAAAAGTGACGGACGGACTCGAGTGCCTCCTCTCTCGAGGAGAAGCCCCTGTCGAGCCACGCCATGTCCAGATCCCCCGGCGCGCTCCAGCGCTGTGCAGCCCAGTCGGTCATCCTATGGAGGGCCAGGCGCTCTGGGACAATCTGTGGGTAGCGCTCACGAAAGAGCCGGTTGAAATAGATCACCTTGCGAGCCAGGGCGAGCGCCGGACCGAATGCGCCGCGGCGCTTCAGCTCGTGGATGACGGGCGTATGCCAGCGAACACCCGGGTGGAGCATGAACGAGCGCACCGCCACCTTGGCCAGGCACTGGGTGGGAGAGAACGTCTCCCGCTCCTCAAGGTGCGTCCAGTGGGAGAGCGGCTCGGGGAGCTGCTCCGCACCCTCGAGGAAGCCGCGGTGCACTAGGTAGTCCACCACAATGGGCTCGAGCATTGCCGACTCCAGGTCCTCGGGCGGTGAGGCACCGGCACGCAGCGCCACGATCTGGCGCGCCAAGCTCTCCTGCTGAAGGGACTCGGCCAGTTCCCCGGCTTGCAGGTGGCGCTCTGCCAGCCACTGGGACAGCTCCAGTTCGCTCAGTGCATGGCGGGCCCGGAAGACCGCCAGCAGCTCGCTGGAAGGCGGCGCCACCAGCCCTTGGGCGGTGGCATGGAACGCAGCCAGGGTCCGCAGGTAGATGTGGTAGTGGAAGTCTGGATAGGCCGGGGCCGCCACCTGGAAGAGCATCAGCACCGCCCTGTCGGAGATGAACAGCTCCTTGTCTATCTGCCAGCCCATCCTGCTGTTCTGGAGCTGGTGGACGAAGATGGTGCGGTACATGCCCGGCGAGGGCAGGCGGGGAGGAGGGGCCTGGTACGTAGGCAGCAGCGCGATCAACGCGAGTGCATCCTCCCGCTTGAGGTCAACGCGTTGGTGGGTAAGGAACTCGCGGAGCGCGGCCAGCTCGTCCCCAGGCAGCCCTGCCTTCTGGGCGAGCGACAACATGTGGTGGGACACCCGTTGAGCAAAGGGAAGCGACTTGGCGAGTTCCACCAGCGCGTGGTGGCACGGCTCCGAGAGCACTCCAGAGTGCCGCGCCCGCCGGAGGTTGTACCGGAAGGTGACGAGCGCCTCGCTGATGGGGCGGTAGCCCTCTTCGGCCGACAGGTGCTGGAGGGCCACCTCGTCATCCCCGTCAATCTCTCCGCTGGCATACATGCGGAAGATCTCCCCCACACCGATCATGCCGAAGGGTGCCAGCTCTGCGGCCCTCAGGGCGCCCATGCTCGAGGCGCCCAGCACGTGCACCCCTCTGCCGAGCAGATGGAGGATCTCCTTGTGGCGCACGGCCCCTGTCTGGCGAAAGAAGCCGTCAATCAGGGCAACGGTATCACCCGGAGCCATGGGCAGCCGGAGCAGATCCCCGGCGGCGACTGGCGGAAGCACTGTGCACTGGGGCAATCGGGCGTGTACCTCCTGCGGGGCGAGGGAGGGCCCGGTAAAGACGTAGAGCGCACTCATCCGTGAACCTCGTGGGAGAGCCGGAGCCCCGGAGCGAGAACGAACACCACGGGGATGCCGATATCCGCACGCGTCAAGTCCACCATCAACGGAGCGGTTCCCGTCAGCTTCCTGACTGCCTGGATCACCAGGGTGAGGTCCTCCTGCAGATCCTCCGTCCCCATCGAGGGCAGCTGGCGGAAGTCTCGGGAGGGGGGGGCCAGGCGGGGCAAGGTGACCAGAGGGGCCGTGAGCAGATCCCGTGACCAGAGCCAGGATGCATCCTCGAGATCATCGCGGGCGCCAGCGATCAACGTGAGCCGGGTCTGCGCAGCCTCGGTGATGGCTCGCGACAGCGCGATGTCCTTGTCCAGGTGGCAGCCTGCTCCAGAGAAGATCTCCGGCAGCGCCTCCGACCAGATGCTGACGCGGAAGCAGGGGAGGCCAGAAGGACCCGTGGCGTCGTAGATGAGGAAGCTGGCGCCCGCAGCAGTGAGCTGCTCGAGCAGCCGCCGGTTCGAGACATTCTCGATAGTGGAGGGGTTGACGAAGCGCTCCCAAGGCCAGCGGGCTTGAAGGGCCCGAGCCAGGGCGTCACGTTCCACGACCTCCAGCAGCCCATGAAGGATGGCCTCGGGCTTGATGTTGCCGCTCGCCAAGCCGTTGGAGGTTGCCTCGAAGGTGGAAGGCGCGTAGTCCATGCGCACCGTGTAGTCCAACTCCACGAGCGCGCGGGGAACATAGGTGAGCTTGTCCGAGTCCAGCATCCGCGCGGGCACCCACGCCAGCTTCAGCCCCGGATGCAGGAAGTGGCGCTCGCGCTGCAGCAGGCTGGCCAGCGCGTAGCTGAGTTCGGGCTGCACCTCGCGCACTCGGGCGTCGAAGGTGGGCAGTTGCAATTCCTCGGCGTGCCATGACTCCAAGGACTCCATGATGGCCGACACCTTGGCGAGTTGGGGCGTCACTCCCTTGCCCTGGGACACAGAGAGCGTACGTGAGTTGGGCCGAATCGCCTGGTACACCGGGATTCCTATCTCATCCATCCGGGTCAGGTCCGCCACGCGGGTGATGCCCGCTCGCGCCATGAAGGGAGCAACCCGCTCTAGTGTCTCCTCGGGAGAGCAGGCCCGGTGGGTGCCGTAGGTATAGCGCTTGCTAGTATCAGGGCTCATGTGGGGCGGCTCCTCTCTTCCCAGAATAGCCTAGTACATCTTCCTACATGGAATGGCTGTCCGTGGGCCCGTGCGTTATGGCGCGGGCTCTGCCAGACTCCATTTCCTACATGGCCACCACCTTCCGAGATCTGCTGTCGAGTGTGAAGCAGGAGATCCGCGAGGTCTCCGTCGAGGAGGTCAAGCGCCTGCTGGACGAACGGGCCTCCATCAAGCTCATCGATGTCCGCGAGGCGGACGAGCACGCGGCGGGCCGCCTGCCCGGCGCCCTTCACATTCCGCGAGGCTATCTGGAGCTGCGCATCGAGGAGCGAGCCCAGCGTGAGGAAGAGCTCATCCTCTATTGCGCGGGAGGGACCCGCTCGGCGCTCGCGGCCCGGACGCTGAGGGAGATGGGCTACGGGCGCGTGGCCTCCATGGCGGGGGGCTACAACCGCTGGAGCGATGCGGCCTACCCGGTGGAGAAGCCCTTTGTGCTCACTGCCGAGCAGAAGGAGCGCTACCGCCGCCACCTCATCCTCCCCGAGGTGGGCGAGGCCGGGCAGGAGAAGCTGCTGAAGGCCCGGGTTCTGCTGCTGGGCGCCGGAGGGCTCGGCTCTCCGGCGGCGCTCTACCTTGCCGCCGCGGGCGTGGGGACGCTGGGCATCGTCGACATGGACGTGGTGGACCTGAGCAACCTGCAGCGCCAGGTGATCCACACCCGCGAGCGCCAGGGGCAGCCCAAGACGGAGAGCGCCCGGGCCACCATCGAAGCCCTCAACCCGGACGTGAAGGTGGTGCCCTTCGCCGAGCGGCTGACCTCGAAGAACGTCCTGCGCATCCTCGAGGGCTTCGACATGGTGCTGGACGGCGGGGACAACTTCCCCACGCGCTACCTGCTCAACGACGCGTGCGTCCTGCAGCGCAAGCCCAACATCCACGGCTCCATCTTCCGCTTCGAGGGCCAGGTGACCACCTTCGTTCCCGGCTGTGGTCCCTGCTACCGCTGCCTCTACCCTGCCCCGCCACCGCCTGACCTGGCGCCCTCGTGCGCAGAGGCCGGCGTGCTGGGAGTGCTCCCCGGCATCATCGGGCTCATGCAGGCCAATGAGGCGCTCAAGCTCATCCTCGGCAAGGGCGAGCCGCTCGTGGGCCGGTTGCTCACCTTCGATGCGCTGGGCACGCGCTTCCAGGAGTTGAAGCTGCGCCGGGATCCCCAGTGTCCCGTGTGCAGGGACGGCGCGAAGGTGGAGTTCATCGACTACGAGCAGTTCTGCGCCACCCGCGCCCCAGCGGCATGAGTTCAAGACACTCAGCGCGTCAGCTCGCGCACCGCGTGACCTAGCTCCGGGAGGATCAACGCCTCCAGCGCCAGCTTCACTGCCTGCGGCGAGCCCGGCATCGCGAAGAGGATCATCCCCTGGTACGTCCCCGCCGTCGCTCGCGACATCATCGCCGCGCTGCCGATCTGCTCGAACGAAAGCATCCGGAAGATCTCCCC
>Ga0247825_10001350_pt1 | contig 16055 bp, 14 predicted proteins | sample 13C_Vanillin_Day_FD_194413 | JGI IMG/M metagenome (GOLD analysis project Ga0247825, IMG submission 194413) | Soil microbial communities from agricultural site in Penn Yan, New York, United States - 13C_Vanillin_Day48 | ecosystem: Environmental > Terrestrial > Soil > Agricultural land | place... | reverse complement strand
GGCGTAGAGCGCATCCATGGCCGCATCGCGCGCCGGATCGCCGTAGTAGACCTCGAGCGAGCGGCGCAGCGGCGCGAAGGTCGGGTCGGCGCGAAGGCCGGTGATCGTTGCGGCTCGGTCGCTCATAACGATGCGAACACCTTGACCATCTGCAGGCTCGGCATCTCTGCTAGGCTGCTCGCATGATGGTTGCGCGCTGGCTCGGCAGGTCTCTTCTCGTCGCGTCCTACGCCGCCCCCTGGGCATGGTTGACGTGCTTCGGTGTCTTTGTCGCGGCGGTGACGATCAAGGTCGGCCATTTTCCGCATTACTCCAACCCCGACCCGAAGCACGTTGACGGGTTGTGCGTGCTTTACCTGGCGACGATGCTGCTGCTCATCGCGACGCTGGCCTCGCCGATTGTCGTCGGCGGCCACGCTCTTATCGCGGCGTTGAGGCAGCAGCGTGTGCATGCAGAGCCTGTGACGACTGCCGTCTATCTCCTGGGCCTCACACTCTTCGTCATCGTCATCTTCGGCAACGCATTCGGGCTCGGCAGCTGGCTGTTCGACTAGACGCCTTGGGCGCCGACCTCCCGCATCACCGCCTTCACGTCGGCCGGTGCCGCGAAGTCCTCGGGGATGCCGCACAGGCCGAGGCGTTGCAAGGCGCGGCCGACGCCAGGGTCGGCGGTGACAACGGCGAACGGGATTGCGAGCAGGTAGCCGGCGGTCAGCGGCAGGCTCCACCAGAGCACGGCAGGGGCGATCAGGAAGAGCGCGCCGCACACGAGGATGCCGAACAGGGTCTGCGGCCACAGGTTGCGCGCGGCATCCGCCCAGGACAGGCCCCGCGCGTCACGCGACTGCCCGCCCCACACCACCGACCTCCCGAACAGCAGGCCGATCATGAAGATGGAGGTGCGAATGGTGGAGACGGCGCCCTGCAGGAATGAGAAGGCGATCTCGAGGGCCGCGCTCGGAACGAACCTGAGCCAGCCGCCGTAGCGCGCGACGCCGCCGCGCGTCAGCACGACGTCGGCGAGACCCGCGAGCTTCGGCATGAGGTACATGGTGAAGAACGTGACGTAGAGGCCGATGGCGAGATTGACCGGGAAGTCGTCGATGCCCCGTGCCTGCCAGGCGGCGACGGGGAGCAGCGCGATCATCAGCGTCCAGGCGGGGATGCCGATGAACATCAGGATCGCCCACACCAGCTGGAACCGGCTCATGGGATAGAGGCCCGGCAGGTTGAGCAGTTTCAGGTACTGCATGTTGCCCTGGCACCAGCGCACGTCGCGGCGGGCGAACTCCAGCATCGTCGGTGGGTTCTCCTCCCAGCTCCCGCGCTCCTCGGGCAGCACGCGCACCTCGTAGCCGGCGCGGCGCATCAAGGTGGCCTCGACCTGGTCATGGGAGAGGACGTGGCCGCCGAGCGGCGGGGAGCCGGGGAGGATCGGGAGGTCGCACTGCTCGTAGAACGGCTTGATGCGCACGACCGCGTTGTGGCCCCAGAACGGACCGCAGTCGCCCACCCACCAGGCCTGCCCCATGGTGTAGGAGCGCATGCCGTGGCGCATGCCGAACTGGAAGATGCGGGCGAAGGCGCTCTTGGAGGGCATGCCGACGACCAGGCTCTGCAGGATGCCGATCTTGGGGTGCGCCTGCATCATGCGGGCGAGGCGCACGACCTGCTCGCCCGACATCAGGCTGTCGGCATCGAGCGGGAGCATGAGCGTGTAGTCGGCGCCCCAGCGGGCACAGAAGTCGCGCACGTTGCCGGCCTTGTAGCCCGTGTTGTCGGTGCGCCGGCGATAGACGATGCGGTCGCGGTCGGGATCGCCGGCCTTCCAGGCCTCGATGGCCCTTTCCTCGGCGGCGGCGACGGCGGGGTCGTTGGTGTCGCTCAGCACGAACCAGGAGAAGGCGCCGCCCTCGCCGGTTGCATCGACACTGGTCTTGACCGTGCGCAGGCGCAGAATGGCCCGCTCGGGGTCCTCGTTGCGCAAGGTCATGAACGCGGCCGTCTTGATGCGGAGCGGGGTCGGCGCATCCGCGGCAGCGGCGTAGGGCGCCACCTCGGCCAAGCTATTCTTGTGGAAATGCAGGAGCCACAGGCCGATCAGGGCGTTCCAGAAGCCGAGCACGGTCCAGGGCGTGCCGGCCGCGAAGCACAAGAACAGGACCACGTCCACGGGGGTCCAGCCGCCGGTGCCGAGCACCTTTGCCGCCGCCCACAGCAGGCCCGCGTAGGTGACCAAATTGAGGGCAAACACGATCTGCCGCCGGCGCGTCAGCACGTCGATGGACTGGAGGCCAGCGGGTGTCGTAAGGCTCAGGCGCACCGCAGGCTGCCCCGGAGTCGGGGTGTCGAGACTGTCGCTCATGCTACCTTCATCTGAAAGACGTTACCCCGGCGGCGGGAGCTAAGATGATGACGCGCCGCTCGACCGGCAAGACCCGCATGGCCCGCGCACTCTGGTACCCCAGGAAGGGGGCGGCCGAGTTGCGCCTGGCACCCTTGCCGAGGCCGCGACCCGGCGAGGCGACCGTCCGCTCGCTGTTCAGCGGCATCAGCCGCGGCACGGAGCGTCTGGTGTTCACGGGGGCGGTGGGCCGGAGCGAATGGGAGCGCATGCGAGGGCCCAACCAGGAGGGCGACTTCTCTTTCCCGGTCAAATACGGCTATTGCGCGACTGGAGTTGTAGAGGAGGGGCCGGCGGAGCTCTTGGGCCGGATAGTGTTCTGCCTGCATCCCCACCAGGATTTCTTCAATGTGCCAGCCTCTTCACTTGTGCCGGTGCCGGACGATGTGCCGGCGCGCCGGGCGACGCTCGCCGCCAACATGGAGACCGCGCTCAATGCGCTGTGGGACGGGGGCGCGGGGCCTGGCGACCGCATCGTGGTGGTGGGCGCGGGCGTGGTGGGGCTGCTGGTGACGGCGCTGGCGGCGCGGCTGCCGGGCGCCGAGGTGACGGCGGTCGATATGGATGCGGGGCGTACGACGCTGGTCGCGTCGCTGGGCGCCCGGTTCGCGCGGCCGGAGCAGGCGCCGGGCGAAGCCGACATCGTCTTCCACGCCAGCGCCACGTCGGCGGGGCTTGCGACTGCCATCAAATGCGCGGGGTTCGAAGGCACGGTCGTCGAGATGAGCTGGTATGGGGACAAGCCGGTCGAGGTGGAACTGGGGGGCGCGTTCCACAGCCGCCGGCTCAAGCTCGTCTCCTCGCAGGTCGGCCAGGTCGCGGCGAGCCGCCGCCCGCGCTGGGACTACGGCCGCCGCATCGGGCTTGCCATGCGGCTGCTGGCCCAGCCCGAACTCGATGCGCTCGTTGCCGAGGAGATCGCCTTCGAGGACGCTGCCCGCGAGGTGCCGCGCGTGCTGGGTCCCAATGCCCAAGGTATTGGACAGGGCCTCGCGCCCGTCATCCGCTATCCCCAGACCTGAGCCACAGCCGGAGAGAACCCCATGTACGCCGTCGAGGTGCGCGACCGCATCATGATCGCCCACAGCCTGCCCAATCCGTTCTTCGGCCCGGCGCAGGGGATGCACGGCGCCACCTTCGTGGTCGACGTCGCGTTCTTCCGCGAGACGCTGACAAAGGAGAACGTCGTGGTCGACATCGGCGCGGCGCTCGACGTGCTCGGCAAGACGCTGAAGCCGCTGGCCTACCAGAACCTCGACGCCCTGCCGCAGTTCAAGGGCAAGCTCACCACGACCGAGTTCCTGTCCCGCTACGTGTTCGACTCCATGGCCAAGGCCGCCAAGGAGGGCGCGCTCGGCGAGGAGGGTAAGAAGCTCGCCAAGATCCGCGTCGTGCTGCACGAGACCGACCTGGCGCGCGCCTGGTTCGAGGGGCCGGTGTGACCTCCGCCGTCTTTGCCATTCCCGGCAATATCGATCTGCCCACGGGCGGGTATATCTACGACCGGCGCGTGCTGGCACTGCTGCCGGGGCTCGGCGTGACCGTGCGCCATCTCGCGCTGCCGGGGTCGTTCCCCGCGCCGACAGCGGCCGACCTTGCCGAGACGGAGCGATTGCTGGCCGCCCTGCCGGCCGATGGCGCTGTGGTGATCGACGGCCTCGCCTATGGTGCCATGCCGGCCGAGCTGGTCGCGCGCGTGCGGGCGGCGATCGTAGCGCTGGTGCACCATCCGCTGTGTCTGGAAGCCGGGCTCCCGCCGGCGCGGCAACGCCAACTCAAGGACCTGGAGACGGCGGCGCTGGCGCTGGCGCGAAAAGTCGTCACGACCAGCCCGACGACGGCGCGCACGCTGGCCGCGGACTTCGCCGTGCCGGCGCACAAGATCACGGTCGCCGAGCCCGGCACCGATCCGGCACCGCGCGCGACCGGCACCGGCAGCCCCGTGCAACTGCTGGCGGTCGGCGCGGTCGTGCCGCGCAAGGCCTACGACCTTCTCGTGCGTGCGCTCAGCCCCCTTGCGGACCGCGACTGGCGCCTCACCATGGCCGGCCCGACGGACCGCAGCGCGGAGGCACTCGCCGCGCTGCGCGCGGCCCTGCTGGAGGGGGGCCTCGGCCATCGCGTCACCCTGCTCGGCGCGGTCGATCAGCAGAGGCTCGCCGAGCTCTACGCGAAGGCCGACATCTTCGTCATGTCGTCGCTCTACGAGGGCTACGGCATGGTGCTGGGCGAGGCCATGGCGCGCGGCCTTCCCATCGTCTGCACGACCGGCGGCGCGGCGGCGGAGACGGCGCCCGATACGGCCGCCATCAAGGTGCCGCCCGGCGACCAGGCTGCGCTCACTGCCGCCATCGGCCGGCTCATCGACGAGCCGGACCTGCGCGCCCGCATGGCCGATGCGGCATGGGCGGCCGCGCAAGGACTGCCGCGCTGGGAGGATACCGCGCGAGCCATCGCCAACGTCATCAAGGGACTGGGATAATGAGCGGCTTCGCCCTGGATTGGCTCGACCTGCGCGAGCCCGTGGACCATCGCTCGCGCAACCGCAAGCTGGCGCATGCGCTCGCCGCGCATTTCGACGGCTGGCGGCCCATCACCGTCGTCGACCTGGGCTGCGGCACCGGCTCCAACCTGCGCGCCACGGCGCCGCTGCTGGGGCCCGAGCAGCACTGGACGCTGGTCGACAACGACCCCGCCTTGCTCGAGGCCGCATCCGCGCGGCTGAAGGCCTGGGCCGACGGCGCGGATGCGCAGGAGACGCGGCTCGTGCTGTTCAAGGGCGCCAAGCGCATCACGGTGGAGTTCCGCCGCGCCGACCTCGCTGGCGACCTCGAGGCGGCGCTGGGGCCCAGCTCGAATCTCGTGACTGCCTCGGCGCTGTTCGACCTCGCCTCGCCCGCGTTCATCGCCAAGCTCGCCGGCTTGGTCGCGGCGCGGAAGGCGGCGTTCTACACGGTGCTGACCTACGACGGCGACCAGCGCTGGACGCCCGAGCACGAGGCCGACGCGAGCCTGCTCGAGGCGTTCCATGCGCATCAGCGGCGCGACAAGGGATTGGGGGCATCTGCCGGCCCCGATGCGCCGGACGCGCTGAGCGAGGCCTTCGCCGCGCTCGGCTACCAGGTGACGGAAGGCGACAGCGCCTGGCGGCTCGGCCCCGATGACAGGGCACTGATCGCCAACCTGCAGTCGGGCTTCGCCGATGCCGTGGGCGAGACCGGCCAGGTCGACGCGGCGACACTCGCGGCCTGGCGCAGCATCACCCGCACGGGCGCCATCGTCGGCCACGCCGACACGCTGGCCCTGCCGCCGGCGCACTGAGCGGGGGTCGCCTGTCCCGATCGCGCGGTCGGCCTCACGGCGTGTTGCGGACGCCGGCTCGCAAGGGGCCGGCGACATCCGCAGATCGACCTAGGCAAGTGTCCTGAGGATCGCGACGGTCTCCTGCGGCTCGGGGCGCACCGTGTAGTCGGGATCCGCCTCGGCGTATCGGATGATGCCACTCCGGTCGATCACGAAGCGTGCCGGCAACGGCAGCCGCCACGACTGGTCGCCATTGCGCTGTGCGAGGTCGTTCTTGAAGGTGTTGAGGTAGAGGTCCTTCAGATCTTCCGGCAACGTGAAAGCGATGCCGAACGACTCGGCGATCCTCAAGCCGTGGTCGTTGAGGATCGGGAACACCAGCTTGTGCTTCCCGGCCAGGTCCGCCGAGAAGTGCGGCAACTCCGGCGACAGCACGACAATGTCTGCTCCGAGCCCGCGAACCTCACCGTAAACTGCTTGCAAAGCATCCAGCTCATGCCGGCAGTACGGTCACCACGCGCCGCGGAAGAAAGAGACTATCAGCGGCCCGCGTGCCAGGAGCTCGGCGGACGCGACAGTGCGGCCGTCGTAGTTCCGAGCCGCGAACGCGGGTGCCACTTGGCCCACAGCCGCGACGCCCTTCAAGATTCCAGACGCCCGCAGGTCGTCGGTCGCCCGCTGCATGATGGCGCGCTGCTCGGGCGGCCGGCGCGACGCCGAGGCAGCGCGCGTGGCCTCGAGTTTCTCCTTCAGTGACATGCTTCCATCCTTCGTTGCTGTTCGCGCATCCGCGCCAATGCCGGTCATTGTCTAGCGATCGTTACAAAATGTCAATTTCAGCGATGCCGGCGCGTGAGAGCGATGGCGGTGCGGAGGGCGCCCTCGAGATCGGCACGGTCGGGGAGGTCGCGAGCGTCCGGGGTGGAGAGCACGACGTCAGTCGAGAAGGGCAAGCGCAGGCCGTGCAACGCCCTCCAGCAGGGCGCGATCCGGCTTCGCGCGCGCAAGAACGCGGATGCCGAGCAGAACGCCGACCAGCAAGCGCGCGAGGTCCGTCGCTGAGCGTTGGCGCGGGACCGTTCCGTCGGTCTGCGCGGCCATGATCGACCGGCGGAAGAACGCCTCGAGCTCCCCGAGGCGCTCCGCGATGGCGGCGCCCAGCTCCTTGTCGTGGGGCGCGACCTCGAGCGCCGAGTTGACCAGAAAGCACCCCCGTCTCTCCCGATCGCTCACCGAACGATTGATGATCTCGCCGATGAAGCGGCTCACCGCCTGCTTCGGCGGCAGGGAATTTTCCAGACGCTCGATGCGCGCGCGCATCGTCTGATCGAGATAGCGCTCCAGTGCGCGCACGAAGAGCGTTCGCTTGTCGCCAAATGCGTTGTAAAGGCTCGGAGCCGAGATCCCTATCGTCGCGGCGAGATCGCGGACAGAAGTCCCGCGATAGCCGCGCATCCAGAAACAGTCGATGGCAGCGTCCAGCGCGACTGCTTCATCGAATTCCCTGGGTCTCGGCATGGTGTTCTTCCGTGTCCACGGATCTATATCGGCCGTTACAGAATGTCGAGCGTTTCGGGGCGCAGACGGCCGCAATGCGTCCCACATTGCTGCGCGCTCCGCACGTTGCGTTGACCAAGGCCGCCGGCGCATTGCGACGCAATTCACCAAGCCCGGACTTATCCCCGGCCTCCAGACCTGGGTTACACTCCTCCTGCTCCGCCCACCGAGGGGTCGCTCCATGGAGGCGTCCACGAAGTGAGGGCGGGGCGCAGCAGCCGAGCCTCCGGTTCACGCGACCGCTGGCGACGGGGCTCCACGCCGCCGCCTGGGTGCAAGTCCCAGGTCCCCCGAGATGGTGAAACGCGGCACTAGGCCAAAAATCCTGCGCGGGGGCGGTTGCAGCCGCCTTCAAATATCAAAATGGATGCGGCCGCAACTGCCCTCGCACCCCTCGATCCTCCCAACCGCTCGGGCGCACGCGCCGCGAGGCGGTCCCGCATGCCCTCGGGCAAGATGCGGGCAGGACGCGAAGCACGTAGGGCGGGTTAGCCGAAGGCGTAACCCGCCGACTTTCACGTGAAATGGTGGATTACGCTTCGCTAATCCGCCCTACGGGAAACCGGCCAACCTCACCCCAACCGGCCGGCGCGCACCAGCATGCGCCGCAGCACGCCGTCCTTCTTGATGAGGTAGTGCTGCAGCGCGGCGCCGACGTGCATGGCAAGCAGCACGATCAGCACGTAGGCGGCAACCATGTGCGCGAAGAACATCTGCGTCGCCCTGGCATCGTCCTGTGCCGCGAGGGACGGCAGCTTGATGCCGAACGGCGCGAACGGCCCGTAGTAGGAGATCGCCAGCCAGCCGATCAGCGGCACGGTGATGAGGAGCGCGTAGATCGCCCAGTGCGTGATGTGGCTGACGACCTTCTCCCACGGCTGGAGCGTGGGCTCGTCAGGGGGAGCGCCGTGCGCCAGCCGGTAGATCAGCCGGGCGACGACCAGGAGCAGGATTACCAGGCCCAGGATCTTGTGGCCGTCGTAGAGCTTGCCCGTGGGCTCGGCGAAATTGGTGGCGGCTCCGTAGCGCACCATGAACAGCCCGACCGGGATCTGCACGGCCAGCAGCGCGAATGTCCACCAGTGAAAGCGGCGGGCGACCGTGCTGTAGGTAGCTTCCCCAGCGGGAGCGCCGCGCACGTTCCTGTCCTCCATGATGCCCTCTCGTTTGCCTGGGGGCGGCGACCCGTCGGCAGCCTGCCCTTTGCCCAACTTGCAGACTATATACGTTGACGTGCGCGGCTGGATCACGGCTAACCCCGCCGGCCCGAGATGAGACTGCGATGCGGGTATTCCGGCTGCACCCCGCGCGCTCGCCATGGGGATTGCTTGCTCAAGCCCGCCAACACCAGCCATCCCCCCAACGATCGCTCGGGAGCAGGCGGCTTCCTGCCGGCCGCGGCGGCGCACCCGATGGCATTTGCGGCGGCCCTGTTCCTGCTCTGCGCCATCGGCATCGGCTGGCCCTGGCTCTCGGGCCGCGTGACCATACCCTGGGATGCGAAGGCGCACTTCCAGCCGCAGATCCAGTTCCTCGCCCAGAGCCTCGCCGGTGGCCAATCGCCGGCCTGGGCGCCCCACGTCTTCAGCGGCTATCCCCAGATCGCCGATCCGCAGGCGATGATGTTCTCCCCGCCGTTCCTGGCGCTCGCGCTGATCGACGGCTCGCCGAGCCTGTGGGCGGTGGATGCGACGGTGCTGGCGTTCGTCGCGCTCGGCGGGCTCGCCCTGATGCTCTGGTTCCGCGCCCGGGGCTGGCATTGGGCGGGCGGGCTGATCGCGGCGCTGGCCTTCTGCTACGGGGCGTCGATGGCCTGGCGCATCCAGCATATCGGCCAGGTGCTGAGCCTCGCCTATCTGCCGGTCGCGCTGCTCTGCCTCGACCGCGCACTGGAGCGCGGGTCGGTTGTCTACGGCATCGGCGCCGGTGTCGTCGGGGCGGCCATACTATTGGGGCGCGACCAGGTCGCCCTGCTGTCGATCTATCTGCTTGCCGCCTACGGCCTCTGGCGCATTCTCGGGGCGGATCGCCCGGGCGCCGCATTGCGCCGCAGCCTCCTGCCGATCGGGGCAGGTGCGGCGTGCGCGCTGGTGCTGATCGCCGTCCCCCTGCTGCTGACGGCGATGCTGGCGCAGGACTCCAACCGGGCAGCTATCGACTACGAGGGGGCGGCGCGCGGCTCGCTGCATCCCGCCCTCCTGCTCACCCTCGTCCTGCCAGACGTGTTCGGCGCCTCGGGCCGCATGGAGGACTACTGGGGGCCGCCGAGCTTTGCCTGGCCGGAGACGGGGCTGTTCATCGCGCAGAACATGGGCGAGCTCTACATCGGCGCCATTCCGCTGGTGCTGCTGGCGGTGGCTGCGGTGCGGGGGCAGCTGTGGGCGAGGGAGATCCAGTTCTTCACCTGCGCGGCAGCCTTCATGCTGCTCTATGCGCTCGGGTGGTACACGCCGGTGTTCCGCGTGCTCTACACGCTGCTGCCCGGCGTCAGCCTGTACCGGCGGCCGGCCGATGCGACGTTCCTGGTCGGCGGCCTGGGCGCGATCCTGGCGGGGTATGCGGCGCACCGGCTGCTGCAGACTTCCTGGCAGACCGGGCTGGCGGCCATTCGGATGCCGGCGCTGGCGGCGGCGATCATGCTGGGCGCCGGCGCACTGCTGTCGATCGGCTTGGGCCTGTGGATCGGCCGCGCGCAGGGTCTCGCCACGCCGCTGACGATGGCGGCGCTGTGCTTTGTCGGCGCAGTGCTGGCAATCGGCTGGGCGACGGCCACCGTGAGGCCCAAGCCGCAGCTTGCGGCGGCCATCCTGGCGGCGGCTACGGCCGCCGACCTTGCCGCCAACAACGGACCCAGCTCGTCGACGGCCCAGCCGCCCGCGATGTACGAGGTGCTGGAGCCCGACAGCCGCAACGCCACCATCGCAATCCTGAAATCGAGCGTGATGGCGGACGCCACGCGCCGCGACCGCATCGAGCTCGCCGGCCTCGGCTTCCACTGGCCCAATGCCAGCCTCACGCATCGCCTAGAGAATACGCTTGGCTACAACCCCGTGCGCCTCGCCCTCTACAGCCAGGCGACCGGCGCCGAGGACCACGTCGGCCTGCCGGACCAGCGCCAGTTCTCGCCGCTGTTTCCTTCGTACCGCTCGACGCTGGCGAACCTGCTGGGCCTGCGCTTCATCGCCACCGGCGTGCCGATCGAGCAGATCGACGCCAAGCTCGAGCCGGGCGAGCTCCCGCTCCTCGCGCGCACCAGCGATGGCTACATCTACGAGAACGTCGACGCCTTCCCCCGCGTGCTGTTCGCGACCGAGGCGAAGGGGGCAGACTTCACGCGCATGCTCGCCGACGGGGTGTGGCCGCAGGCCGATCTGCGCACAACCGTGCTGCTGGAGCGGCCGCCGACGGCCGGCAGCGGCGGACGTCGTCCCGGCAACGTTCGGATTGCGCGCTACGGCAATGCCGAAGTCACCCTCGAGACCGACAGCCCCGACGGCGGCTGGGTGGTCCTCAACGACCTCTGGCACCCCTGGTGGTTCGCCGAGGTGGACGGCAAACCGGCCGAGGCGCTGCGCGCCAACGTCCTCTTCCGCGCTGTCGCCGTGCCGCCGGGGCGCCACACGGTGCGGTTCCAATTCCGCCCGATTGCAGGGGCTTGGCGACAGATGCGCCGGCTGTAGGCGGCCAGCCAATACGCCGTTCATCCCCCCTTCAGGCCGGGCGTGACATTAGCGCCCCCGACGGCACCACAGCGGCGCTACAATGCTCGACTATGAGACGCAGTCAGATCGCCCCTGTTGGCTCCAGCCCGCACCGATAACCCCATGACAGTCCAGCATTTCCAGGCCCCAGATGCGCCGGGGTTCAAGCTCGACCCGAGGGTGGTCGCAGCTTTCGGCCGGTTCGCTGGCGGCTTCTGGCAGGGGCGCACCGCGTTCGGCGCCTGGGCGCTCACGCTGGGTCTCGCCGCGTTCCTCATCATGTCGACCGGCGCCACGGTGGCGCTCAACTACTGGAACCGCTGGTTCTTCAACTCGCTGGAAGCCCGCGACGCCCACGCGCTGTGGCAGTCGGTGCTGGTGCTCGCCCTGATCGTCGCGGCGATGGCGGCCATCGGCGTCGGCATCGTGCTCTCCCGCGAGACGCTGCAGGTGCGCTGGCGGGCGTGGCTGGTGGAGCATCTCGTCGCACGCTGGCTCGGCCGGCAGCGCTTCTATCACCTCAACGTCTCCGGCAAGGAGCCGCCCAACCCCGAGTACCGCATCTCCGACGACACGCGCTGGGCGACCGAGCCGCTGGTCGATCTCGGCATCGGCCTGCTGTCGGCCGTGGTGGGGGCGGCGGCCTTCATCTCCATCCTGTGGAGCGTCGGCGGCTCGCTGTCGCTCGATCTGGGCTCTGCCGGCAGCTACACGATCCCCGCCTACATGGTGCTCGTGGCGCTCGCCTACGGCGCCATCGCCTCGAGCCTGATGCTGTGGGTCGGCGCGCCGCTGGTGGGCTACGTCGGCCGCAAGAACGAGGCCGAGGGCTACTTCCGCTTCGCCATGATGCGCGTGCGCGACAATGCCGAGAGCGTGGCGCTGATGAACGGCGGCAGCTACGAGCGGGCGACGCTGGGCCGCTTCTACGACACGGTCATCGCCCGCTGGATGGCGATCGTGTGGCAGCACGGGCACCTGACCTGGATCACCAACTCGGTGGGGCCGATGAAGCCGGTGGTGCCGTTGCTGTTCGCCGCGCCCAAGTATCTCTCGGGCGAGCTGACGCTGGGCGAGGTGACGCAGCTCGCCGCTGCCTTCATCGAGGTGCAGATCGCCATCTCCTGGGTGGTCGACAACTACAACCGCGTCGCCGAGTGGTATGCGAGCGCGCGCCGGGTGATGGATATCGTCGATGCCTGCGATGCCATCGATGCCGAGAGCGAGGGAAAGTTGGCCGGCGCGGCAAAGCCCGCCGCGGCTGCCGGGCGCGGCGCCCATGTCCGCATCCGTGACTTCGAGATCTCCGACGGAACCGGGCGGCCGCTGCTGGCCGGCGCCGATCTCTCCGCGAGCCCCGGCGAGGCCGTGCACATCCACGGCGATTCCAGCACCGGCAAGTCGACGCTTGTGCGCGTGCTGGCGGGGCTGTGGCCGGCGACAAGCGGCAATCTCGCGCTGCCCGACCGCGCGCAGATGATGATCGCCCCGCAGAAGAGCTACCTGCCGCTCGACTCGCTCCGAGGCGCCCTCCTCTACCCCAACCCGTCCCTGCAGGTCTCCGACGCAGACCTCGAGACGGCGCTCGGCAAGGTCGGCCTCGAAGCGCTCGTGCCCCGCCTCGACGAGCGCGCGCGCTGGGACCAGGTGCTCTCCAACGGCGAGCGCCAGCGGATAGGAATCGCCCGGCTCCTCATTCACCGGCCGCAGGTCGTCGTCCTCGACGATGCCGTCTCGGCGCTCGAGGAGAGCGCGCAGGCAGCCCTGCTCGTTCGCCTCAGGAGCGAGCTGCCCGAGGCCACCATCGTCAGCCTCGCCCAGCGCCCCGCGCCCGGAGGCGTGCACGATCGCCAGCTCGCGCTCGAGCGCCGCACCGACAGCACCGCCGAACTCGTGCTGAGATCGCCCGCGCTGGCGACCGCCAAGTAGATCGATCCCGGAGGAAAGGAGGGCTCGCAAGAGCCTTACGCCCATGACCAAGCTCAACTACTGGAACGAGACCTGGAGCCTCGACGAGGCGCAGTGCCCCTGCGACGTGCACCTCGTCGAGTACCTCGAAGGGAAGAAGGCCAAGGACGCCGTTGTCTTCCACTTCGGCACCGGCAACCATCACATCGTCGGCCTCAAGCTCGCCGAGAACGGCTCCAACTGCGCCGTGCTCGGCATCACCGCCTCGCCGCAGGAGTACGACGACTACGTCGACCTCTTGATCCGCAACCCGCGCCTCGGCCACACCTACAAGGCCTACTTCGGCGACATCTATCAGCTCGATGCCCGCCTGCTGCCGCGCTTCGACTACGTGAGCCTGTTCCACGTCGGCGAGTTCCGCACGCCCGAGAACGATGCCTACGGCGCGCTCACCGACCTAGAGATGACGCTGATGCTGGCCGACAAGCTCAATCCTGGTGGCGAGATACTCTTCTATTCGGGCTCGTTCGCCTACGACAAGGCCGAGTCCGTGGGCCAGGAGCTGTGCAAGCAGCGGCCCTTCGAACCGGCGGACGCGTACAAGAGCCTGCGCATCTTCAGGAAGCGGGCGAGCTGAGCTCTAGCGGCGATGTCGGTCTGGACCATCTACAAGCGCGCGCTGGCGATGCTCGTCGTCGAGCGCGGCCAGACTATCGGCGTCGTCGTGGCGGGCATCGCGCTTGGCATCGTCCCGATAGCAGAGCAGGTGCTGCTGGCGCGAGTCGTGGATGCGCTGGCGCAGGGCAAGGGCGCGTTCCCGATCATCGCCATGTGGGCGGTGCTGGGCTTCATCGGCATCTTCGCCGGCGTGGTCGTCGCCGTGATGGCCGACCGGCTCGCCCACCGCCGGCGGCTTGCCGCGCTGGGCCAGGCCTTCGAGCATGCCATCGTGCTGCCGATCGCCTACCACGCGGAGAAGGGATCGGGCGCGGTGGTGCGCACCATCCTCGCCGGCACCGACGCGCTGTTCTGGAACTGGCTGTCGTTCCTGCGCGAGCAGTTCGTGGCGCTCGTCGGCCTGATCGTGCTGGTGCCGACGGCGTTCTACATGAACGCGCGCATGGCGATGATCCTGGCCGCGCTCGCCGTCATCTACGTGCTCGCCAACGTGTTCGTGGCCCGCAAGACCAGCACCGGCCAGGCCGACGTCGAGCAGTACCACAACAACGTCTACGGCCGGGTCGGCGACGTGCTCGGCAACGTCACGGTGGTGCAGAGCTACGCGCGCTTCGCCTCCGAGATGCAGGCCATGCGCACCATCATGGCCGAGCTGCTGGCGGCGCAGTATCCCGTGCTGACCTGGTGGGGCCTGCTGACCGTGCTCACCCGCACGGCCGCCACCATCACCGTCGTCGCCATCTACGCCATGGGCGCCGTGCTCGTGGAGAGCAAGCAGATCACGGTCGGCGAGATCGTCGCCTTCGTCGGCTTCGCCGGCCTGCTGATCGGCAAGCTCGATTCGCTGTCGGGCTTCGCGGTGCGCATCTTCCAGTACGCGCCGACGCTCAACTCGTTCTTCGACCTGCTCGATGCCACCGACGGCGTACGCGAGAAGCCCGACGCCCGGCCGCTCGCCGATGTCGCCGGCAATGTGCGCTACCAGCACGTGACGTTCCGCTTCAGGAACAGCGAGCAGGGCGTGTTCGACATCGACTTCGAGGCGCCCGCGGGCAAGACGGTGGCGCTCGTCGGCCCGACCGGCGCCGGCAAGACCACCACGCTCGCCCTGCTGCAGCGCCTGCGCACGCTCGACAGCGGGCGCATCACCATCGACGGCCACGACATCACCGACGTGACGCTCGCCTCCCTGCGCCACCAGATCGCCGTCGTGTTCCAGGACGCGGGCCTGTTCAACCGCTCGATCGCCGAGAACATCCGCATCGGCCGCTCGGACGCGACGGACGCCGAGGTCGAGGAGGCAGCCCGCCTCGCCGAGGCGCACGATTTCATCGCCAAGAAGCCCGGAACTTATCAGTTCATCATCGGCGAGCGGGGCGCCTCGCTGTCGGGCGGCGAGCGCCAGCGCATCGCCATTGCCCGCGCCATCCTCAAGAACGCGCCGATCCTGATCCTCGACGAGGCCACCAGCGCGCTGGACGTGGAAACGGAGGCGCGCATCAAGCGGGCGCTCGACCGCCTGCGCAAGGGCCGCACCACGCTGATCATCGCCCACCGGCTCTCCACCGTTGCCAACGCCGACCACATCCTGGTCCTCGACGGCGGTCGCATCGTCGAGCGCGGCACCTTCCGCGAGCTTGCCGCCAGCAAGGGCCTGTTCGCGCGGCTGGTGGCGGAGGGCGGCTTCACGGTGCCGGGAGAGGCGGCCACGGAGGTGGAGCTGGCACCCCAGGACGAAAGAGTTGCTGCGGACACGGCTTGACCGGGGCCATCGCGCCGCCCGCGAGAGGTAGTAAGGTAAAGGGATCATTCGCCAGCACCGCCGAGGATCGCATGTCGGCATTGCAGCAGGACACAGCCGGTCAGATCGTCAATCCGTTCGCCGGGCGCGACGTGAATTGGCTGCTCGACTTTCGGGCCGAGACGCGCGGCAATCATCCGTTCCTGGTTTGGGAGCCGTTCCAGGGGGAGCGGCGGGTCTGGACCTATCGCCAGTTCCGTGAGCGGGTCCTGCGGGTCGCGGCCGGCCTGCACAAGCGAGGCATCAAGCCCGGCGACCGCCTGCTCGTGCATTTGGACAACTCGCCGGAGCTCGAATTCCTGTGGTTTGCGTGCGCCAGGATCGGGGCCGTCGTCGTCACGACCAACACGCGCTCGGCGGGCCCCGAGCTCGGGTATTTCGCCGACAACTGCAATGCCGCGGCTGCGGTCACCCAGCCCGAGCTGGCCGATCTGGTATCGCGCAGCGCGCCGCGTCTCAGGTGGCTCGCGGTCACGGAGCATCTGGTCGACGGCGGCGAGCCGGATGCCAATCTGCGCCCAGCGAGGGAGAGCGCATTCTCCCGCCTCGACGGCGACCCGGCCGACCTCCCCGCGCTCAAGCCCGATCCATGGCGGCACGGCTCGGTGCAATACACCTCGGGCACCACGTCGCGGCCCAAGGGCGTGTTGTGGACGCACGGCAATGCGCTTTGGGGCGCGACGTGGTGCCCGAGGTGTATTGC
>Ga0247825_10001349_pt1 | contig 16057 bp, 16 predicted proteins | sample 13C_Vanillin_Day_FD_194413 | JGI IMG/M metagenome (GOLD analysis project Ga0247825, IMG submission 194413) | Soil microbial communities from agricultural site in Penn Yan, New York, United States - 13C_Vanillin_Day48 | ecosystem: Environmental > Terrestrial > Soil > Agricultural land | place... | reverse complement strand
GTGGACTACTCGGCGCTGCGGCAGTCGATGAAGAAGCGCCCCGTCGATTACTTCCGCATGTTTCACGCCGACACGGCGATGTTCGGCGCGCGTGCCGCGACGCGATGTGGCCTGGAGTTCTTCGGCGCGAGTCAGGTGCTCTTTGCGAGCGACATGCCGTTCGATCCAACGCCCGGGTTGTACATGCGCGAGACCATCCGCGTGATCGAGAGCCTCGATCTCAGCGTCGACGACAAGCGGCGCATTTACTCGGGTAACGCAGAACGACTCTTGCGGATCAAGTTGGAGTCATAACCGTACTGTTGAGGTTTCCGGACTTCGGCCGTAGTTTCAGATCCGTCATCTCGCCGTCGCACCTGCGTTACGTCCTCGTGACCTCAACGGCATCTGGCACGAATGGCGGTTAGCTTTCAGTTTTCGGGTTGACGTAGATCGTGACGCCAGTCTTGATCGCGAGGGTAAGTAGTCGATCGACGACGTTCGGCGGAACCGACACGTTCTCGTCCACGATCACGGGAGTGTTCTCTTCCTCCTCTTCTTTCACGTGGACATAGAAGCTGACGCCGTGGTCCTCGGCTACGCCTTTGAGTTCGTCAACAATTCCCGAGACGAGATGGGTGTCTGAATTCGCCCAAGGGTTGTCGAGCACGAATCCCTTCATCGCAATGAAGGCTTCCAGTGATTCACAAACACCTGCTAAGCCTTGCGCGACTGTCCCAGGCTGAAGCGCAAAGGCGGCTTCAGGCTCACACAGAGACATGAAGGCGTCGAGATTCCCGGTGTTGATTCCATCGACGACCATTTTCAGGCCTCGCTCACGCGCTTCAGTGGACATGACATCCTCGCATTCCCCGCGAAACAGCAGGCACCTCGTGCCCTCCTCGCCCACTAATGTGTCAAGGCAACCAAAACCGGCTCAGTCTCATCGACGACCGCGGCTGAGCTCCGGCGGCCAACCCGCCAAGACGTCCGCGGGTAACGAAAACAGCCCAAGGAAACGGGCTCTAGCCCCCTAATCTAGGCGCATGCACAGGACAGTTCTGACTCTATCCCTCGTACTGGCGGTGTGTGGGCTGTCCCTGACGGCGCAAACGCCCCCGACGAAGGCGGCACAGCAGGTTCACGCTAATTTGAATCAACTGATGCGGCAAGTGGCGCGACCGCAAGGCGCCAGAGAACCGCTGCAAGTAGGAAGCCTCGAGTCGGAGATTTCCAGTGTTTCCCGCTAGTGATGATATACATCGCCTGCATCGTCGGATGATCCTTACGGTTTGCCGGATTGCGAGAGGGCATAGGCGTGTCTTTCGTGAGCAGACTGGCGCGGCTCAGCCCGCGACGCCTCCTCCACTCACTCGACGAGGTCGAGCGTTTGCACGGCCAGGTACACGGGCTGGAAACTCGCGTACGACAGCTCGTCGCCGCCCACGAAAGCAGCGAGAAGGCGCTGGAGCAGCTGCGCACGGCGCTGGCCGCCTTCGACCCCGACCGGATCCGGTCTCACGTCGCGGGCGCCGTTGCGGCGGCTCCGTTCGCATCGGAGCCATTTCCCCATATCCTCATCGACAAGCTGTTGCCGGAGAACGCGTACCATCAGCTCGTAAAGGCGATTCCGCCGCGGGTCTTCTTCGAGCATCTCGACCTGAATCATCAGGAGGTGATGGTCCCTTCTGACCTGGCGCCGCTCCTTTCTCGCGAGATCTGGGCCGCGTTCTACGATCGAGTGGTCACCGAATCCCTTGTTCCCGGTCTGGTCGACAAATTCCGGGAGCCACTTGATTGGCTCGTGTGCCGATACTGGCCCACGCACCAGTCACTCGGAGACGCCAACATCCGGCTCGAGCTCCTGATGTCGCGAATTCTGCTGCGGCGACCCGGTTACGTGATCAAGCCGCACCGTGATCCCCGCTGGGCGTTCGTGACCTGCCTCGTCTATCTGCCCCCGCGCAACGCTCAGCGGTTCTTTGGAACGCAGCTGTGCTCGCTGCGTCGCGAACCAGAACACCGTTCGCCCGGCGCACTCTGGATGGAGGATACCGATGTCGAGGTGGTGAAGTCGGTCCCCGGTCACCCGAACACTGCCTTAGCGTTCGTGAACGGGACCGGCGCCCACCGTGCCTCGATTCCGGAAGACGTCGCGTCCGACACCGAGCGCTATCTCTACCAGCTTCAGCTCGGTCCCTCGGTAGCAAGCCAGCGACGGCTTCTAGCATCCATGCCGGCGGACGAAGTCGCCCGCTGGAGGAGATAGAGTTCTTCGTGGACTCAATCTTCGTGGATCATCGCTGATGCGTGGGCTGAGCGATCGGTTCGAGTCCTGTCTTCTGGATAGTGGCTGCCGCCGCCGGCGACGCGAGAAATTCGATGAGCGCCTTTGCCGCTGACGGGGCGGTTGCTTTTGTGGCGGTGGCCGCGCTGATGATCGAACGGGAGCAGGTGCTCTCGATGGCCAGGCCCGTGAGGAGAAAGTGATGCAAGCACGCCTAACGACCATGGTGCTGGCGATTGCCCTCTCGCACGCGCACACGGCTACGCAGTCGGTCTCACCGTCCGTTCACAAGGAGCGAACGAACTGATCAACTGCTTCGTCTGAAGGGCACCGAGCACGCCATTTGGCTTCACTGCTCCCAGCGAAGAACGAGGGCCGACTGCTCGCCTCCGGCGGTGTCGGGCCCGATCTCGTCTAGATTAGCCGCTCGCGAATCTCGGGCGGCGGGATCTCGCAGGCGTTCGAGTGGCCGCCTATGCGATGTCGCACGGCCGCCACCGCGGCGTACACCGCATCACGCAGCGGTCGAGGCACCACGAGGAACACCGACGCCAGCGTCCATGGCAGTGGTAACCGTCGGGCGATACGCAGTACTGCAGTCGATTTACGGTAGACCGCCCCCTCTTCGATCAGGATGATGCTGCCCGTCGAGGCCCGAGTCTCGTCGAACTGGACCAGCAGGGCTTGCGCCGACGCCGTTTGCGACGCGCCGAACCTGAAGTAGCCATCTCGATCGCGCGTCGCAATGAACGTCACCCACCGCTCGCAGAACGCGCACGTCCCGTCGAACAGGACGACACCGTGCGGGCCGATCGCTGACGCCACGCGTCGATTGTACACTTGACGTGACGGGTCGACTGCGCCGCCGCTTGCCATCGTGTGTGGCCCGGCGGGCAGAATATATGCACGCGGGCGTGGTCGTATGGATAATCGCCGAACTGCGTGGCGGCCGAGACCGCATTGATCAGCGTCGGTTTGAGCCACCGGCCACTTTGCGCGTCGCGTGGAGCGCCGCTTGCCTGCGCTCTCGTCCATGCGCGGGCAGAAGCCAGCCCACGAAACGAAACGAGATGCCCCACGGACGGAAAGCGGGTCATGTCCGTGCCGATTTTCACAACGAGACCCGTGCCGTGGTCTCACTCAGGCCCGGCATGGTGGTCAGGAGGCTGACCGCGGCGCGAAAGGGACCGAGCAGAGGAGCGCGGCGCGTGTGGCTTTCAACCGGCCGCGGGTCAGATCTGCCAGGCGGCTGGGGTCGGTCTCGCCGGCGATGAGCGCCTCGAGAATGGCGCGACCACTTACGCCGAGGATGTCACTCATCACTTGGGTCAGCTTCAGATTCGCGTCCTCGAGTGTCTCTTAAATCCGCTGCACATGACGTGACAGATCCGGTGGCAGCTCTTCGACCCAGACTCAGAGTGATATGTCGGCGAGCATATTACTTCGGATTCAGGTATAAGTGTCCCTTTTGCTGTTCCCGTCTCAGGACGTTTCTTCCGTATGGTCCGAGCCATCCTGTTCTGAAAGAGAAGAAGGTTATTGGAGGCGGTTACAGAGACAATGCCGTATGCCCCATGTGTGCCTCTCGTGATAGAGAGCGACTGCTGTACCTCTTTCTCCTCAACAAAACGAATGTCTTCGAGAAACCATTGAGACTACTGCACGTAGCGCCGGAAGCACGAGTGAATGACAAATTGCGACAGACAGCAGCTTTGGACTACCTCACGGCTGACATCTCTTCACAGCACGTTATGGTCGAGATGGATATCACGCAGATACAGTTTCCGGATGATTCCTTCGACGCCATCATCTGCAATCACGTTCTGGAGCATGTCGTTGACGATCAGAAGGCGATGTCCGAGCTGTATCGGATTTTGAAGCCAGGCGGTTGGGCGATTTTGCAGGTTCCCCTATCGGCAACATTGAAGAGGACGTATGAGGACTTTTCGATAACGAGCACAGAAGGTAGAGAGGACGCGTTCGGTCAAGGCGACCACGTCAGAATTTATGCAGAAGACTACAAGGATAGACTTGCGCGAGCTGGTTTCAAGGTGAACGTTTTCAAATGGTTTACCGAACCCGAGAATTTCGGTGGTCGACGGAATGCCTTCGGGCTCAACAAGGAAGAAGGTATCTTCTCCGTCACTAAGAACCCATAGACGATCGCCCCGCTGTGTCAACCAGCGTGTCGCGATTCAAGAGGACGGAAGGATCAGAAACCGGCGTGGCGCATGACGAACCGTGGCAGAACACGCACGACGCACATGACCAGCCGCCAAATCGGCGGCACGTACACAACAGGCCTTCGCTGATCGATGGCGACGAGGACGCGACGTGCGACATCATCGGGATTGCCTGCAAACCGAGGTCTCGGCAGACCGGCTGTCATCGAGGTGGTCACGAAGCCTGGCTTCACGCACACGGTCACGAGGCCCTGTCGTCGGAACCGGTGATCGAGCCCTTCCAGATAGCGAGTCAACCCAGCTTTCGCAGCTCCGTAAATGACGACCGGTGAGCGCCCGCGCTCGCCGGCAACCGAGCTGAACACGCACAGCGTCCCCCCGCCAGCGGCAAGTAATCGCTTCCGTGCGTGCTCGCAAAACAGGACTGTGTTGGTGAAATTGACTAACAGCAGCTGCGTCGCCAAGGTCGGATTCGCTTCAAGTTGGTCCTGCGTGGCAAACAGCGCCGCCGTCACCACGACGGTGTCAATCTTTCCCATCTGTGTCTCGGCAGCATCGAGAGCAGACGCGAACGTCTCTGGTCGCTCCAGGTCGCACAATGCCGTGCCTACTGGAGCCAAGGAAGCGTGGCGAACCTCGAGGTCCGCGGCACTCCGCCGAAGTTCGTCGACATTGCGGCCCAGGAGAAAGAGGCGGTCGCCACGGGCAGCCATTCTCCGCGCGAGCGCGCGTCCCATCCCCTTCGTCGCGCCAAGGAGGACGACTGTCACGGCGATCTCACCATCCAAACAACCGGATCGACTGGGCGCTTCGGATGCGACCCGACGGATCCCAGCGTCGTCGAATCGCCAGAAATGCCTCGACCCGTGGCTCCATCGCTCTGAAGTGTTCGGCGCGCGTCAGTGCGTCTTTCGCCAGATAGATGCGGCCGCCTTCAGCAATGACGAACTCGTTCAATGCGTCTACCAGTGCCTGCGTCGTGCTTCGCATGGGCATGTCCACGGCGATTGAGATGCCCGGTCGTGGAAACGAGAGCATGCCGGGCCCTTCGAGCCCACAGTCCTTTATCACCGCTAGAAACGGCGCGGCGTCGCGCAGCTGGAGGAGCCTTATGAACCGATGCGTGGCGTCGCGTGCATGAGGTTCAGGCAGCACGCATTGATACTGGATGAAACCGTGGCGGCCGTACAGACGTGGCCAGTGCGTAATCGCGTCGAGTGGATACAAGTGAGTGTAGGGATGGACAACCGCTTGCGGAGCTTGCCATACCTGTCGCCGGTAGCTCAGTGCATTGAACGCCCTCATGACATTGCGATTCAGCACAAAGGGCGGCATCTCGAATGGTACGAACCAGCGCCGCGGGGGCGATGCGATATGAGTGACTTCATCCGGTTCAGCCCACCGCCCTCGAAGAACGACGCCCCGACCCGTAGCGTGCCCCGGCACCAGACAGTCCAGCCAGGCGACGGTCATTGGCCATGTAGCAGCAGCCAATTTTAGGCTGTCGAGTAGCTCGTCCAAGTCACATACGCACTCGCGCTCTTCCAATATCCATGGTGACGGCACTCGGACTAGCCGAACCGTCACTTCGAGAATGGCACCCGTCAGTCCCATTCCGCCGATCGTTGCAGCGTACAGGTCCTCGTTCAGCGTTTGGGAGCAGGTCACGATGCTTCCGTCTGCGACACGCATCTTCAGCGAGAGAACGTGTCGTCCGAATGTCCCATCCCGGTGGGCGTTCTTCCCGTGCACGTCGCACGCGACCATCCCGCCAAGGGTGACGAATCGTGTGCCCGGGGACACAGGCGTGAAGTAACCGCGAGGCAGAAACAGCTCGCAAATCTGATCGAGTGAAAGTCCAGCCTCCGCACTCAGTACGCCTGTCTGTGCGTCGAACGCGAGGATGCGATCAGCGAGGGTCGTGCCGGCGACGTAATAATCTCCTGTCGCGGGGAGAGCTGCATCACCATACGCACGACCCAATCCACGGGCAAATGGCAGATCCTGGCTCACACGTGTCAGGTCCTCGGAAAGCACTTCGGCACCCGGCACGATGGGAAGGCGTCCCCAGCCGGACAAGGCCATCCGCTGGCCGGATCGTAGAAACGTCGACGCGCCGGCCGGCCCACGCTCTGCCGTGATCGATGAGGGCGTCGCTGTCGCGTGGACTGTGCGTTCGCCGGTGGCGCCTCGAGTGTTTTGCGCACTCATATAGCAGCCACGACGATGACCATTGAAATTGCCAGCAGCACATAGGTGACTGGATCTGTCGCGATCGCGACTACGGGATCATCATGCGTGATCCCTCGCTGCGCGTTCATCCACGAGCGGGTCGCCCAGTAGACCACGACTGGACACATCAACAGGAGACGCTCAGGTTTCGAATACAGACGCGTGACGTCGGCGTTGTTGACATAAATGGCCAACACAACGGCCGACACGTAAGCAGAGGCGAGTCCAGCGGCCTGCAACCAGTATGTATCGCCCGCCCGGTAACCCCGACCCGCTACGTACGGCGACGCGTCGGGCGGCAGCGCGGCGATTTCTACGAAGCGCTTCAAGAACGCCAGACTGAGACACACGAACAGCGCAAACGCCATCAACCACGTGGATACGGGGATGCCCGTCGCAGCGCCTCCGGCGACGATACGAAGGATATACAGACCCGCAAGGAACATGACGTCGAGTGCCGGCTCGCGCTTCAGCCTCAGCGAATACAGACTGCTTCCCAGCAAGTACGTGGCGAGGGCCAGCACGAACCCGAGCGACAGCATCCACGTGGATAACGCGAAACCCACGAGCCATGTACCGACGACGAGCCACGCGGCTTCACGAGACGAAATTCGGCCAGCCGCGAGCACACGCCCTCGCTTTCGAGGATGCGTGCGATCGGCTTTCAGATCGAGCAGATCGTTTAGAACGTAACCACCGGAAGCGACGAGAGAAAGAGCGACAAAGCCGACGACCAATGGACGAACCGTCGCGGCGTCAAGTCGATGCGCGGCAAACGCGGGTACGCATATCAGGAGATTCTTCAGCCATTGATGCGGGCGCAGTGCCGCCGCAAGCGCGGCCAACCGATGGTTCATTTGATATTCGTTCCCGAACGCGTCATTGCATGAATATAGACGATGCGTGCTCGCAGTCACGATATGCACTGAGCGCCCACCGTATCACTGATCGAGCGAACCGGAGAGAAGGGACAGTGACGAGGAACGGATTCGGGCAACACCGTTCCGTTCATCAGCCTTCAGCGTCTTTCGCGTGGTGAGTGGCTGGATTCGCGCGTCACATTAATGGGGAGTCGGCCGCCGGGCGCGAGTAGAATCGATGGTTCCCGTGCGCATCTTTTCAACACGACCAAGCGCAGCGGTCGAGAGCCTGACCGACCGGACTGTGCGTGCCGGACAGTGGCGTCTCGCCAGCGCCATCGTGAGCGGTCTCTTCCAATTCGCGATTGCGGCTCTTCTGGCTCGCCTTTTGTCTCCTGAGGAGTTTGGCCTCGTGACGCTCGCGATGGTGGTGATTGGCCTCGCGAGATTCTTCAGCGATCTCGGGATCGCGGCGGCATTGGTGCAGCGACGAGAGCTCACCGAGCGGCACATTCGTTCGGCATTCACCATTTCGGCGGTGCTTGGTGCGGCAATGGCGGCTCTTCTGGGTTTTGTCGCGCCACTTGGTGGTGTGCTCCTCAACGAGCCACGCGTAACGCCGATACTCCGGGCACTCGCACTCTCTTTTGTCCTGCAAGGGTGCGGCCTGGTGGCTGGGGCTCAGTTGCGACGCTCCCTCAACTTCAGAAGGCTTTTTTTCATCGATGTCAGCACCCATGTGAGTGGGTATGGAGGCGCAGCGATCACGCTCGCGCTCCTCGGGTACGGAGTGTGGAGCTTGGTATGGGGTGCACTCACGCAAGCGCTGCTGGCCTGTGTTGCGCAATATGCCGCCACCCGCCATCCGCTGCGACCTCTGATCGGGAGGCACGAGCTTCGTGAATTGTTACGCTTCGGTCTGGGTGCATCGTTCGGAGGCGTCGTCAATTACGCCGCGATTAACGCCGACAACTTCATCGTCGGGCGATTTATTGGCGCAGCAGCGCTCGGACTCTATAGCCGCGCGTACAACATGATGAATCTTCCTCAAGTGTATGTGGCCTCCGTGATTTCAGGCGTGCTCTTTCCAGCATTCTCTGAGGTGCAGGGAGAGCCCGATCGCCTGCGTAGAGGTTTCCTGCAAGCTACCGGGCTGACGGCAATGGCGGCCGGGCCCGTGATGGCCGCGATGGTCGTTGCCGCTCCTCACCTCGTGGTGACCTTGTATGGACCTCGTTGGACAGGGTCAGTCGCGCCGCTTCAAATCCTCTGCGGTGCAGGTTACTTTCGCGCCCTCTATCATCTTGGAGGAGTCACAGCCTACAGTGCGGGGCGGGTGCACGCTGAGCTCAAGCGGCAAGTTCTGTATGCTGCACTCGTGATCACGGGAAGCCTCGTGGGCATTCGGTTCGGCATTACAGGCGTTGCCGCAGGTGTTGCGGTGGCGGTTGTCTGCATGTATGTGTTGACCGGCCAGCTCGCGATTAAGGTGACTGCCGCATCGTGGGGAAGTTACTTGCAGGTGCAAGTCGCCGCGGCGATAACGACGCTGAGCACCCTGATCCTCGCCCTGATGATCCGGGCGGGACTTGAAGCCTTCGAGGCACCGAGCCCGCTAATCACGATTGCCCTGATCGCCGCGTGTATGGGTGCCTGGAGTGTAGGGATGCTGTGGAAGCTTGGCGAGCCCGCCTACGCTCCGCTTCGGGCGAAGCTTCCCCCGGTTGCAGCGCAACTGACAATTCGACTGCGCAGCGGCACACGCCTCGCGCCTGAATCGCAGTCGTAGGTGCTCACGATCATTAGGTATGCGGGTGCGCGATCCGTTGAGCACCAATCGTAGGTACCGGCTTACCGGGGATCCACGCGCGAAGCCGTTGTCCAACCGCAGTCCACTGCGGCCAGAATACGTAGGCCACGAGAAATCCCCCGAAAGTCGGTCCCATGAGCGCACGGATCCCGAGGAGCATGCAGAACGACGCCGGCACGAGGACTCGGCGTGCCTTTACGCTGACGAGCGCCAGCGGAAACAACACCTCGGTACCCAGCGCGATGGCCGCAAGCACGCGCGGACCCCACGGCCATTGAGACAGTATCAGTCCCCAGGACACGAATGGATCTGCGTCCGACACCCCGTAGTGCGCCCTTATAAGGAACGTCTGCATCGTGTCGGAGAGTACCCAGTCAATGCCCGCGTGGCGCAGCTTCGAAAACCCGGCCCCGAAAAACACGAACGCCATCGCCACCCAGATGAGCCGCGCCGGCCACGTGAACTCAGCGCTGTGCGGCGGCTCGCGGCTCGGGTCCCGACGAGCGGCAATCAGCGCATCGATCGACCATGCGGCCCCTGCATGCGACAGCGCAAGCACACCCATTGCGATCACGAGAAGTGCGTCGAAGTGAAACGTCTGGCCGAAATTGTGGGGCAAGGCGAACAGATACGTGCCGGAGACAAACGCCACAACCATGCTGACGCGGGACAACAGCCCTACGGCGCTAAGCAGCATCGAGACTTTCCAGCAGATCTGCAGCACCGCCAGGCTGTCGGCGCCGAGAGGCGTAATGCCGGTGTACTTGAACATCCACAACGGCATCCAGAACGTGGGCGACACGCCGCCCCACGCACTGAAGTCCTCTCGGAGATATACGAGGAGGAGCAAGCCAAAGAACAGCAGCCGGGCAATGCCGAGGTTCGAGGCGGCTGAGGGCTCGAACCAGAAGTGCATCCACCACCGGGTCAAGGCAGCGACCGGCAGGGCAGTCATGGTTCCAATCCGCGTGCCGAGTGTGCGGCAGGTGATCGAACCTCGATCAACATCACGCGTTCGTCGGGTTGCCGGGCGTTTCGTGCGTATGCATCGAGGTGCCATTGCACGGCGTACAGCCGCGCGCCCAGGAGTGGCAGTCCATCGTGGGCTCCGGATTGCCGCCGCGCCTCGTACCGGGCCCACACGTCGCGAACAGCTTCGCGGAGATCCGCCGAGGCCGACTCTCGCTCGTCGCGGATTCGCGTCAGTGCCGTTGCCAGACGGCACTGATCAAATGGGTGAAGGGACTCGTACGAAAGGAGCGGAGTCTCACCGTCAGATGTGATCCCGAAGATACGGAGGGTCTTGTGTATCCTTGACTCGTCGACTTGCGAGAACATGGGATACGGCGAAAACGGCCAGTTCTCTTTGTCGCGCACAACGTCGTAGACGTGTCCTCCGACCACAAAAGCGATCACCGCATGCACAAACCAGAGCCGTCGTCGCGTGAGGTGCGGCGGCGCGACCGGCCGATCCACGTTGTTCTTCCAACCAGTTCCGCGGTCCATTTGAGTACGGCCGCTGCCGGGCCGCATATGTTGGAAATCGTTATCGCAGAATGCGTCGTCGAGCGCAAGGCCGATCCTCGAAGCACGAGGTGGGCCACCACGATCCATGCCCACCCCGGTTGAGTTAGCAGGCGCGCGAGTTCAATGAATCTCATGCCGCCTGCATTTCTTCGTTCTCTCGACTAGAGTCTGTTGCCTATGCCGGACGTCATAGCGCGCACCGAAGCCACAATGCTCGACCGGCTGATCACGCGTGTGGTCCCGCCGACGTCAGTCTCGCCATCGAGCGCTCGAACCGAACGCATCGTCTTCGCATTCGTCGTCACCACGTTTCTCCTCTACGCCGGGCTGTTCATCTACCGCACCAGCTTCGTGGTTGCCGGCGAGCGCTACTTCTCGCTTTTCGACGATGCGATGGTATCGATGCGATATGCGATGAATCTCGCCAACGGCTACGGCCTGGTCTGGAACCCTGGCGGTGAGCGCGTCGAGGGCTTCACGAATCCGCTGTGGGTTCTCTACATGACGCTCGTCCATCTGCTTCCGATTCCTCAGTCCAAAACCAGCCTGCTGATACAGGTAACGGCTGCCATCCTGCTTGCATTGAATCTGTATTACGTTCGCCGCATCGCGCTCGCGGTGTCGAACGGCTCGGCGGCAGTCGCCTGGGGAGCCATCGCGCTGACTGCGTCGTACCTGCCCATCAACAACTGGGGTCTGCAGGGAATGGAAGTCAGCGTCCTTGTCCTGCTGACGTCGGCGTGCATCTGGCTCGCGATCCGGTGCATGGAGACCGGCGCTATTCAGATTCGCTTGTACCTCCTCCTGGGTATCGGCACACTGGTGCGGCCCGACATGGTGGTCCCCTTCGGAGCCATCCTGCTCTTCCTGCTGGTCTTCGACCCAGTGCGTCGGCGTACGCATCTGACGTGGGGTGTGCTCGTGCTCGTGGTTGCAGTCGCCAGTCAGACGATATTCAGGCTGTGGTACTACGGCGATGTGCTGCCAAACACCTACTATTTGAAGATGGAGGGCGTGCCATTCCTGCTGCGTATCAGCCGCGGCTTGTATGTGTTGGCGCGGTTCGTGTTGCAGGCGAACGTGTTGTTCTTCGCTCTCGCCTTCGCACTGGCAGCTCGTCGCGACAGGCGGACCTGGTTGCTCCTCTGGATGCTTATCGCTCAAATGGCGTACAGCGTTTATGTCGGCGGCGATGCCTGGGAGCACTGGGGCGGCAGCAACAGGTACATCTGCATTGCCATGCCGGGGTTCTTCGTCCTGTTGTCCTTCGCGTTGTACGTCGTCACGTCTGCGCTCGTCGACGCCGCCCATGCGGACGCTCCACGCGCTGTTTCTGTCGCCACGAGGCGAGGCGCGGCGTTCGCACTCGTCATTGCGGCCGCGATCGTGACCGTCAACAGCATCTACGGTCCAGGTGCACTCGCTGAAGCACTGCTGATACGAGCGCCGTATCATACCGGCAACGGAGACAGGAATCATCGAGATGTCGAAGCGGCGCTGCAGCTTCGGCGAGTGACCACGCCCGATGCGACGCTGGCAGTGGCGAGAGCTGGAACGATCCCGTATTTTGCGGACAGGCCGGGTGTTGATTTAATGGGGAAGAGCGATCCGTACGTGGCACGCGAACAGGCGAGAATGTCCGCCGGACGGCGTCGCTTCGTCGAGTTCAGGCCTGGTCATATGAAGTTCGATTACGCGCACTCCATTGGCCGACTCCAGCCGGACGTCGTTGTGCAGTTATGGACGAACGTCGAGGAAGCCACACCGTTCCTGCAGGACGACTATCAGGGCCTTGTCATGAGCAGCTGGTGCATGTACTGGCGTCGCGGATCACCCCACGTGTGGTGGGATCGATTGTCTCCTCAGAGCTGTGAGGACTGAGGTGCGCCGGGCGGTCTCGCCAGTGGATTTCTGCAGGGACTGACGTACGGATCAGCGAAAGCCACGTAACGCACCTGCCGCGATTCGTCAGCCCCCAAGCGGAAGAAATCGGTGGACAACAGGTAGAGCGTGTAGAAGTCCTCCGGCAGCCTGGAGTGCCGCGAGAGTGGCTCCCGATAACGATTGTAGTCGGCGAGATACCGCTGAACCCCGTCTGGGTCGAGTTGCAGGTACGAGAAGTGCGCATACAACCGCTGCTGCGGGCTCAGAACGAGCGCTAGAATCCGTTCAGTGCCACGGCTGAAGAACGACGTCAACGACTCGCGCCAGAACAGCCAGCCTGCGACGAATACAGCCCCACACGAGGCCACAACCCGAAAAAAGGTCCGGCGCGTCATCATCACCGCTTCGGAGCTCCCAGCAATCGATCGGCGGCCCACAGCGACAAGGCGCTGATCGTAAGAGTTGGATTGGCCGGCGAAATCGTGGGAAACGCGCTGCCTCCAAGGACCAGGAGATTGCGTACGCGATGGTGGATCAGATGCCGATCCACGACGCTCGTCGTCGGGTCGTCACCCATAGCTGCTGTCCCCAGAATGTGACCCTCGGTTGACGGAGCGGCGCGTTGCAGAATCCTATAGCGCTCGACCGGCAGCGCATCGAGCACTCGTGGGAGACTCGACTCCAGCGCATCGAGCCCTCGCTGCGCGTAGCTCGAATGAGTCGAGTACTCGACTCCGACCTTCGTCGAGTCCGGATCGGGGACGATGCGGTTCTCCGGCTGCGGAAGGTCCTCGTAGATGAACTTCAAACGGACGCGCTGCCGCCATTTTCCCCGCTCGTCACGCAGCCGTGGCACATTCCACGATTCCATCAGGGCGGCCGCGCGGTTGCGGCGATGTTCGCCGGAATAGAGCATGTAGCCGTGCCCCGTGATACTGGTGCTGCCCTGGAAGTTGTCGACCCCGTGCAGGTCGACCTCCACGTTCACCGATACCTGCTCCACGAGTCCTCGACCGACCATGGGACCAGTCAGTCCCGACCGCAGCAGCAGGAGCGGATTGAACAGGGCGTTCGCGCCGAGGCCCACGAGATCCGCGCGCGCGAGATGCTCGGTACTGCCAAGCTGATAATGCACCCCAGTCACTCGGTCGTTGGCGATGTCGAGGCCCATCACGTTGGCGCCCGTCAGTAGGGTCACCCGGGAATCCGCGCGGTACAGGTGCAGCAGACTGTTGAGGATCGTGAACTTCGAGTCGATCGGGCACAATGAACAGACGCCGGTCGCACAGCATCGCGGTCGCCCCGAGTCAAGTCTGCGGGTCGGGCGTGCCGCAGGTTGACTGAAGAATGCCTCAGGAAAACGCTGCTTGAAGAGTCGATCGGGATCCGAGAGGCTGTGCGGGGGTTGCGGATATGGTCGGCTGCGCGCCTGCGGCGCGTCGTCTGGGCCTGACACGGCCATGAGTTCTTCCGCGTCGCAGTAGTACTCCTCGAGCTCGTCATACGAAACGGGCCAATCGCGACCTACACCGTATGTCGAATGCAGCCGAAAGTCTTCCGGCAAAAATCGAGGCGTGCACCCCCACCAGCAATTGGAGCTTCCGCCGAACGCTAAAGAGAACATCCACGACTTCTGCGAGCGCACACTGTTGTAGGTGGTTTGCGCCTGCCGGTGGAGCTCAGCTCGGTTGGCAAGCTGCCACCGGTGATCGAGGAACTGTCCACGTTCCAGAACCAACACGCGGGCCGAAGGACGGGCGCGTTGCAGATACCGATGCAGAAACAAGGAGGACGCGAACCCGCTCCCAACGAGGATTAGGTCGAAAACGCCATTGGTGCCAGCTTGCAACGCCGAGGCGCCAATGGTACCTACCGAATTCTCGCCAGCGCTTGAGTTCATTAGATAACGTCGGCAGGAGCGCGGCTCTCGACGTCGGCACGACCGCGCCGGACTTCTGCGAATCCAACGTCAAGCGGCGCCCGCTTCGCCGTAATTGTTCGCAGCAACCCAGGCATCGTGTAGGTCATCAGCCACTTTGCGACAAGGCCCAACTCGGCAGAGTCCATCACCGCCTCTTGTAGCACCCGGCGGGCGGCCGGCAGGTCTCCAGCCAGAACGTGTCGATTTGCCATGGTACTTCGCTCGCACGCAAGCATGTGCTTGACCAATTTGCGTAGGTCCCGATCTCTGTCGCCTATTAACGACAACCACTTGTTAAGCATCGATTCTGCGGTGAGTATTCGCGCCCAGCAGCGACTCGGGTAGTTCGTCATCAGCCCTAACGTTCGATTTGGGTCCCGACGGATTTCCACGAGCGGAAGATCCACATAGCAGAAAGAGGTGGTGAGACCGAGTCGGAACAAGAAATCGACATCCTGCGCCACTCGATATCTCGAATCGAATTCTCCGACTTGCCGCATTGCGGCTGCCCGAACCAGAATGGTCTGCATGTAGATCCCTGGCCACCCGGCTGCGAACAGCCAAGAGGGCGCGTCGACACGTCCCAGGTGACCGACGGTCAGGCCTATAAACTCCGGATGGCGATCGCCGAACTCCTCGAGGGATGTCTCCGTGAAGCAGGCGCCACACTCACCACAATGAGCAAGCGCCCTGAATTGCCACTCGAGCTTGTCCGGTAACCAGCAATCGTCCGAATCGTTGAAGGCAATCCATTCGCCGGTCGCCATCTGCAACGCGTTATTCAGCGCTACGCTTTTGCCATGATTCTCTTGCCGCACATACCGCAACCGATCCTTCCAGTCGGGATGTTGCTCAAGAAGAGAAGCAATCACCTGCCCTGTCCCGTCATTTGATCCGTCGTCCACCAGGATGACGTCGTGAACTGGAATCGTCTGGGCAAACACGCTCTCTATCGTGCTGGAAAGAAACGACGCACGGTTGAACGTCGGAATGAGAACCGAAACGGTGGGAGCGCTGCCCATTCGCGACTGTATTCTGGGGCGTACATTGCGACAGGTCAACGTTATTGGTCCAGCGCGCGTGCACAGGTAATTCGAGGGACTGAATGGATGGGTTTGGCTCATTGCCGCGATGTTCGGTCGGCCCAGGATATATAACGAGCAGCGGTCCATGTGACGTTTGCCACGGCTCATCGGCCGAGAAACAGGTGGTGATGCGAGCATCCGGGCTGCTTCGGACGTAGGATCCTGGCCGCATCCGGGCGCCGAGGCCGTGCCGACACTGGTGCGGAAGTCGTGCCCGTCGAGCAGCGTGGTCCGGGGAGTGACGTTCTGATCGTTGGTGACACCACGTCGGTGGTGATCCCGTTTGGGA
>Ga0247825_10001348_pt1 | contig 16068 bp, 18 predicted proteins | sample 13C_Vanillin_Day_FD_194413 | JGI IMG/M metagenome (GOLD analysis project Ga0247825, IMG submission 194413) | Soil microbial communities from agricultural site in Penn Yan, New York, United States - 13C_Vanillin_Day48 | ecosystem: Environmental > Terrestrial > Soil > Agricultural land | place... | reverse complement strand
TACAGGTCTGTCGGTGCGCTGGGTATCATCCTGGATGGGATGAAACTGTCGATCGTCGTGCCGGCGTTCAACGAAGCGGGCGGACTCGCCGCGACGCTGGGGAGCATCCGGGCCGCTGCGGCCGCGTTCGATGCCCGCGGCTGGGCGCACGAGCTCATCGTCTGCGACAACAACTCGACGGACGCGACGGCTGACATCGCCCGCGCCGCCGGGGCGGCGGTCGTCTTCGAGCCGCTGAATCAGATCTCCCGCGCGCGGAATGCCGGCGCGGCACGCGCCACGGGCGACTGGCTGATCTTCGTCGACGCCGACTCGCATCCCTCGCGGGCGCTCTTCGACGACACCGCCGACATCATCGCGGCTGGCCGGTGCCTCGCCGGCGGCGCCACGGTCGCCATCGACAGCGGCGCCCGCCTGACGCACATGGTGGTGGCGGTGTGGAACGTCATCAGCCGGGTGCGCCGGCTCGCCGCCGGCTCGTACATCTTCTGCGACGCGCACGCCTTCCGCGAGGCGGGCGGCTTCAGCCTCGATCTGTACGCCACCGAGGAGCTCGAGCTGTTCGGCCGATTGAAAACGGCGGCACGGCGGGCCGGGCGGACGATCGTGATCCTGCACCGGCACCCGCTGGTCACGAGCGGCCGCAAAGCGCGCCTCTATAGCAAGCGCGAGATGGCGACGGGCCTGCTCAAGAGCGTGCTCACGCTCGGTCGCACGATGCGCAACCGTGACGACTGCTTCGTCTGGTACGACGGCCGGCGCGAGTAGCAGCGCGGCGCCCCGACTAGGCCGAGGTGGCAGACGCGATCGGGAGCCGGGGCTGAAGCCCCCACCCTACATGGATGGGCCGCAAGGCCCAGCGGTAGATCTTGGCGGGGCTCTTGCTCACCTCCGACGTGAGAGGAGTCCTTCATGCCCGACGAGCTCCCGGTGCCGCCGCCCGCCGATCCGATCCCGCAGCACCACCCGCCGTTTCCGCCGCCGGTCGTGCCGCCGGACGATCCGAACCGCACGCGCTCGCACCGCATTCCCGATATCGATCCGCCGCCCGTCAAGGCGCCGGTAGACGAGCCGGACGTTGAACCTGGCGGCAAGCGCTTGATGTAGGGTGTGCGGTCTTCAACTGCCCGCCGCCCCAACACCGATCACGCCGCCGATTTCTTGCGCGCCCCGGTCGCGCGTTTGCGCGCGGCCGGGCGCGAACGCCGCGAGGCGCGCGACGGCCTGGCCTCGCGTTGCGCCGCGGCCAGGCTTTCTTTCAGGCGAGCGACCAGGTCCACGACTTTGGTCGGGGGCGTCGGCTTTCCCGACACGTGGGGCAGCTTCTTGCCCGCTGCCTTGGCCTTGATGACCTTCATCAGTGCCGGCACGTAATCGTCGTGGTAGGCGTCCGGCGTCCACTCGCCGGCCAGACTCGAGATGAGCTGGTCGGCCAGCTTGAGCTCCTGGGAGCTCGCCTTCACGCGGGGCGCCTGCGGCAACTCCACGAGGTCTTCCTCGAAGCGCATCGTGGACAACACCAGGCGGCCGTCGAGGGGGACGAGCGCCGCGAGGTGCTGGCGCTGGCGCATCACGTACTTCGCCACGCCGGCGCGCCCGCTTCTCTCCAGCGCCTGCGCGAGCAACCCGTAGGCATGCTCGGCCCCTTTGCCGGGCAGCGCGTAATACGGCGTGTCCCAGTAGCGCCCGTCGATCGACTCGCGCGGCACGAACGCCTGGATGTCGATGCTGCGGCTGCGCTCGATCGCGGCGGTCTTGAAATCGTCCTCGGTGAGCGCGATGAAGCGCCCCTTCTCCACTTCGTAGCCCTTCACCAGCTCGTCCCACGCCACGGCCTTGCCGTCGGTCTGGCAGACGCGCTCGAGGCTGATCGGCGAGAGGTCGGTGCGGTGCAGCAGCCGGAAGCGTGGCGTGTGATCGCGGGCGCCGACGAACAGCTGGACGGGGATATTGACGAGCCCGAAGCTGATCGAGCCTTTCCAGAGTGGTCGCGCCATTCTTTCAAACTCCTCTGCAGGATCGGCAAAGAGCAAGAACAATTCCGCTCCCCAGCTCGCGCGCCCGAGCGCGAACGCGGGGCACACGCTTTGCTCTTCCGTCGGCAGGCGGGGAATGCCGCCGAGGAGCTTTCATGAGCGCACCGCAACAGCCGAGCCGCCGCGGGAACGAACCAGTCGAGAATGTTCCGCCGCAGGATCAACTCGATCCCGTCGGCGGCCCCGACGGCGACGCCGGGGACACCGGCGATCAGGACATCGACACTGCCGGCACCGAGGCCGACACCGAGGCGCCCACGGCCTCCGGCCCCTCCTCACGCACACGCGATCGCGCCACCGCTCCGGATGCGTCGTTCGCCCAGGCGCCGGAGAATGAACGCCGCCCGATCGGCGCGCACGATCCCGCCAGCATGCACCGCCGCGAGGACGACAGCGAAGCCATGGCGCACAGCCCGGACTTCCACGACACGCATCCGGTCGGACGTCCGGTCATCGATCGGCACCGCTAGCACGGGAGAAGTTAGATGGCGCGCTGTGACACCTGCGGCAACGACTACGACAAGCCCTTCGTGGTGATGAGCGGCAGCGACCGCTTCACGTTCGACAGCTTCGAGTGCGCGATCCAGAAGCTGGCGCCGACGTGTGCGCATTGCAACTGCCGCATCATCGGCCACGGTCTCGAGGACGACGGCACCTGGTTCTGCTGCGCGCACTGCGCCCGGAAGGCGGGGGCGCGGGAACTGGTCGATCGCGCCTGAGTCAGGCGGTCTAAAGAGCGCCCGCTCATTCGGACGTAGAGGGCGTCTTCGGACGTACGTGGCCACCACGTGGTGTACCCTCACGCCATGAATCGTCCACTGGCCCTTCTGGTGTGCGCGGGGTTGACTGCATCGACGATCGCGGCACGGGGCCAGGCGCCCGCTGCTCCCGACACCGCGTTCCACGCGGTCGCGTACGTGGAAACGGCGGCGTCGGCCGCGCGTGAGGCCGCGGCGGCCCTGCGAGCCTACCGTGAGGCCGCACTCAAACAGGACGGCTGCGCGGCGGTGGACACGTTCGAGCAGATCGGCCGCCCGGGCCACTGGGTCATCGTCGAGACGTGGCGGGATCAGAAGGCCTTCGACGCCCGCGACGCGGCCGTGCCGCAGCGCCTCGTGGACGGGCTCGCCGCGATTCGCGTGAGCGGCTTCGACCAGCGCCCGTACAAGACGGTCTCGGTCGCTCCGGGCCGAGGGGACGCGACGGGAGCCGCCGTGGCGGTCATCGCCCATGTCGACGTCGCCCCCAATCCGGCCGTCGCGCCGATGCTCGCGCGTCTGGCCCAGGCCAGCCGGCAGGAGCCTGGCAACCTGCGCTTCGACGTGCTGCAGCACACGATGCGCGGCAATCACTTCACCGTGATCGAGTCCTGGCGCGACCAGGCGGCGCTCGACGCGCACGTGGTCGCGGCGCACACCAAGCAGTATCGCGACGAGGTGCTGCCGCTCACCGGCAGCCCCCTCGACGAGCGAACCTTCAAGCCCGTCCGCTAGGCCAGCCCGAGCCAGTTGCGCCCCAGCCGACAGTAGAGACATAGTTCCGGCCGACAGCCATACGTAGAGGGCGGTCTTTAGACCGCCCTTGGGCCGAGCGGAGACACAGATGAGACCACTCGCACTCGCCGCCGTGGTGGCGACCGTTGTCGCGACTATGGTGTTCGGCGTCCGTGCCCAGAACCCGCCCGCGCAAGGCGGCTCGGCCGCAGCGCCGGCCTCGACGCCGGGACAGACCACACAACCCGCCCGTGGCCGGGCCACGGGCGCGGATCCTTACGCCAACAACGCGACACCAGGGACGCAGACCTTTCCGCTGGCCGCCGCGGCCGGCAAGGACAGCAACGCCCGCATGGTCGCGCCGATGGGCGCGGCCAACCAGGGGCCGTTCGACCCGGCGACCTGGAAATACGGCCCCGCGTTCCACCCACCGCCCGGCGCGAAGGTCTGGAACCCGGTGAAGCTGAAGATGATGCAGGGCGGCAAGGTGACCGGCGGCACGTTCTTCGGCGCCGGCGATGCCTCCACCTACTGCGCGATGGCCAACGCCGGCTACGACTTCATCTGGACCGAGATGCAGCACGACCAGCGCGACTGGGAAACGGCCGCGCGCATCTGGCGCACCTGCCCGCACGCCAAGGCGGTGCCGGGCGTGCGCGTCGCCTACGCCGACGAGCGCGAGATCCAGCACGCGCTCGACGCCGGCGCCCTCGTCGTCGTGGTGCCGACCATCGACACCGTGGAAGAGGCGATCGCGGCCCGCAACTGGACCTACTTCCCGCCCCTCGGACGGCGCAGTGCCGGCGGCGGGCAGGCCTTCGACGCGGCGATGTGGGGCGGCGTGCCGGGCGGGTATCGCAACACGGTCAACGACAACATCGTGCTGATCCTGATGATCGAGACGCTCGAGGGGCTGAAGAACTCGGATGAGATCGCCAAGGTGCCGGGCGTGACGGCGCTCTTTGCCGCCAGCGGCGACCTCGGCAACTTTTCCGGGTTCCGCCAGGGCACGCCCGATTACGAGCGCGCCATCAACATCGTCCACGACTCGACGCTGAAGGCCGGCGTCCGGCTGTGCGGGCCGATCGCCTGGCGCGACCGCCCCGACTTCACCTGCTTCCAGGCCGGCAGCGAGACCGCCGCCATCTCCCGCGGCGTGGCCGCCGAGCTCGGGCCGCTCGCCAACACGCAGGCCAAGCCCGAGGTCGGGCCGTTCGCCGAGCGGCGCTGATCGCGCCGCGCGACACGGTGGCAACGCGCGTCCTCGTCCTCGGCGCCGGGCACATCGGGCGCGTGGTGGCGCACCTGCTCACCACCGCCACCGGCGAGCCGCAGTACGAGGTGGTGCTCGCCGACAAGGCCTTCGACCCGCACGTCCGCGAGCGGTTCGGCGATCGCTGCCGCACCGTGGACCGCGACGACGCGGACAGCTTCGCGCGCCTGATCGCCGGCCACGACGCCGTCATCAACGCGCTGCCCTTTCACTTCGGCGCGATCATCGCGCGCGCCGCCGCCGGCCGCGCCCATTATTTCGATCTCACGGAGGATCTCGACGCCGCCCGCGTGATCCGCGCCGAGGCCGAGGGGTCGGCCACGGCCTTCGTCCCGCAGTGCGGCCTGGCGCCGGGCTTCATCAGCATCGCCGGCTACGCCCTCTCGCGCGGCTTCGACACGCTCGAACGCCTGCACATGCGCGTGGGCGCGCTGCCGCAATACCCGACCAACGCGCTGAAGTACAACCTCACGTGGTCGGTGGACGGCCTCATCAACGAATACGTCCATCCGTGCGAGGCCATCGTGGACGGGGCCCGCATCGAACAGCCGCCGCTCGAAGGCTACGAGACGTTCGCGCTCGACGGCGTCAATTACGAGGCGTTCAACACCTCGGGCGGGCTGGGCACGCTGGCCGAGACGCTCGCCGGCCAGGTCCAGTACCTCGATTACAAGACCATCCGCTACCCCGGGCACCGCGACATCGCCAAGCTCATGCTGCAGGACTTCGGTCTGGCCGGCAAACGCGAGGTGATGAAAGACATCCTGCGCACCGCGATTCCGACCACCGAGCAGGACGTCGTGGTGGTGTTCGTGACGGCGTCGGGCCTGCGCCACGGCGTGCGCACGCAGGTGTCGTTCGCGCGCAAGGTCTACGCGCAGACATGGGCCGGCATGCCCATGACCGCCATCCAGATCACCACCGCGAGCGGCGTGTGTGCCGTCATGGACCTCTTCATGGAGGGCGGCCTGCCCCGCCGCGGCTTCATCCGCCAGGAGCAGGTGGCACTGGACCGGTTCCTCGCCAACCGTTTCGGCCGCGCCTACGAAGCCGCCGCCGCGCGCTGAGTCTTCTCGACGTAGGGGCCGCCTGAAGGCGGCCCCTACAGCCTTGAGCCCTGAGCCTTGAGCCAGTACCCTTCACGCATGCGAATCCTGGTGGCGGGGGCGTGTCTGCTGAGCCTGGCGGGCGCGCTGATCTCGGCGCAGTCGCCGGCGGCATCGCCCGAACGCGACTTCCTCACGCGGCCGCGGCGCCTCACCGTGGAGGGCCGCCGCGCCGGCGAAGGCTACTGGTCGAAGGACGGGCGCCGGCTGGTGTTCCAGAGCGAGCGCGAGCCGGGCAATCCGTTCTATCAGATCTACACGATGGACATGGCCACCGGCGACGTCTCCCGCGTCTCGCCGGGCATGGGCAAGACCACGTGCTCCTTCTTCAATCCCGAAACCGGCGACATCCTTTTCGCCTCGACGCATCACGATCCGCGATCGAAACAGCTGCAGGACGAGGAGCTGAAGTTCCGCGCCTCCGGCCAGGAGCGGCGCTACTCGTGGGACTACGACCCCGAGATGGACCTCTACGTCCGGAATGCGAAGACCGGCACCTACAAGCGGCTGACGCAGGCGCGCGGCTACGACGCCGAAGCCAGCTACTCTCCGGACGGCCAGTGGATCGCGTTCTCCTCGACGCGCCAGGCGTACGACCACGACCTGTCGGCGGCGGAGCGCAAGCAGCTCGAGACCGATCCCAGCTTCTTCGCCGAGATCTACATCATGCGCGCCGACGCCGACGGCAGCGGTGTGAAACGTCTGACGTCGGTCACCGGCTACGACGGCGGCCCCTTCTTTTCCCCCGACGGCAAACGCATCATCTGGCGCCGCTTCGACGAACAGGGGCTCATCGCCGACATCTGGACGATGAACCTGGACGGCACCGATCAGCGCAAGATCACCGACTTTGGCGCCATGAGCTGGGCGCCCTATATTCATCCGTCGGGGCAGTACGTCCTCTTCGCATCGAACAAGCTCGGGTTCGAGAACTTCGAAGTGTTCATGGTGGACATCGACGGCCGGAAGCAGCCGGTGCGCGTGACCTACTCCGATGGCTTCGACGGGTTGCCGGTGCCGTCGCCGGACGGAACCCAGTTGGCGTGGACCTCGAGCCGGGGCGGCGGACGCGAGGGGCAGATCTTCCTGGCGCAGTGGAACCACGAGCATGCGCTCGCGGCCCTGCGAGCCGCGCCCGAGAGGTAGCCGCATGCGCACATCCGCCCGCCTCCTGCTCGCCGCCACGCTGATCGTCCCTGGGGCTGCGACACTTCTCGTTCGCGGGGCCGGGTCTTTGGACCCGGCCGTGCACGCGCAGACCCCGGCGCCGCCCACACGGCCGTTCGTCGAGACGCTCGCCTCCGAGCGCCTGGGCGGCCGCGAGGCCGGCTCGCGCGACGAGCGCGCCGCCGGCGACTATCTGGCCGATCAGCTGCAACGTCTCGGCGCGCGCCCGCTGCCCGGGCGCAAAGACCTGTTCCAGGCCTTCGAGTTCACGGCCGGGAGCCGCGACGGCGGGTCCCGCGCGGCGGTCACGACCGGATCGACCGCCTCCAAAGCGTTCTCGGCGGCGAAGGACGTGCAGGCGCTCTCGTTCTCGGACGACGCCGAGGTGAGCGGTCCGGTCGTGTTCGCCGGCTACGGCATCGTCGTCCCCGAGTCGCAGGGCTTCGGCTACGACAGCTTCGCCACCCTCGACGTGAAGGACAAGGTGGTGGTCGTCCTCCGCTACTTCCCCGAGGACGCCGACCAGCAGACGCGCGGCATCCTCGCGCGGTACTCCGATCTCCGCTACAAGGCGATGGCCGCCCGCCAGCGCGGCGCGAAGGCGCTCGTGGTCGTGACCGGGCCGCGGTCGCCGAACGCCGGGCTGACCGTGCCGATGGCCTTCGACTCGGCGCTCGCCGGATCCGGCATCACCGCCATCAGCGTCAGCGGCGACGTCGCCGCGGCGATCTTCGCCGGCGGCAAGCCGCTGGCGGACGTGCAGAAGGATCTCGATACCGGCAACCCGCACGTCGCCGGGTTCGCGCTCCCGGGCGTGGAGATGACCATCAAGGCCGCGGTGACGCGCGAGAAACGGACCGGCCGCAACGTCGTCGCGTTCCTGCCGGCCACCGCGCCCGTCACGGCAGTGGACAAGCCGTGGGTGGTGGTCGGTGCCCACTACGATCACCTGGGGCGCAGCGCGCACAGCGGATCGCTCGCCGCACGCGACGACGCCGGGCGCGCCCACCTCGGCGCCGACGACAACGCCTCGGGCACCGCGGCCGTGCTGTCGATCGCCGGCGCGCTGGCGAAACAGCCGGTGCGGCGGCGGCATCTGCTCGTCGGGTTCTGGAGCGCCGAGGAAATCGGCCTGCTCGGGTCGGCCGCCTTCCTCGCGACGCCGCCGGTGCCGGTCGATCAGCTGGCCGCGTATCTCAACTTCGACATGGTCGGCCGCATGCAGGACAACAAGCTCGTGGCGCAGGCGGCCGGCAGCAGCGCGGCGTGGGCCCCGATTCTGGAGCGCGCCAACGTCGCCGCCGGATTCGATCTCACGGTGCAGCCGGATCCGTTCCAGCCGACCGACGTCATGAACTTCAATCAGGCCGGCGTGCCCAGCCTGTCGTTCACCACCGGCGCCCACACCGATTACCACAAGCCGTCGGACACGGCCGACAAGATCGCTTACGACGACCTCGATCGCGTGGCCGGGTTCGCCGCCGCCATCGCACGACGGCTGATGGAGCTCGACCCGGCACCGGCGTTCGTCAAGGTCGAGCAGTCGTCGCAGACGGCGTCGCGCACGGGCGTGCGCATCTTCACCGGCACCGTGCCCGACTACGCGGCGGCGGTGAAGGGGCTGCTCCTCGGCGGCGTGGTGGGCGGCGGTCCGGCCGAGCAGGCGGGGCTGCAGAAGGGCGACGTGATCGTGGAGATCGCAGGACAGGCGATCACGAATATCTACGACTACACCTACGCGCTCGACCTGCTGAAGATCGGTCAGCCGGTGAAGGTGGTCTACCTGCGCGGCAGCGAGCGGCGCGAAACCACGCTGACGCCCGCGGCCCGACGCTAGACACAGGCCGCAACGCCTTCGCCGAGGCGGGGCTGCTGAAGCCCCGACCTACGTACTGTCGTAGGGCGCGGCTTGAGCCGCGCCTCACCAGGGCCTGCGGCCACAAGCGAATTCCGCACGCGCGGTCAGGCGCGGCGCCGGTGCACGCCGCACACTCTGTGCTGCTAGACCGAACACGACAGGCCACGGCAGCGATGAAGATCTCGACGCGCGACGACTACCTCGAGCGAATCCGGCGGGTGCTCCGCTTCGTCCAGGACCACCTGGACGAGCCGCTCACGCCGGAGCGGCTCGCCGGAGTGGCGCACTTCTCCAGGTTCCACTTCCACCGCGTGTTCAGCGGGCTCGTCGGCGAATCGCTGAGCGCGCACGTGCGGCGGCTGCGGCTGGAGCGGGCGGCGGGCGAACTGCGATGGACCGACCGGCCCGTCATCGACATCGCGCTCGATGCCGGCTACGACGCGCCGGAACCGTTCACGCGCGCGTTCCGCGGCCACTTCGGCGAGCCGCCGTCGCGGTTTCGCGCGCGCCGGGATCCACTCGCCTTTCCGCCGGCGGCCTGCCGGGTTCATTTCGGCATCGACGACGCGATCGCGCGTTTCGCTGCCCCGAAGGAGCCTTCCATCATGATCGACGTACGCATCGAAACCCAGCCCGCCCGCCGCCTGCTCGCGATGGAGCACCGCGGCCACTATATGGCCATCGGCGAGACGTTCCAGCGGCTGACCGCGCTCGCCTACGGCCGCGGCCTCGCCGCACCCGGCGCGGCCTCGATCGGCCTCTACCACGACGATCCCGACGTCGTGCCCACCGCGCAGCTGCGCAGCCATGCGTGCATTGCGGTGCGCGACGGCGTGACGGTCGCACCCGAGGGCTGCGAGCTGATCACGCTGGAGGGCGGCGAGACGGCGGTGGCGACGCATCGCGGGCCGTACGCGCGGCTGGCCGAAAGCTACCGCGAGCTCTACGGCGCGTGGCTGCCCGCGAGCGGGCGCGAGGCGGCGCATCGGCCGTGCCACGAGACCTACGTCAGCGACGCCACCACCACCCCTGAGGCCGACCTGATCACGGAGATCAACCTCCCGCTCGTTCCACTCGCCACGCCTGCGGCGGTGTGACCGAAAGGCGGCGGGGCTGAAGCCCCGCCCTACGTGCTGTCGTAGGGCGCGGCTTCAGCCGCGCCGGGAGCCGTTGTACACTCCTCGATCGGTCTCACGACCACGAGGAGGTTCCGTGACGAAGACGCTCGATTCGCTGAAGTCCGCCCCCGCCTGCGTTGCCGGCGCGCTGGCCGTGCTGCTGGCCGCCACCGCGGGATCGTCGGTGGGCTTCGGCCAGCAGAAGGTGCCAATGGCGCCCTTCGGCCCGGTGGCGCCCACCGGTCTCGCCAACCGGCCGCTGCCGAAGCTGCCGATGGAATTCGACACCGGCGAGGGGCAGCGCATTCGCGTGACCGCGGTCGCCACCGGGCTCGAGAACCCCTGGACGGTGGCGTGGCTCCCCGACGGCGCGATGCTCGTGACCGAGCGTCCCGGGCGCCTGCGCATCGTGCGCAACGGCAAGCTCGATCCCGCGCCGGTGGCCGGCGCGCCCGCGGCGCGAAACATCGGCATCTCGGGTGAACCGGGCGCGGTCCACGGCTACATGGACGTGGTGCTGCATCCGAACTTCGCCACCAACCAGCTGGTCTACCTCTGCTACACCAAGCCGCTTGACGAGAAGCGGCAGACCACGGCGATCGCGCGCGGGCGATGGAACGGCTCGGCGCTGGTGGACACCAAGGACATCTTCGTGGGCGCCGAGGGCAACGGCGTGGCCCGCCTGGCCTTCGGCCGCGACGGCATGCTGTACGTCACGACGGCCAGCGCCGGCCCCGGCAACGCGGCGCAGGACGGCAACAGCCAGGGCGGCAAAGTGCTCCGCCTCAAGGACGACGGCACCGTCCCGCCCGACAACCCGTTCGTCGGCAAGGCCGGCTACAAGCCCGAGGTCTACACGCTCGGGCACCGCAGCTCGCTTGGTCTGGCCCTCCACCCGGGTACCGGCCAGATGTGGCTCAACGAGAACGGGCCCAATGGCGGCGACGAGATCAATATCCTCAAGCCCGGCGCCAACTACGGCTGGCCGCTCGTGAGCTACGGCCGCACCTATCCGGGGCCGTGGCAGGTCGAACGGCCCGGCCATGCCGGGTTCGAGCCGCCGGTGGTGCTGTGGATCCCCTCGATCGCGGTCTCGGGCATGACCTTCTACACCGGCGACCGCCTGCCGAAGTGGAAGGGCGACGTGTTCGTGGGCGCTCTGCGCACCGGGGAGATTCCAGGCACGGGCCACGTCGAGCGGATCCTCTTCAACGAGAAGATGGAGGAGTTGCGCCGTGAATCGCTGCTCGTGGAGCTGCGGCAGCGCATCCGCGACGTGAAGCAGGGCCCCGACGGGCTCCTCTACGTCGTGACCGATCAGAATCCCGGCGCCATTCTGCGCATCGAGCCGGCCTCCTAGAGGCCGCCCGCGCTGATAGGATCCGAGAGCAGTCCCTCGCCGAGGACGCCCCGATGACACATTTCTCCCTGCGTACGACGGCGGCCGTGGCCGCCATTCTGATGTTCGTAGCCGTGGCCGTCAGCCTGCACGCACAGACGACGACACCACAACGGGCGCAGCCCATCACGGCCGGCGAAGTGCCGAGCCGCAAGCAAGCCGCACCGCTGCCTCCGCGCGGCACGTTCGTGCCGCCGCGGACGCCGTGGGGTGACCCGGACATTGCCGGCGACTACAACAACAGCGACGAGAGCGGCATCCCGTTCGAGCGGCCCGACGAGTTCGCCGGCCGCCGAATGGAGGACATTTCGCCAGCGGAGTTCGCCAAGCTGGTGAAGCAGCGGCAGGAGCAGACCATCGAACGGACGCCGGGCCTGAGTGAGTTCCCCGGCGCGACCAGCCCGATGCACTGGTTCGAGAACTACTACGCCGCGAACAGCCGTCCGTGGCTGGTCGTCGAACCGGCTGACGGTAAGGTCCCGCCGCAGATCGCCGAGGCGCAGCAGCGGGCACGCGCGCGGCAGCAGGCGCGTGCCGGCCGCGGTCCGGCCGATTCCTGGGAGGATCGCAGCCTGTACGACCGCTGTATCACCCGCGGCATCCCCGGATCGATGATGCCGGCCATCTACGGCAACTCTTACCACCTCCAGCAGGGCCCGGGGTTCGTCACCGTCACCTACGAGATGGTGCACGACACGCGTGTGATTCCGCTCGACGGACGGCCACACCTCCCGGGCAGCGTGCGTCAGTACATGGGAGACGCGCGCGGGCGGTGGGAAGGCAACACGCTGGTGATCGAGACCACCAACTTCACGGACAAGACGCCGTACCGCGGCTCGAGCGATCAGCTCAAGATGACCGAGCGCTTCACGCCGCTGGGCCCCGACACGGTGGAATGGGCCGTCACCCTGGACGATCCGCGCACGTGGGCGCAGCCATGGACGTTCGCGATGAACCTCACGCGCGACGCGTCGCAGCCGCCCTACGAATACGCCTGTCACGAGGGCAATTACGGCTTGCGCAACATCCTCGAGGCCGCACGCGCCGAAGAACGCACCGCGGCGCAGGGGCGCTAGGGAACGCACGTGCCGCGCCGCCGGCGACGTGGCGGACTCGTGCTGGCGGCCGTGGTGCTGATCACGTCGGCCGCGGACGCCCACCATTCGATTACCGCCGTCTACGACAGCCGCCGGCAGGTGACCGTCACCGGCAGCGTGCGCGAGTTCCAGTTCGTCAACCCGCACCCCTGGATCGGTCTCGACGTGACCGGAGAGGGCGGCCGCGTGCAGACGTGGCGCCTCGAGCTCGACAACCGGTTCGAACTGGTCGATGTCGGCATGCGCGCCGACACCTTCAAGCCAGGCGACGTCGTCGTGGCGACCGGCAGTGCCGGACGCGACGGGGCGCGCAGCCTCTACGTGCGCCAGCTCGATCGCGCTGCCGACGGGTTGCGATACGAGCAGGTCGGTCCATCGCCGCGGCTGCGACGTTCGCCGGGGTAATCACGTGGACACCGTCCGGGGGGAGAGGGCGGTCAGGAGGCCAGGACAAAAGGCGATTGTTGTTGACATGGCCTGCCAACCGACGCCTAGTAGGGTCCCCGTTCGACCGACAAGGAGCACAAGATGCGACGTTTCCCCTCATATCTGATCGCGTTCGCCGTCGCAGTGGCGACCACGACGCACGCCCACGCGCAGGCGAAGCCCGCCGCGCCGCCCGCCGACACCGACGTCTACCACGTGATGTTCGTCAAAGCCGTACCCGGCCAGGCGGCGGCGGAGGCGGCTGAATTGTTGAAGCAGGACCCGAAGGACCCGCTGGCGGGCCACCTGCTCCTCCTGCGGCATCAGGAGGGCGCCGACTGGGACTACTGCCTGATCCAGCATCTCGGTCCGCGCGCAACCGTAACGATCACCCCGGCGGGACCAACGCCCACCACGCCGACCACGCGGGCCTGGCACAACGACACCTTCGTCTCGGGACCGTCGTGGGCCGAGTTCTCGAAGGCGATGATCGGCGCCCCCGCGTCGGTCTACATCGCCAGCGTCCACCGCGCCGTGCCCGGCCGGCGCGCCCAGCTGCTCGAAACGCTCAACCGCGCGAGCGCGGTCAACAAAGTGCCAGTGGCTCACCTCACGCTGACGCACATCGAGGGCGGAGAGTGGGCGTTCTTCAGCCTCGATCGCTACAACTCATGGCCGGACCTGGCGGCGGATCGCACCGCCAACACCGGCGGGGCGGGCTGGGCCGAGACCCGCCAGAACTCCGCGTACCACGTCGACACGATCGCCGATCGCGTCCAGAAGTAGCCTTCGCCGCTCGGGCTCGATAGGATCTCGACATGGACGAACCGGTCGAGGTGCCCATCGGGCCCGAGCTCGACCTCCATTCGTTCGCACCAGCCGACATCCGCTCCGTGGTCGAGGAATACCTCGCCGAAGCCGCGGCGCGGGGATTGTCCGAGGTGCGGCTCGTGCACGGGCGCGGCCGGGGCGTGCAGCGCGGCGTCGTGCAGGCCACGCTGGACCGCCATCCGCTGGTGACGGAATTCTGGGACGATCCGTCGTCGCACCTCGGGGCGACAATCGCGCGGCTGGCCGCGGGCCGGCAGGGACACTCGTGAGCGACACCGGCGACAAGAAATACAGCGGCGACAATTTCCGTGGGTCCGACAACGCCTCGCCCTACCCGGTGAGCCGGCTCGGCGCACCGGTGTCCCTCGTGGACTCGGCCCGCATCATCGAGGCCGCGTCCTCGAAGGTCGCGCTGCGCACCAACGCTCAGCTCGAGGTCATCGTCGAGCAGATGAAGGCACTGCAGGAACGCGCCCGGGAAATCATCGAGCAGGCGTCGCGCGACGTGGACCTGATTCACGCCGAGTGCCGCTTCCACCGCGTAGCGGGCCGCATCTACCACCTCTACGAGCGTGGTGACGGCCACCGCTACTTCTCGATGCTGGGACCAGCGGAGTTCGGCGGCGCCGCCCCGTCCGGCTTCGTGGCCAGCTACCGCTACGAACACGACGAATCGTGGACGCGCGTGGACGAAATCGACGCCCGCGACCGGCGGCGCGCCGAGATCCAGGGGTTCGTGTCGAACCGGCTTCTGAAGGAGTGAGATGACATCGCGACTGCTCGCCTCCACCGCCGCCGTGCTCATGGCGATGACGCCGCTCGGCGCCCAGTGGCCCGTGCATCCCAATCGCGGCATGCCGCTCAAGGCCGACGGCACGCCGGACCTCGAGGCGCCCACGCCGCGGACGCCCGACGGCAAGCCGGATCTGAGCGGGGTGTGGCTGAACGAGTGGTTCTACGGTGGGCAGGTGCGTCGGCCACCGGCGGCGCTGCCGGGCGAGCCGCCGCCGTCCACGTTCGGCAACATCGGCGCCAACTTCCCCAACGGCCTGCCGATGCAGCCGTGGGCGAAACAGCTGATGGCCGACCGCAAGGCCGCCGGCAGCAAGGACAACCCGGATGCGCACTGCCTGCCGATGGGGCTGATGCAGTTCCACGAGCACCCGCAGCCGCGCAAGATGATCCAGACGCCCGAGGTGCTGGTGATCCTCTACGAAGGCAACGCCGGCGTGCGGCAGATCTTCACCGACGGCCGCGCGCTGCCGAAGGACGAACCGCAGCCGTGGTGGTACGGCTACTCGGCGGGCCGCTGGGAGGGCGACACGCTGGTGGTCGACACGACCGGCCTCCGCGACGGCGGCTGGCACGACATCGACGGCTCGCCTCAGACCGATGCCGCGAAGATCACCGAGCGCTTCCGCCGGGTGAACTACGGCACGCTCAAGATCGACGTCACGATCGACGACCCCAAGGCCTACACCGCGCCGTTCACCGTGCGGGTGAACCAGAAGCTGATGGTGGACGACAAGCTCGACGCCGAAATCATCGAGTTCATCTGCGCGGAGAACGAGAAAGACGTCGAGCACATGAAGTTCCTCGGCAAGTAGCGGGAGACGCGCGTGATCTCGATCGCGCTCCTGCTCTTCATCGTTCTCGACCCGTTCGGCAACCTGGTCACGCTGAACACCCTGCTGCGGACCAGCGAGCCGGCGCGCCGGCGGCGGATCATCATCCGCGAGAGCGTCATCGCCCTCGGCATCCTGCAGCTGTCCGTCTTTGCCGGCGGCGTCATTCTCCACGCGCTCGGCCTTCAGAACTACACGCTCGGGATCTCCGGCGGCATCGTGCTGTTCATGATCGCGCTCGGGATGATCTTTCCGACCCACCGCGTCATCGACAAGGAAGGGCTCGACGATCCGCTGGTGGTGCCGATCGCGATGCCGCTGATTGCCGGACCCGGCGCCATCTCGGCCGTCATCCTCATGGCCCAGAACAACCCGGTGCCCAACGTCGCCCTGGCGGTGGTGATGGCGTGGCTCCCGACCGCGATCATCCTGGCGGTGTCCACCTGGATCTTCAACTTCCTCGGCCCGCGCGGCGCCGCGGCGGTCGAGCGGCTGATGGGGATCCTGCTGGTAATGCTGTCGGTGCAGATGGTGCTCGACGGCGTGGGGGCGTATCTGACGTCGCGAGGGTGATCGGGCGGTCTGAAGACCGCCCGCTACGTCCGCCCCACCCGCCTTACCCGCCTTACCCGCCTTACC
>Ga0247825_10001347_pt1 | contig 16072 bp, 9 predicted proteins | sample 13C_Vanillin_Day_FD_194413 | JGI IMG/M metagenome (GOLD analysis project Ga0247825, IMG submission 194413) | Soil microbial communities from agricultural site in Penn Yan, New York, United States - 13C_Vanillin_Day48 | ecosystem: Environmental > Terrestrial > Soil > Agricultural land | place... | reverse complement strand
GGAGTTCGAGAGGGAGGCGAGCAGGGTGCAGGCGAGGGTGGGGCGCTGCAAGCTCATCTCGAATGTGACGGGGCAGGCGTTTGTGGCGGGGCAGGTGCCGGACGGGGCGTACTGGCGGCGGCACGTGAGAGAGCCGGTGCAGTTCGAGCAGGGGATGCGTGCGCTGGCGGAGCTGGGTGTCTCCACCTTCCTCGAGCTGGGTCCTCACCCCACTCTCACCACCCTGGCGCGCGCATCACTGGACAGTCCCTCGGGTGAAGGTGAAGAGCAGTCGTGGTTGTGGTCGCTCACCCGGGAAGGGGACGACATGCGGCGCATGGTGGAGAGTGCCGCTGCGCTCTATGCCCAAGGGGTTGAGCTGGACTGGGCGGCCTTCCATGAGCGCCGCCTGGCCAGGAAGGCGCTCCTGCCCACGTATCCCTTCGAGCGCAAGCGCCACTGGCTCGCGCCTTCGGGCTCGCATCCCAAGAACCCTCCCAAGCAGGCCAAGGGCCACCCCTTGCTCGGCCGACGCCTGCAGTCGCCCCTGGCTGGCGCGCAGTTCGAAGGACTCCTGAGCTCCGAATCGCCTGCCTACCTGTCGGGCCACCGCATCTACGGCCTGACGGTCTTCCCAGCGACAGGATATGTGGAGCTAGCCCTGGCCGCGCTGCGCACCGTGGTGGGCGCGTCTCCCTGCGAGCTCGAGAACGTACTCTTGGAGCGTGCCCTGATCTTGCCTGATGACAGCCAGCGCAGGGTCCAGGTGCTACTCACGCCCGTGTCTCGAGAGAACGGCGAGGAGCGGTTCCGCTTCGAGATCCATAGCCAGCCCTTCCAGGGCGATGACGAGGAGGAGCGGAGCATGCCCTGGCTCCTCCACGCTCGCGGCGAGGCCCGATGTGACACCTCGGGCCAGGCCCAGCCCTTGCCGCCGCACGAAGGTGCAGACAGCTTCGAGGCCAGGCTCGAGGGGGAGAGCGAGATCGCCCCGGTGGACTTCTACCGGCTTCTCGCCGAGCGCGGCATGGGCTACTCAGGAGCCTTCCGGTCCATCACCGTGCTTCGGAAAGGGCCCCACGGCTCTGGAGTCGCCATGGCGCGCGTGGCCCTCCCCGCGGAGGAGAGCCCCGGCTCGTTGCCGGTGAGCGCCCGCCACGTGGTCCACCCGGCGCTGCTCGATGGTTGCCTGCAGGCCATTGGCGCCGCGCTGACCACCCGGTTCGCCGCGGGCAACGCCATCAAGATGGCCTATCTGCCCGTGGCGATCGAGCGCGTGCGCCTGCGCCAACCCCTGGGCAACGAGGCGTCGGCCCGCGTCGAGGTCCGCCTCGGCAAGGGCCTGGAGTACAGCGCGACGCTCTCCGTTTCCGGCGCTGATGGCTCGCCCGCGCTCGAGATCGTGGGCTTGCGCATGCAGGGCGTGGAGCGCTCACGCCTGCGCGAGGCGACCTCGGAGCGCCAGAATGGTGCCGACATCCTGCACCAGCTCAGCGAGGCCCCACCCGTGAAGCGCTGGGGCCTGATGGTCTCCTTCGTCGCCAACCAGGTCGCCGACATCATGGGGATCGAGAGCAGCGAGATCGACGGAGGGCTCATGTACTTCGAGCTGGGCATGAGCTCCCTGGGCTCCGTGGAGCTCCAGTACCGGCTCCAGAAGAACCTCGGCTGCGAGCTTCCGAAGAATCTGGTCATCGACTACGAGAGCACCGACACGCTGGCGGCCCACCTGCTCACCCAGGTGTTCGGCGAGGGCTCTTTCGAAAGGGGGCAGTCATGAACCCGTCCGCGAGCAGGTCCGCGCGCTCCTCGGTCGAGGCCGCACGCGATTTCATCGAACGCAACCTGAACGTCCGCCAGGTGAACAAGGTCCTCCACGCCTTCCCGTCGCCGCGGATGTGGCAGGAGACCGATATCCCGGTGCGCAGGCGGCTCGAGGAGCGCAAGGCGGCGCAGGAGGGCCGTGAGCTGGCCCTGTACGTCGCCGTTCCCTACTGCATTCGCACGGATCCGGATCGGTGCGGCTATTGCCTGTTCCCCGTCGAGGTCTACACCGGCAACAACGACCTGGACACGTACTTCACCTACCTGCGGCGCGAGGGAGAGCTGTACCGAGGGCTGTTCGAGAAGGATCGGATCGTCAACATCTACTTCGGCGGAGGCACCTCCAACCTCTACCGCGCCGACAAGTACCCCCAGCTCATGGAGCTGGTGCGAGAGCACTTCACGCTGCCGGCCGGCGTCTCCATCACCCTCGAGGGGATCCCGCAGCTCTTCACGCGCGAGAAGCTGCAGAAGATCAAGGAGAGCGGGATGAACCGCGTGAGCATGGGCGTTCAGCAGATGAACGACGAGCTGAACGCGCTCAGCGGCCGCAAGCAGACCGTCAAGCACACCCTGCAGGCCATTGAGTGGTGCCAGGAGCTTGGGCTGCCCTGCAATGTGGACCTCATCTTCGGATGGCCGCGTCAGACCGTGTCCACCATGATGAAGGATCTGGAGCTGCTGGTGAGCACCGGGATCCACCACATCACCCACTATGAGCTCAACGTCGGCGGACCGACCGACTTTGCCTTGAACCGGCGTCACGAGCTGCCCTCGGTGGCGGAGAACCTGGAGATGTACCGGGTCTCGAGGGACTTCCTGAAGAGCCGCGGCTACGTTCAGCTCACCCCCTACGACTGGGAGAAGATCGACGCCCCGGAGCAGAGCCTCTACGAGGAGTGCGACCGCGACTTCCGCGCCATGGACATCTTTGGCTGGGGCTACGCGGGCGTGTCCCAGTTCGCGGGGACGGGTGGCAAGTCCGCCTGGACCTACCGCCAGCACACCGCGATCAAGGACTACTACAAGGCCATCGATGAGGGCCGGATCCCGCTCGAGCATGGGTTCACCCACCAGGAGGTCGACTACCGCCTGTCCCAGCTCTTCCGGAACCTGCAAGGCCTGGAGGTGGATCTCGACGCCTACCAGCGGGCGTTCGGGGTCGAGCTCGTGGAGGAGTACGCTGGCGCCTGGCAGGCCCTGGTCGAGCGGGGCTTCGTCGAGATCGAGGGCAGGAAGCTGCGCCTCGTGGGGGATGGGGTGTTCTACACGCCCATGATCCAGACACTGCTCTCGCGCGAGCGTATCGCCGAGCTGAGCAGCTCGCTCCGTGCCTCGTCGCGGACCGCGGCCTCGTCCGGAGCTTGAGGATCCACCGATGATCGAGCCTTCCTCCCACTTCCTCGACAGTGACGGGACGAGGATTCACTACCTCCGCTGGAACGAGCCCCGGGAGGGGCGTCCGGTCGTGGTGCTCACGCATGGGCTGGGCTTCGTGGGCGCCTCGTGGATGCTCCTGGCGCGCGAGCTCGCGCGTGACTACACCGTCTATGCCCTGGATCGCCGCGGCCACGGGCGCAGCGGTCCGGTGGGCGAGCGCGGCTACGCCTTCGAGGTCTTCAGCCGCGACCTGATCCTCTTCCTCGACACCCTGGGGGTGCGCGGCGCCTATGGCATCAGCCACAGCTCGGGGGCCACGGACATGCTCCTGGCCGCTGGCGCTCGGCCGGAGGCCTTCGCCTGCATCCTCGCCGTGGAGCCCACCGTCCAGGATCCACGTGCCAGTCACGATCCGGATCCCACCCTGTCGGAGCTGTGCCAGGGGCTCATCCAGCGCACCCGGTACCGCCAGGGCCGCTATCCCAGCCGTGACGCCGCGCTCGAGATGCTGCGCAAGCGCTCGCCACTTCAGCACTGGCACCCGGAGCTGCTGCTGGCCCAGCTCGAATACGGCTATCGCGACGTGGAGGGCGGTGGCGTCGAGCTCTGCTGCCTGCCCGCTGTCGAGGCCGAGATGCTGGTCCCCATCTTCCAGACCATGGAGAACCGCTACCCGGGCCGCGAGTTCGAGCGCCTGCTCGACGTGAAGTGCCCGGTGCTCGTCGCCTCGGCCGACGAGAGCAACCCGGTCTACGGGGCTATGGCCGAGATCGCCACCCGGGTGATCCCGGGAGCCCGTCATTACGCCTGCAAAGGGGCGACGCACTTCTGGCCCCAGGAGCGGCCAGCGGAGTTCGCCCAGCAGGTCGCTCTCTTCGCCTCCAACGTCATGAGGTCACCGAAATGGACCTGAGTTCCGAGCTGGCCCTTCGCGTCTACGAGCAGATCTTCTGGAGCATTGACAAGCCGCTCGGCTACACCCTGGAGGAGGACGAGTCCGGGGCGCGCAAGCCCATCTCCATCCCCGCTGGCATCCCCTGGTATGCCAGCCACCCCGATCCCCGCATGCCGGCGTGGTTCCTGAAGGAGCTCGTCGCCGAGAGCTCGGCCAAGGGAATTCCGGGCTTGTCCCTGGCGGGGTGCCGGCAGCTCGATGACGAGGCCTTTGCCCACCTTCAGGCTGCCCCTCACCTCGAGATCCTCGACCTGTTCAACACCCGCATCACGGATGCCGGGGTCGCCTCCCTCGGCAAGCTCACGGCGCTCAGCTCGCTCAACCTGGCAGGCACGGCCATCACCGATCGCGCGATCGAGGTGATCGTGGGGTTGCCCGCGCTCAAGACGCTGCACCTGGGGTGGACCGAGCTGAGCGATGCGGCCCTGGCCCGGCTGGCCTTGGCGCCGTCGCTGAAGACCCTGGATCTGCGCGGGACCCGGGTCACCGACGCGGGGCTGGCCCGGCTGACGGGCCTGAAGAGCCTCCGGGCGCTGAGCCTGCAGGAGACCGGGATCGGTGACGCCGGGGTGGCCGCGCTCGCGCCCCTGGCGCCCATCCTCGAGCGTCTGTACCTGGGCTACACCCGGGTGACGGACGCGTGCGTCAACATGCTCGCGACGTTCACGCGCCTGCGCACCCTCTCGCTTCGGGGGACTGCGATCAGCGCCGAACAGGAGAAGAGGCTCGCCGCGGCGCTGACAGAGCTCGGAGGCGTCGGGACTGGCCCTCAGGGCATCCAGGAAGGCCTGATTCGCTGACGAACCGACCTCGCCATGCTCTACGAACTCCTCCACCGCGCGGCACGTGCGGCGCCTGACCGCACTGCGCTCGTCTATGGCGCCGCTCGGATCAGCTACTCCCGGCTGCTGCGCGGCGTCGAGGGCTTTGCCGCTGAGCTCGCCACCGCGGGCCTCGAGCGCTCGCAGTGCGTATCCCTGGTCCTCGACAACAATCCCATGTTCGTGGCGGCGTTCTTCGCCGCGGCCAGGCGTGGGTGCGTGATCCTGCCGCTGAGCCCCCAGCTCGCCGATGATGGCCTTGTCCGCTACTTCACCGATGCCCAGCCACGCCTCGTCGTGACCACGCAGGCCCAGGCAGAGCGGTGCCAGCGCGCCCTCGCGCGCTGCGGGCTGGAGGCGGCCGTGCGTGTCGTCTCGGACATCGCCCTCCTCGACGCTGACGTCGACTTGAACACCTCGGGCGGGTCCTCCCAAGCGCCGTACCGTGGCCGGGCCCTCTACCTCTATACGTCGGGCTCGGAGGGCTACAAGAAGCGCATCTGCCGTACCCAGGAGAACCTCTATTACGAGGCCATGAACTTCGTGCGCTCGGCCACCCTGGGGCCTGAGGACACGGTCGGGTGCCTCGTGCCGCTGTATCACTCCTATGGCCTGGGCAATGGGCTGCTCGCCGCCGTGGGTGCTGGCTCGACCCTGGTCCTCCTGGCCCCTCGCAGCGAGGGCGGCGAGCAGGTGGAGCTGCCTTTCGCCGCTCGGTGCAAGGAGGCCCTGTCGCTGATCGAGCGCGAGGGGGTGCGCGTGCTTGCGGCCGTGGCCCACCAATATGAGGCCCTGGCGCAGCTTCCGCGCGAGCCCGGACTGCCAGACACCCTGCCCGCGCTCCGCTGGAGCCTCAACTCGGGCAACCGGCTGCCCCTGGAGGTCTACCAGCGCTTCCTTGAGCGCTTCGGTGTCCCCATCCGTCAGCTCTACGGATCGACGGAGACGGGCTCGATCGCGGCGAACCTCGTCACGGACAGCAGCTTCCGTCCCGATGGGGTGGGCGCTTGCCTCGACAACGTCAAGGTCTCGATCGTGGACGAGCAGGGCCAGGAGCTCCCTCCAGGCGCCGTGGGAGCCGTGCTGGTGTCGAGCCCGGTCCTGCCTCCCGAGGGCTACGACGGCAAGCCCGAGGCCACCCTTGCGGCGTTCTCGGGCGGCTACTACCGCACCGGTGATCTGGGTTGCCTGAGCCCGGAGGGCATCCTGCGCATCGTCGGCCGTAAACAGACCTTCATTGACACCGGGGGCTACAAGGTCGACCCCAAGAACGTGGAGGCCGTGCTGCTCGATCATCCCCTGGTGCGCGAGGCTGTCGTCCTCGGGGTCCACGCGCCGGGGCTCGGCCAGGTGGTCAAGGCCGTGATCGTGGCGGGGGAGGGGTGCGACGAGGCCACGCTCGTGCGGCACTGCCAGGGACGGTTGGCCTCCTATGAGGTGCCGCGCCTCTTCGACTTTCGCGACGCGCTGCCGCGCAGCCCGCTGGGGAAGATCCTCAAGGAAGAGCTCCTGGGTGGTGCAGGGCTGGGAGCAGGGTGCTTCGTCCTCGACGGTGACGGTTCGCCTGGGTTCGCGGGCCTGGCCTGGAGGCGCGCTGAGCCCGGTATGCCGGGCCCAGGGGAGATCCGGCTCCAGATCCTCGCGGCCGGCCTTGGCTTGCAGGATGTGCTCATGGCCCTGGGCGAGCTCCCGGGCTCTTTGCCCGGAGACGTCCCGCGGAGCGCTCGTCTTGGCAGCGGATGCTGTGGCCGGGTCATCGCCATCGGCGAAGGCGTCACCCGCTTCAAGGAGGGAGACGAGGTCATCGCCGTCTTCCCCGGCTGCCTTGCCAGTCATGTGTGTGTCCCCGAGCTGCTGGCCGCGCCCAAGCCGAGGCCCATGACCGTGGAAGAGGCCGCGGCGCTCCCCGCGTCCCACGTGCTCGCTCATTACGCGCTGGTGCACGCGGCGGGGCTCGAGAGGGGAGAGCGCCTGCTCATCCACCCGGCCAGCGGAGAAGTGGGGCTGGCCGCGCTGCAAGTGGCCCGTCACCGAGGGGCCGAGGTGTTCGCCACGGCAGGCAGCGAGGCCAGGCGGGAGCACCTGCGCGCTCTCGGTGTCGCGCGCGCGATGGCTCCCCGCTCGCCGTCCTTCGCTGACGAGGTGCGCCAGCACACGGACGGCGAGGGAGTCGACGTGATCCTGGGCTCTCCGGGGGGAGAGCTCCACCCCGCCAGCCTGGAGCTCCTGCGGCCTGGGGGACGGCTCATCGAGCTGGACACGCGTGACGCCCATGCGGAAGGCACGCTCGGGCTCAGGCCCTTCCTGCGTGGGCTCAGCTTCACCCTGGTGGATCTGCAGGGCCTGTTGTCCAGCCGCCCACGGCTTGTCAGTGTCTTGCTGCGTGAGGTCGCGGCGCTCGCGGAGGAGGGCGTCTACCGGCCGAGGATTGATCGCAGCTTCCCTGCCTCGGAGGTAGGCGAGGCCCTTCGCTACGTGGGAGCGGACACGCACGTTGGCGCGATCGTCGTCGACCTGCGCGACAGCGAGCTCCAGGTCCAGCCGGCCGGCACACCCGCGGCGCCGGAGCCGATGCCGGGCGAGGTGCTCGAGGTGCTCCAGGCCTCGCTCCAGCCCGAAGAGCAGCGGGCGCTCCTCGAGGAGCGGATCCGCGGCGAGCTCGCGGTGCTGCTCCGGAGAGACAGCGCGGCGCTGCCGCGGCGAGAGCCTCTGCGCACCCTGGGGGTGGACTCCCTGAGCACGGTCCTGCTGCAGAAGCGCCTCACGGCCATGTGCGGCGTCTCGCTTCCGGTGACGTTCATCTGGGAGCACCCGACGATCGAAGAGCTCGCCGCGGGCTTGCTGCGTGAGCTGCGCATCCCTTCTCGCGAGGGCGCAGGAGCGTTGCCCAGGGGCCGCGCCACCCGGCTCCGGTCATCCCTCCCTCGCGATGAGCCCATGGCCATCATCGGCATCGGGTGTCGTCTGCCAGGTGGCTCCTCATCGCCCTCGGCGCTCTGGGAGCTCCTGTCGAATGGCGTGGATGCCATCCGCGAGGTGCCTGCGGAGCGATGGCGTGCCGACGAGGTTCACGCACGCGCTGGTAACACCCCTGGGCTGATCGTGCCCCGCTGGGGTGGTTTCCTGGAGGACATTGATGGCTTCGATGCGGCCTTCTTCGGGATCTCGTCTCGCGAAGCACAAGGGATGGATCCGCAGCAGCGCTTGCTGCTCGAGGTGAGCTGGGAGGCGCTCGAGGACGGTGGCGTCCCTCCCATGAGCCTGCGGGGGAGCCGCACCGGTGTCTTCATGGGCATGTCCTTCTCCGATTACGGCGCGCGGGCCCTTTATTCGGGTGACCTCAGCCGGATCACTCCCTACTCGAGCATTGGGAACGTCTTCAGCGTCGCCGCCGGGCGTATCTCCTACGTCCTGGGCCTGAGTGGCCCCAGCGTTGCGCTGGACACCGCCTGTTCCTCCTCATTGGTGGCAGTCCACCTGGCATGCCAGAGCTTGCGGGCGGGCGAGTGCGACATGGCGCTCGCCGGAGGCGTCAATCTGATCCTCGAGCCCAACGCGGGCCTGGCCCTCGGCCGCATGGAGGCGCTGGCCCCGGATGGCCGCTGCAAGCCCTTTGACGCTTCGGCGGATGGGTTCGTGCGCTCCGAAGGCTGCGCGGTCGTGGCCATCAAGCCCCTCAGCGCGGCCCTGAAGGATCGCGATCGCATCTACGCGCTCATCCGCGGCTCGGCGAGCAACCATGATGGGCGCAGCAATGGCCTGACCGCGCCCAATGGCCGAGCACAGCGAGCGGTGATCCAGCAGGCGCTGGCGCACGCACGCATCTCGCCTGCCGAGGTGGGCTATGTCGAGACGCACGGGACAGGAACGCGCCTGGGCGATCCCATCGAGGTCCATGCCCTGGGTGAAGTGCTGGGCGAGGGCCGAGACCCCGCGCGGCCGCTCCTCCTGGGCGCGCTCAAGAGCAACATTGGCCATACGGAGGCGTGCGCCGGCGTCGCCAGCCTCATCAAGGTATCGCTCGTCTTCCAGCACGGCACCCTCCCGGCGAATCTGCACTTTCGCAAGCCCAACCCTCACATTGCCTGGGAGCAGCTCCCAGTACGGGTGGTGGCCACGCCGATGGCCTGGCCACAGCGCGGGGAGGAGCGGCGCATTGCCGGGGTGAGCGCCTTCGGCTTCAGTGGGACCAACGTCCACGTTCTCCTCGAAGAACCCCCGCAAGGCTAGCGGGTCGTTGAGGAAACAAGGCTTGGGTTATCACTCAGGCCTCGGCCCCGAGGGCACGGCGGTGCTCTCATCTGCACAGCTCCATCTCCTGGGCATGTCCTTGGATACGATTCACTGGCGAGTCTCCGCTGCATACCGTCCTGGAGGTGGCAACGAACAAGCGCGCCCCTCTCCCGGGGACGGCCGAAGAGCGAGCGACGCCGATGTCATTGAGAGCCGTGATGCAGGGGTTGCTGATGGCTGTCCTCGTCGGGGCGTGTGCCTCGCCTTCCAAGGTGGAGCGCCCGGTGGGACCTTCCACCAGGTTCATCTTCCAATCCCCGATCGCGCTGCTGCTCGAGCATCATGGCGAGCTGCTGCTCACCACCGACCAGATGATCGTGCTGGGCAAGCAGGATCTCGCCCTCAAGGAGAAGAACAGGCCCCTGCGCGAGCTGCTTCGGGAGGCGCGTAGACGTGACATGGAGCGGGAGGAGGGCCCTGTGCCGGATGCAGGAATCGGTGGCGGCGGCTGGGGTCGCGGGGGAGGCATGGGTGGCCACGGGATGAGAGGCCACGGCAAGGGCGGTAAGCCTCGGTCGAGCATCCAGCCGATGGACGAAGAGTCCTTGCGGCAGTTGGAGGCCACCCTGCGTGAGATAGACGACAACGAGTACGCCGCCTACAACGAGGCCGAGCAGATCTTGGACGAGAAGCAGAAAGTGCGCGCACGCGAGCTCGTCTCTCAGCAACGCGAGGAGCGGATGCTCGAGCGCGAGTCCATGCGTCGACGCTTGACTTCACCCCATGTTGATCGCACTGGGGAAGAGGCGGATGCGGCCAGACGTGAGTACAGGTAGAATCCACGGCACCTCTCAAGGAGTCGTGCGATGCAAATCAGACCCTCCCCTGCTGCCCCGCTGCCCTCCCGCTCCAGCTCCGCGGCGGATGCCTCTGCCACGGACCCCGTAACGAAGCCGGCGCCCGGAGTGGCTGCCACGCCGGCCTCGCAACCCCGCTCGGGCCCTGTTGACAGCTTCGAGTCGTCGCTCACGGTCCCCAAGCTGGACGGCTCCTCGAAGGACGCCAGCCTCACGGTCCCTAAGCTGGATGGCTCTTCGAAGGACGCGGCCTATTGATGGGAAGGTGAGCACCGCGCGCTGACGTTCGCCATGCGTCAGTCGCCGAGCCAGTCCACCTCGGCGCTTCCGATCGGCATGCCGGGGGGCACGCGCAGCGCGCGGTTCGGCTCCGCGAGGGCCTGGGCGAGCGCTTCGCGGTCCGTCAGCAACCGTCCGAGGCCGCGGCTCCATTGCTCGTGTACTCCGTCACCCCGGGCCTGTGCGAGCAGGGTGCCGAGCTGGCGCAGCCGGTCCTCAAGCTCCAGCGCGAGCGTCGGCGACAACGCGGGATCCCGCTGCACGCGCGCGAGCGCCATGACCGTCGTCGTCGCGATCCGCCGCTGCACGGGATTGGCTCTCCCTGACGTCGACGCCGCGGCGACGAGGCGAGCAATGAGTTCATGCGCGCCGAGCCCGCCTTTCACGGTTCGCTCTTGATCGGCCAGGCGGTTGAGCCGCTCGGGCGCGAGCAGCGCCCGGAGCGTGACCAGCGCGGCGGCGTCGGTGGCCGCCAGGGCGTCAAAGACGGGCCCACCCGCGGTGTGGAAGATCTCGATGTCGTACTGGCGGTCACTGTTGCCGGACGTGCCGGACGACAGGAGCGGCAGCAGCCGGTCCGGCACGGTGAGCTCGGCCGGCGAGAGCGTCGCCAGCAGCGCGTCGAGCGCACGGCGCTGGACGCCTTGGTCTACGGGGAGGGCCGCCTCCTGCCCGTCGCCACGCAGCGAGTAGGCGAAGTCCACTCCGCCGATCAGCTTCACGGCCGCTTCCACCTGGTAGCGGTGAAGGAGCCAGACGGGCACGAACTTGCGCCGGAGGTTCGCGACCGGCTCGCCCGCGGCCAGGGCGCCCAAGCCGAAGTTCTCGACGGCCGCGCGTCGCACCGCCAGCATTCGTCGCAGCTCCTCCGCCGGATCGCCGAAGTCGTCCCAGAGTGAACCCCTGGACTGGGCCGCGCCTGGCGGCCGGGCGTCGTAGTCGCCGACATAGCGGAGCCCACCGGCGATCGCCGCCGCGGCCTTCTTCGCCGCCTCGGCGTCGCTCGCCGCGCCGTAGAGCCAGTCGATGGCGAAGCGATCCCAGCCACCGACACCGACGCCGTATGCGTCCGACAGATCGGGCTTGCCATTGACGAGCTGCACACGGGGTGCGGGGTAGTCCATCACCGACTGGCGTCCCTGCGAGCTCCCCGCGAAGTTGTGCTGGAGGCCCAGGGCGTGCCCAACCTCGTGGGCCGAGAGCTGCCGGAGGCGAGCGAGCGAGGCGACGATGGGATCATTGGGCCCGCCAGTTCCCACCTTGTCCGCACCCACGAGGCTCTCGAAGATCAGCATGTCCTGGCGGACGCGGAGCGAGCCCAGGAGGACGAGCCCCTTGATGGCCTCACCGGTCCGCGGATCCTCGATGATTTGGCCATAGGACCAGCCACGGGTCGCGCGGTTCACCCAGTTGACGACGTTGTAGCGCACGTCGAGCGGATCGACGCCCTCGGGCAGCAGCTCCACCCTGTACGCGTCGATGAAGCCGGCCGCCTCGAACGCGTCCTTCCACCAGGAGGCGCCCTCGTAGAGCGCCGAGCGGATGGGCTCGGGCGCGGAGCGATCGATGTAGAAGATGATCGGCTTCTTCACGCGCGAGCGCGCGGCCTTGGGATCGATCTTCTCGAGCCGGAAGCGCTTCGCGAGGTTCTGGACGATCGGGGTGCCGAGCGGCGCCGCATAGTCGAGCACCTGCACGGCGATGCTCCCCGAACGCGGATCGAACTGGCGCACCTGGTAGCCGGGCTCCGGCAGCTTCACGAGCGAGTGCCGGACGATGAAGGAGAGGTTACCGAAGTACGGGGCGATGTTGTTCACCTCCGCTCCGGGCTGCGACGAGACGAAAGTCTGGCGCGCCTCCATCTCGATGTTCTCGGGGAAGACCCTCACCGAGTCCGGATCGGCGACGCTGAGGCCTGCGGCCATCGAGAAGCCTTTCTCGCCGCGCTCGTTCAGCGCCTGGGCGATGCCCATCGTGTCGGAGGTGAGGAGGCTGGACACGTCGACGAGCATCCGGCCGCCGGAGGTCTCGGCGGCGATGTCGCCCATCCAGAGCGTGGAGTAGGCGAAGGACTCACGCGCGGCCGCCTGCTCCGGGGCGGGCGCACCGGCGGCGCGGAAGCGCGGATTCTCGATCTCCGCCACCATCTTCTTGCCGACCCGTCGGAAGACGAGGAGCTTCGAGCTTGAGGCCGACGCACGGTCGAGTCCGAGGAGGGCAGAGCCGAGACCGGTCTTCAGTGACGTCGCGTAGATGAAGCGGCCGGAGATGCCGTCGTGATCAGGCGCGGGGAGCGAGAGCAGGATCCGTCCATCCTTCCTGTCGACGTGCACAGGGAGGAGGCCGATCTGCGCGGTGGTGTTCGCCAGGACTTCCTCCACGGAGGCGGCGAGCGCCGTGGTGGTGCTGAGGAGAGAGGCGGCGAGGAGCGCCTTCGCGGCTGATTTCATGCGCTGGAGTATCCTCAAGGGATCTGGGGTGCGCCATCCACTGGTGCGCGATGACGTCCATGAAGCCGCATCTGTCGAGGCACTCCTGGAGGACTGAGGCTCAGCTCTTCACGATCCGCAACGTCACCGTGGTCTCCTGCTGAGGTATGGTCATGTCCACCACCGCGCGGGGAGGACGACCGTTGTGCGCGAGCAGCTTCAGTAATGGTAGACTCTCTCTCCCCCATGACTGAGCTGCTCAGCAAGGCCACTCGCGCGCTGTGGACACTCGCCGTGCTACTCCTGGTGGCGGGCGTTGCCTCTTTTCTGTACCGGAACTCGTCTCAGGGCGTGATGCCGGTGCTGAAGATTGGCCAGGCGTACCTCCAGGTGGCCGCATCACCGCTGCTGCTCCTCAGCGCCGCGCTGGCGATCGTGCTGGGCGTGGGGGCCAGGGCCGTCACCTCGTATGCGAGACATGCACCTCCGCCCGTGGCGAAGCGCCCGGCGCTGTCCCCCCTGGAGGTGGTGAACGAGGACGTCGCCATCGCCGTGCGAGAGATGCTGGTGGAGCTGGGCCGGTACCTGCGCGGCGTCGCCTCTCAGCCCGAGCCGGACATCATCGTCTTCATGGACGCGCTGATGGATGGGGCCCTTCGCGTGGGCGCCAGCGATGTGCACATCCACCCGCTGGAGTCGGGCACGCGCATCGCCTTCCGTGTCCACGGCGTGCTCGAGGAGGTGCTCATCTTCCCCCGCGCGCAGCACCCGCGCCTCATCAACCGCGTCAAGGTGCTGGCGAAGCTCACCCTCTACAAGCTCGACAAGCCCCAGGACGGACACTTCCCATTCTCCACCCAGGAGGGGCCGGCGGACATCCGCGTCTCCATCCTCCCCACCAACCATGGCGAGGCCGTGGCGCTGCGCATTGCCCGCTCCGGCGTGAAGCTGCCCCGGCTCACCGCGCTGGGCTTCCCCTCCGAGTTGCTGGAGCGGTGCCAGCAGATCCTCGGGATGCCCCAAGGCGTCATCTTCGTGGCGGGCGCCACTGGCAGCGGCAAGACGACGTCGCTGTACGCCTCGCTCGGCTACATCAAGGAGTCGCGCGGCGAGCTCACACGCATCGCCACCATCGAGGATCCCGTCGAGTTCGACGTGCCCCTCTTCGCGCAGACGCAGGTGAACGCCGAGCAGGGCTTCACCTTCGCCCAGGGCCTGCGCTCGGTGCTGCGCCAGGACCCCAACGTCATCATGGTGGGAGAGATCCGCGATCAGGAGACGGCGCGCACCGCCATCCAGGCCGGCCTGAGCGGCCACCTGATCCTCACCACCGTTCATGCGAACTCGGCCTCGGGGGTCTTCAACCGGCTCATCGAGATGGGGGCGGAGCCCTTCCTGCTGGCCTCCGCCACCGTGGCGACGATCTCGCAGCGGCTGGTGCGCGCGCTGTGTCCACACTGCCGGCAGCCCTCGCCCATCAGCCCCGAGGAGGTGGCGCGGCTGGATTCGGCGGGGCTGGCCAGCGGCACCTTCTATGGCGCGGTGGGCTGCCAGCGCTGTGGCGGCTCGGGGTACCTGGGCCGCACCGCCATCTACGAGATGCTGGTCGTCACTCCGGCCATCCGCGACGCGATCAATTCCAAGCTGACCACGCCCCAGCTGCAGGAGATCGCGATGAAGGAGGGGATGGTGCCGCTGCTGGCCGCGGGAGTAGAGCGGGCGCGCGCCGGGGTGACGACGCTGCGCGAGGTGTTCCGTGTCGTCGGGAGCTGAGCCTGAGGCCAGGAGAGGAGAGCCGTGAGCAAGCCGGAGCCCGATGACGAGATGAAGGATGCCCTCATGGGCCGGGCCCAGGAGACGGCGCACGTGCAAGCGCGGTTCTCCACCCTCGGTGGCCCTGGCGAGGCATCAAGCCAGCCCGAGGATCGGCCTGGGGGGACGCCAGGCTCAACGGGGACTCCGGGATCGACGGGGACGGTGTCGGTGCACCAGGCGCCCCAAGGGAAGGTGGGCACGTTCCTGCCGTCCACGGAGGGCTGGCCCTGGCGCCTGGCGGCGGTGCTGCGGTTTGGCGCCGCGGGGTTCGCCCTGATGGCCGTGGTCCTGCTCGTCCTGCCGCAGCTGCGTGGCTCATTCCAGGCGCCGCAGCCTGCGGAGCTCAACCAGCCCACCTATAAGACGATCGCGCCGGTCCTCAGCACGCCAGCCTCGCTGGAGGATCAGGCACAGGCCGTCACCGAGCAGACCGCAGCCTTCGATGGGGCGGCCATCCTGCTGGTGGAGTCCGAGCCGGAGAACGCCTCGGTCCGAGTCGACGGCAATGACAAGGGGAGCACGCCCGCGTCGATCACGTTGGACTGCATGCCAGGCAAGCCCATCAAGGTCGAGGTGACGCGCAGGGGCTACGAGAGCGCGCAGCACCTCACGTTCTGCCGCGCCAACACGATGATCAAGCTCTACGCCCGGCTGCGCAAACCTGGGAAGGCGCGGTAACCGGGACGCACCGCCTCGCCCTACCACGAGCGGCGGGCTTGGAGCAGCTCTTGGCCCCTAGGGTCTCGGCTGCGTCAGTTGTGGACAAGGTAGCGCACGGCGCTCGAGCCGAAGACCTGCTCCGGTGTCTGCCGCTGGCCGCGAGGCTCATGCGCACTGGCCAGGAGCGGCTTGCCGTTGGGGCCCGGCGGCCCAGGCTCCACCACGGCGAGCCGCGGACCCGAGGACGTCTCGGCCATGGCGATGATGGGCAGGCCCTGTGCCGCTGCATCCAGCAAGGCCTGGCCCTCCACCTCGCGCCAGCTGCGCGAGAGGGCGTGGGTGTTCAGCCACTTCCACATCTCCGCGAGCGTGCCAGGCCGGAAGATGCCGGGGTAGCCCGTCGTGAAGACACGCGCCAGCGAGGTGTGCTGCGAGGCCATGACGTCGAAGACGAAGAGGTGCCCGGCCTCCCGTGGCTCCTGGGGCCGCGGGAAGTAGCGGGGGTTGGCCACCACGGCGTACTGGTTGATGACATTCTGGGTGTGGATCACCGTGCGTTGCCCCGGGTAGCTCTGCACGGGCGCCAGGACGATGGCCCCGGAGTTGGTGAGGAAGACACCCTCGGCCGGCGTGGTCCCGTCATAGAGGAGGTTCACGTCGGGCCGGTGGACGATCTGCTTTCCTGTCTGCACTCCTCCCAGGCGGACGTCGTTGCTATGGGAGACTTCGCTGTTCTCGTCCTGATCCCAGGCGCTGTTTCCCCAGGGATTGGAGCGCCGGGCGTTGGAGATGCGGGACGCGGGGAGGGGCACGAGCGAGGGTTGGGAAGGGGAGCTCAAC
>Ga0247825_10001346_pt1 | contig 16074 bp, 13 predicted proteins | sample 13C_Vanillin_Day_FD_194413 | JGI IMG/M metagenome (GOLD analysis project Ga0247825, IMG submission 194413) | Soil microbial communities from agricultural site in Penn Yan, New York, United States - 13C_Vanillin_Day48 | ecosystem: Environmental > Terrestrial > Soil > Agricultural land | place... | reverse complement strand
AGACCAACAACGCGAACATCTCGTTGTCGGCCGCAGCGGCGACGATGTCGTGGAAGCGGTCGTTCTCGGCGATGAAATTCTCCTCGTCGGCAAGGAACGCTTCCATGCCCCGCACCGAATCGACGATTTCCTGTATGACATCCTCGGTTGCGAATTCCGCTGCTCGACCGGCCAGTTCGGGCTCGAGCAGCTCGCGTGCGTCGACCAGTGCGCTGAACGGCATGGACCGAAGCTGGAAGAACAACCCGAGCATGCTGGCGAGGTCGTGGGCATCCGGCTCCGCGACGATGGGACCGCCCTGTGGTCCGGCCTTGACCATGATCACGCCACTCATCTCCAGGAAGCGCAGCGCCTCGCGCAGCGTACCGCGTCCCACGTTGAAGCGAACCAACATTTCGCGCTCGCGGTCGAGTCGGGTGCCCGGGCGCAACCTGCCGGTGGTGATGTCGTCGACGATGTGCTGGGCGATGGACAGGGCAGCCTTGTATGCGCGCCGTGTCGTCGGTCGCCTCCGTGGCTGCCGATCCGCTTCGGGGGGACTATCCAGTCCGTGGTCGTTCACTTCGGTGATCATGGCCACTCCATTCTCCAACACGGTCCTATCATTATGCTAGTTGCCTCCGGAGCGGACGAGCGGTTCACGGCCCGGGCTTCCCCTCTCCCGGTGCATGCAACGGCTGGGCACCGGGCGATAAATGCTGTGAACTGCGACGTTGTCTCCCCTGCGTCCTGCGGGTCGACTCCGCGCCAAGCTGCGGTGTCGACCAGCACTTATCCCGTCGCTTTGGCGATTGACCCCTTCGTATCCCATTATTAGGCTATTCATGAGACCAACGTGATGCCAACCACAGGTGACGCCATTCGTTACCTCCGGCACACGGCGGCTCGTCACCACGTTCGACCATGAGGTCCAGGTGCTTATGGCAGGCGCTGCGACGGCTGAGCTCAACTTGGCCAAAGTGATTCAGATTCGTTGGGAAGCCGAGAAGGTCATTTCCCTGCAGTTGGTTCGCGACGACGGATCGGATCTGCCGGAATGGGCGCCGGGCGCGCACATCGAGGTCACGCTACCTTCGGGGCTAATTCGCCAGTACTCGCTGTGCGGCGACCCGTCGGACCGCAGTCAATACACCATCGCGGTGCTCCGCGACGATAGCGGCCGAGGTGGATCTGCCGAGATCCACGACTCGGTCATGGTGGGGCAGAAGCTGTGGATCCGGGGGCCTCGGAATCATTTTCCGCTCGAGCCTGCCGAGTCGTACGTCTTCATCGCCGGAGGCATCGGCGTGACGCCGATACTGAGCATGGTGCGGGAGGTTGCCGGCGGGCAGGTGCCCTGGTCCCTTCATTATGGCGGCAGGTCTTCGGAGACCATGGCGTTCACCCGAGACCTGACCGCGCTCGGTGCTCGGGCGGATTCGACGGTCCACGTGGTCCCCGAGGTCGATTCGGGACTGCTTCCCCTGCGGGCGATCCTCGAAGGCGTCGGCGTCGGTGGCGCGGTGTACAGCTGCGGACCGACGGCTCTGCTCGATGCGCTTCGTGCCCTTGCGGCCGAGATCAGGCCGGACGTGTCCGTTCACTTCGAGCTGTTCGGGGCTCCGGCCTCCGGAAGCGATGAGGACGTCGACGCGACCCGGCATGATCGTCCCTTCCGGGTCCGGCTGGCGCGCAGCGATCGCACCGTGGAAGTCGAGGACGGAACGACGCTGCTCCAAGCCGTTCAGGCTGTCCGACCCGAGGTTCCGTACTCCTGCGAGGAGGGATTCTGCGGAACGTGCATCACCAAGGTGTGCGGTGGTGTGCCTGTTCACCGAGACACCGTGCTGACCGAGCAGGAGCGTGCCGAAGGGGAGGCGATGATCATCTGCGTCGGCAGCTGCGCATCGGATGAACTCGTCCTCGATCTATGAACGGCTTGTAAAACGTTGTGCCACAACATATGGAATAAGGTGATGATCGACGCAGTGAGTGTGTGCCCGTAGCTGTGCGCTGCAGACGACCACCTCGGCCCACCACGTCTCGGCCGAGACGATTCGTCAGCATCCCGGCCGTGCCGCCGGACGCGTTTCACCTCACCATCTCTCGACCGGCAACGGTCGCCGACGAAGGACGAAATCATGACCACAACCCGTGCGGACTCCCTCCGGGAAGCCGGCAACCCCGTCTACAGCGACCGCAAGCTGCGGTTGGGCACGTTCTCGACAAACCTCCAGGGCGGCTGCGCCATCTCGACCATCGACGGGGTACTGCAAGCTGAGTGGCCCAACACCATCGAACTTGCAAAGCTGGCCGATGGCATGAATTTCGAGGCGGTCGTGCCGGTCGGAAGGTGGCGCGGATTCGGTGGTCCGTCCAACTTCAACGGGGCCGGTTTCGAATGCTTCACCTGGGCTGCGGGTGTGGGTACCGTTACCGAACGCACCGGTGTCTTCGCCACTTCTCACGTCTCCACCATCCATCCGGTGATGGCGGCGAAGCAGTCGGCCACGATCGATCACATCACCAATGGGCGTTTCGCGCTGAACATCGTCACCGGGTGGAACACGCCCGAGATCGAGATGTTCGGCGCCCCGCTGCTCGAGCACGACAGGCGATATGACCTGGCTGTCGAGTGGTTCCAGATCGTCAAAGCCCTGTGGACCAGCGAGGAGCCGGTCAATTTCGACGGCAAGTACTTCCGGGTGGTCGATGCGTCGATCGCACCTCACCCTATCCAGAAGCCGCACCCGGTGGTCATGAACGCCGGTGGTTCGGCTGCGGGACGTCACTTCGGCGCCAAGTATTGCGATGTCGTGTTCATCGCACCCAAATATGACATGGAGGAAATGGCAGAAGAGGTCGCCGCGTTCAAGCGGCTGGCACGTGAAGAGTACGGCCGGGAGATCATGGTGTGGACCAACTCATACGTGGTCCAAGACGAAACCGAAAAGGCTGCCCACACATTCCACGACTACTACGTCGATGTGAAGGGTGATTGGGAAGCGGCCGAGAACCTGGTGTCCACATTGGGTTTGAATTCGCAATCGATCCCACCGCAGGCTCTCGAGAAGATCAAGCGTCAGTTCATCGGAGGCTGGGCCGGCTTCCCGATTATCGGTACCAGCGAACAGGTCGTGGACACACTCAGCACGCTGACCGACTGCGGATTGGACGGTGTACTGATGTCCTTCCCTCGATACATCGAAGACATGACGCGATTCCGAAACGAAACCTATCCGCTCCTCGTAGAGGCCGGTCTGCGCGGATAACGTGCTGTATGAATGGCGATAGGGAGGTCGAGATGAGCACTACTGCCGTCGAGAAGCTAATCGACGAGAACCTCTTCCGGGAAGCGATGGGCAACATCTGCACCCCGGTAGCCGTGGTCACCACCCGTGACTACGCAGGTGAACCGTACGGGACCACCGTCAGCGCCTTCTGTTCCTTGTCCATGGCCCCGCCGATGATCCTGATTGCTCTCGACCGCGCATCCGGCCTCCTCGCAGCATTGCGGGAGTTCGGCGCGTTCGGCGTGAACATCCTGTTGACCGAGGCCGAGGATGCCGGAAAGAAGTTCGCCAGGAAGGGAAAGGGAGACTTCACCTCCACTGACTGGCACTGGCACGACGGTGTTCCGCGGCTAGCGTCGAGCACATTCTTTCGGTGCACTACAGCCGATCTTCTCGATGGGGGTGACCATCTCATCGTCACCGGACTGGTCCATGCGGTCGGGCTCGGGGAGGGTGCCCCCCTGACCTACCACCGACGTACCTTCGGCACGCATGCCACGGTCAGCGGAACGCTGGGCCGATGACCCGGCTCAGGGTTGCTGGCCAGCGCGCTATCGCTGATCCAGCGACTTGGCTGGCCTGCGGTGGAGCGGTAGTCGTTCTCGATGCCCTCCGAAACGAGGGACTGATGGTGTTCGGTGCGGCATACGCCACCACCGACCTGATGGCGTTCGCTGTTCGACACGGCACCGGGTATCTGCGAGTCGGGATCTCAGCGGACGTCGCGGACCGGCTGGGCCTGCCGCCCATGCACAATAGCTTCCGTCAGGCAGTCCAGGGTGGGTTCACGGTGTCAGTCGACGCGAGATACGGTGTAGGCACAGGAATTTCCGCGCACGACCGAGCCCGCACCGCACGTCTGATCGCGGACCCGAGCGCGCAGGCCGACGATTTCACACGACCGGGGCACCTGCTGCCGGTGGTAGCGGGACCGCGGGACGGCGACGGTGAGGCGATGGTCGCCCGTCAAGCTCTCGCACTCGTGGAGGCGGCGGGGCTGACCGCCGCCGCTGTCTACAGCGAGATCGTGTCTGTGCAGGATCCGACCACGATCATGGCTGCAGACGAAGCCGAAGTGTTTGCGCGCTCGGTAGGTGTCCCAGCCATTCGGATAGCGAATACTGCCCCGCAACACGCGGAAGCGAGGAATGGACGTAACAGGATGAACGATCGCCATGTCAGCGAGGACCCGGCACAAGTCATCGGTCGCAGTCCTTCAAGCAGCCACACGCAGTCCTCCCAACTCGCGGCCGTGGTGCCGATCCTCTCGTGATGTCGAGCCCCAGCACCGATCCCACCCGCGGAATGACCGCTGGCCACCTCGGGCGAACAGCATCCCGGCCTGGCGACCGGTCCTACCCTGCTCGGCTTGGCGAGACCCTGACGTCGAGCTTCGGCTTCTTCACACCGATCGTGCAGCCAATCAACCTCCAGCCCTGGGAAGATACGGCGGACCCCGAAGGCCTGGCCAGAATAGTGACCAAGGCCGAATCGCTGGGCTACAGCTACGTGACAGTCGGGGACCACGCCGCCATCGCCGCCGCGGAATCGGCCCTCTATGGGAGTCCACGCTTCTTCGATCCGATCGGCACCGTTGGTTACCTCGCAGCGCTGACCAGCCGCATCCGATTCGCCACGCACGTCTACCAGATTCCCCTACGTAGCCCACTGATCACCGCCAAGGCCTTCGCGACACTCGACGTCCTCTCCCGCGGCAGGATCATCGCGGGCTTCGGGGTAGGTCGGCGAGAGTACGAATCCCACGCCGCTCGCGTCCCGTTCGAGCATCGTGGTGACATCGCCGACGACTATCTCAGAGCAGTCCTCGCGTTGTGGGATGGCGACCCCACGACCCAACACAGCCAATTCGTCGACATCGATGACCTGGTGTGTCTTCCCAGACCCGTGCAGAGACCCCGCCCGCCAGTATGGATCGGCGGCGATCGCCTCGTCGGTCTGCGCCGTGCGGTGCGCTTCGGCGATGCCTGGACACCGTGGGCCCTCACACCCGACCAGGTCACCGCGACGGTGGCGCGACTAGCCGCTGCCCGCGAAGAACAGTTGCCACCGGGATTCCGAATCATCGTTCCCTTGGCTCCGCTCGGAGGGCGCGCGCCCCGAGGGCAACCGTCAGCCCCCAGCGTTGAACCCGGTCGTGAAGCCAGTGAGAAGTGCATCGAACAGATGGCGCGCTGGCGCGAGGCCGGCGCCACGGAGTTCCTCATCGATCTTCCCAGCCCGAGCCTCGAAGCGCTCGAAGACGCGATGGCGTGGTTCGCCGCCGAATTCATCGACCTCCCAGCCGGAGTACCGGCACCGTAACAACGAAAGCAGGATGATTGTGAGTACAGACGGACCGCTCGTCGGAAGAGTGGCAATCGTGACCGGCGCGGGCCGCGGCGTCGGGAGAAGTGAAGCACTGGCTCTGGCAGCGGCGGGGGCCAAAGTAGTCGTCAATGACGTCGGCGTAGACAGTGACGGCGTCGGGTCCACACACGGACCCGCCGATGAAGTGGTTGACACGATCCGCAGCACCGGTGGAGAGGCGGTCGCCAGTTACGAATCAGTCGCCGACTGGGCGGGTGCGGGCCGGGTGGTCGACACCGCGGTCGATGAGTTCGGCAGGCTCGACATCGTGGTGAACAACGCCGGCATCGTTCGGCAACAGATGATCGAAGACATCACCGAAGAGGACTTCGACGCGACCATCGCGGTCAACCTCAAGGGCACGTTCGCCATCTGCCGCCATGCTATTCCCGTCCTGCGACGATCCGGGTACGGGCGCATCATCAACACCACGTCGAACCAGTGGGCGGCACCGCTGGGAAACGCACATTACGCCGCCTCGAAGGGCGGTGTCACCAGCCTCACCTACGACCTGGCCTGGGAACTTCAGCACGACAAGATCACGGTCAACGCCATCGCACCGTTCGCGGCCACTCGTATGACACAGGATGCGAGCGAGCGGGACGCCGCTCTCATCCAGCAGGGAGTGATGAGCGCCAAGCGAGCCAAAGCGAAAGAGGCGCGCACAGATCCGGAACTGACCACTCCCATCGTCCTCTACCTCGCATCCGAAGCCGCGTCGGAGGTCACCGGCTGCGTTTTCCGTACCGGCGGCGGCAAGGTCGGTCTGTACACCCATCCGGTCGAGACACGGACGATCTTCCGTGACGAGAACACGGGCCCGTGGCCGTATGACGACCTCGTGGACCTGCTGCCCCGGAGCGTCCTGTCTGCCGGTTCGAAGGCTCCGCACATTCAGTGATCGCCTGAAACAACCCTGATGGGCGGTACCGCAAACGCGGTACCGCCCATCGGATTTGGTCAGCTAGCTGGGAGGGGAGAAGTTGCCTAGACGACGTAGACCTGTCGCGGTGAGCACCGCAAGCACGAGTGCGAGTGCGATCAGGGCGATGACAATCGAATGCAATCCCGCATCGGTGGCGTTGTCACCGAACGAGACACTGATCAAACCGGACGACAAGATCGCACCGAGATACATGAATGTGCGCATCAGGCCGGCGGCCACTCCGACATTCTCGGCCGGGGCCTGACGGTACAGTGCGGCCTGATTGCCGATCATGCCGAGGCCAGACATGATGCCGAAGATCGTGGGAACGACGACCAGTACCCACATCGGTGTATTCGTCGTGAAGGTCAGCAGACTTGTCGTACCCACGATCGCCGCGATCGCCGTCACCACGAGTGACGACCTGATCAGGTTCCGCCGGGCGAATGGCATCGAGATCACGATCGCGATCACCGACATCGGCAGCATCACGAGTCCAGTCTGTCCTGCCGACAGCGCTCGGCTTTCCACAAGCCACTGGGTCAGTCCGAACAAGATCGTGTAGTTCAACAAGAACGTCACCGCCACCCGAACGTATGTGCCGGTCAGGGCGCGGTTACGTGCGATCAATCCGACGTCGATGAATGGCTTGCCTACCCACAGTTCCCACAGGACGAAGCAAATGAGCAATACACCACAAAGGCTGACGACAACCCAGTTCGGGTGCTCGAGGTTGCCCAGCACGTACAGCAAGCTGGCGATCGTTCCGGCGAACAGGATCAACCCGCCCGGATCGAGATCCCGAACGAGCGATGCCCATCGCGTCCTCCCCGTTCTCGGATCCCGCGGCACCCACACGAGGGTCAAGATCAACCCGATGGCCGCCAACGGCAGGTTCATCACGTACGTCACTCGCCAGCCGCCGATGGCAATAAGAAGCCCTCCCAGCGGTAGTCCCACCGCCGCGGTCACCTGACCTGCGATAGCCAGGGCCCCGAGGGCGCCTCCTGTCCGGCCGGCCGGTCGTTCCTGCGACCACGCCCGGATGATCATCATCGCCGTGGGGTATCCGGCGGAGGTCCCGACTCCGAGCACCACGCGGGCGGCAACGAGCATCGGCATATTCACTGCGACGGTACCGAGCACCCCGCCCAGCGCCACGAGCACGAGCCCGCCGAGAAACACCCGTCGTGGTCCGAACACTTCGGCGAGTTTTCCCATGGCGGGTTGGCCGATTGCGCTCGCAAGGTAGAGCGCCGCAACCAAACTCGCCGTAGCAGCCGACCCGACGCCGAAAGCGCTTCCTACCGCCACGAGGGTGGTCGCGATGACCGAACTGTTGATCGGGTTCAACGCCGAGCCCAACAGCAACGGAGTGATCAGACGCCAACTCGGCGTCTCAGCCTGCATGGGTTTGGGCTGCTGGGTATGCACGGCCGGGCTCACAGAAGGGCCACCCTGGAGCGACCGGCGCGGCGAGCGACCGGTGGGACCTCGCAGTCGGCGAGCCGGTTGAGGATATCGACCAGCACCGGAAGTGCGTCGTACTCTTCCGGGCGTAACACATGATCCACGGCGGCGGTCAACCACGCATTGCGCAGTTCGAGTACCGACTGCAGCACTTCGCGGCCCGTTTCGGTAGCTGCGATCAGCATGCGGCGGCCGTCCTCGGGGTCCCGGTGCCGGACCACGAGGCCCTCCTGTTCCATCGGGCCCAGTACCGCGGCCATCGATTGTGGACGCATGGATTCCGCCGCGGCGAGATCACTCGCGGTACTCGGCGGGCCGTGCACGATCCGGTCCAGAGCAGATAGCTGGCTCCGACTCCACGGAGAGTTGTCGAGCCCCGACTCTGACCGAATGCGACCGCGTAGTCGCTGGATGGCTAGATCGAGATCAACGGCCGCTGACGAACGGCTCGAACCGGATTTCATAAGCAAAACTATACAGTTAATCTGAACAGATTTGGAGACAGATTTATCACATCGGCCTAGTTCGGTTCGAGGCTGCACGGATTCAGGACAAACCGAATAAGCTGCAGTGCAATAAAATTGAGACATATACGCTGCTGTCGCTAGGGGGCCACTGCGTGTGACGGGCCCGATGCGCCCACATCGCGGGCCCGCGAATTGCTGGCGCGAAGATGTCGGTGAGAAGGGGATGCCTCGGCCGGCGAATCTCGAGTGGACGTCGGTGGTGGTTGAACGACGATCTGGTCACTTCTCTCTGGAAGGGGAGAGGGCGATCACCAGCAGCGCTTCGAGTCGGCGGGTGAGTTCGTCCGGATCGGCGGTAACGAGTGCGGTGCTGCCCAGCATCTTTCGCATGAGCCAGAACCCCGCAATGACCGAATGCGCCAGCATCGCGCGCTCGTCCGCATCCGGACCCTCGAGCAATTCGCTCAAGTACCGTCCGGCGTGCCTTTCCACCCCTGCCCGCACGATCTCCGCCGCCCGGGGGTTCGAGGCGGAGCGAAGCATCAGCAGAAAGGGGTCGAGATGCTCGGATTCTGGTGCCGTGCGCTCGACCAGGCGTGCGGCTACATCACCGGCAAGCGTTGCTGGGTTGTCCGACAACACTGTTCGTGGGGCGAAAGCGGTATCGACCGCCTCGGTGAAGAGCTGTTCCTTCGAGCCGAAATAACGGTTGACCAACATCGCAGTGACTCCGGCCGACTGCGCGATCTCACGCACGCCCACGCCGTCGTATCCGTGCCGCGTGAAAGCGATAACCGCCGAGCGCAGAATCGCCTCCCGGGTAGCGGCGGCGTTGCGTACTCGCTTGGGTGGGGTGCTGCTCCGGGCGAGGTCCGCCCCGTCGTGGCTCATACAAGCAGTCTACCGCTGAAGTATACGGATGTAGACATTCGGTTCGGCTAAGTATACGGTTGTAGATATCGAGCCGTTCAGGCGCGGCCTCAAGGAAGACCATCGAAAATGGAACTGAAACTCACTGGTAAACGCGCTTTGGTCACCGGATCAAGTACGGGTCTGGGAGAGGCCACCGCGAAGTTGCTCGCCGCCGAAGGCGCTAGCGTCGTGGTGCACGGACGCAACGAATTTCGTGCGCAGGCGGTTGCGGAGGAAATTCGCTCCGCTGACGGCGTGGCGAGTGTCGCGGTCGGAGATCTTGCTACCGACGACGGAGCTGACGCGGTCGCCGCCGTCGCTCTCGCCGACGGACCGATCGACATCCTCGTTAATAACGCCGGTGCCTATGACCAGGTCGGCTGGGCGGAGGCCACCGCGGCGATCTGGGCGCAGACCTACAACGTCAACGTGATATCGGGGGTCCGAATGATCCAGAGGCTCGTTCCCGGCATGCGTGAACGGGGGTGGGGTCGGGTGGTCCAGATCGGCGGTGGTCTCGGCCTCCAGCCGATGGCCGTGCAACCCCACTACAACGCCACCCTCGCAGCCCGGCACAACCTGGCCGTATCTTTGGCGCGCGACCTCGAGGGCACGGGAGTCACCTCAAACACAGTGGCGCCCGGGGCCATCCTTGTGGACACGGTGCAGGAGCTCGTCACCAGCATCGCACCCGCACACGGATGGGGCGGATCATGGGACGAGATCGAACGCGCCGCGGCGAGCGAATGGGTGCCGAACGACGTCGGCCGCTTCGGTCGCCCCGACGAGATTGCCGCGGCGGTCGCCTACCTCTGCAGCGACTACGCCGAATACATCAGCGGTGCCACGATCCGCGTCGACGGTGGCACGATCCGATCGGCGTTCTGATTCGTCGTGTTGTGCGGGCGCGTCATGTACGCCAATCGGAAAGACGCAGTGTTCCTGTCCGAGTCTCGATATCGGCACTCGGGTCTCAACCAGGCGCAGGCGAGTGCTTCCCGCTCCGCCCTGTCGCGTTCCCGCGACGGGCGATCACGATCCCGGTCCGATGTCCGGTCGAACACTCCTTTCCCGGACATCGGACCGTATCCACCTCTCGTTCTGCGGCCCGGCAGTCGCGCCGGTTTTCTCTGCCGACCAGCTGTCGGCGAGGGTCGACGGGCAGTCGGGAGTGGCCCGCCTGGTAGGCGGGTGTGTGATGGAAAGGCATAACCAACTAGTCAGTTACTAAAGGTGGAGGAGAGAACTATGGCGAAGACTTGGCTTATCACCGGAGCTTCACGCGGATTCGGCCGCGACCTCGCAAAGGCTGTCCTCGATCGAGGGGACAACCTAGTCGCAACAGCGCGCCGCCCGGCGGATCTGACCTTTGTCGGTGACAACGACCGTGGGCGGATCTTCCAGCTCGACGTCACCGACGCCGCGGCGGCGCGCGCTGCCGTCCAATTCGCTGTCGTCGAGTTCGGCGCGCTCGATGTGGTGGTCAACAACGCGGGATACGCCAACAGTGCTCCGATAGAGGAGATGGATGACACGGATTTCCGGAACCAGCTCGAAACCAACTTCTTCGGTGTGGTCAATGTGACCCGCGCCGCCCTTCCGGTCCTACGGAAGCAACGCGGAGGTTTCTTCGTGCAGTTCTCCTCCGTCGGCGGACGTGTTGGTGGAACTCCCGGTCTGGGCGCGTACCAATCGGCGAAGTTTGCCGTGGAAGGATTCTCCGAGGTACTGGCCAACGAAGTGCAGCCATTCGGTGTCAAGGTGCTCATCGTCGAACCAGGAGCGTTTCGCACCGACTGGCAGGGGTCGTCGATGCAATTACCCTCTGTCGGAGCCGATTACGAGCACACCGTTGGCGCGGTCAACAGTTACCGGCGCGAGAACGATGGAACCCAACCCGGCGATCCAGCACGAGCAGCGAAAGTGATCATCGATGTCGTCGAATCCGACGATCCCCCGAGAAGGCTGTTGCTCGGAGCCGGCGCCGTCGAGATGGCACACAAATCGTCCGTCGAACGCGCCGCAGAGGCCGACAAGTGGGCAGCATTGAGTCGGGCAGCAGACTTTCCCACTGGTCCGTAGCCGTCACCCACTTGTGCTTCATTGCACCCATCTCCGGCGACGAGCACCGAAACTCCGAGGACCACACCCTGAGCGCCATCTCCCTGGTCGGCGCACCGATTACGACCCACTCAACAGGAGGAAACATGGAACTGAATCTCACCGGAAAGCGCGCCCTGGTCACCGGCTCGAGCGCCGGCTTAGGAGAGGCGACCGCCAAGCTTCTGGCGGCAGAGGGCGCCACCGTCATCGTTCACGGCCGTGACGAGGCCCGCACCAATAGGGTCGCCGACACAATTCGTGACGCCGGCGGCGCTGCCGTGGTAGCGCTCGGGGATCTCGCCACCGACCCCGGTGCGGACGCGGTCGCACAGACGGCTCTCGCCGGCGGTCCGATCGATATCCTGGTCAACAATGCAGGCTTCTACCGACACCTGTCGTGGGCGGACGCGACACCGGACGAATGGGCGTTCACCTACAACACCAATGTGATTTCCGGTGTGCGGATGATCCAGCGTCTCGTGCCGCAGATGCGTGAACAGAACTGGGGACGCGTCATCACGATTGGCGGTGGTCTCGCCCTGCAGCCGATGAACACGCACCCGCAGTACAACGCGACGCTCGCAGCACGACACAACCTGGCGGTCTCACTCGCACGCGAACTCGAGGACACCAGGGTCACGTCGAACATCGTCTCGCCCGGCGCGATCCTGGTGGAGGCAACACAGGAATTGGTGACCAGCATTGGGCCTGCTCGCGGCTGGGGGCAGACGTGGGAAGAAATCGAACCCAACGCGGTCAACTCGCTCATCCCCAACGATCGGGGTCGTTTTGGTTACCCCGACGAGATCGCCGGTGCAGTGGCCTACCTCTGCAGCGACTACGCAGAGTACGTCAGCGGCGCCACGATCCGCGTCGACGGTGGCCTCATCAAGGGTGCCTTCTAGAGGCCCGGACGAATCAACGGTCTGACGGGTAGGCCTGCTCATCACCGGGTCGAGTCGCGGCCAGGGGGAAGCACCGTGGCCTCTCTCGCCGCCGAGAGAACAGCAGTGCAAACCACGGCCGCAACGAAACTCGCGCATTCCAGGCCGCTGACACCAGCGCTGTCGAGGCCGGGTGAGTGTTTGCCGTAGGCGACGCGCCGTGCGGGTAAAGCGAGACTCGTACGGCTCAACCCCGCCGTGGGGTCTGATCCTTCTCGGCCGGCGGCGATGGCAGCACAGCGCGGACCCATCGGAACCGGAACTTATCGGAACTATGCTGAGAAAACTGGCGAGAGGTGACGAGATGGCTACACAGATGTGCACGGTTCACGTTCGCGCCGAGGACGACGATGGCTGGCTCAGAACCACTGGCGACGACACAGCGTGACCCGATCCCTGGCATCGTCGCCGAACTTGCTGCGGTCGGACTCACCGACGCCACGGAAATCGGGCGCGGGGGATTCGGCATCGTGTACCGCTGCCAGCAGTCGGCCCTCAACCGCACCGTCGCCGTCAAGGTACTGACCGCCGACTTCTGCGCCGCGGATCGCGAACGGTTCGTCCGTGAACAGCTCGCCATGGGCCAACTGTCCGGTCACCCTCACATCGTCGATATCCACGAGGTCGGGACGACAGCGAGTGATCGCCCCTATCTGGTCATGCAGTACCGGGCGCTCGGCTCCTTGGACACCCGAATCCGCCGCGGCGGCCCCCTCGGATGGGCACAGGCGCTGCGCCTGGGCGTCAAGCTCGCCGGGGCGCTCGAAACTGCACACCGCCTCGGTGTACTGCACCGTGACGTCAAACCAGGGAATGTTCTGCTCACCGACTACAACGAACCACAGCTGACCGATTTCGGCATCGCGCGGATCAGCGGTGGATTCCAGACCGCGGCCGGCACCATCACCGGGTCGCCAGCCTTCACCGCCCCCGAGGTGCTGCACGGGCAACCACCCTCCCCGGTCTCGGATCTGTACAGCCTCGGCGCGACCCTCTTCTGCGCCATCACCGGCCATGCTGCTTTCGAACGGCGTAGCGGCGAACAACTCGTCGCCCAATTCCTGCGAATCACCACCCAACCCGTACCCGACCTGCGCGGGGGAGGGATACCCGACGACGTAAGCAGTGCCATCGAACACGCGATGGCGGGCGATCCTGATCAACGCCCCCCGACGGCATCGACCTTCGGAAACGAACTACGGGAAATCCAGGCCCACCACCACCTCCCCGTCGACGAAATGGCTCTGCCGACTCATCTCCGCACACCCGAGGAGATACCTGCCGAACACGGCGACCGGGCAGCGCGAGTCGCCCAGCTGACTCCACCTACCCCGGCAACCCGGTTCCGCCCGCCCAACACTCCTCACGAGTTGGTCCCACGCACCCGACTCATCGACACCCTGCGCGCCGGCCAACCGCGGCGACTGACCGTCATTCATGCACCCACAGGATTCGGCAAGAGCACTCTCGCCTCCCAATGGAGCGAGAATCTGGCCGACGACGGCGTGGCTGTCGCATGGCTGACCGTCAACCGCGATGACAACAATGTGGTGTGGTTCCTGTCTCATCTCATCGAGGCAATACGGCGAGTGCGGCCGGCCCTCGCCCGGGAGATGGGTTTAACCCTGGAAGAGCACGGAGACCAGGCGGAACATTACATTCTCACATCCTTGATCAACGAGATTCACCAGGCCGAAGGGACTATCGCCCTGGTCATCGATGATTGGCACAGAGTCACGAACCCGGACACCGTCGCCGCCCTGGCCTTCCTGATCGACAACGGTTGCCACCACCTCCAGATCATCGTGACCACCCGAACCCAGATGGGGCTTCCACTCAGCCGTATGCGTGTGCTCGATGAATTGACCGAGATAGATGCCAGCCAATTGCGTTTCAGCCCTGACGAGTCGAGAGCCTTTCTCGCCGAATCTGGATTGAAACTCCCTGATACGGCGATCACCGAACTATCGGCGAACACCGAAGGGTGGGCGGCCGCACTCCAATTGGCCTTGCTCTCGCTGCGCAAGACCACCGATCCCGGCGAGCTGATCGGACACCTGTCCGGCCGGCATCACTCCATCGGAGAGTTCCTCGCGGACAACGTGCTCGACACCCTCGAACCGCAGACGCTCGACTACCTGATGGCGACCTCGGTCACCGAGCGGATCAGCGGCTCACTGGCATCCGTCCTGACCCGATCCCACCGAGGCCAAGCCATACTCGAAGACATCGAGGAACGAGACCTTTTCCTGCACAGGCTCGACGATGAAGGACAGTGGTTCCGATACCACCACATGTTCGCGGAATTTCTCCAGAAAAGGCTCGAAAGAGATCAACCCGACCGCGTCGTCACCCTGCATGAAATCGCCGCCGAATGGTTCGGCACCCGGGGGCTACTCAGTGAGGCGGTTGATCATGCATTGGCGGCCGGAAAACAAGCCACAGCCGTCCGCCTGCTCGAACGCGACGGCATGTCCATGCTCGAACACGCCCAGATGGCGAGCTTTTTGGCGTTGATCGCCAAACTGCCCCCAGGGTTGGTCGAGCACAGTCCCCGACTGCAACTGACCACCGCGTGGGCCGAGTGCACCATGGTCCAGCCGCACCGTGCACGCGCAGCACTCGCCCGCGTCTACCGGTTGCTCGAGACGAACCAGGGCACCGACCACGACACCGCCGAATTGCGCTCAGAAGCTGACGTCGTCCAAGGACACATCGCGATCGAATCGGATCGCATAGGCGGCGTCGACGACCTGATGTCCCGATGCCTGAGGGATCCAGGGAGACTGCCCCCATGGGTCGTCTCCGCCGCCGCCGACATCGCGACTTTTGTCGACATCCATCAGTTCCGATTCGACACCGCGATCGATCGTCAAGTCTGGGCGGGTCCGTACCACGATCGCACAACGGGCCCCTTCAGCGTGATGTTCGGGCATTGCTTCGCTGGTCTCGCGCACCGTGAAAAACTCGCCCTCGCCGAAGCAGAGGCCGAGTTTCGCGAAGCGCTCCGTTTGGGTGCCACCCTGGGCGGAACCCAATCCCGGGCTGCGCGACTTGCCAGCGCGCTCCTCGCCGAACTGCTCTACGAACAAGGTCACATCACCGAAGCGGAACAGCTGCTTTATGAGAGCAACGAAATCCGTGACCAAGGCGGGGTCGTGGATTTCATGCTGGCCCGCTATGCCACCGGGGCACGGATCAAGGCCTTGCGCAACGACAGCGAATCTGCGAAACGGTACCTCGACGAAGGCACACGCATCGCCATCACCCGAGGACTCCCACGACTACAGGCGCGGATGGACTACGAACGAATCCTCCTCCATCCAATGACCGGAGAACGACTCGACGGCATCGTAGCTACGCCCTATTCCCATCGCCGAACTCCCGTCGACAGCCTCGACGAAACCACCGTCCAGCTCGAGGAAGCAACCGCGATCCAGCTCCTCCTTTTCGAGCCCAACGCGACACCGCAGACGCTCGCACTCGCCTGCGATTGGGCCGGCCAATGGGTGCAGACGCTCGAGGGGCGAGGCCGGCCACGCGCTGCACTTGACGCGCAGCGACTCCTCGTGGAGGCCTTCGCCGCCGCAGGACGCACCGAGCAAGCCAAACAC
>Ga0247825_10001345_pt1 | contig 16078 bp, 15 predicted proteins | sample 13C_Vanillin_Day_FD_194413 | JGI IMG/M metagenome (GOLD analysis project Ga0247825, IMG submission 194413) | Soil microbial communities from agricultural site in Penn Yan, New York, United States - 13C_Vanillin_Day48 | ecosystem: Environmental > Terrestrial > Soil > Agricultural land | place... | reverse complement strand
GCAGCGGGTCAACCACAAATCATCCCACTCGCCCAGTGGGATATTATATGGGCAATTGCCCAATTTTGTAAGCGGTTGGGAATGTTGAAATTTATAGAGGTACCGCTATGCGGTACACCCTTTTTCTCGGTGGGTGGGCCGAAGAGCGCGCCCATCGGAGCGTTTTGCCCACTCAAAGTGGGCAGAAAATTCGCCAGAATCTCAAAGACTTAAACTGCACTGATGGCCGCTGCGGCAGGGACCGGCGTCGCGGGTGCCGGTTTGCCAAAAGTGCGCTAAGCGATATCGCGCACCCATTCTCACGCAGGTTTGACTTCATGCCCCGCTTCGCAGCCAACCTCGCCTATCTGTTCACCGAGCGGACGCTGCTCGAGCGGTTCGGCGCAGCCGCCGCGGCAGGCTTCAAGGCGGTCGAGCTGCAATTCCCCTATGACCACGCGCCGTCGGCGGTCCGGGCCGAGCTGGAAAAGCACGGCCTGACACAGCTCGGCGTCAACACCTCGGTCGGCGGGCGCGAGGGCGATTCGGGCCTCGCCGCCGTGCCGGGCCGTGAAAGCGAGTGGGAGGCGGTGTTCAGGCAGGCGCTCGGGTACACGGTCGCGATCGGCGGCAAGGCGATCCACTGCATGGCCGGCAAGGTGCCGACGGAGCAGCGGCCCGCGGCGGAGAAGACCTTCATCGCCAACATCGCGCGCGCGGCCGACCTCGCCCAGGAAAAGAACGTCACGCTGCTGCTTGAACCGCTCAATCCGCGGGACCGGCCGAACTACTTCCTCAACCGCATCGAGCAGGCCGCCGACATCATCGCCAAGGTCGGCCGGCCGAACGTGAAGATCCAGTACGATTTCTATCACGTGCAGATCATCAGCGGCGACCTGATCAGGCGCTTCGAGGGCTACCAGTCGCTGATCGGCCACGTGCAGATTGCGGCGGTGCCGTCGCGCGCGGAACCCGACGAGGGCGAGATCCACTATCCGGGCGTATTCGAGGCGCTCGACCGGCTCGGCTGGGCGGGCTGGACCGCCTGTGAATACAAGCCCCGGGCGCGGACCGAGGACGGGCTCGGCTGGGGCCGGAAATACGGCATCGGCGGGTAGGGAAATACCCTCGCTGTTAACCATAAAAGCCTATGATTTGCCTTAGTTTGCGCCGGGGGAGACCCCTGCTAGATTAACCATATGGCTTGGATCAGACGGCGCCCGAAGCCCGAGGATGCGGCGGTTTCGGACCCGCAGCCGGGAGCGCTCAAGCAGGCGGTCCGGCAAACCCGCATCGATATGGCCGAGCGGTCGGCCGTGGTGGTCGACCTGCGCGACGCCGAACTTGCGCGGCTCGAACTGCTCGCCGAGGCGCTCGAGCCGGTGTTCAAGGACGTGCCCTCCGAGATCGACCTGTTCGATCGCGGCATCAGCCGGGGTGACGTGCCGCGGCTCTGGATCGACGCCATCGCCCATGTGGTGATGGGCCGCGACAAGCGGCGCTATCGTTTCGTGCAGGACACCCGCTATGGCCGCAAGGTGCTGGCGGAGTCGAACGAGATCGCCGAGATCGTAAAGGCGGTCACGCACTATGTCGCGCTTCGCCTGATCGAGCGCGAGCGTGCGCTCGCCGCGGATCCCGCGCCGGCCCTGGCGGCCGACCGCTCCAGCGGCCACGGATGGCGTACGGTCCAGATCTTCCTGCTCGGCCTGATCGTCGGCAGTTGCGCGGTGCTGTGGGCGGCGGCGTCACGGATCGCAAACTAGGCCGGGGACTTCCGCGGACTTTCCCGTTCAGTTGCGCCGCGGAGCAAACGACTGGTTCGGAAAGGCGGAGCCGGACGGCCGCTGAATGACGATGAAGGGCCGGTTGGCGGACTGGTGGCAGGTGTTGCAGGCCGCCGTCAGCTTGTCGTAGGCGGCCACGAACCGGACGCGGTCCTTGGCCTTGATCGTCTTTTCAACTTCCTCGATCGGCGCCGCCGCCAGCGACTCGATCATCTTGCCCACGGGAATCCCCTTGTAGTCGGGCACATGTTTTGCGGCGTTCTGCAGCACCTCGTTCAACTCGTCGATCTCGTATTCGGCCAGCTCCCAGTTTCCGGCATTGCCGGCAAGCCAGAGCTTGGCGTGCCGGATCTGAGTGAAAACCATGAACTCGATCAGTTCCGGCTTGTAAGCGGGCGGGGCCGGCTGCTGGCCCGAGACGGGCGCGGGCTGGAGCAGCGCAAGCGCGAACAGGGCAGACAGCGCCGAAAGTTTTTTCATGACGGTCTCGTTGCGGCTTTGATTTGCGTCAGTTCGTTGCGCCGCCGGTCCACATCCGGCGAAGCACGTCGTTGCGTTGGACGAAGTGGTGCCGCAGCGCCCCGGCGACGTGCACCAGGAGCAGCGCGACGATTGGAATTATTCTAAACAAAGGTCAACGCCTGCGCCACCGGCTTTTGCCGCTTCGGCGTCAGACGGAAGCTGCGCTGCTGGAAGATGCCGGGCTCAGCCGATCAGCGGCTGACGCTGCTTCTCGATGATCCGGCCGGCGTCCTTGTCGAAGCCACGGACGACCAGCGTGCAGCGCCAGTCGCCGGGCGCGCCGTCGACCTCATAGAGATGATAGCCGGCCGGATCGTCGTGGTGCCGCCCCGGCGCGACCGAGGCCGACGGCACGCCCGCCACCGGAATGCGGAATTCCGGCCCCGGCAGCCAGGCGAGCGACGAGGTGTGATGATGGCCGTGCAGCACCAACTCCGCGCCGTGCTGCCGCAGCACGTTGCGCAAGGCCTCAGCGTCGCGCAGGCGGCGAAAATAATGTGCGCCTTCGACCGGCGGATGATGGATCAGCACCGCGCGAAATGCCTTCTCGCGGCGCAGTTCCGCCAACACGCCGCCGAGCCGCTCGATCTGTCCGCCGTGCAGGTTGCCGGTGGCGGCGAGCGGCGGCGTCGGCAGCGAGGTCGAAAGCCCGATCAGGGCAAGCGGCCCGCGGCGGCGGACGAACGGAAAGTTGCCGTTGTCGTCGCCCTGCATGTATGGCGCCCAGTGCTGCAGGGCCAAGGTGGAGGCCGCGCGCACATAGCAATCGTGATTGCCCGGCACCACCGTGACGGTGGACGGATCGCCGAGTTTTTCCAGCCAGGCGCGCGCCGGTCCGAACTCGCTCGCGAGCGAGAGATTGACGAGATCGCCGGTGACCGCGACGTGGTCGGGTGCGCGGGCTTTGAGATCGGCTACCACCTTGGCCAGCATGTCCGCGCGGTGGATCCGGCGCCGCTTGCGCAGCCAGTTGAGATAGCCGAGCCCGCGCTTGGACAGCAGTTCCAGCGGATTGGGCCTTGGCAGCGGCGCGAGATGGACGTCCGACAAATGCGCCAGAATGAACATCAGGAGTTGCCGATCAATATTCCGGCGAGGAAGACCAACGTGCCACCGACCATGACCTGAAACGCTGCAGAGAGAAAAGGCGTGTCCATGTAACGATGGCGTATCCACGAAATGACGGCAAGCTCGACCACCACGACGGCGATCGCCACCATCGTCGCGATCCAGAAATCGGGAATGAGGTAGGGCAGGGTATGGCCGATGCCGCCGATCGTCGTCATGACGCCGCACACCGAGCCGCGCAGCCACGGCGTACCGCGGCCGGTCAGCGATCCGTCGTCGGACAGCGCCTCGGCGAATCCCATCGAGATGCCCGCGCCGACCGACGCCGCGAGCCCGACCAGAAACGTCTCCCAGGTGTTGTGGGTGGCGAAGGCTGCCGCAAACAGCGGCGCAAGCGTCGACACCGAGCCGTCCATCAGACCGGCGAGCCCCGGCTGGACGTATTGCAGCACGAACATGCGGCGCTGGGTTTCGTCTTCCTTGGCCCGTGCATCGGTGGTGAGGATGGTTGCTCCGAGCTTGTGCGCGAGGCTCTCGTGCTCGGCTTCGATCTCGGCAAGCTCGGTCAGGAGCTTCCGGACGGAGGCATCGCGGGTGGTTTCCGAAGCCCGGCGATAGAAGCGCTCCGCCTCGAACTCCATGTTCTCGGCAAACTTGCGCACCTCCTCGAGGCCGAGCGGCCGCATCAGCCAGAGCGGCCTGGCGTGCCGGATGAAGCCCTTGACGTCCTGGCGGCGGATCAGCGGCAGGTAGTCGCCGAACCTGGCCCGGTACATGTCGAACAGCATGCTCCGGTGCCGCACCTCTTCGTCGGCCATTTCGTCGAATACCTTGGCGGACGCGGGAAACGCTTCGCGCAACCCCTCGGCAAAGCCGCGATAGATTCGGCTGTCCTCGTCCTCGTTGGAAATGGCGAGAGCCAGGATTTCCTGCTCGGAAAGTTCGGCGAAGCGTTTCACAATGGCCTCATGGACCGGGAATCGGCTGACTTATTAGACTAATTCTAAACAATGAAGGGCTGGCGGAATAGCGATTCTGCCGGGCTTTCGGGGCAGGGCGATGCTCGACAGTTTGCGCCGGCGGTTTTCGTTCAACCGGATGATGCATGTCTATTGGCGGTTTTCCCGCGGGCTCACGCTCGGGGTGCGCGGGCTGGTGCTCGACGGCGCAGGGCGGGTTTTCCTGATCCGGCACACCTATACCGGCGGCTGGCATCTCCCGGGCGGCGGGGTGGAGGCGGGCGAGACGCTGCTTGAGGCACTGGCGCGCGAACTCCGCGAGGAGGGCAATATCGAGTTGAACGGGCCGCCGGAATTGCACGGCATCTACTTCCATCCGCGCTATTCGGTGCGCGATCACATCACGCTCTATGTGGTGCGGCAATTCCGGCAGACGGCTGTGCCGGTCCCCAACCACGAGATCGCCGAGCACGGATTTTTCCCGCTCGATGCGCTGCCGGCCGACACCACGTCGGGCACCCGCGCCCGCATCGCCGAGGCGCTGCACGGGCAGGCTGCGACAGAGCGGTGGTAGTGAGCGGAGTGTCCCGATGCGGTGCAGCGTGAGCGCCAGCGAACGGTGCACCGCTGATCCGGGACCGTACCGACGGCGGTGTTCGCGACGGTCCCGGGTCTGCCATAGCGCGTCGAAGACGCGCGTGAGCGCGCTTGTGGTGCTGCGCTGCGCCCGGGACACGAGTGGAGGGTTCAGCTCACGAACCGGTCGCGGTCGTGGTGCGCGCCGAAGTCGAGCTCCGGGCCGAGCGGCACGATGCCGGTCGGGTTCACCTTGTGCTGGCTGCCGTAGTAGTGCCGCTTGATGTGGTCGATGCTCACGGTCTCGGCGATGCCCGGCGTCTGGTAGAGATCACGCAGGTAGTTTGAGAGGTTGGGATAATCGGCGATGCGGCGCAGGTTGCACTTGAAGTGGCTGTAGTAGACGGCGTCGAACCGCACCAGCGTCGGAAACAGCCGCCAGTCGGCTTCGGTCATGCGTGTGCCAGCGACGTAACGTTTGCGCGCCAGCCGTCGCTCGAGCTCGCCGAGCGCCGCGAACACGTTGCGGAACGCCTCTTCATAGCCCGCCTGCTTGGTGGCGAAGCCCGAGCGGTAGACGCCGTTATTGATGTTGGCATAGACCAGCTCGTTGACTGCGTCGATCTCGTTGCGCAGGTCCGCCGGATAGTAGTCGGTGTGCTCGTTGGTGAAGGCGTCGAACGCCGAATTCAGCATCCGGATGATCTCGGACGACTCGTTGCTGACGATGGTCTTGCGCTTCTTGTCCCAGAGTACCGGCACGCTGACGCGGCCGGTGTATTTCGGATCAGCGACCAGATAGATCTCCGACAGCCGCTCCTTGCCGTTGACACTGTCGCCGCTGGAGCCACCGGCGGGGTCGAAGGTCCAGCCGTTCGAACCCATGTGCCACGAGGTCACCGACATCGAGATGATGCTCGTGAGCTGCTTGAGCTGGCGGAAGATGATGGTGCGGTGCGCCCACGGGCAGGCGAGCGAGACGTAGAGGTGATAGCGGCCGGGCTCGGCCGGGAAGTCGCCGATGCCGGAGGGGCCCGCGCTGCCGTCGGGGGTGATCCAGTTGCGGAATTTGGTGGTCGGCCGGTTGAAGCGGCCATCCTTCATGCGGGCGGTGTCGTAGCTGTCGTCGCGCCACACGCCTTCGACCAGCAGTCCCATCATGCGCTCCCGTTTGTTCCGGTAATGTAGAGCTTTGCGGGGCCGCGCGACAGCGCTGGACCGGGGGCAGGGCGGGTGCTAAGCGGCCGATGTCACTTCGATGACGGAACGATGACCGACCTCGATTTCACGATCCTGTCCGAGAGCCCGGACGACGCAGCCGCGATCGAGCGGCTGACCGCCCGCACCTTCGGGCCGGGCCGGTTCGCGAAATCGGCCTACCGGCTGCGCGAGGAGGTCGAGCACATCCCCGAATTGTCGTTCACCGCCCGCGTCGGCACCCTGATGGTCGGATCGGTGCGGCTGTCGCAGATCCTGATCGGGGAGGCCAAGGCGTTGCTGCTCGGCCCACTGACCATCGAGCCGCCGTTCCGCGGGCGCGGCATCGGTCAGAATCTGATCGCCCGGGCACTCGAGGAGGCCAGGCGGAAGGGCCATCGCCTGGTGGTGCTGGTCGGCGACGAGCCGTACTACGCCCGCTCCGGATTCAAGGCGGCGGCCAAGGGCCGGATCGAGATGCCCGGCCCGGCCGATCCGGCGCGCATCCTGGTGGCGGAACTGGTGCCCGGAGCGTTCGACGGGGTGTCGGGCGCGATCCGCGCCGACTGGCCGGCGGCCTGAATTTATTTTTCCGGCGCGGGCTTGCGCCACTTCATCCGGCTCGCCAAGGTCCGGCGCCTTCACGACATCAGGGAATCAAGAAACGAAATCGCCGCTGACGTTTGTTGCCGTTCTTGACGCAGCGCTGTGCGCGGCAACGCCCGTTCAGGCGCAACGGCTCGATCTGTCGACCATCAAGTGCAAGGACTTCGGGAGCAGCGCCAAGGAGAACATCGGGCTGATCCTGATGTGGCTCACCGGCTACTACAGCCAACAGGATGCGCCGCCGGTCGTCGATTTCGACAAGATGAAGACCGACGGCCAGCAGCTCGGTGAATATTGCGCCAAGCATCCGGACGACAGCATCATCACTGCCGCTGAAGAGGTGATCGCCCAGTAGACGCTGCCGGACTCTTCGTTAGTTTGCGTTGAAGAATTGAGGGCCGCGCGAGCGGCCCTCACGGTTCTGAGAACTGAAACTTTATCGACAGGGACGTTTCTCACCCGGCCTCATCCTGAGGAGCATTGCGAAGCAATGCGGCTCGAAGGACGAGGGCGGAGTGAGAGGGCCGGCCCTGCCGAAGCGTGGCCTAACGCCCTTCGCGCGCCCAGGTCAGCGCCAGCACACCGACCAGCAGCAGCAGTCCGAGCAGCCCCGCAAACATCGGCAGCACGCCGATGCCGCGCACGACGCTGGCGTCGCGCATCTTGAGCCCGATCCAGTCTTCGCCGCGATAGGTGTCGCCGGAGCGCAGCGCCGCGACCCGCGGCAGCACCAGATTGCCCGACGCGTCGGCAAGCCGCCGCGCGTCGCCGCCGGTCTGGCCGACGAACGGCGCGAGCGTCCCGGTGGTCGACGTCACCTCGGCGAACTCGCGCGGGTTGGGCGGGCCGACATTGACCAGCGCGTTGAGCTGGCCGTCGGTTGCGCGCCACAGGCCCAGCTCGGTGGCGCGGACCGCGCCGCGCCAGAGCCCGGGCTCGCCGGCCGCGAGCGTCACGCTGCGCGTCGCTCCCGATGGGAGCGTCAAGGTCACTTCGCCGACGTTGTCGGCCATGGTCTGCCGCTCGATCAGGAGATCGCGGCCGCGCACGATCAGCCGAAGGGCCTCTTCCTCGAGGTCGGGCTGCTTCATCAGCCAGTGCGACAGCCGCCGCATCAGGTCGAGATGCGGGCCGCCGCCTTCGAAGCCGCGCGCCCACAGCCAGATGTGGTCGGAGAGCAGGAGGCCGACGCGGCCTTCGCCCTCGCGCGACAGAACCAGCAGCGGCTTGCTGTCGGGGCCGTCCATGATGGTGGTGCCGGAGGCTGCGCGCGCGTCGACCAGGCGGAACCAGCGGCTCCATTGCGGCGGGCTCGCGTCCGAGCCGAGCAGTCCGCGCGTCACCGGATGGCGCTTGCCCGCGCCGGTAAGCTGGGCGTGATAGGGGATTTCGACGGTGCGGCCGCTAGGCTCGGCCGGAAGGATCTGCTCGAGCGGGGTGCGCCAGATGCTGGTTGGGCTCGCATAGTCGGGGCCGGCCGCGACCAGCACCGCGCCGCCTTCGCGCACGTAGCGCGCGATATTGTCGAAATAGATGATCGGCAGCACGCCCTGGCGTGCATAGCGGTCGAAGATGATCAGGTGGAAGTCCTTGATCTTCTGCTGAAACAGCTCGCGGGTCGGGAATGCGATCAGCGACAGCTCGTTGATCGGCGTGCCGTCCTGTTTTTCCGGCGGGCGCAAAATCGTGAAGTGGACCAGATCGACGCTGGCGTCGGACTTCAGAAGATTGCGCCAGGTGCGCTCGCCGGCATGCGGCTCGCCGGACACCAGCAGCACGCGGAGCTTGTCGCGGACGCCGTCGATCGACACCACGGCGCGGTTGTTCACGGTGGTGAGCTCGTTCTCGATCGGAGCCGCTTCGATCTCGACGATGTTCGGTCCGGCATGCGGGATCGGGATCTGCGCGTTGACGGCATTGCCCGGCCGCACCACGCGGCGGTCGAGCACCTCGCCGTCGCGGCGGATCGTCACCTCGGCAGGGGAGGCGGGCGCGCCCTGGTCCTCGACGCGATAGACGATGGTCTGCGACTGGCCGACGATGCCGAAGCGCGGCGCGGTCACCAGCACGACGCGGCGGTCGCGCTCGTCGCGGCGTCCGGTGATCAGCCCGTGCACCGGCGCGTTGAAGCCCAGTGCCGCGACCTCGGCCGGAATGTCGTGCACCCGGCCGTCGGTGATCATGATGGCGCCGGCCACGCGGTCGGGCGGCACGTCGGCGAGCGCCGCGCTCAAGGCCGCGAACAGCCGCGTGCCGTCGGTCTCGCCGTCGGCTTCGCCGGCCTCGACGAAGCGCACGTCGAGGCCCTGGATGCGGCCGAGCCGCTCGGCGAGCTGCGCGCGCGCGTCCTCGGTCTGCTTCAGCCGGTCGCCGAAGCCTTGGCTCGGGCTCTTGTCGACGACCACCGCAACCACCGAGGTAAGCGGCTCGCGGTCCTCGCGGGTGAACGACGGATTGGCGAGAGCGAGCACCATCATCGCCAGCGCCAGCGCCCGTACTGCCCAGCCGCGGCTTCGCACGAACACCAGCAGCAAGGCGAGGAACACGGCGAGCGCCACCGCGCCCCACAGCAGGTAGGGCGGAACCAGCGGCGCGAATGTGATGCCGTAACCCATGCGGTTATTGTCCCAGCCGCTCAAGCAGCGCCGGCACGTGCACCTGGTCGGCCTTGTAGTTGCCGGTCAGCGTGTACATCACGATGTTGACGCCGGCGCGGAACGCGAAGTCACGCTGCCGCGGTTCGCCGGGCACCATCGGCAGCATCGACTGGCCGTCGCTGCGGGTCGCCCAGGCGCCGGCAAAATCGTTCGAGGTGATGATGATCGAGGACACGCCGTCGCCGGCGCGCGCCGGGCGCTTGCTTTCGTCCTCGCCGTCCTTGGCGGTCGGCAGCGCCTCGACCCAGAGTTGGCCACTGTTGAAGCGGCCGGGGAAGTCGCGCAGCAGAAAGAACGTCTTGGTCAGCACGTGATCGCGCGACACCGGCTCGAGCTCGGGGATGTCGAGCGAGCCCAGAATGTTGCGGAGCGCCACCATGCCGGGCGCGCGGCTCGCGCCGCCGGGGCCGGGCGGCGCCATGATCGCGTCGCGGGTGTCGAACAGGACGGTGCCGCCGTTCTTCATATAGGCTTCGATGCGGGCGAGCGCCGCGGGTGAGGGGCGGGCCGCGTTCGGCAGCACCGGCCAGTAGATCAGCGGGAAGAACGAAAGCTCGTCGCGCGCGATGTCGAGGCCGATCGGATCGCCGCCCTCGAGCGCGGTGCGCTGTGCGAGATAAAGCGTCAAGCCCTGCAGCCCGGACTTGCTGATGTTGTCCACCTCGGCGTCGCCGGTGATGACGTAAGCGAGCCGGGTCTCGGTGGTCACCTTCATCGCAAAATCGAGATTCGTCGGCACGTCGGTGGCCGGACGGACGGTGGAGGGGGCCGGAATCGACGGCGGCGATCCCTGCTGAATCAGCATTCGGACCGGCGGCCGGGTTTGCTGCCGGGGCGCGCCGTCCTGCGTCGAAGCCTGCGCCCAGGCCTGCGATCCGAAAGCCAGCACGCTTCCGGCAAACAATCCGATCGCGAGCACAGTCGTGGCCGCGCGCGGGCGCCGGCGCATGATCTGGCCGATCCCGCCGGCCAAAAGGAACACGACCAGCGCGTCGAGCGCGAGCAGGCCGAGCGCGCCCATCAGCACCGGGCCGCGCAGGTCCTGCGGCTCGCCGACCTGATAGGCCTCGAGCCGGGCGCGCAGCGGCGCGTAATCGATGGCGGCCAGCTTGTCGGTGGGGGCGAGAGTATTCACAGCGAGCAATCCTTCCGGCGGGCCGTAAAAGCCCGGTGGGTGATCCGCAATGGCACGCGCAACATAGCCGACAGGGACAGGGCGTGTCGTTGCGGTGGGCGGGCCGAACGCACCGAAGCCGTCGAGAATGCGGGTCGGCGGCACCACCTCGCGCTCGGCCTTGTTCTTGTCGGAGGCCTCGTTGGTGGCGGTGGTGCCGGCAAGTCCCACGATCCGGCGCAGCATGTCGACGAACGAGCCGGACAGCGGCAGGTCGGACCAGCGGGTGTCGGCGGTCACGTGAAACAGCACGATCATTCCCTTGCCGCGCTTGACGGCGGTGACGAGCGGGGTGCCGTCGGCCAACGTCGCCCAGGTGCGCTCGACGAGCCCCGCCTCGGGTTCGGCCAGCACCTGGCGCGAGACGGTGACGTCCTTGGGCACCGGCATGTTGTTGAACGGGCCTTCGCGGGAGAACGCGGCCAGCGGCTGCGGCTGGTCCCAGCTGAGACTCCCGCCGAGCGTGCGGCCGCCGCGACGCAGTTTGACCGGCACCAGATCGTCGTCGGCGGCGGCAAGCCGCGGACCCGCAAAACGCACCAGCATTCCGCCATCGTCGATCCAGGCGGCGAGCCGGTCGCGCGCCTCGCCCGAAACGTTGCCGACATCCGCCAGCATGATCATCGGCACGTTCTGTTCGATAAAGCGGCGCACCGCTTCGGCAGGCGCCGCAACCTCGGACAGCCGCACGTCGGCGAACGGATTGAGCGCGCGGGAGAGATAGTAGGTCGAGGCAAGCAGCGGCTGCGCGGTGTCGGCGGTCGCGCCGGAGATCACGCCGATGGTGCGGCGGCGCCAGCGCTTGTCGAGCAACTGGACCGTGCCGGCCGACCGCTCGGCCGGGATTTCGAGGCGGGCGATGTCGTTCCTGATCTCGACCGGCAGGTTGATCTCGGCGTCGGTTTCGAGGTCCCCCTGCTTGAAGGTGAAGCGCGCTTCGCCGAGCGGCAAGCCTTTCAGGTCGAGCGCGCGGATGATGCCGCCCTCGCTGCCGTCGGTGGTGGCGCGCAGCACCTTCACCGAGAGGCCGCCCGCCGCATTGTCGGCGGCGGCCAGAGCATGCGGCGTCGGCAAGCCCCCGCTGACCACCGAAACGGTACGGCCTTCGGTGATGCGGCCGAGGCCTGCCACGAATTCCGATCCGCGGCCGAGGTCGACCCCGTCGGAGAGCCAGACCACTTCCATATCGGGGGAGGCCGCGAGCAGCCGGCTGATCGTGGGCAGCGCATCGGTCCGCTCGACCGCGTGTGGCTTCGGCTTCAACTGCGTGAGCCGCACGCGGGCCGCGGCCGGCGGCTGGACCGAGATGTCGCGGGTTGCGTCGCCGAGGGTGACCAGCGCCACGCCGCGGTTGTCGGCTTCGGCGCGGGCGAGGATGTCGTCGGCGGTGCGAAGCCGCAAATCCCAGCTTGCCGCGGCGCTGAAGCCGTCGTCGATCAGGAGTGCGAGGGGCGTCGAGCCGCTCGACGTTGCGAGCGGCGGATTCCACAGCGGACCGGCCGCGGCGATGATGACCAGCGTTGCCAGAACCAGCCGCAACAGCGTCAGCCACCACGGCGTGCGCGACGGCGTGTCTTCCTTCGGCTTGATGTCGAACAGCAGCCGGGTCGGCGGAAATTCGACGCGCAGCGGGCGCGGCGGAATGAGCCGCAACAGCCACCACAGGACAGGAAGGCTGAGCAGGCCCAGAAGAATGAGCGGCTGCGCGAAGCCGAGCGGCAGGCCCATCATGCGGGCCTCCCGAGCTGTATTCCGCCGCGTGGCCGCCGGTTGCTCATCGCCGCTTCGTTGCCTTCGCCGATGCGGCTGTGCAGCGCCAGCAGGAGCTCATTGGGCGCGCGGTCGGTACGGTGGATGGTGAAGCTCCAGTTGAGCCGCTTGGTCTCGGCGATGAGTTCCTCGCGGTGCCGCTTCAGTCGCGCCTCGTAGTCGGCGCGCCAGTTCTCGGCGCGGCCGGCGGTGATCATCTGGCCGGTTTCGGGTTCGGAGAATTCCACGCGCCCGGAATAGGGGAAGGTTTCCTCCGCCGGGTCCACGATCTGGACAAGGTGGCCTTGCGAGCCGTTGGCGGAAAGCTGGGTTAGCGTATCGCGGATTTCCTCGATCGGGCTCCAGAGATCGGACAGCACGACGATCTCCGAAAGTGCAGCAGGCGCGAAGCCTGTCGGCAGGCTCGGGCGCTCGCGCGGATCGTGGATGATGGCTTCCGCGATGCGGTCGATCACGGCGCGGCTGCCGGTCGGCCGGGTCAGGCCGGGGAGACCGACACGCTCGCCGGCCTCGACCAGCACTTCGGCGAGCGCGAACGCAATCGTCAGCGTGCGGTCGAGCTTGCTTTCGCGCGCGAGCTTGGACGCGAACGCCATCGACGGCGAACGGTCCGGCCAGATCCAGATGGTGTGCGCGGCTTCCCATTCCCGCTCGCGGACGTAGAGATTGTCATCGCGGGCGGAGCGGCGCCAGTCGATCCGGCGGGCTTCCTCGCCGGACACATAGCGGCGGAATTGCCAGAAGTTCTCGCCGGAGCCCGCGCGCCTGCGGCCGTGCAGGCCGTGGATCACGGTCGCGGCGATCTTGCGCGATTCCAGGATGAGCCGCGGCATCGCAGCAGCGAGCGTCCGGCCGGCGCCGGTCGCCAGTCTTGTCGCCCGCAGTTCATCCCGTCCCGCGCTTGCCTCGGCCATCGATTACCCGATGCGAGACGTAAGCTTGCGAATGACGCCGCCGATGGTTTCGCCTTCGGCACGGGCTGCAAAGGTCAGCGCCATGCGGTGCTTGAGCACGGGCTCGGCCATCGCGATCACGTCGTCGATCGAGGGCACGAGGCGGCCGTCAAGCAGTGCGCGGGCGCGCGCCACCAGCATCAGCGACTGCGATGCGCGCGGGCTCGGTCCCCAGGCGATCAGCTTGCCGAGATCGCCGGCGTCGGGCCCCGGGCGCGCCGAGCGCACCAGCGTGAGGATCGCGTTGACCACGGACTCGCCGACCGGCAGGCGGCGCACCAGGCGCTGCGCCGCGATCAACTCGTCGCTTGTCATGGCGGGCTGGGCCTTGGCTTCATCGACGCCGGTGGTGGCGAAGACGATCTTCCGCTCCGCTTCGCGGTCGGGATATTCGACGTCGATCTGCATCAGGAAGCGGTCGAGTTGGGCTTCGGGCAGGGGATAGGTGCCCTCCTGCTCGATCGGGTTTTGCGTGGCGAGCACATGGAACGGCTTCGGCACGTCGTGGCGGGCGCCGGCGACGGTGACGTGCTGCTCCTGCATCGCCTGCAGCAGCGCCGACTGGGTGCGCGGGCTGGCGCGGTTGATCTCATCGGCCATCAGAAGCTGGCCGAAGATCGGACCGGGGATGAAGCGGAATGCGCGCTTGCCGCCCTGGCCTTCCTCCAGCACTTCGCTGCCGACGATGTCGGACGGCATCAGGTCGGGGGTGAACTGGATTCGGCGGGCGTCGAGACCGAGCACGGTGCCGAGCGCCTCGACCAGCTTGGTCTTGGCGAGGCCGGGAACGCCGACCAGCATGCCGTGGCCGCCGCAGAGAACCGTGATCAAGGTCTGCTCGACCACCTGCTCCTGTCCGAAGATCACCGCTCCGATGGCGTTCTTGGCTGCAGCAACGTGCTGCGAGGTCGTTTCCGCCGCCCGGACGATCATGTCCTCGAGCTTTTCGACCCCTTCTCCGCTGGCTGCGGCCATTCTCGAAACTCCTGTTGATGGTGTTGTATTGTTGGTTCTATGCACAAACAATAATCATGCCAGCGCGATACTAACCCCGATTCCTGGCTGGCGTTCTCACATTTCAGGCAAAAACACCGCTATTTTTCAGCGTTTGGCATGGCTGCTGCGCGACAAATGGCTGCTGCGCGACAAACGGCTACTGCGCGACAAACGGCTGCTTCGCGGCAAACCTGCTGCTTCGCGGTACAGTGCTAAGGTAGGGTCAACAATGGCGAACGAAAGGCAATCGGGGTCATTGGACGGGCTGGCCAGCAATGCGCGCCAGGCGGGCGGCAAGGGCCCGCCGCCGGTGCATCTGTGGAACCCGCCGTTTTGTGGCGATCTCGACATGCGGATCGCCACCGACGGCACCTGGTTTTACCTCAAAACGCCGATAGGCCGGCCTGCGCTGGTCAAGCTGTTCGCCTCCGTGCTCAAGCGCGAGGGCGACCAGTACTTTCTGGTGACGCCGGTCGAGAAGGTCGGAATCACCGTCGACGATGCGCCATTCCTGGCGGTGGAAATGCGGGCCGAGGACGGCGAGGGCGGCCGCGTGCTGCATTTCAGGACGAACGTCGACGACTGGGTGGCCTGCGGGCCGGGCCATGCGCTGCGTTTCGAGCCGGAACCGGGTACCGGCGGGCTGAAGCCCTATCTCCATGTCCGCCGCGAACTGTGGGCCAAGGTCACGCGAAGCGTTTTTTTCGAGCTGGTCGACCTCGGCGAAGAGCGAAATGTCGCGGGCGCCGAGATGTTCGGGGTCGTTTCCGGCGGCGAATTCTATGCAATGGCTCCGGCGGACGATTTGAGGGAATTCGCTTAATGCAATCAGGAGAAACGCAACGGGGTGTGCCGCTCGACGAGGTGAAGGCGCCGACGCATGAGTTCTTCGAACGCGCCCGCGCGCGGCTCACCCGCGAGGTGCCGCCAGCGCTGACCGATCTCGACGCCAGTGTACGCATCCGCGGCGATCTCGATCTCGATCCGGAGCTTTGGGACAAAGCCGGCGTGAAGGCAACCAAGCCCGCGGCCGTGCTGGTGCCGGTGGTGGCGCGCGCCAAACCGATGGTGCTTCTGACCCAGCGCACGCCGGAGCTGAAGAGCCATTCCGGCCAGGTCGCGTTTCCCGGCGGGCGCATCGATCCGGGCGACGAAAGCCCGCTGGCGGCGGCGCTGCGCGAGGCGGAGGAGGAGATCGGCCTCGACGCAAAGTACATCGATCCGATCGGCTATCTCGACCTGTACCTCACGTTCTCCGGCTTCCGCATCCTGCCGCTGGTCGCCCATGTCGATCCCGGCTACGCGATGAAGATCAATCCGGGCGAGGTCGCCGATGCCTTCGAGGTGCCGCTGGAATTCCTGATGACGCCCGGAAACCACCAGCGCCTCAAGCGCGACTGGAAGGGCATCGAGCGCCAGTATTATGCGATGCCGTTCGGCGACCGCTACATCTGGGGCGTCACCGCGGGTATCCTGCGCAACCTGTACGAGCGGATCTACGCCGGATGATTGTCGGGCAGTTAATCAACGGGTCATTCCGGGACCGCGTGAAACGCGGGACCCGGAATCCAGAGCCAAACAGAGACCGTTTACCGGAGCTCTGGATTCCGGGTTCGCGCCTCTCGGCGCGCCCCGGAATGACGGAGAGTTTGGGATGATCCGCCCCGTCCTCACCGAACTCGCGCTGTTCGTCGCGCCGTTCATCGTCTACGCGGTGTTTCTCTGGTTCACCAAGACGTCGGTGCTCGACCGCGTGCATTGGCCGGCGAAAATGCTGCTCACGCTCACCATCGTTGCGCTGATCTTGATGATCGGCAGCTTCCTCTACCTCGGG
>Ga0247825_10001344_pt1 | contig 16079 bp, 17 predicted proteins | sample 13C_Vanillin_Day_FD_194413 | JGI IMG/M metagenome (GOLD analysis project Ga0247825, IMG submission 194413) | Soil microbial communities from agricultural site in Penn Yan, New York, United States - 13C_Vanillin_Day48 | ecosystem: Environmental > Terrestrial > Soil > Agricultural land | place... | reverse complement strand
TCACCTGCTCCGGGCACTTCTGTGCGTATGCCAATCCCAGGCTGACGCCCCACGAGACGCCGGTGACGATCCACCGCTCGATCCCGAGATGCTCACGCAGGCGCTCGATGTCGTCGACCAGGTGCGCGGTCGTGTTCGACCCCAGGTCGTAGTCGGGGCCGTCCGCCAACGGCGTGCTGCGACCGCACCCGCGCTGGTCGAACAGCACCGCCCGGAACGCGGTCGGGTCGAAATAGCGTCGCGCTCCCGCGGTACTCCCCGAGCCCGGTCCGCCGTGCAGGTACACGACGGGGATCCCGGTCGGGGTCCCGACGGTCTCCCAGTACACGCGGTGACCGTCGGAGACGTCGAGGAGTCCGGACTCGTACGGCTCTACCGCCGGATACAGTGCGTCGCCCACCGCCTCACCCTGCCACGACGCCGGACGTCCGCGCGTCACGAGATGGATTGCGGGTCCTGTCCGTACTGTGATCTCGATGCACTTCGGACTGACTGATCTGATCGACCCGCGCCTGCTGCCTCTCGTCGACGCGTCGCGGGCGTTCTACGCGAAGCGCGTCGCCGGTCGGAGTCCGAGTAGCGGGGCGGAACTTCGATCGGTCCGAGCCGATGCCCCCGCCCCCGCCCCGTCGCAACCGCCGGCTGTCGAGGAGGTCGTCGTCAGCGGTGGTCGTCGAGTCCCGCTGCGGATTCACGCCCCCGTCGGCCGGGCCGCGACGGGTGTCTACCTGGAGATCCACGGCGGCGGCTTCTACATGGGGTCGGCTGCCGGCAGTGACGTCCGCAACCGCCGACTCGCGGACGCGCTCGGCGTCGCGGTCGTCAGCGTGGACTACCGGCTCGCTCCGGAACACCCGTGGCCGGCCGCACCCGACGATTGCGAAGCCGCCGCACTCTGGCTCGTCGAGCACGCCGCGGACCGCTTCGGGACGACGAAGCTCTCCATCGGCGGCTTCTCGGCCGGTGCAACGCTCGCAATGACCACGCTTCTACGGCTGCGCGATCGGGGGATATTCGCCATTGATTCCGCCGTGCTGCAGTTCGGAACGTACGACCTCAGCGCGCAGACACCCGCCGGACGCCTGATCGCCGACGAGTACTTCCTCGACGCCTACGCGGGCGCGGCGTCGGACCGCACTCATCCCGACCTCTCCCCGATCTATGCCGACCTCACCGATCTGCCTCCGATCCTGATGGTGGTCGGGGACGCCGACATTCTGCTCCAGGACAACCTGGCCATGGCCGCACGGCTGTCCGCTTCGGGCGTCGACGTCGATCTCCGTATCTACCCGGACTCACCCCACGGATTCACCGGCCACCCGACCCCGATGGCTCGGGCGGCCCACGACGACATGCAGATGTGGCTGAACAGCCACCGCCGCGAGAGTGCAGGAGGTGGTCGGCATCAGTGAGTACCGTTCGAATCAGTTGTCCGATAATTCCGTTCCGGTAGCACCGATCGCGGCGCTCTGGGATCGCGGCGAGGTGATCGGCGCAGCGGTGCTGGCGGTCGCGGGGATCGCCTGGTTCGGCTGGGCGCAGGAGGACCCGCCCGCACCGTGGGTCCCGTACCTGGTCGCCGGGTCGGTGATCTCGGCGCTACTCCTGGTCGCGCTGGTGATGCTGCTGGTGCGCCGACTGACGACGACCGGCTCTCCGATGGCAGACCCACGAGTCCGCCGCCGCTACTGGCTCACCGTTGCGGTGGAGGTGGTTTTGATCGTGGTCGGAAACCTCCTCCTTACCGCGGTCGGGCATCAGGCGTACGACGCGGCGTGGACGCTGTTCGTCGTCGGTGTCCACTTCATTCCGCTGGGCAGGGTCTTTCACGCCCGGGGCCTTGCCCTGACCGGTGTCGTCGCGGCGCTCGTCGCGGTGGCCGCCGCGTGTCTCGGGCTTGCCGGCGCCGTCTCGCCGAGCGCGGCGGCCGGTGCCGGGGCCGGGGTCGTGTTCATCGGTTACGCCGGCTGGGTGCTCGGACGGGGACGCCGCCCCCGCCCGGACGGGTGACGCCCGGTAGCCGACGCGCTCAGCAGTCGAACACCGACCAGCAGATGTCGTTCCGCAACCGCTGGTCGTCGAGGACGAGTTCGCGAATCGCCTCGGGGAGTTGGTCACGCTGCCAACGGCACTCACGTCGTCCCGCTGCGTCGCCCTCACCCGCGGGCGCGGCAGCACGTGCGGCTTTGATCGCATAGGCGGCGGCACCGAGTTCGTGCGCCGCGACGTGCGCGACCGCCCCGGCCTGCCCCGCAGCATAGGCGGCGTGCCGGGCGGCTCCACGCAGGTCTCTGGCCGCGCCCATGGCATGCCCGCCGGCGGCGCGGGCCTCCATCATCTTGACCTCCCCACGCACCCAGGCGCGGGCGTTCTCGATCGCGTCACGCGGTCGTGGGTCGTCGGGCCGAACCGACTCGAACAGGTTCAGCACGTGCTCCGCGCACGATGCCGCCCACAGGGCCAGAAGCTGGTGATCCGCGTCGGTGAGGGTGCCACCGCGGCGGATCGTCACGAAGCGCGGGTCTCGGACCTTCGGGAGGATCATGGCTAGATCTTCCAACACGTGCACCACCCAACCGACGTTCCCGGACACCGGCGCTTGACCCTGACACAGTGACAAGGACTCGAATGGTCGGCGAAGGAGGTGGTTGTCGTGAACACAACCAACCAGGGTGGGCCGAATGCTCACCTCGTCGACGCTCTGGCCGCGACCGACCCGTCGGCCCGGCTGCGGGCGGCGCTCGCTGCGGGCACGCACCCCGATCCCCGATTCGCGGACGCTCTCGTCGATCGGTGTGCCGTCGAACCGGACTTCTACGTCCGCGACATGCTGACCTGGGCTTTGTGCCGCCTGCCCGCCGAGGTCACGGTGCCGAGACTGGTCCACGAGCTCGGGTCCGGCTCCGCGCAGGCCCGCAGTCAGTCGCTGCACACCCTGTCCAAGATCGGGGATCGGCTCGCCTGGCCCGCGGTGTCCGCACTGCTGCACGACGAGCACGACGAGGTCGCGCGCAGCGCGTGGCGGGCGGCCGTGGTCCTCGTCCCACCCGGCGGCGAGGCTGCGCTCGCGGCCGAACTGATGATCGAACTCGGACGCGGCGACCATCAGATGCACCTCAGTCTGAGCCGTGCCTTCGTGGGACTCGGGGACGCTGCCCTACCGGTCCTCGACGCAGCCGGGACCAGTCCCGATCCGCACGTTCGCGCGCATGCCGATGCGACGAAGCAGCTCTGCCACGACCCCGACAGCGGATTCGCCCTCTCACTCGAGATGGCGACGCGCGTCGCGGTCGCCGGTCCGGACACGTAAGGGAGGAGATGGGGATGTTGATCGGCGAGGTCTCGCGGCGGTGCGGTGTCAGTACACGGATGTTGCGCCACTACGACAGGTTGGGACTGGTCGAGCCAACCGGCCGCACGTCGGGTGGCTACCGCGAGTACTCCGCCGATGACATCCGACGGCTCTTCCACGTCGAGAGCCTGAGGACGTTGGGGCTGTCGTTGAACGAGGCCAAGCGCGCACTGGACGAGCCCGATTTCGCACCGGCCGATCTGGTGGGAGACCTCATTCGGCACACCCGCCAGCGGATCGCCGCCGAGGAGGAACTGCTCGGCAGGCTCGAAAGCGTCGACGCTGCCTCCCCCGCGGAGTGGGACGACGTCCTGAACCTCGTCACCCTGTTGCGGGCGCTCGAATCGGAGTCCGCCGCCCGGCGTCAACAGGCGATCTTGTCTGCCGACGGGAAGGCGTCGCTGCCCGTCGAGGCGTTGGTCGAGGCTGCCCTGTCGGAGGACGACCTCAATGTTGCCGGCGCGCTGCAGTGGTCGTTGGCGAGGATCGCCGGTCGAGGACTCGCGGATCTCGCCAACGGCCTGGACGCGGACGAGGTCGACGTCCGGCGTCGCGCCACCACCGCGATAGCGGCAATCCACACCGAGGAGGCCGCCGTACATCTGAGACGTGCCCTCGACGACGCGGACGCCACGGTCCGCGGGTACGCAGCCCTGGCGCTCGGCTCTCGCGGGAACGGCGACTCGATACCCGTCCTCCTCCAGATGGTCGTCACGGGGCGGCTCGACGTCGAGGCCGCCGAGGTGCTGGGTCTGCTGACGACCCTCTCTCCGACGGCCGACAACATCGTCGGGGCCATGCAGGACACGCTCGACACTGTCGACGACGCGCCCACCCGGTTGCGAATCACGCAGGCCCTCGCCGAGATTCCCGGCATCGCGGCGCGGAAGGCACTCACCCGGCTGACCCACGACGCCGACCGGACGATCGCCTCCACTGCGGCAGCGATCATGCAGGCGCAGGATCGTGGATAATTCCTGACACACGATGTCAGGGTCTCAGTGCAAGCATGGTTCCACCATCGACAGACAAGGACCTCCATGCGCGAAACACCGGAAGAGCTCAGCGAACTCCAGCGACTTCTCGACGCCTCGCTGTCCCGCTCGACCGCACATCTACGTTCGATCATCGACACCGACAGAACACTGACCGCGGAGCAGCTCACCCAGGTCGTCACCGGCATGTGCACGCTTGCGTTGTCCACCGTCACAGCCACGGGCGAACCGCGGATCAGCGGAGTGGACGGGCACTTCCTGCACGGGAAGTGGCACTTCGGCACGGCGCGCGGCGCGGCCAAGGCCCGCCACCTCGCCGCCCGGCCCGCCGCCAGTGCCGCGCACATGCGCGGTGAGGACCTGGGCGTGTTCACGCACGGCACGGTGGAGATCCTCAACCCGCAGGACGGCGAGCCGGCCGCGGACTGGCCCGACCTGCTCGCCTACTTCAAAGACTTCTACGGCGAAGACTTCTTCGACTGGGACAACGACGTGGTCTACTACCGGCTGCATCCGCACTGGATGACCGTCTACGCCGCGGATTTCGCGAAGCTTGTCGCGCAGTCGGATTCACGACCCTCGATCGATCCGACCGACCGCTCAGTGTGATGACGATGCCTGCATGGGATCGCCGGAACCACAGCGCGACGGGACGATGTTCCGTCGGGCGCTCGACGACAGAGTGTTGCACTGGATCGAGGGCACGGTGAAGACGCCGTACTGGGACATTGCGGCGGCCCTCTACTTCCCGCCCGGATGCGACGAGTGTGCTTCTGTGTGGCTGGCCAATTCGATCAACGCGGACCGGTAGATGTCTGTGATCGCCGCTGCGAGTTCGGGTTCACTCTCGGGGGAGGGGGATGCGAAATCGGCACTCCACACGACTTCGGCGCCCTCGGGATGGGGGTTGACGGTGAAGTTCGAGGAATAGAACGACAGGGGCAGGGGCCCGGAGACGTACTCATAGGTGTAGCTTCGCTGTGGATCGTCGTGGTGGACGATCCGCTCCGTCGCTTCGCCACCGTCGTTGGCGAAGGTCGCGTACCGCAGGTCACCGTGTTGGTGGGACTTTTCCAGCGCGGGGATCCAGTCCGCGACGTTCGCGGTGTCTCCGCCGATTTTCCACACGGCATCGGGTGTTGCCCGGATGACGTAGGTTTCAGTTACTCGCATGCGGCGCTCACTTTCTTCGTTGCGTCGTCGTGGGTGAGGAGCAGTTCGGTCAGTCGGCGGATCTCCTCCGGCCCTATACCGTTGTCCTGGAGCAGGTTGCGGGTCCCGCCGTACCGACGGTCGACGTTGCCGAGGAACCGTTCCATCGCATCCGCGGGCGCCGTCCATGCCTCCGGTGGGTAGAGGTCGGCGGCGGGGCCGTACGACGTCATCTGCCGCAGACGCCGCATGGATACGGCGACGTCGTCGGGGGCGGCCGCGTAGTCGGCGGCGATGTCCTCGCGGAGCACCCCGATGGCGTCGAGGAGCAGTGCCACCGCCACCCCGGTCCGGTCCTTGCCGACGGTGCAGTGCACCAAGACCGGGAGAACGGCGGGTTCGAGAAGCCGTGTGGTCAGGGAGGCGACCCCGGCGGCATCCTCGGCCAGGTATTTGAGATAGCGGGTGACCAGCGGATCGTCGCCGTCCATCGGGGCAACCGCCGAGTCCTCGGCCACGCGGTCGCCGATGCTGAACGGGTGACGGAAGTGGCGAACCCTCAACTCGTCGAGAGGTCCTCGCCCTTCCACCGCGACCTCGTGGGGCAGCCGCAGATCGATGGTCGCCCGGATCCCGGTGTCTGCGATCAGTGCCCGCGCCGACTGCTCGTCCAGGAATTGCGGTGTCCCGCTGCGGAAGAGCACTCCGGACCGTACGTGCCCGCCGTCCCGGGTTCGCAGTCCGCCGACGTCGCGGAACCCGAGAAGCCCTGCGTAGGTCGCGGTCATGACTGTGTGGACAGGATGGTGACCACGCAGGCGTTGCCGTCCATTCCGGCCGCTCCCCCACCCATCGTCTCGACGAGCCCGACCCGGTGCCGGGCGACCTGCCGCGGTCCGGCCTGTCCGCGCAGTTGCCATGCGATTTCGGCGAGCTGCGCCATTCCGGTTGCGCCGAGGGGGTGCCCGCGCGAGAGCAGCCCTCCGCTCGGGTTGACCGGTTGCGCACCGTCGCGGGTGGTGTGGCCGGAGGGGGCGAGTTCGGCACCCTTGCCGCGGGGTGCGATGCCGAGCGCCTCGAGGGTGATGATCTCACCGATGGTGAAGGCGTCGTGCACCTCGAGCACGTCGATCTCCTGCGGGGTGCGATCGGCCTGCGCGAAGGCCTTCTCGGCGGCGCGGGCGACGCTGGCAAATCCCCAGACGTCCTCGCTGCGCTGGTCCCACAGGGCACCGGAGACCATCGCGGAGGCCTCGATCCGCAGGTCGTTGCGGTTGCCGCGGTCGCCGCCGACGATGGCGGCGCCGGCCCCGTCGCTGGTGGGGCAGCACTGCAGGAACGTCAGCGGTTCGGCGATCATGCGGGAGTCGAGCACCTCCCGAACCGTGGGCACCGTGTCCCGCAGTTGGGCGCGGGGGTTGTCCATCCCGTTGGTCTTGTTCTTGACCGCGATGGCTGCGAGTTGTTCCGGGGTGACACCGAATTCGCCGACGTACCGCTGCGCCTGCAGGGCGTAGAGCCCCGGCAACGGCAGCGACGCAGCGCCTTCCGGGTCCGTCGCCTCCGGCACGATGGCACCGGAGAACAGGGTCGACATCTGGTCGACCCCGAGAACCAGCACGCACTCGAATCGCCCGTGCCGCACTGCCTCCACCGCTTCGTGATAGGCGGCGGTGCCACTGGCGCAGGCGTTCTCGACGGTCCACATGGGCACGGAGGGAATGCCGAGTCCGCGTTGGATGCGGGTGGCCACCCCGGGCGGGCCGAACACGGATCCGACGATGATGGCGTCGATCGCGTCGGGCCGGATGCCGGCGTCCCGGACCGCTTCGGCGACTGCGGTCCAGGCGAGTGACTCGACTCGCTGGTCGGGGAATCGGCCGTAGGACGAGGTTCCGACGCCCCACAACATGGCCTGGTTCATCGCTGCACCTCCGAAGTGGCGACGAGGTCGCCGTCGTCTGCTCCGGTGATCTCGAGCCGTGTACCGATCTCGAGTACCGCGGGTTCGCCGAGGTGAACGAGTACCCGGGGGCCGTCGTCGAGGTCGACGTACGCCAGCCCGAACGGTGGCCGGCGGGTGCCCACGGGGATCGCGACCACGGTGGATGACCAGGTCCTGCCTGTGCGGGCGAAGCGGGCCGGTTCGGTGGAGGCGTAGCACACCGGGCACCACGGCAGATGCTGTTGCGCGGTCGGGTACCGGCACACCGTGCACCGGGAGCCGAGCACGGCATCGCCGTCGAGGACCGGCCGCGAGTCGGCGACGGGCAGTCCCCCGACGGCGGAGCCGGCACGGCGCTTGGTCGGCCGCCCCACACCCAGCTCGCTCATCGGTGATCGCCTTCCAGGGTCAGCGAGAAGTCTTCGGCCTCGATGTGCAGGTAGGCACCCACGGACGTCTCGACGAGTTCACGGATGTACTTCATCTGCTTGCTGGTCGGGGCGAAGTCGCGGTTGCGTTGCGGGGTCGCGCGCATGACGTCGATGTCGTTCTCCGGGACGAGCAGTCGCAGGAGCAATTCGTCGTCGCTGATCGATTCGCCGAACTTCTTCCGCAGGTCGCCCAGGCTCGGCTGCGGAGGCTCCCAGTTCTCGTAGCTCTTCGCCTTGGGCGAACTCATGATGGTGTCGTACACGTTCGGATCCATCGGGGCGACGGGTTTGCCGTAGAAGCCTTGCGAATAGATCATCACCTCGTCCGGAACCACGGAATACCGGGATCCCGTCACCACGTTCAGCACCGCCTGCGTACCGACCAGCTGCGAGAACGGGGTGGCCATGACGGGGTAGCCGAGTTCTTCCCGCACCCGGGACATCTCGTCGAGGACCTCCTCGAAACGATCTTCCATGCCGCGGTCACGCAGCTGCGCTTTGAAGGTGCCCGCCATTCCGCCGGGAAGCTGGTGCCGGTACTGGAACAGGGAGTACTCGGCCGGCTGGCCGACCGGCAGGTCCTCGTACTCCGCGACGCGCAGGAGGTGCTGTTCGACTGCGGCGAAGCGGGATTCGTCGAGGTCGACGTCGAAGCCGGCGTAGCGCAGGTTCGCCACCGTGTTCTCCGTCGAGGGCAGCGACACTCCCGCCGCGAGCGGGCGGCTTGCCGTGTGCACACGATCAGCGCCGGCGAGGACGGCTTCCAGGTAGTTCAGCGGCGCGAGCGCGTTGTTGCTGTGAAAATGGACCTCCACCGGCAGGTTTCCGGCCGCACCTTTGATGGCCGCGATGAGCGAGCGGGTGCGCTCGGGGGTCAGCAGGCCGGCGGCATCCTCGAGTTCGATACCGTCCGCACCGGTCGCGACCAGCTCCCGTGTGCGGGCGGCGTAGTACTCGTCGGTGTGGTACGGCGTGTCGGCGTAGAGGATGCACGGCAGCGCCTGACCACCCTCGGCCTGAACGGTCTTGACGAGGCGGCCGATCTTGTCGATGTTGAACAGCCCGTCGTAGATCCAGAAGCTGCCGACGCCGTGAGCGCTGAGCCGCTGCACCCACAGGTCCATCACGCTGTCGGCAGTGAGGCCGAATGTGACGATCCCGTTGCTGCGGGTTCCTGCTCGGACCGTCGTCTCGGGCATCGACTTCGACAGCGAGATCAACTGCTCCCACGGATCTTCCTTGCAGTGCCGCACGAGCACCTCGAAGATCGAACTGCCGGCGAGATCGATGGTGTGAAAGCCGGTGCGGTCCAGCTCGGACGCCATGGGCAGGCCCATGTCCTTGCGCAGCCGCATGCCCCACCAGCTCTGGGGGCCGTCGCGCAGGGTCTGGTCGACGATGTCGATCTTGCGCTTGCTGCCGTCGGCGTTGCGCGGGGCACTGTCGAGGAAACTCATGAGATCTTCTCCAAGTAGTCGGGGAGGCCCCGAGAGGCAATCCAGTCGGTGGTGACGGTGCCGGCGCGAAAGTCCGCATGGTCCAGAGCCACCCGCGCGAAATCCGCGGTGGTGGGAACTCCGGTCACCCCCAGTCGGCCCAGGGCGGCGACCATCCGGTCCGCGGCGACGTCCCGGTCGGGGCCGTGTGCCACGATCTTGGCGAGCAGGGAGTCGTAGTAGGGGGTGACGACGTAACCAGGTTCGCAGTGGCTGTCGACGCGGATGCCCTCGCCCTCCGGCGGTTCCCAGGTGTGCACCGTCCCGGGGTTGGGGATGAAGCCGCGGGCCGGGTCTTCGGTGGTGATGCGGACTTCGATGGCATGTCCGGTCAGGTCGATGTCGTCCTGGGTGAACCGGAGCGGTTCGCCGGACGCCGAGCGCAGCTGCTCGGCGACGAGGTCCACGCCGGTGACCATCTCGGTCACCGGGTGTTCGACCTGGATTCGGGCGTTGAACTCGAGGAACGCGAACTCGTGGGAGTCTGCGTCGTAGATGAATTCGACGGTTCCGGCGCTGTCGAGCCCGAGCGCCTCGGCGAACAGAACCCCGCTGCGTCGGATGTCCTGACGAATCTTCTCGGGCAGATTGGGAGCAGGCGATTCCTCGACGACCTTCTGGTGACGCCGTTGCAGGGTGCAGTCGCGTTCGCCGAGGTGGATGACGTTGCCGTGTTTGTCCCCGAGCACCTGGACCTCGATGTGGCGGGCGTTGCGGATGAATCGCTCGACGTACAGTCGTCCGTCGCCGAACGCCGATTGGGCCTCGGCCGCAGCCGACGACCAGCGGGCACGTAGTTCGGATTCGTTCTCGACCACCGACATTCCCCGGCCGCCGCCGCCGGCGGCGGCCTTGACCAGGACGGGATAGCCGAGCTCGGTGGCCGCGGCGACCGCGGCCTCGGTGGAGTCGACCACCGGCGATCCCGACAGCACCGGGATGCCGGCCGAGCGGGCGAGTTCACGGGCGCGGGCCTTGTCGCCGGCCTGCGCGACCGCTTCCGGCCGCGGTCCGACGAAAGTGAGTCCCTCGGCGACGCAGGCGGCGGCGAATTCCGGGTTTTCCGACAGGAACCCGTAGCCGGGATGGACAGCGTCGCACCCGGCGCCGAGGGCGGCGCTGAGCACCGCGGGGATCGCCAGGTAGCTCTGCGATGCCGGGGCGGGGCCGATGCACACGGCGCGGTCGGCCATCCGGGCGGCGAGCCCGTCGCGATCCACGATCGAGGTCACGGCTACCGTTTCGATGCCGAGGGCCCGGCAGGCCTTGATCACGCGGACCGCGATCTCCCCGCGGTTGGCGACCAGGACCCGCCGGAGCGGCGTGCGGCGCGGTGATTCGGTGGACAGGGTCGACGGGCTAGCCATCGGTCGGCCTGATCAGGAACAGCGGCTGGTCGAATTCGACCAGGTCCGCGTTGGTGGCGCAGATCTGCACGATCTCTCCGCCTTGTGGAGTGACCACCGGGTTCATCAACTTCATGACCTCGACGATGGCGATCTGCTGCCCTGCCTCGACGGTCTGCCCGACCTGGACGAACGGCGGCTCGCCGGGGCCGGGGGCCACCCAGAAGGCGCCGACGGTCTGGGCTCGCACCTCGATGCAGCCGGTGGTGTCGACGGCAGGCGGCGCCGCCGGGGCGGGCGCGGCCGCAGACGACGCTGCCACAGGGGTAGGAGCAGGGGCAGGAGCCGCCGGCGCGGATAGAGCCACAGCGGTCGGAGCCGGTGCCGGCGGGCCGTCCTTGCCGACGGTGACGCGAATACCGTCGAGTTCGAGGGTCATCGAAGCCCATCCCGACTCTTGGAAGGTACGGAGAATCTCCTGCACCTCGCGATGGGTCACACGATCCGCCGTGGTCATGACGTGCTCCTCTGGTGTGCGATGGCTGCAAGAAGCACCGGCAGCCGATGGGTGGTGACAACCGCTTCGACCCCGGCGTCGAGGGCTGCCCGGACTCCGTCCGGAGCGCAGAACACAGCTCCACAAACGGTTTTGGTTCCGGGTGGGATGTCGGGTATGTGCTCACCGATCTCTTCGGCTGCAAGGGAGTCGGCATCGAACACCGGCTCCGCCGCCACGTCGGGACCCACTCGCAAAGGGGTGGCACTGCTCGCCCACTCGGTGAGGCGGCGCAGATCCTCGTCCTCGCTCTCGTCGACCGCCGAGGTCGGCAGTTCGCCGGCGTAGACCCGGCCGGTGGTCGCGTCCACCGTGACGGTGCGGCCGACCAGGCTTGCCACGGTGTCGGTGCCGCAGCCGACGACGCAGGGGGTGTCCAGGGCCCGGCTGACCACGGCGGCGTGTGAGGTTGCGCCGCCCTGCTCGGTAACGACGGCGGCGGCCGCGATCATGCCGTGAACGTCGTCCGGGCTGGTCGATTTGCGGACCAGGATGCTTCCCGGGTTCGCCTGTGCCGCTTCGGGAGTATCCACGACCACACCGGTGGCGACACCCGGGCTGGCGGCCACCCCGGTCACCAGTACCTCAGCGGTGTCGGCGGCGCCAGGTGCGATCTCCGGGCGCAGCAGCGTGCGGATCTGCTCGGCGGTGACCCGGGACAGGGCTTCCCCTGGTTCGAGAACACCCTCGTCGACGAGTTCGACGGCGATCCGCACGGCGGCACGGGCGGTGCGCTTCGCCGGGCGGGACTGCAGCAGGAACAGCTCGCCACTCTGCACCGTGAACTCGACGTCCTGCGCGTCGCGTCCCTCCCGGTCGAGTTGCTCGGCGGCGTCGAGCAATTCGGCGTGCACGGCCGGCCAGCGCTCCTCCAGGTCGGTCAGGGGTTTCGGGGTGACCCGGCCGGACACGACGTCCTCGCCCTGCCCGCGCTGCAGATATTCGCCGTACGGTTCGCGGGAGCCGTCCACCGGGTTACGGGTGAACAGCACCCCGGTGCCGGAATCGTCGTCGAGGTTGCCGAACACCATCGCCTGCACGGTGACCGCGGTGCCGAGATCGTCCGGGATGCCGTAGTGCTTGCGGTAGGCGAGGGCACGCCGGGATCGACTCGATGCGAACACCGCGGCCACCGCGGCGCGTAGCTGCTCCCACGGGTCGGCCGGCACGGCGTCACCGACGTCGGAGGAGATCGCCGCCCGGACCGACGCGGTATCGGGCAGGTCTTCGAGTTCCTCGGTGCAGCCGAGGACGAGACGGCCGTAGAAGCCGGTGAAGCGGCGGTGCACCTCGGCGGCGAAGTCGCGGTCGCCGCTTTCGGCGGCCAGGGCGGCCTCGACGTCGTCGTTGCAGCCGAGGTCGAGGATGGTGTCCATCATGCCGGGCATGCTGATCGCGGCGCCGGAGCGCACCGACACCAGCAGCGGGCGTTCGGTGCCGCCGAACGTGCGGCCGAGTTGCTTCTCCAGCAAGCGGATTCCGGTGATCAGTTCGTCGGCCAGCCCCTCGGGCAGGCCGCCGTCGGCGAAGTAGGCCGCGCAGGCCGCGGTGGTGACGACGAACGCCGGTGGCACCCGCAGGCCCAGTGACCGCATCCGCCACAGGCTCCATGCCTTCCCGCCGACCAGATCGCGGCTCGGCTCGGCGGCGTTCTCGTCGGGGACGACCAGCCAGCGAAGACCCGTTGCGGTGCTCATTCGGGGCGCTCCCGTCCGGTGAGGCGGAGGATGTGTTCGTGCATCTGGAACCACACGGTGTGGACCGAGTCGACGCGGACGCCGCTGACGTAGTCGGTCTCGCCGCCCTCTGCGCGGATCAGCGCCGCGCCGATCCGGTCGAGGAATCGATCGACCAGCGGGTTCTGCTGGGCCAGGGGCTGAAGGACCTTCTGGGTCTTCTCGTGCACGCGGCCGAGCTTCTCGACGATCCTGGCGTCGTAGTCGGCGTCGGCGTGATCGTTGCTGACGCGGGCGCCGTCGACCTCGATGGTCTGCCAATCGGTGGTCAGGGTGAGGACCTGCTTGTTGACACCGGTCTCGAAGGAGTCCATCGCGTCGGTGACGGCCGGGTCCGCGCGCAGACCGGCGAAGGCGCGGAGGTACACATCGTCGAGGAACTCGCGGCCGGCCGGGGTGATCATGTAGTTGCCGCGTGCGGCCATCACCGCCCCATCCGCGACGGCCTTCTCCAGCGCCGCCTCGACGTCGGCGATCGGGAGGGCGTTGATCTCGGCGAGCTGCTCGGCGGATCCGAGCTGACGCAGGGTCAGGGTGTGAACGGTGAGTTCGTTAGGGTCGAGCATGATGGGTCCTTTCGGTGTCGGGGTCACACCTGCGCGGCGACCATGCGGTCGCGCACTTCGCGGCGCAGGGATTTCCCGACCGGACTGGTAGGGATGTTCGGCCAGATCTCCAGGGAACGAGGTCGTTTGAAACCGGCCAGTCGATCGGCGCAGAACTCGAGGATCTCGTCGGGCTCGGCGGTGGAGCGGGTGACGACAGCGGCGGCGACCCGTTCGCCCCACTTGTCGTCGGGCAGGCCCACCACGGCGGCCTCGACGACCGCCGGGTGGGTCAGCAGGGCGTCTTCGACCTCGCGGGGGTAGACGTTGAAGCCGCCCGAGATGATGACGTCGTGCCTGCGGTCGAGCAGGTGCAGGTACCCGTCGTCGTCCCAGCGTCCGATGTCGCCGGTGTGCAACCAGCCGTCCGGTTCGATCGTCTCGGCGGTGGCGTCCGGGCGACGCCAGTACCGGCTCATCGTGTGCGGCCCCCGGGTCAGGACCTCCCCGACCTCGTCGGGTCCGAGCACCGTGCCGTCGGCGGCCCGGACCTGCACCTCGACGAAGGTGTAGGGCTTACCGGCGGAGGTCAGCCGTTCCGGTGTGTGCTCCCACGGCTGCAGGCAGGTGATCGCCAGCGGCGCCTCCGCCTGACCGTAGAGCTGCGCGAAAACCGGTCCGAGGATGTCGATTCCGCGTTGGAGCACACTGGTCGCGATCGGGGCTCCGCCGTAGCACAAGCGCTCGAGGGCGAGATCCGCTGTTGCCGTGGCGGGATCCTCGAGCAGCATCGCGATCATCGTCGGCACCATGAACGTCGACGTGGCCCGATACTTCTGCGCGGCCTCGAGGAAGGCGCCGGGCGAGAACTTCGACACGATGACGTTCGGTGCGCCCTTGACCAGGTGCGGCAGGAAGAACGCGCCGCTGCCGTGGGTGATCGGGGCGGCATGCAGCATCACCGAGTCCGGTCGGAGGTTGGGCAGCAGGTCGACCAGGAAATTCGCCACTTCGGCAAGCTCGCTGCGCGTGGTGAGGACCACCGCCTTGGGCTTGCCGGTCGTGCCGCCGGTGTAGGCCAACCGCAGCGGTTCGTCCTGGTCGCGCCGGACGTCACACGGGCCGTCGGGCGCGCCGGCGACGAGTCCGGGCAGCTCGTCGGCTGTGATCATCAACTCGACCCGGGCAGGGGGATCCCCTGCGTAGACCAGGGCTCGCGCCTGTGAATCCTCGACTTTGTAGGTGTGCTCGTGGGCCGTCTCGCGCACGTTGAGCGGGACCCGGACCAGTCCGGCCTTCGCGAGCGCGTAATAGACGACGACGCCGTCGATCCCGTTCGGCATGAGCACCGCGACACGGTCACCGGCATCGAGGCCGCGGGCCAGCAGTGCGTGGCCGAGCCGGTCGGTGAGTTCGTCGAACTCGGCGAAGCTGACCACTCGGTCGCCGTCGATCAGCGCGGGCGCGGCACCGTACTGCCGCCCGGCGCGGCGGATCAGGTCACCGATCTGCATCGCCAGACCCCTTCGTGTCGTCGGTGGCGGGCAGGTCGGCCCGACGCAGCCCGGATCCGCGGCCCTCGATGTTCCGTGAGCCTCGCTGCGCGAGGCGGTACAACTCGTCCGCCTGCGGGGTCCCGTGGTTCCACTTCACCCATTCCTCGTCGAGGTAGCGGTTGCCGCCGTCGAGCACGGCGGGGGTGAATCCCTTTGCGCGCGTGTTGTAGTCGTCGATGTCGATGCGTCCGGCGCTGGTGGCCCACAAGCCGGACTTGCCGGGCAGGCTCGACGAGCCGGTGAACCGGTCACCTGCGGTCGGTGCGTAGTCGTCGTCGGTGAGCACCGAGTAGGGGATGCCGGTGAGCATGTTGCGGTTCAGGTCGGAGTAGCGGGCCATGGTGTACTCGTTGCTCGTCTGGTGGGGCAATCCCAGCAGGCCCACCATCTCGCCGAGGTTGTCGCGTCCGTATTCGTCGTTGAGCAGGGGCTTGAACCGCTGCACTCGTTCGTCGACCTGGAACCAGTCGTCCTGCCGGTAGGTTCCGGCGAGATGAGCGAAGTCCTTGCCGACCGAGGAGTAGACCAGGGCGCCGGCGTCGATCATCTGCTCGCGTGACCAGGTCGCGATCCGCTTCCACAGGTCGGTGGTCGCCTCGTTGAGGATCTCCCGGTACTGCTCCATGGTGTCGGCCAGTGTGTCGGCGTTGTCCATGCCGACCGGAATGTATCCGTCGGTCAACGCATCCGAGGTGTACATTCCGACCGCTTCGATGTTGGCGGCGTTGTATCCGGGCTCGGCCTCGAAGGATGCCCAGTCGTCCATCAGGTGGAAGTTGGTGCCCTTGAAGACGATCGGGATCGTGAGGTTGTTGAACGGCAACTGGGTGGCGATGCCGTCCAGCCACGGGTAATCGCCTTCGGTGAGGTCGAAGAAGTCCCGCATGATCATCTGCCGGTTGTTGCCGAAGTCGTAGGGGCCGCTGTTGTGCAGACCGATGCGGCACTCGCAGTGCGCGAGGAACGCGT
>Ga0247825_10001343_pt1 | contig 16086 bp, 16 predicted proteins | sample 13C_Vanillin_Day_FD_194413 | JGI IMG/M metagenome (GOLD analysis project Ga0247825, IMG submission 194413) | Soil microbial communities from agricultural site in Penn Yan, New York, United States - 13C_Vanillin_Day48 | ecosystem: Environmental > Terrestrial > Soil > Agricultural land | place... | reverse complement strand
CGCGGCCGCCCGGCTCGACAACCGAACGTACGAGCTGAGCGCGGGCCAGCAGCAGCGCGTGGCGGTGGCACGCGCGCTGATCACCGATCCCGAGGTCGTGCTGGCCGACGAGCCGATCGCCGAGGTCGACACCGAGAACGCCGACCTGATCCTCGAAGCGCTGTGGGACGTGATCCGGCGCGGCGGTGCGGTGCTGGCAGCCACGCACAACCCCGAGGCGCTCCGGTACGCGAACCGAGTGGTGCTCTTCCGCGACGGCGTGGTCGAGGCGCAGGGGACGCCCGACGAGATGGCCGAGCACCTGACGACAGACTAGTCCGTTACGGACTAGAACCGCAACGACTTCCAGACGTCGTCGCCACGGTCGACGAACGCCTCGCCGTCGAGGGCGACGGGCAGGGGGCGCTCCCCCGGTTCGCGTCGCAGCACGCGATCCAGCACGGTGCGGTGGCCCTTGCCCGCCCGAATGGCCTTCGCCATCCGATCCCGCCGCGTCTCACGGATGCGGCGTTGCAGATCGAGGTCTCAGGTGGGGTGACCGATCACGGGGCTGATGTGCACGGCTCAGCCCTCCTCGGCCGGGACGAGCGTCCGCAGGTCGACATCGGGATCGGCGAGCGCCGTCGGGTCGGGGGCGGCTCGCGCCGAGATCAACCCGAAGGAGCGGCGGACATCGCGCGCGTGGTCGAGGCTCACGGTCCCGCGGACGACGCCGTTTCCGTCCAGGAGGAAGGCGCAGAACGAGCGCTCCTCGAGGGACCCACGCACCACCATGCTGTCCCACGTCGGCGCGTACCCGGCCATCTGGATCTGGTGATCGTACTGGTCGGACCAGAACCAGTGAGGATCGTCGAACGCCTCACCGGCGCCCAGCGTGTTGCGGGCTACGGCGACGCCCATCTTCACCGCGTTGTCGTAGTGCTCGACCCGTACCGCCCCGAAGACGGGATGAGCGTGATCCGCGACGTCACCGATCGCGAACACCCCGGGGATCTCGGTCTCGAGCGTCGGTCCGACCGGGATCCCGCTCCCCTGGTCCAGCCCGGTGCCGGCCATCAGCTCCACCGACGGCTCCGTCCCGATCCCCACCACAACCACGTCGCACTCGATGCGCCGGCCGGCGCTCGTGACGACGGCCTCCACGCGTCGTTCACCCTCGAAGCTCGCCACCGTGTCGTTGAACACCATCGCCACCCCGTGATCGCGGTGGATCCCCTCGAGCACCCGCCCGATCTCCGGGCCGAGGATCCGGTACAGGGTGGTCTCGAATACCTCCACGACCGTTACGTCGCAGCCGAGGGTCCGCAGGGATGCCGCGACCTCGGCGCCGATGAACCCCATGCCCACACACACCACGCGTACGCCGGCGGCGGCGGCCCGGCGGATCGCGGTCGCGTGCTCGGCCGTTCGCAGCTCGAAGATCCCCGGGAGCGAGGACCCGGGCGCCGCGAGCGTACGGTTGCGGCAGCCGGTCGCGACGATCAGCCGGTCGAACCCCACCCGCTCGCCGCCGGCCAGGATTACCTCGCGGGCGCCCGTGTCGAGCTGCACGGCGCGCGTTCCGGTGCGGAGCTCGACCTCGTGGTCGGCATACCATTCGGGCGGGCGGACGAGCTGCTCCTCGATCGGCTGCTCTCCGCGGAGGACCTCCTTCGAGAGCCCGGGCCGTTCGTACGGAGGGGACGACTCCGCGCCGAGCAAGACGATCGCCCCCTCGAACCCTTCGTCGCGCAGGGTCGCGGCCGCGGTCGCCCCGGCGAGCGAGGCGCCGACGACCACGATCGACTCGGGTGCGGTCACCGGCGGCTCAGCGCTCGATCTGGATCTCGCCGTCGGCCTCGCGGACCCTGAAGACCGCGATCGGTTCGGTTGCCGGTGGATTCTCCGGCGCGCCGGTCTCCAGATCGAAGACGCTGCCGTGGCACTCGCAGGTGATCGTCGTGCCGTCGATCTCGCCGCCCAGGGCGAGGTTGCACCGGCGATGGCTGCAGATGTCGTCGAACGCGTACAGCCGGCCGTCGACCCGCGCCACCGCGATCTCCTGATCGCCGATCGCGAACGCCGTCGCCTCTCCCTCGGGCACCTCGTCGGATCGCCCGACCGTCACGAACTCCGCCACTCCGAACCCTCCTCGCGGACGCGTCTCGCGCGGGCCAGGCGCGCCTCCGTCGGAAGCTTACGCTGGGCCGGGTGGCCGGGGGACGTGCGTGCGGCGTTGATGGCCCCGCCAGACCGACACCCCGGCGAGCACCCCGTAGAACCCGGCGAGGATCAGGATCCCGACCCGGAAGTCGATCGGCAGCAGGGCCGGGATGAAGGCGCCCGCCACCCACGCAAGCTGGAAGAACACCTCGTATCGGACGAACACCCGGCCCTGGGCGCCCGGAGGTGCGTGCCGCTGCATCAGCGCCTGGAACGCGAGACGTCCGAACTCGGTCGCGGCGCCGGCGAGCACGGTGAACACCGTGAGCAGCGGCAGCCCGAATAGCTCGAAGGCGAGCAGCGCACCCACGCATGACGCACTCACGCAGGCGATCACCACCGCCTCCTCACGCGTGAGGGTGGGCACGCGCGGCGCGACCATGTCCGCGAGGAATCCGCCCACGACGCTCCCTGCCGCAAGCACCGCGAACCAATACGTGGGAGCGTTCCCCTCGCGGAGCGAGAACGCGAGCAGGAACAGCAGGAACCCGCTGGCGGCGCGGAGCCCGATCGCGCCGACCGCCGGCAGGGCGAGCTCGGGGATCCGCCCGCGTGGTCCGACCTCGTGCGGGGCCCCTGCGGCGCGCGGGTGCGGTAGCCGCAGGTTCAGGAGCGCCGAGACCGCGTACGCCGCGGCCGCGAGGTAGATCGGGCCGGCCGCCCCCCAGATCTTCAGGAACACGTACCCGAACGGTGCCGCCACGACCGCGCCGGCCACCGCGATGCGGCCGAGCCGGGCGTTCGCGCGCATCAGGCCGTCCCGGTTGGAGGCGTACGCGGTCGTGAGGCCGTTCTTCGTGATCGCGTGGACCTTCGAGAGCACGAGGATGATCAGCGCGGAGGGGAACAAGAGCACCGATCCGAACCGCGGAGCCGCGTAGATCGCGACGGCCGCGCGCCCGGCCGCAGCTCCCAGTGAGATCGCGCGCCGCGGACCCGCGCGGTCGAGTAGGGGCACGAGGAGCGGGCCGGCGAGCGCGAGCGGCAGCATCGTGAGCGCGAGGTACGCCGCCACCTTCAGCTTGGCCTCGCCGACCGGGATCGAGAAGAACACGGAGTCCGCGAGCGCGACCGCGAGGAGCGCGTCGCCCGCGACCGAGGTCATGTGGCAGAGGCCGTAGGTGTCGAGCGGGTCGGACGAGCGCCACATCCGCTGGATCGGGAAGACCGCGCCATGCGCTGCCCGGCCCAGGCCGACGAGCAGGAGGTTCCAGAACGAGGCGCGGTTCGGCGTGCCCGGCGTCGACGCGCGCACGCGCCGCGCCTCAGCCGGACAGGCGCTCGCGGAGGAGCTCCTGCGCGAGCTTGGGGTTGGCCGAGCCCTTCGACTTCTTCATCACCTGGCCGACCAGGAAGCCGATCACGCCCTCCTTGCCGCTCCTGAACTGCTCGACCGCATCCTCGTTCTCGGCGATCACCTCGTCGGCGATCGCGCCGAGCGTCCCGCTGTCGGAGACCTGCGTGAGGCCGCGACGCTCGACGATCGCGCCGACATCGTCACCGGTCTCGGCCACGTCCTCGAGCGCCTGCTTCGCGCCCTGGCCGCTGATCGTGTCGGCCTCGAGGAGACCGATCAGGTCGGCGAGGTGGCGCGCGGTGATCTTCGAACCGACGACGTCGCCGCCACGCTTGTTCACGAGGCCCGCGACGTCCTGCGTGACCCAGTTCGCGGCCTTGTCCGCCGGGGCTCCCAGGGCCACCGTCCCCTCGAACAGCTCGGACGAGGCCCGGTCGGCGACCAGGACACGTGCGACCTCCAGCCGCAGACCGAGCTCGGCCCCGTAGCGCGCGCGGCGGGCTCGCGGGAGCTCCGGCAGTTCCGCGCGGACCTCGTCGATCCAGGTGGCCGAGGGCTCGAGCGGGGGGATGTCGGGCTCGGTGAAGTACCGGTAGTCGAACGCCTCCTCCTTGGAACGCATCGACGCGGTCGCGCCCGCGTCTTCGTTCCAGTGGCGGGTCTCCTGGACGATCGCCTCGCCGTTCTCGAGGGCTTTCGTCTGACGCTCGATCTCGTACGTGAGCGCGCGCTCGAGCGAGCGGATCGAGTTCATGTTCTTGATCTCGACCTTCGTGCCGAAGGCCTCGGTGCCGGCGGACCGCATCGAAACGTTCGCGTCGCACCGGAGCGACCCCTCCTCCATGCGGACGTCGCTGACGTCCAGTGACTCGAGCGTCGCGCGCAGCTCGCGGAGGTACGCGCCGGCCTCCTCGGGCGAGCGGATGTCGGGCTCGCTCACGCACTCGACGAGCGGCGTGCCGGCCCGGTTGAAGTCGATCAACGCCGAGTCGGCGTCGTGGATCCGCCCCGACGCGCTCCCGTGCGTGGTCTTGCCGGTGTCCTCCTCCATGTGCACGCGCGTGATCCCGATCCGCGAGGTCGTGCCGTCGGGGAGCTCGACGTCGAGGTGGCCGCCCACGCAGATCGGCAGGTCGTATTGGCTGATCTGGTAGTTCTTCGGCATGTCCGGATAGAAGTAGTTCTTCCGGTGGAAGAGCGAGTGCGGGGCGATCTCGCAGTCGAGGGCGAGGCCGATCTTGATGATCCGGCGGATCGCCTCGCGGTTCGGCACCGGCAGGGATCCCGGGTGGCCGAGGCAGACGGGGCAGACGTTCGTGTTGGGCTCGGCGCCGAACGCGACGCGGCACCCGCAGAACATCTTCGTCTCGGTGTCGAGCTCGACGTGGCATTCGAGCCCGATCACGGCTTCCCACTCGGCCATGGCGCCCTAGCCTACCGGACGGGTTTCACGCGGGCGGAAGCGCGAGCGTTACTCGCGGCATGACACGGACGCTCGCGCACGGCACCGCCCGTACACTGCCCCGCGTGACGAGCGAGGGGAGCCGCGGACCGAAGACCGCGCCGAAGACCGCGACGGTCTGGACCGTCCTCGGGGCTCTGTACTTCGTCTGGGGCACCACCTACCTCGGGATCGAGAAGGTGAACGAGTCGGCCCCCACCTTGTTGGGCGCCGCCACCCGGTTCCTGTTCGCGGGGGCGGTGCTGGTCGCGCTCACCACGATGCGCACGCAGGAAAGCACGACCCGCTCGCAGTGGAAGGCCGCTGGGATCGTGGGGGTGTTCCTGCTGCTGGGTGGGAACGCCCTCGTCGCGGTCTCGGAGAACATGGGGACGCCGACCGGCATCGTGTCGCTGATCATCGCGCTGATCCCCCTGTGGCTCGCCTTCTTCGATCGCGTGGTCTTCCGCAGCGCCCCGCTCGGGTGGAAGGTAGTGACGGGCCTCGTGGGTGGGTTCCTCGGGGCGGCCATCCTGATCGGGACGAACGCGTCGGCGGGGCATGCCCCGCTCGGCGGCATGCTGGTGGCCGTCTGCGCGACCCTGTGCTGGACGGCCGGCTCGCTCTACGCGCGGACCGCGCCGCTCCCGAAGGGGCCGCTCCTCGGCAGCGGGATGCAGCAGGTGGTCGGCGGCGGCGTGATCCTCGCGGTGGCGGTGGCGGCCGGCGAGCTGAGCGGGTTCTCGGTCTCGCAGGTCACGGCGGCATCCTGGCTGGGACTCCTGTGGCTGATCCTCGCCGGCTCGTTCGTCGGGTTCAGCTGCTACCTCTGGCTCCTGCGGAACGTCCGAACGACGCTCGTGTCGACGTACGCGTACGTGAACCCTATCGTGGCGGTCACCCTGGGATGGTTCGTCCTCGACGAAGCCCTCACCTCCCGGACCCTGCTCGCGGCCGTGGTCGTGCTGGCGTCGGTCGCGCTGATCGTCTCGGCGGGCGGCGCCGCCCGGAAGCCGGGCGACGAGGTCGAGGGGTCGGTGGAGGCGGGGATCGCCGAGCCAGACGTGGGGCTCTCGGCCGCACCGGACTCGGCTCGGGACCGGCCCTAGACGCCCGCGAGGAGCGGCGGCCGCAGGTCGAGCCCGAGGTCGGACTCGATCGCGGCGGCGGTGCGGAACAGGGTAGCCTCGTCGAGCGCGGGGGCCGTGAGCTGGAGTCCGATCGGCAGGCCACCCGCGTCGAGCCCGCAGGGGACGCTGATCGCCGGCACGCCCGCGAGGTTCGCGGGGATCGTGAAGATGTCGTTCAGGTACATCGCCATCGGGTCATCGGCCTTCTCACCGATCCGGAACGCCGTGGTAGGCGAGGTCGGCGAGACGAGGATGTCGACGCCGGCGAAGGCCGCCGCGTAGTCCTGGATGACCAGGGTGCGGACCTTCTGGGCCTGGCCGTAGTAGGCCTCGTAGTACCCGGCGGAGAGCGCGTAGGTGCCGAGCATGATCCGGCGCTTGACCTCGGGGCCGAACCCGGCCCCGCGCGTCGCGAACATCATCGCGATCGAGTCGTCGCCGTCGACGCGGAGGCCGTAGCGGACCCCGTCGTAGCGCGCGAGGTTCGACGACGCCTCCGACGGCGCGATCAGGTAGTAGGCGGAGAGCGCGTACTCGGCGTGCGGAAGGTCGACCTCGGTCACCTCGGCTCCCAGCGCCGCGAGCCGCTCGATGGCCACGCGGACCGAGGCCGCCACGTCGGGCTGGACCCCCGCACCGAACGCATCCGCGATCACCCCGATCCGGAGGCCTTTCACGCCCCGATCGATCCTCGCGAGGAAGTCTCCGGGCTCGTCCGCCACGCTCGTGGCGTCGCGGTGATCGCGCCCGGCGAGGGCGCCGAGCAAGATCGCCGCATCCCGCACGCTGCGCGTGAACGTCCCGACCGTGTCGAGCGACGAGGCGAAGGCGATCAGTCCGTACCGGCTGATGCGCCAGTAGGTCGGCTTCAGCCCGACGACGCCGGTGAGCGCGGCAGGCTGGCGGACCGATCCACCTGTGTCGGTGCCGAGCGCCCAGACGACCTCTCCCGCGGCCACGGCGGCGGCGCTCCCGCCGCTCGACCCACCGGGCACGGTGTCGAGGTCCCACGGGTTGTGCACCGGTCCGTACGCCGAGTTCTCGTTCGACGAGCCCATCGCGAACTCGTCGCAGTTCGTCTTGCCGATCAGGACCGAACCCGCGCCCGACAGCCGCGTCCAGGCGGTGCAGTCGTAGGGCGGCACGTACGTCTCGAGGATCCTCGATCCGCACGTCGTGCGGATCCCGTTCGTCGTGAGGACGTCCTTGAGGGCGATCGGGATCCCGGCGACCTCGGGCTTGGGCGCGCCGGTCGACAGGTACGTGTCGAGCTCTGCCGCGCGCTCGAGGGCGACCTGTGGCGTCTTCGTCAGGAACGCCTCGACCCGGTCGTCGACCGCCTCGACGCGGGCCAGCGACGATTCGGCGAGCTCGATCGCCGTGAACTCGCCGGCGGCGAGCCCCGTCGACAGTGCGGACCCGGTGCGGTCGCAGAGCTCGGTCACGATCCGGTCTCCGCGATCTTCGGCACCATGAAGCGCCCGCCGGCCTGGGCCGGCGCGTTCAGCATCGCGGCGTCGTGCGTGATCGAGGGCTCGGGCGTGTCCTCCCGGAACACGTTGACCGAAGGGTTCGGCGAGGCGGTGGGGGCCACGTCGGCGGCCGCCACCTCCCCCACCTTGGCGGCATGCTCGAGGATCGCGCCCAGCTGCGTCTTCAAGCGCGCCCGCTCCTCATCGGTCAGGTCGAGGCGTGCGAGCAGGGCCACGTGGTCGATGTCGATCTCCACCGGCATGGCGGTCAGTCTAGCGGCGTGGGCATCGGCGGCATCGGGGAGGTCGGCGGTGGCATCGGAGGTGGTGCAGGCACGCCCGCGCCACTCGCCTCGAGCGCCGTCTGACGCGCGACCACCCGGCGCACGATCGCGATCGCGATCACGGCGGCCACGACCTGGAGCGCGAGCGCCGCCATCACGATCATGTCGCCCCGGATCGTGTCGTCGAGGTCGGTGCCACGCTGCGCGGAGCCCACGGCGCTGATGACGCCACTGCCGAGCCAGCAGACCCACCACCACCCGAGCGCGGGCCACGTGCGGATCGAACGCCACGACACCGTGTCGCTGTCCGGATCGCTCGCCTTCCAGAGCTCGCGCACCGCCTCGAAGGGCTTCCAGAGCGACGCGATCGGCACGAACCACCAGCCCACCGCCCAGCCCGGCGTGAACCGCAGGCCGGATCGGGCGAACGCCCGGAGGTTCGCGTGTGCCCGGTGCTGCCACACGCACCACGCGACCGCGGACCCCACGATGAGGATCACGTACCAGCCGGTGAGGACGCCGAGGCGTTCGTCGCTCGCGCGCGCGTCGGACAGCGAGAACGCCGTGCCGTCACGCACCGCCCGCAGGATCGAGGCCTCGGTCGAGATCGCCCAGACACGCACGACGTCCAGGACCGCGACGGTCGCCAGGAGGGCGCCCGCCACGGTCGCGCGAGCGGTCATCGCCTGCGGTCGTCCCGGCATCATCGGCCGAGCCGCCGCCGGAACTCGGCTTCGTCGATCACCTCGACCCCGAGGGTCTCGGCCCTCGCGAGCTTCGAGCCGGGGCTCTCCCCCGCCACCACGAACGACGTCTTCTTGGAGACGCTCGAGGACACGCGCGCGCCGGCCGCCTGCGCGAGCTCGGCGGCCTCCTCGCGCGTGAACCCATCGAGGCCGCCGGTGAGCACGATCGACAGGCCGTCGAACGGTCGGGCGCCCTCGTCCTCGGGCGCACGCTCGTCGGCCAGACGCACACCCGCCACGCGCAGCTTCTCGATCAGTGCGAGGTTCTCCTCGTCGTCGAACCACTCGCGGACCGTCGCCGCGATCTCGGGCCCGATCTCGGGCACATCGTCGATACGGTCCTCGCTCGCCTCGGCGATCGCGTCGGTCGACCCGAACGCGCGCGCGAGCACCTGCGCCACATGCGTGCCGACATGACGGATGTTCAGGCCGACGAGCAGCCGCCACAGCGGGCGGTCCTTCGACGCCTCGATCTGCTCGAGGACGTTCGCGATCGCCTTCTCCTTGAACCCGGGGAGCTGCCCGAGCTTCTCAGCGTCTAGGGCGTAGATGTCCGCCGGGTCCTCGATCAGGCCGGCCTCGAGGAGCCGCATCACGGTCATGTAGCCGAGGTGCTCGATGTCCATCGCGCCGCGGCCCGCGAAGTGGAACAGCCACTCGATGCCCTGCGAGGGACACCCTCGCTTGTTCGGACAGCGGTAGTCGGCCTCGTCTTCCCCGCGCACGAGCGGGGTGCCGCACGACGTGCAGGTGGGCGGCATCTTCCACCGGCGAGCGCCCTTCTTGCGCTTCGACAAAACGGGTCCCACGATCTCGGGTATCACGTCGCCCGCACGACGCACGATGACGGTATCGCCCTTGCGGACGTCCTTCCGGTGGATCTCCTGCTCGTTGTGCAGGGTGGCGTACGTGACCGTGACGCCGCCGACGAAGACGGGATCGAGCACCGCGAACGGGGTGACTTTGCCGGTCCGTCCCGTGTGCACGTCGATCGCCTCGAGTTCCGTCGTGCGTTCCTCGGGCGGGAACTTGTACGCGATCGCCCACCGCGGCGCGTGGCTCGTCGTGCCGAGCTCGCGCTGCAGGTCGGTCTGGTCGACCTTGATCACCGTGCCGTCGATCTCCCAGTCGACGGAATGTCGGTTGGCTTCCCAGCTCGACAGGAACGCCTTCACGCCCTCGATCGACCCGCGGCCCTCGGTGGTGGGCGGCACCGGGAGCCCGGCCTTCGCCGCCCAGTCGAGGAACCCGAGATGCGAGTCGAACCCGACGCCGTCGGCGAAGCCGAACGAGTGCACCCACAGCCGCAGGGGCCGCGACGCGGTGATCTTCGGGTCCTTCTGGCGGAGGGACCCCGCCGCCGCGTTCCGGGGGTTCGCGAAGGGTCGCTGCTCGGCCGCCAGGAGCTGCTCGTTCAGCGCCTCGAAAGCCGTTACCGGGAAGTACATCTCGCCGCGCACCTCGATCACGGCCGGCGGATCGTCGACCGAGAGCGTGCGCGGCACGCCCTCGACGGTACGCACGTTCGCCGTGATGTCCTCGCCGACGCGCCCGTCGCCCCGCGTGGCCGCCTTGACGAGTCGCCCGCGCTCGTAGGTCAGCGCGCACGCCACCCCGTCGATCTTCAGCTCGCAGGCGAAGCGCACGTCTTCGCCCACGCCGCGCTCGACCCGCTGCGCCCAGGCGTCGAGCTCGTCGAAGGAGAACGCGTTGTCGAGCGAGAGCATCGGCGCGCGGTGCGTCACGGGCGCGAACAGCGCGGCCGGCGCGCCCCCCACGGTTCGGGTCGGCGAGTCGGCCGTCTGCAGCTCGGGGAAGCGGTCCTCGAGCGCGCGAAGCTCACGCATCAGGTCGTCGTACTCGGCGTCGGCGACCTCAGGGTCGTCGAGCACGTGGTACCGGTAGCGGTGGTGCTCGATCTCGGCCCGGAGCTCCTCGACGCGGAGCTTCGCCTCGGCGAGCGCGCGTTCATCGGAGGGCGCGGCCCGGCCGGCCTTCGGGCTCACGCCGCGATCTCCACGCCGCCCGCCACGCCGATCGTCTGGCCCACGACCACGACCGCGCCGCGGACCCCGGGGACCTGCTGGAGGTAGCGCAACGCCAACCCGAACCCGTCGGGCTTGCCGAGCACCGCCTGGACGCCTGCCGCGGCCGCGTCGGCGAGCATGCACGAGGAAGCGATCACCGCGAGCCCGTCGGGCCCGGCACCGCCCCTGCCGCGCCCGAGCGTGGTCGAGACGCCCACGGGGTCGCTCGAGGGCGGCAGAGCCACCGTGAGCGGCTCGCCGCCTCGCCGCTTCACCGCGAGCTTCATCCGCTTGCGGGACCGCAGGAAGTAGTCGCCGTCGCACGCCACGGTGAGCTCGTGCCGCTGGTCGGCCAGGAACCGCCCGACCTGGTCGACGACCGCGCCGCGGAACGTGAACATCGGGCCCACGCCGGCGGCCGCCGACGCCTCGACCATCTCGCGGACGATCGGGGGCGCGTTGGCCGCCACGGCGCCGATCGGCCGCTTGCTTTGGCGGAACTGCGGGTACCGCAGCCCGTACGACTCGAGCTGTTCCCAGAAGCTGAGCGCGGCCGCACGCGACTCCTCAGCGAAGTCCTCGGGCGCGCTGATGTGCAGGACGAGGTCCTGGACCTGGATCTCGAAACTCTTGGCGCGGCGCCGGAGTAGCTTCATCGGCCCATGGTATCCGGCACCGGCGACGGGGACGCCGGGCGACGCGGGACGTCCCCTGCCTAGCCCAGGATCTCGTCCATCGCCGCCTGGTCCTGGTTCATCCCCCAGAACTCCACGCACCGGCCGTCGCGGATGTGCATCGCCTGCACCTGCGGGGTCTGGTAGCTCCGGCCGTCGGCCGCCGTGACCGTCGCGTTCACGAGGGCGACCACGTGCTCGTCGTTGCCGACCACGTCGTGGATCTGGAGCGTCGTGACGACGCCCGCTTCGGCCATCCGGGCGAACCGGTCGATCACCGCGGCCTTCCCCTCGAACTTCCCCGAGAACCGGTTCGTCCCGGGCGCGTGCCAGACGACTTCGTCGTCGACCAGCTCGAGCATCGCCGTCATATCGCCACGGCTGAACGCGTCGATCGCGGTGCGAGCGGTCGCGGCGTCCGGATGGTCCGTCATGAGCTCCTCCTCCCGTCGGGAAGGGTCAGCGTAGCGACCGCACGATCCGGCCGCCGCCGAGGACCTCGTCACCCCGGTAGAGCACCGCTGACTGTCCCGGCGCCACCGCGCGCTGAGGTTCCCGGAATTCGACATGGAAACCGCCCGGGGTCGGCTCGATCACCGCCGGAGCGTCCTCGCCGCGGTAGCGGATCCGGATGGCGGCCTCGAACGGGCCGCCCGGCGGCGGCCCCCCCGACACCCACGACGCGCGATCGGCGACGAGCCCGCGGCGTGCCAGGAGCGATGCCGGCCCCACGGTGATGCGGTTCGCGGGCGCGTTCACGTCGACCACGTACGCGGGCTCGCCGCGCGCCACGCCGAGCCCACGGCGCTGACCGACCGTGAACGCGAACGTCCCGTCATGATGACCGAGGACGTGTCCGTCGGGGTCGACGACCTCGCCGCCGGGGCGCACGAGGGCCGGGGCCTGCGAGCGCACGAAGCCGCCCGCGTCGCCGCTCGGCGCGAAGCAGAGCTCCTGGGAGTCGGGCTTGGTGGCCACCGGGAGGCCGAACCCGGCGGCGAGCCGACGGGTCTCATCCTTCGGCATCGACCCCACCGGGAACACCGAGCGCGCGAGCGCGGTCTGGCCGAGCATGTGGAGCATATAGCTCTGGTCCTTGGCGCCGGCGCCCTTCCGCAGATGCCAGCCCGCATCGTCGCGCTCGGTGCGCACGTAGTGGCCGGTCGCGACGAGGTCCACCCCGAGCTCGTCGGCCCTGCGTAGGAAGGCGCCGAACTTGATCTCGCCGTTGCATCGAGCGCACGGGTTCGGCGTGCGCCCCGCCTCGTGCTCGGCCACGAAGTCGTCGATCACCGCAGCCTCGAACGCGTCGCTCATCTCAGCGATCTCGATGGGGAACCCCGCGATCCGCGCCACGGCCTCGGCGTCCCGCCGGGCCGAGGGACCGCAGCAGCCGTGCTCCACGCCGTCGAGGTGCACCAGACGCATGTGCGAGCCGATCACGTCGTACCCCTGCTCCCGCAGGAGGCAGGCGGCGACCGACGAATCGACCCCGCCCGACATCGCGACCAGCACCGATGGACTCATGCGTTCGAGGCTACCGCACGGCACGAGCGGTCCTGGGCGTCCCGCGTATCGTTGCGGACGATGATCGATGCCCGCTTCGACGACCTGACTGGAGCCTCGCCCTCCTTCCGGCTCGTGGCGCCGGTCGGCGTGCTGGAGGCTACCCGTCCCAACGAAGTCCGTGGCGTGCTGGAGGCGGCCGAAGGCGCCGCCGCGCGCGGGCTCTGGGTGGCGGGCTACGTCGCGTACGAGGCGGCCCCGGGGCTGGATCCCGTGCTCGCGGTGCGGGCCCGCGAGGACGACGATCCGTTCGAGCGGCTCCCCTTGGCATGGTTCGCGATGTTCGAGCGGCGCGAGGACACGGCCCTCCCGGTCCCCCAGGCCGATCCCGACCCCGCGATGGCGGCGGCCTGGCGGCCATCGATCGATCGCGCGACGTACGACCACGCGATCGGCCGGATCCGCGACCAGATCGCCGCGGGCGAGACCTACCAGGTGAACTTCACGCTCCGCCTGCGGTCGCAGGTGGCCGGGGACGAGCGCGGCCTCTACCGCGATCTCTGCTACGCGCAGCGGGGCGCGTACGCCGGGTACCTGAACCTGGGGCGCTACCGCGTGCTCTCCGCGTCACCGGAGCTGTTCTTCCGGCTCGACGCCGGCGTGCTCACCACGAGGCCGATGAAGGGCACCGCCCCACGCGGGCGATGGCCCGAGGAAGATGCGGCCGTGGCCGAGCGCCTCCGCGGGTCGGTGAAGGACCGAGCCGAGAACGCGATGATCGTGGATCTGCTCCGCAACGACCTGGGACGTGTGGCTGTGCCGGGGTCGGTCACCTGGAGCGATGTCTTCGATCTCGAGCGGTACGAGACCGTGTGGCAGCTCACGTCGACCGTCACCGCACGGGCCCGGCCGGAGGCGGGGCTGGCGGACGTGTTCTCGGCGCTGTTCCCCTCCGGATCGGTGACGGGCGCGCCGAAGGTGGGGACGATGCAGCTGATCGCCGAGCTCGAGGACTCGCCGCGCGGCGTGTACTGCGGGGCGGTGGGCTACCTCGCCCCACCCGGATCGGGCCACCCGGCCGCCCGCTTCAACGTGCCGATCCGCACCGTGATCGTCGACGCCGAGACGCGCACGGCGGAGTACGGCGTCGGCGGCGGGATCACCTGGGATTCCCGGGCCGCCGGCGAGTACGACGAGGCGGTGGCCAAGGCCCGCGTGCTCGTCGACCGCCGGCCCGGGTTCGAGCTGTACGAGACGATCCTGCACGAGCCGAGCACGGGGTTCCGCCACCTCGACCGGCATCTCGCGCGGTTGAGGGCCTCCTGCGACTACTTCGGATTCGCGATCGACGAGCCGGCGGTCGTCGTGGCCGCGGAGCGCGAGGCGACGCGGTTCCCGGACCGCACGGCGCGGGTTCGGGTGGTGGTCGATCGCCGAGGCCGCGTAACCTCCGGTGCGCTGCCGCTCCCGGAGCTGCTCGAGCCCGTCAAGGTGGCGCTCGACGAGGCCGAGCCGATCGACCCCGCGGACCCGATGGTGTTCCACAAGACCACTCGGCGCCGGCGCTTCCATGAGGCGAAGGCGCGCCACCCCGATGCCGACGACGTGCTGCTCACGAACACGCGCGGCGAGGTCACCGAGACGACGATCGCGAACGTGGCGATCAAGCTCGGCGGGCGCTGGTGGACCCCGTCGCTCGATGCCGGGCTTCTGGCCGGCGTCGGGCGCGAGCTGGCGCTCGAGGCAGGGCGGATGGCGGAGCGTCCGATCGCCGTCGAGGAGCTCGTCGGCGCCGAGGAGATCGCGCTCGTCAGCGACAACCGCGGCTGGCGCCGGGTGCAGCTGGTCGACTGATCAGTCGGTGGGGTGCTCCCGCGGGAACGAATACGGCGTCATCGAGGCCTCGTCCAGCGGACAGGCGCACAAGGGGCATCGGGGCGGATCCTCGTACACGAGCACGGTGCGCTCGCAGAACGGGCATCCTCCCTCCTGCATCGCGGGAGGCTCTCGGGTCTCGTTCGTCATGTGGTCGATCTCGCTCGGGGGGAGCGGTCTGCGACCTACATCGGCTGCTGCAGACCCTGCCTTGAACCGGGGAGGCGAGGGCACCGTCTTCGGGGGAGCATGAACGTGACGAGGCCCTCCCGACCGGGAGGGCCTCGGTGACGGTCGAGGGTCGAGGGTCGATGCGGCCTACGCCGCCTGGGTCCGACTCTTGCGCTTACCGCGCGGCACGTACGTGTGGACGGGCTCGTGCTGCCAGCAATACTGCCACTTGTTGTATCGGGAGAGCTTGGTCTCGCAGTTGGGATCGGCGCAGACGCGTCCGGCCGAGTACTGCTTGTTCGCACGCGGGAGCGTCCGAACCGATGCGCCTCGGTACTTCTCCTCTGCCACGTCGCTCACATCCTTTCGCGAGGGGCCCGTGTCGGGCGGGGTGGCTCTCGGGTGGCTCGGTCCCCTCGTCACGTACTTCGAACAGCACGGGACACCGGTTCATTCCGGATCGGGTCCACGTGTGACGTGCATGGCTTCCGACGTCCGGAACGGAGCAAGATCCCGAGATCGCGGACTCAGAACGAGGGGTCGCGCTTCTCCAGGAACGCGCGCATGCCCTCGCGCTGGTCGGAGGTGCCGAAGAGCGCCAGGAAGAGCTCGCGCTCCCGGGCGACTCCCGCCGCACCGGGGGTCTCGGTCGCCGCCCGGATCGCGGCCTTCGCCGCCGCGAGGGCCTGCCGGGGGCCGTTCGCGAGCGCCCGCGCGTCGGCGATCGCGGCCTCGAGCACCTCGTCGGCCGGAACGACCCGTTCGGCGAGGCCGAGCGCGAGAGCCTCCTCGGCCGCGACCTGCCGTCCCGAGTACACGAGCTCCCGGGCGCGCCCAGGCCCCACGAGCCGCGTCAGCCGCTGGGTGCCCCCCGCGCCCGGGATCACACCCAACCGGATCTCGGGTTGGCCGATCGCCGCGTCGTCGGCCAGGTACCGGAGGTCCGCCGCGAGGGCCACCTCCATCCCCCCACCCAGCGCGAAGCCGTTCACCGCCGCGATCGAGATCGTGTCGATCGCCTCCAGCAGGTCGCAGGCCGCGCCGAGCGCATCCACGCTCGGCTTGACCTCGTCGGGGCCCCACTCGACCATCGCCTTGACGTCGGCCCCGGCCGCGAAGAGCTTCCGGCCGCCCCAGAGGACGATGGCGCCGACGTCGTCGCGGCCGTCCGCCTCGCGGACCGCCTCGTGGAGCTCGAGGCCCATCTGCAGGTCGAACGCGTTGGCGGGCGGGCGGTCGACCTGCAGATGGGCCTCGAGCT
>Ga0247825_10001342_pt1 | contig 16089 bp, 17 predicted proteins | sample 13C_Vanillin_Day_FD_194413 | JGI IMG/M metagenome (GOLD analysis project Ga0247825, IMG submission 194413) | Soil microbial communities from agricultural site in Penn Yan, New York, United States - 13C_Vanillin_Day48 | ecosystem: Environmental > Terrestrial > Soil > Agricultural land | place... | reverse complement strand
CGGCAGTGCTGGTACCCTGACCGTCTCGCCGGCGCTTGAGGGAGATCAAGTCGCAAGGCCGGGGGCCTCCTAGATTGAGTGCGTGGCCGCGGACGGCCACCTCCAACCACTCATCCGAGGTACCCCATGAGCAACCTGCGAATCCTGGATCCCGTGTTCGGCGACAACATCGAATCCGCCTTGCGCCGCTTCTTCCCGCCCACCCTGTTCGAAGGGGAGGCGCCACAGCTGAAGATGCGCATCGACGTCACCGAGAACGACAAGGCGTACACGGTCAAGGCCGACATCCCCGGCGTGAAGAAGGACGACATCGACGTACAGATCGACGGCAACCTGGTCTCGATCAGGGCCGAGGCCAGGACCGAGAAGGAAGAGCGCGGCGAAGGCGACCGGGTGCTGCGCAGCGAGCGCCACTACGGGACGGTGGCCCGCACCTTCAGCCTCGGCCAGGATGTCGATGCTTCCCGCGTGCAGGCGAAGTACGCGGACGGCGTGCTCAGCCTGGAGCTGCCGAAGAAGTCCCCGGCCGACGCGCGCCGCATCTCCATCCAGTAGGCGTCGCGCGCCATGGACCTCGAGGCCCCGGGACCCGGCGAGCCGGTCCTGCGGGCCCGCAAGCTCTCCAGGACGTACGGGAGCGGCGACGCCGCCGTCCATGCCTTGCGCGAGGTCGACCTGGACGTCGCCCGGGGCGAATTCGTGGTGCTGCTCGGCGCCTCCGGCAGCGGCAAGTCGACGCTGCTGAACATCCTCGGCGGGCTGGATTCGCCCACCTCGGGCGAGTTGCTGTTCGAGGGCCGGCCACTCACCGGCCGCGGCGAGCAGGCCCTGACCGCCTACCGGCGCGAGCACGTGGGCTTCGTGTTCCAGTTCTACAACCTCATCCCCAGCCTCACGGTGGCGGAGAACGTCGCGCTGGTGACCGACATCTCGCGCGACCCGATGCCGGTGGACGAGGCGATCGCGCTGGTCGCGCTCACGCCCCGGCGCGATCACTTTCCCTCCCAGCTTTCCGGAGGCGAACAGCAGCGGGTGGCGATCGCGCGCGCCATCGCCAAGCGACCGAAGCTGCTGCTGTGCGACGAGCCTACCGGCGCGCTCGACTACGCGACTGGCAAGCTGGTGCTGGAGGTGATCGCGCGCATCAACCGCGAGCTCGGCACGACGGCGGTCGTCATCACGCACAACGCCGCCATCGCGGGCATGGCCGATCGGGTGGTGCGACTGGCCGACGGCCGCATCGCCAGCATCGAGCGCCCGCAGCGGCGGCTCAGCCCCGCCGAACTGTCCTGGTGACCCCATGAACGCGCTCGACCGCAAGGTATTGCGCGACCTGCGCCTGCTCTGGAGCCAGGCGGTCACGATCGCGCTGGTCGTCGCCAGCGGAATCGGCGGATTCCTCGCGACGCTCTCGGCGGTGGACTCGCTGGCACGGGCGCGCGACGACTTCTATGCGACCGGGCGCTTCGCCGACGTGTTCGCGATCGTGAAGCGGGCGCCCGACGCGCTCGCGGCGCGACTGTTGGAGGTGCCGGGCGTGGTGGACGTGCAAACCACCGTCGAGACGTTCGCCCGCGTGACGGTGCCGGGCAGCACCGATCCCGTGATCGGGCAGCTGATCGGCCTCGACGCCGACCGCCCGAATCGCCTCAACCGCGTGCAGCTGCGGTCCGGCCGATGGCCCGAGGGCGGCAGCCGCCCCGGCGGCGAACTCGACGCAGTGGCCACCGAAAGCTTTGCCGAGGCGCACGGGCTGCGGCCTGGCGACGCCGTCTCGGCGCTCGTGAACGGCAAGCGCCGCACGCTGCGCATCACGGGCACGGCGCTGTCGCCGGAATACATCTTCGGCGGGATCATGGGCATGCCGGACCTGCGCGCGTTCGGCGTCTTCTGGGTCGACCACGACGAGCTCGCGGCGGCCACCGACATGGCCGGGGCGTTCAACCACGTGGCCCTGAAGCTCGCGCCCGATGCGTCGGAGCGCGCGGCACTGGCGGAGCTCACACGGCGGCTCGACGGCCTGGGCGGCCAGCCCGCGCATGGCCGTGACGAGCAGGGCTCGCACGCGATGCTGGACAACGAGATCCGCGAGCAGCGCGTGCTGGGCACCGTGCTGCCTGCGATCTTCCTTGCGGTGGCGGGATTCCTGCTGCACGTGGTCACCGCCCGGCTGGTGGCGACGCAGCGCGAGCAGGTCGCGGCGCTCAAGGCGCTGGGCTACGGCAACACCAGCATCGCGGTGCACTACCTGATGCTGGTGGCGCCGATGGTGCTGGGCGGCTTCGTCCTCGGACTCGGTCTCGGGCATGCCATGGGCACGATGCTCACCGGCCTGTACGCGGACTTCTTCCGCTTCCCCAGCTTCGAGTTCCGGCTTCCGCCCGGCCTGATGGTGATCGGCCTGCTGCTGGTGGTGGTCACCGCCGTGCTGGGCACCCTGACCGCGATCGCCGCCACCGTGCGGCTGTCCGCCGCGGAAGCGATGCGGCCGCCCGCGCCCGGCAGCTACCGCCGCGCGCTGCTGGAGCGCCTGCCCCGCCTGCGCCTGGCGCCCTCGCTTCGCATGATCCTGCGCAACCTGGAGCGGCGGCCGCTGCGTGCCGCCGTCACGATCGGCGGCATGGCGGCGGCGACGGCCATCGTGATCCTGGGCAACTTCTTCCGGGATGCGATCGAGACCATCGTCGACACACAGTTCGCCCTCGCGATGCGCGGCGACATCATCGTGTGGACCACCGACCCGGTGGATGCGGGCGCCGGCCGCGACCTCGCGCGGCTGCCCGGCGTCCTGCAGGTGGAGCCCGGGCGGCGGCTGGCGGTGCGCTTCGTCCACGGCTCGCGCAGCGAAAAGGGCCTGCTCGACGCGTACCCGGCGGTCCCCCTGCTGCAGCGGGTGGTGGACGTCGAGCAGGTCGCGAGGGCTCCCGGCACGCATGGCGTGCTGATGACCGATCGGCTCGCCGACAAGCTGGGCCTGCGCCCCGGGGACAAGGTGATGGTCGAAGTGCGCGAGGGCCGGCGCGAGGTCCTGCAGCTCGTGGTCGAGCGCACGGTGCGCGACATGATGGGCCTCAACGCCTTCATCCAGCGCGACGCGCTCAACCGCGCCCTCGGCGATGGCGACCTCGCGAATTTCTTCAGCCTGCGCGCCGGCCCCGGCGCCGTGGAGCGCGTGCTCGAGGCGACCCAGGAGCTGCCGAAGGTGGCCGGCGCCTTCAGCAAGGCCACCATGCTGCGCAACATGCAGGAGGTCAGCGCCCGCAACATCCTGATCATGAGTTCGGTTCTCACCGCGTTCGCCGCGGTGATCGCGGTCGGGGTGGTCTACAACAACGCGCGCATCGCGCTCGCCGAGCGCACCTGGGAACTGGCCAGCCTGCGGGTGCTGGGTTTCAGCCGGGGCGAGGTCTCGGTGCTGCTGCTGGGCGAACTGGCGATGGGCATCGCGATCGCGCTGCCGCTGGGCATGCTGCTGGGCTGGTCGCTCACGCACGGCGTGGTGCAGCTGATGCGCTCCGACCAGTTCCTGTTCCCAGTGGTGATCCGGCCGCGCACCTACGCCTGGGCCGCCCTGTGCGTGGTGGCGGCGGGCGCCGCCAGCGCGCTGGTCGTGCGCCGGCGCATCGACAGCCTCGACATGGTCGCGGCGCTCAAGACGAGGGAATGAACATGGGCAGACGCAGGATCCTGATCTGGGCCGCAGCGGGCGTCGCGGCGGCCGGGCTGCTCGGCTGGGCGTTCGTGCCGCGACCGGTCGCGGTGGAGAGCGCGGTCGTGCAATCCGGACGCTTCGAGCAGAGCATCGAGGAGGACGGCCGCACGCGCGTGAAGGACCGCTACACCGTGTCCGCCCCGGTGGCGTCGCGGCTGAGCCGCATCGTGCTGCGCGAGGGCGACCGCGTCCGCGCGGGCGACAGCGTGGCCGTGCTGCTGCCGGTGATGTCGGCCATGATCGACGAGCGCGGTGCGCGCGAGGCGTCAGCGCGCCACAGGGCGGCCAGCGCCGGCGTGCAGCGCGCCGGCGCCCGCATGGAGCGCGCGCGCATCACGGTGGAGGAGGCTCAGCTGGAGCTGCACCGCACCGAGAAGCTGGCCCGCGAGGGCTACCTCAGCGCGGCCCGGCTCGATGCCGCGCGCCTGGCGCTGTCCTCGGCGCAGCGCGAGCAGGAGGTGGCGCGCGCGGCCCGCGCGGTCTCGGCGCACGAGCAGGCGCAGGCGGCCGCGGCGCTGCTGCCCGCCGGCCCGGTCGAGGCCGGCCGCCCGCTGCTGGTGCGCGCGCCGGTCGACGGGGTCGTGCTCAAGGTGGCGCAACCGAGCGAAGCCACGCTCCCCGCCGGCACCGCCCTGCTGGACATCGGCGACCCGGCCCGGATGGAAGTCGTGGCCGAACTGCTCACCACGGACGCCATTCAGGCCGAGCCCGGACGCCGCGCGGTCGTCGAGCGCTGGGGCGGCCCGCCGGTGCAGGCGCGCGTGCGGCGCGTGGAGCCGGCCGCCTTCACCAAGGTCTCGGCCCTCGGCATCGAGGAGCAGCGCGTCAAGGTGCTGCTCGACCTCGAGGCCGCGCCGCCGCAGTGGCAGGCGATGGGAGACGGCTTCCGGGTCACGGTGCGGGTCATCACCCAGAGCGTGGACGAAGCCGTGCTCGTGCCGGTGGGCGCACTGTTCCCCTTCGCCGACGGCGGCATGGCCGCGTACAGGATCGACGGCGGCCGCGCGTGGCTCCAGCCGGTGGACGTCGCCGGGCGCAACGGCAGCGAAGCCTGGGTGCGCAGCGGCTTGCGGCCGGGGCACAGCGTGGTGATCTATCCGCCCCCGACCGTCTCCGACGGGCAGCGGGTGCAGAGCCGCGGGTAGGCGCGATCCGGCGCTTGAAGCGCACGTGCACGTTGACCTGCATCAAGGCGGGCGTTGTGGAAAGTCCGATGCTGGTCTGACTTCCCAAGGAGAACGGCAATGCTCATGCGAACCTTCGCACCCGCCCTGATCGGCCTGGTGATTGCCGGCTGTGCCGCGGCTCAGGCACCGAAAGCCGAGGAGGATCATTCTGCTCACCATCCGGCGGGAGCCACCGCGGCGCCGGCACCGCAGGCCGCGACCGCGGACCGCACGACCGCTTCACCGGAGGGCCTCAACCGGCAGCTCAAGGCCATGCAGGACATGCACCGGCGCATGCAGGCGGCGAAGACGCCGGCCGAACGCGCGGCACTCATGGACGAGCACATGCAACTGATGCAGTCCGGGATGGCCATGATGGGCCAGTTGCGCGGCGGCAGCATGTCCCCGGGGGCCGCCATGGGCGCGGGACCCGGCATGGGCATGCACGATCGCATGGAGGGCCGCATGGCCATGATGGAACAGATGATGCAGATGATGGTGGACCGCGAGGCTGCCACCCCCCGCAAGTAAGGGGCTTGGATCTTCTGCGATGAGCGTCAGCGCAATGCCCTGCGGCTTCGTGCCGCCCACTTCATGAACGAGCACCAGGTTCACCGCCTCGCGGCTTCCCTCGGCGCGGAATGCATCGAGACCCACATCTCCTGGGTGCTGTTGGCGGACCAGCACGCCTGGAAGATCAAGAAGCCGGTCAAGCTGCCCTTCCTGGACTACGGCACGCTGGAAGCGCGGCGTCGCTGCTGCGAGCGGGAGCTGCGGCTGAACAGCCGCCTCGCGCCGGGCCTGTATCTCGGGGTGGACAACATCACGGGAACGCCGGAGTCGCCTCGGCTGGGGGGCACTGGCACGGTGCTCGAAGTGGCGGTGCGCATGCGCCGCTTCGCCCAGGAGGAACTCTTCTCAGCTCGCCTGGCCGCGGGCCGGCTCGGCCCGGCCGAGGTCGACGCGCTCGCGGACTTGCTCGCCGACTTCCACGCGGATGCGCCCCAGGCCGCCGCCGCGTCTGACTTCGGCACACCGGCCCGGCGCCGCGAGACCGCCCTGGCAGCCTGGGCCGGCACCGCGCCCTGGCTGGACGATCCGGCGGCACTGAAGACCTGGCTGGAGGCGCAGAGCGACGCATTGACGACCCTGTGGCAGGCGCGACGGCGCGCGGGTCGCGTGCGCCAGGTCCATGGCGACCTGCACCTGGAAAACATCGTGTGGCTGGGGGACGCGCCGGCGGCGTTCGACGCAATCGAGTTCAACCCGGCGCTGCACTGCATCGACGTTCTCGATGACGTCGCGTTCACGGTGATGGACTTCGCCGCGCGCGGCAGCCGGGCCTTGGCCTTTCGCCTGTTGAACCACTGGCTCGACGCGCTTGGCGAACATGAATCCCTGCCCGCGCTGCGGTTCGCCGCGGCCTATCGCGCGATGGTGCGCGCGCAGGTGATGGGCTTGCGCGGCGCTTCGGCGCAGGCGCGCGTCTACGCCGGTGCGGCCCGCGCCTGGACGTTGCCCGGAAGACCCCGCCTGTGCATCACGCACGGCCTGCCCGGCTCGGGAAAGACCTGGCGGTCGCAGACGTGGCTGGAAAGCGAAGGCGCGATCCGGGTGCGTTCCGATGTGGAGCGCAAGCGCCTCGCGGGCCTGCCGCCGCTGGCCGACTCCCGGGCCGCGGGTCTGGACCTGTACACGACGGCCATGACACGGCGGACCTATGCGCGGCTCTTCGCGCTGGCGGATGTCGCGTTGCGGGCGGGCCATCCGGTGGTGCTGGATGCCGCCTTCCCGCGGCGGGCGGAGCGCGAGGAGGCTCGGGCGCTGGCCGACTCGCTGGGCGTGCCCTTTTCCATCCTGGACTGCGAAGCGCCGGCCGCGGTCCTGCGCGAGCGACTCACCGCTCGGAGCGGAGATGCCTCCGAGGCGGATGCCGCGGTGCTGGACCTGCTGCTCGCCGCAGCCGAACCGCTCACGCGCGGCGAGCGTGAAGTGGCCCAGAGCGGCTGACGTTCAGCGCACGAGGTAGCCGCCATCCGTCGTGTGCGACGCACGCTCGGCAATGCTTGCCCCATTCATGCCCGGAACTGCAACGGCGAGCCCGTTGACGTGCATCAACATCGCCCGGGCCGCGGCGAACCAAAGTGGCGGCAGGAGGTCGTCCCCATGCGCCCGCTGCCCTTCCTGCTCGCGATCCTGCTACTCCCGCTCGGCGCCGCCGCGCAAGTGCAAAGCCAATCGGCGCCGGCGACACGAGGCGCGATGCTCTACGAGAACCACTGCGGTGCCTGCCATTCCGAGCAGATGCACTGGCGGGCCCAGCGCCGGGCGCGCGACTGGGAGTCGCTGCGCGCGCTGGTACGGCAATGGCAGGGCGAAGCCAAGCTGGGCTGGAGCGAGGAGGACATCGACGCCGTGGCCCGACACCTGAACGACACGATCTACCGGTATCCGGCGCCCCAGGGCGTCGCGCGCCGGTGAACGAACGAGGCGACATCGTGGAGCACTCGCAAACGTCCCCGAAAATGACGCGCCATTCACCGGCCGCGCTGGCCCTGCTCGCCAGCGTGGCCGCCGGCGGCGCGATCCTGGCGTTCCGGCGTCCCGTGCAGCTCTACTGGCTTCCGGCCTACCTGTTGCTGCTCGCCTTCCCGCTGGGCCGCCGGCTCATGAAGGACAGGAAGAGCGCGGCGCCCGGGCGGACCGGCCCGGTCACGGCACCGGGTCGGTCCTGAGCCCCACGCAACCGTGGAGCGCCACGAGCTTCCCAGCGAAGGGCCGTGGATCCAGCACGCGGTGGTGGCCGGAACCCCACGAAACGGCAGGCCAGTTGCGCATTCGCCTGCAGCGGGAGCGCGCACACCGCTGGGACCTGGCACGAGCGAGGAGCGGATGGGCGCCGACCCGGCCTACGGCAGCGGCCCGATCGCGACCATCGTGCAGGACGTGCTGTCATTGGCCATCTACTTCGGCTGCGTTTTGCTGGTGGTGCTCCGACGGGGGCCACGCCACACTGCATGCCGATGATGGCGGCCATCCTCTGGACCCTGGGACTGCTCTTCCTGCTGCTGGTGCTGCTGGCGGCGGTGCTTTGGTCCATCCGCCGGCAGCGCGACGTCACCCTGCGCCTGCACGCCGCCGGAAACATCGAGCAACTGTTGCCCACCCTGGCAGGGCTTTCCCTCGCCACGGTCACCGGCGGCAACTCGGTCGAGCTGCTTGAGAACGGCCGCTACTTCGACGTGCTGCTCGAGCGCATCGGGGCGGCGCGCAGGTCGGTTCACCTGGAGACGTTCCTCTGGAAGGAAGGCGAGATCGGCGAGCGCCTGAGCGCCGCACTCGCCGAACGCGCCCGGGCCGGGTGCGAGGTCCGGCTCTTGCTGGACGCCAATGGATGCCGCCGGATGGGCCGCGGCGCCCTGCGCCTGATGCACGAGGCCGGATGCAGGGTGGTGTTCTTCCATGACACCGCGTTGCGAAACCTCGGATGGCTCAACAACCGGGACCACCGCAAGCTGGTCGTCATCGACGGTCGCGAGGCCCTGGCCGGGGGCCACTGCATCGTGGACACCTGGCTGGGCGACGCGGAAGACCACCTCCACAACGCCGACCTGAGCTTGCTCGTGCGCGGCCCGGTGGTCAACACGCTGCAGGGCGTCTTCAGCGAGAACTGGGTGTCCGAGAGCAGCGAGCTGTTCGGCGGAGACGCCCATTTCCCGCCACTGGCGCCCGTGGGCGGGTCCGTCATCCATCCGGCCTGGCTCAAGCCCGAGGACTCGGCCTCCGCCGTGAAGATCCTGCACCACGCCGCGATCTGCCTGGCGCGCGAGCGCATCTGGATCCAGAACCCGTACTTCATCCCGCAGCCGGCCGCCATCGATGCGTTCGGGGAAGCGGTCGCGCGCGGCGTCGACGTGCGCGTGCTGATGCCGGCCACCAGCGGTTCGGACAACCCGATGGTGCAGCATGCGGGGCACCGCAACTTCGAGAAGCTCCTGCGCTGCGGCGTGCGCCTGTTCGAGTACCCGCACACGCTGCTGCACCAGAAGGTGATGACGATCGACGGGATGTGGAGCGCGATCGGATCGAGCAACTTCGACGACCGCTCGTTCGAGACCAACGACGAACTGACGCTCGGCGTCCTCGATGCGGATCTCGCGGCGCGGATCGACGCAGTGTTCGAGAAGTACGTGGCGCGCGCGCAGGAAATCGAACTCGAGGCCTGGCGCCGTCGCGGCGTCTGGCACAAGCTGAAGGACAACGGCGCCTACCTGTTCCACCTGCTGCTCTGAGCGGCGTCCGGCGGGCCGCCGGGGTCGCCCGCTCAGGGCAGCCGCTGCGAGTTCGCGCCGCAGGTATGGATGCCCAGCAGCTGGTAGAGCGGGCAGTAGCGCAGCAAACCGGTCGCCAGCGGCACCAGCCCGATCAGTCCCCACGCGCCGATCACGCCGACCGAGAACAGGGCGATCAGGAGCAGGCCCACGCCGATCCGCAGCACCTGGTCGATCCGGCCGACATTCGTCATCACGACGGCTTTCATGCTCACCTCCAGTTCAGGTTCGGCGTTCCGTGGCGGGACGGACTTGCTCGGCCAGCAGGTCCAGCGGTGACACGATTCCGACCACCTTGCCTTCGGGCGTCACCACCAGGAGATGGTGCACGTGCGCATCGCGCATCAGGCGCGAGGCCTCGGACGCCAGCGTCTGGGGCGAGACCGTCAACGGCTTGTAGGTGCAGGCGCGCCAGGCGGGCGCGTCGCCCGGCAGCCCGCGCGCCCGAATGTGCAGCAGGTCCCACGCGCTGACCACGCCGACGAGCACCTCGCGCTCCAGCACCGGCGCCCAGGTCAGTCGCCGCGCCACCATCTCCTCGGCGATCGCATCCGCCGGATCGTCCGGCGCTACCGACCAGAAATCGCGAATCGCCAGTTCGCCCACGGTCCTGTCCATCACTGCACCTCCTGTTCACGGGGCGGACGCCCGAGCCTTGCTTCCGCGTCCACCACGACGCGCGCCACGGCCAGCAGCGTGTCGGGCGTGACGCTGATCGAATCGATGCCCATCGCGACGAGCGAGCGGGCGAAGTCGGGGTCGTCCGAGGGCGCCTGGCCGCACAGGCCGACGTGGCGCCCGTTGCGATGCGCGCCGTCGATCGCCATGCGCAGCATCTGCTGGACGCCGGGGTCGCGCTCGTCGAAGTCGAAGGCGACGATCTCCGAGTCGCGGTCGACGCCCAGCACCAGCTGCGTCAGGTCGTTCGAGCCGATCGAGAAACCGTCGAAGATGCGGGCGAACGCGTCCACCTGGATCACGTTGTTGGGGATCTCGCACATCACGTAGACCTCCAGCCCGTCCTCGCCGCGGCGCAGCCCGTGCGTCGCCATCGCGGCGATCACGCGCTCGCCCTCCTCCACGCGCCGGCAGAACGGGATCATCACCCTGACGTTCGACAGCCCCATCTCGCCGCGGACGCGCCGCAAGGCCGCGCATTCCAGCGCGAACCCGTCGGCATACGCCGGATGCGCGTACCGCGAAGCACCGCGGAAGCCGATCATCGGGTTCTCCTCCTGCGGCTCGAACCAGCGGCCGCCCGGGAGCCGGGCGTACTCGTTGGTCTTGAAGTCGGACATGCGGACGATCACCGGCCGCGGGAAGAAGGCGGCGGCGATGGTGGCGATGCCCTCGGAGAGCTGTCGCACGAAATAGTCGGCGCCGCTCGCGTGGCCCGCCGCCAGGCGCGCCAGATCCGCGCGGACCGCCGGGTCCTCCACGCGTTCCGGATGGGCCAGCGCCATCGGGTGGGCGCGCACGTGCTCGGCCACGATGAACTCCATGCGCGCCAGGCCGACGCCGTCGGCGGGCAGGCCGGCCGCCTGGAAGGCGATGTCCGGATTGGCGATGTTGAGCATGAGGTGCGTCCGCGGTCTGGGCATCGCGGCCGCGTCGATCTCCTCGCGGGTGAAAGGCAGGCAACCCGCGTACACCCGGCCTGCGCTGGCGCCCTCGCAAGCCACCGTGACGAGATCGCCGGTGCGGATGGCGGTGGTCGCCGTGCCGCAGCCGACCACGGCCGGGATGCCGAGTTCGCGAGCGACGATGGCCGCGTGACAGGTCCGGCCTCCCCGGTTCGTCACGATGGCGGCCGCCGCCTTCATCACTGTTCCCCAGTCGGGCATGGTGGTGTCTGCCACCAGCACCTCGCCGGGCCGGAAAGCCGAGAGCTCGTCCGCATGCGCGACCACCCGCGCGGTTCCGGCGGCGATGCGGCTGCCGACGGCGCGTCCTTCCGCCAGCACGGGTCCGCGGCCTTGCAGCCGGAACGTTTCGATCCGGTTCGGCGAGCGTCGCGCGGCGACGGTCTCCGGCCGGGCCTGAACGATGTACAGCTTGCCGTCCACCCCGTCCTTGGCCCATTCGACGTCCATCGGCGTCGGCCTGCCGGCGCGCGCGCTGTAGTGCTCCTCGATGCGCATGGCGGCCTCGGCGAGCTCGACCACCTCGCCGTCCTCGAGGCAATAGCGCCCGCGCTCCTCGGCCGAGGTGGGCACGTTGCGCGTGCTGTCGCGGCCAGCGGTGCTCGCGTACACCATCCGGACCTCCTTGCCGCCGAGGTTGCGCCGCAGCACGGTGCGGTGGCCGCCGCGCAGCGCCGGCTTGAACACGTAGAACTCGTCGGGATCGACGGTGCCCTGCACCACGTTCTCGCCCAGGCCCCAGGCGCCGGTGACGAACACCACGTCACGGAAGCCCGTCTCGGTGTCCAGCGTGAACGTCACGCCGCTGCAGGCACGGTCGGCGCGGACCATCTTCATCACCCCGACCGACTGCAACACTTTGAAGTGGTCGATGCCGCGGTCGGCGCGGTAGGCGATCGCGCGATCCTTGAAAAGGCTCGCGAAGCACTGGCGCACGCTGTCCAGCAGCTGCGCCTCGCCATCGACGTTCAGGAACGTCTCGTGCTGGCCCGCGAAGCTGGCGTCGGGCAGGTCCTCTGCCGTGGCGGAGCTGCGCACGGCGACGCTCAGGTGCGGACCGTACTGGGCCTGCAGCCTGTGCCAGGCGCCGACGATCTCCCGGACCAGTTCGTCGGGCAGGGGCGCCTGCGCCACGATGTCGCGGGCCGCGCGGGCGCGCGCCGCCAGGTCGTCGACGTCGCGCACATCCAGTCCGTCGAGCGCCCGGCGCAGCTCAGGCCATGCGTCGGCCCCGTCGAGCACCTGCCGATAGGCCTGCGCGGTCACCGCGAAGCCGTTGGGCACGCGGATGCCGCAGGGCGCGAGCGCGCGCATCATCTCGCCCAGCGAGGCGTTCTTGCCGCCCACCAGCGGCACGTCGTCGATGCCGACCTCGTCGAACCAGCGCAGCCACCGGCCGCGGGCGCGAGCGGGATGCGACAGTGTTTGTGCGGCAAGATCCATGCTGTCTCCCGGTCCTGAAGTCCCAATGTGGACCTCCGGCCGGCGGCCGCATTGACCGACATCAATGCCGCTGCACGGGGCGCCGGAATCTGGAAGGTGCTCGTCGTCGGATGTCGGGTCCGCCGCCCGCGCAACAGCCTGGACTGGAGGTCGCATGGATCGTCCCGCGCTCGCCCGGACACTGAGCCTGGCCCAGCTGGTGCTGCTCGGCGTGGGCACCATCGTCGGTGCGGGGATCTACAGCGTCATCGGCGCGGTCGCCGGCCTCGCCGGCCGGGCGATGTGGCTCAGCATGCTGCTGTCCGCCCTGGCGGCCGGGCTGACCGCCCTCTCCTATGCGGAACTCGTCTCCGCGCGGCACCGGGCCGGCGCCGAGTACCAGTTCATGCGCGCGGCCTTCCCGTCCTGGCCCCTGCTGGCCTACCTGGCCGGCTTCTTCATCGTCCTGAACTGCGCGGCGACTTCGGCTGCCGTGGCGCTCTCGTTCGCCGGCTACCTGCGCGGCTTCGCCGACGCGCCCGGCCCGGTGGTCGCGTGGCTGCTGCTCGCGGCCTGCACCCTCCTGAACATCTGGGGCATCCGCCAGTCCGCCTGGGCCGGCATCGCGCTCATCACGGTGGAAGTCGGCGGGCTGCTGCTCGTCATCACGCTCGGGTTCGCGCGCGGTCAGCCCGCGCAGGCGCTCAGCCTGCCGGCGGCGGACCAGGCCACCCACGTGCTCACGGGGGCGGCCCTCGTGTTCTTCGCCTACATCGGCTTCGAGGACATGACCAACCTGTCCGAAGAGGCGCGGCACCCCGCGCGCGACATGCCCCGGGCGCTGCTGGCCGCTGTCGCGGTCACCGCCCTGCTCTACCTCCTGCTGGTCTGGGCCGTGCTGTCCCTGCTGACGCCACAAGAACTGGCGGACAGCACGGCACCCCTGGCGGATGCCGCTTCCCGCGCCGCCTCCTGGAGCGGCCCCGTGGTGCGGCTCGCGGCGCTGTTCGCGACCGCCAGCACGGCACTGCTGGTGCTGGTCAGCATCACCCGGCTGGTGTTCGCGATGGCACGCGAGGGGGATTTCCCGGCGTTCCTGGCCCGCACGAGCCGCCGCCGCCAAGCGCCCTGGGCAGCTGCGCTGCTGCTCTTCGCGGCGGCGAGCGCCCTGCTGCCGCTGGGCAAGGTGGAGATCGCGGCCAGCGTTTCGGCGCTCGGCATCCTGGTCGCCTTCTGCGGCGTGCACGCGGCCGTGATCGCCCTGCGGCTGCGGCCGCGCGGCCCGGCGCCTGCTTTCCGCATGCCCCTGTCGGTGCGCGGCGTCCCCGTCGTGGCCGTGCTTGGCATCGCCGCGAACCTGCTGCTGATGACGCGGTTCACCGCGACGGTCTACCTGGTGACGGCGATCACGCTGGCGCTGGGGCTGGTGGCCTACGCGGTCATGCGCCTGCGAAAGGCTTCCCGGCGCGCGCAGGCCTGAGTGCCCGGAACGGCGGGGGGCTTCGTAAGCCTGCGACCTTCAACCCCCGTTCGTGGCCGGAGAGGCGGTTCCCGCGCGACGCACCCGATCGACATCCGCGATCGGCTCCACCGTGACCAGCGGCAGCAATGCCGCGGCCTGGCGCGCATCGCACAAGCCCGTGCCGCGCGTCTGCACGGTGGCGGCGGACGCCGCCATGGCGTGCCGCAGCGCCTCTTGCGGCGCGGCATCGCGCACCAGCGCCTCCACCAGACCGGCGACGAAGCTGTCGCCGGCCCCGATCGTCCCCACCACCGTCACCGGCAGGCCGGCTGCCCGCCAGGCCCCGCCGGCCGTCACGAGCAACGCTCCCTGCGCGCCCAGCGACAGCGCGACCATGGAGACCCGCCCGGCATCGACAAGCCGCCGGCAGGCTCGCAGCTGCTGCGTCTCGGATTCGAGCGGCTCACCGGTCAGTTGCCGCAGTTCGCCGAGGCTGGGCTTGAGCGCGAACACCTCCGCCTCGAGCGCGGCCGCGAGCGCATCGCCAGAACAATCCAGGACCAGTCGCGAGCGGCCGCGCAGCCCGGCGGCGAGGCGGGCGTAGAAGTCGGCGGGGACGCCCGGCGGCAGGCTGCCGCTGGCGACCACGAAGCGGGCTGCGGCCCCCCACGCGATGCAGCGCTCGAGGAATGCCAGCCACTCCGCGGGGAGCAGGGTCGGGCCCGGCAGCACGAAGCGGAACTCCTCGCCCGTCGCAAGGTCCTGGACGGAAAAATTCTCACGGGTGGTGCCTGCGACCGGCACGGGAACGGTGGCCAGGCGCTCGGCGGCGAGAAGCCGCCCGAGCAGGTCGCCCGCGAGTCCGCCGGCCGTATGCAGCGCCACCACGTCGGCGCCCAGCCGCGCCGCCACCCGGGCCACGTTGACGCCGCCGCCGCCAGGGTGCACCAGGGGCGGAGCGCAGCGAAGCTTGTGGCCGGGCACGATCCGCTCGACCGTGGTGGCGATATCCACGGCCGGGTTGACGGTCAGGGTGACGATGGCAGGCACGGGCTCTCGATCGGATCGGGTCGGCGCGCGTCGCTCGCCCCTAGTTGGCCATCAGGACCGGCAGCGTCATCGAGCGCAGCACCGTGCGCGAGACACCGCCCATGACCCATTCACGGGCCCGGCCGTGGCCATAGCAGCCCATGACCAGCAGGTCCGCGCCAAGGTCGAACGCCTGCGAAAGCAACAGCTGGCCCAGTTCCGCCGGCTCATCGCCTCGGAGGTGCCATTGCGCCGCGACGCCATGCGACCGGAGATACCCGTCGAGGTTCAGGGGAACGCCATCGTCCGCGCCGCTGCCCCAGGCGACGATGTGCACCTTCGCGGCCCGCTGCAGCAGGGGCATGGCCCCGTTCACCGCCGCCGCCGCCTCGCGGGCGGGCTTCCAGGCGATCACCACGGTCCTGAACGATTCAGGCATCTGCCCGACGGCCGGCAAGACCAGCGCCGGCTTGCCGCTGGCCGCCATGACGTCCTCGTTGAAGTCGTGTGGCGCCTCGCCCGGACCGGTGTCCGGGTGCGGCTGGCTGAGCACCAGCAGGTCGGCATGGAGCGCCTGATGTGCGAACGCCCGCGCCAGGCCGAACCCGCTCATTTCGCCGAAGCGCGCCGCGGGCCCCCGGTTTGCCATCGCCTGGTCGAACGTGTCGCGCACGAACTTGCGGCGCTCCTCCTCCAGCTCGACCAGCGCCGCGGCGGTGAGTCCCCCGAGCCCGGCCACGTCGGGGATGGTGGTGAGCGCGGGTCGCGCGACGTCGATCGCCGCGAGGGCGGCGCCCTGCTCCTGCGCGATCCGGCGGGCGCACTGCACCGCCGGGGCGATGCGCCGGCCCGAGTCCAGGTGAACCAGTATCTGTCGGTAGGACGTGGCCATGGGTTTCTCCGGTGAGTCCCGCCAAGGTAGGACGCGGTCGACCGCCACGCCTTGCGGCAGATCAAGCCGGCACGGCTCGCGCACACTAGATGGGTCGTCCAGAGGAGGCAGGCATGTACCGACGAAGTTCCGGCAAGGCCCCGGTGGCCGCGCTTCAGCTGGCCCGCGATCGCGACGCCCGGCTGCGGCTTGCGCATGGCGTCCCGTTCGGGCGGCTCTGAGACCGGCGCGCCTTGTCCAGCCTGCAGGTCAGCGAATCCGAGGGGTCCGGCCTCGACCTCGATCTCGACGCGGGACCTGGCGTCGGCCTGGACGCCGCGCAGGTGCTGGCGGCGCGGCGGCAGTACGGACCGAACGAAGTCGTTCCGGAGGGCTCCCGCCACTGGTTCGACATCGTTCGCGACAGCGCACGTGATCCGATGCTCTGGTTCC
>Ga0247825_10001341_pt1 | contig 16094 bp, 18 predicted proteins | sample 13C_Vanillin_Day_FD_194413 | JGI IMG/M metagenome (GOLD analysis project Ga0247825, IMG submission 194413) | Soil microbial communities from agricultural site in Penn Yan, New York, United States - 13C_Vanillin_Day48 | ecosystem: Environmental > Terrestrial > Soil > Agricultural land | place... | reverse complement strand
GGGCGTTGCTCACCCTGAGCATCGTCACCGTGTTTGCCGCCGTGGCGGGCAGTCATGGATATTTGTTGTCTTTCTGATTTTTCGGCAACCTGATCGAGACCGATGAGCACACCCGTAATGGATCGAGCGCGGCCTTCCTCGCCGCCGGAGACCTCCCGCTTCGCGCTCTGGGAGCTTGGATTCCGTCCGTTCTACCTGCTGGCGAGCCTTTTTGCCGCGGCCAGCGTGCTGCTGTGGACGGCGCAGATGTCCGGGTGGCTCGTTCCCTACCTGCCGGGGCCGCTGTGGCACGGGCACGAGATGTTGTTCGGGTACACGCTTGCCGTCGTCGCGGGCTTTCTTCTCACGGCCGTCCGCAACTGGACCGCCCAGCCCACGCCGACGGGCGTGCCGCTCATGGCGCTGGCCGGTCTCTGGCTGGCGGGGCGAGTGCTCGTGCTGACGCCATTCGTGATGGCCGCGGCCATCGTCAACGCCGCATTTCCGCTGGCGCTCGCCGTGGCGATCGGCATTCCGCTGGTGCGTTCGGGGAACGCGCGCAACTATTTCTTTCTGGGCCTGCTCGCGCTGATGGCGGGGCTGATCGCGGCAGTGCACGTCGCGCTTCTCGGCATCGCCGAGCTGCCGCCGCGGCGCAGCCTGGTACTGGGGCTCGACGTCATGCTCTTCATCATGGCGGTCATGGCCGGGCGTGTCGTCCCGATGTTCACCAACAACGGCGTGCCGGGTGCCGGCGCCAGCCGCCACCCGCTGGTCGAGAAGTTCGCGCTCGGCACCGTGGTGGCGCTTTTCTTCGCGGACCTGCTTCCGCTGCAGCCGGGCATTGTCGCCGGGGTCGCGCTGACCGCTGCCATCGCGCATGGGGCGCGGCTGGTGCTGTGGCGCGGCTGGCGCACGCTCGGCTCGCCCTTGGTGTGGATCCTGCACGCGGCTTACGCGTGGATCGTGATCCATCTCACGCTGCGGACATTGGCCAGCGCAGGCTGGCTGGGCGAGTCGTTCGCCATCCACGCGCTGACTGTCGGCGCCATCGGCGGGCTGACGATTGGCATGATGACGCGCACGGCACGCGGCCACACCGGCCGGCCGCTGCGCGCGGACGGCTACGAGACGGCGTGCTACGTGATGGTTCTGCTGGCGGCAGTCGTGCGCGTCTTCGGCGCCATGGCGGCCCCATCGCTGTATCTGCCGAGCATCCAGCTATCGGGACTGCTGTGGGCGGCAGGGTTCGGGCTGTACGCCATCCGCTACTGGCCGATCCTGACCCGCGCGCGGGCGGACGGTCGGCCGGGCTAAGCGCGCGCCGACGGGTCGTGAGCGCACTCCGTGAGCGGGCTGCGGGTCAGCGCCCGGTGTATTTGGACGGGGCGCGCGTTTTCTCGCGATGTTGCTGGCAGCGGAGGCAACGCTTGGCGCTGGGATAGGCCTTCAGCCGTTCGAAGCCGATGGACTCTCCGCAGTCGATGCAGATTCCGAATCGACCGGCGGTCACGCGCTCTTCGGCCGCGACGATGTCGCGCACTTCGCCGATGTCCCGGATGACCTCGGCCTCCGCGGTGTCGCGCAGCAGGCTGGCGGCCGCTTCGTCGCCGGCATCCCCGACCCCGCCCACGAGGTCGGCATGGTGCTCGCGACCCGAGCGGGCGAGAACCTCGCGGATCTCCTCCAGCAGGCGGGCCTTGCGCTTGCTCATCCAGTGAGTGAGATGGGCGAGCTGATCGTCGGTCAGGTTGTTCATGTAATCGATCCTGTCAAAGCCGGGACGGCGGGTGTTGATTGGCTCAGCTTTGACAGCAGCCGCGGGCAAACGGTCCCGGCAGATACGACACCTTCATCGACGCTCGCTACACGCTGTCCAAGTAACCCCGGCGCGGCGCCCGGGTCGCCTCTGATCCGCGCCGTACAATATTGTTGAGTGGCCCCGCATGGCGGGGCCGGGCCGGACACCAGGAGGCCGGCAACGATGGTGGACAGAATCACCGCATGGCAGTGCATCGGCTGCGGCCGCATCGAGGCGCCGCAGCAGTGCATCGGCGTGTGCCGCGACCGCAAGGTCGAGTTCGTGGAGGCCGACGCGCACGACGCCGAGGTGCAGGCGCTGCGCCGGCAGGCCGAAGCGCTCTTCGCCGTCGTGCGGCAGATCGCCAACACCACGCCGCGGAAGGGTGAGTGTGAGCGGACCTGGCAGGCGCTCCAGGCCCGCGCCCGCCAGGCCCTCGAGGCGGCTCGGCGATGAGTCTCGCGACCCGCGCGCCAATGGCATGAGCCGAACAGATCATAGCCCGTCGTGGGTTGGTTGATCTGCATCAAAAGGCGCGGCCGGACGCCGCCCCTAGACTGCATTCAATAGGGTGCGGATCCTCCGCCCGCCTCAATCTGTTTGGAGACCGGTATGACCTTTCCAGCGTCGCATTACACGAAGCGCCTGGCGGCTGCGGCGGTGGCCGCGATCATCGTCGGATGGAGCGCGGCGGCAAGTGCGCATTGCGACACGATGGACGGCCCAGTGGTGGCCGCGGCGCGCAAGGCGCTCGATAGCAACAACGTGAACCTCGTGCTCGTCTGGGTGCAGAAGCGGGACGATGCGGAAATCCGCAAGCACTTCGACAAGACCGTGGCCGTGCGCAAGGCCGGCGGGCAGGCGAAGGAGCTGGCCGACATGTATTTCTTCGAGACGCTGGTGCGGATCCACCGCGCGGGGGAGGGCGCGGGCTACACGGGACTCAAGTCAGGGCCGGTCGAGCCGTCCATCGCCGCGGCGGACAAGGCACTCGAGTCCGGCAAGCTGCAGGAGGTGGCGCAGATCATCTCGAAGCGGACCGAGCAGGGGTTGCACCGTCATTTCGAGGACGTGATGAAAAAGAAGAAATACAACCCGAACGACGTCGCGGCCGGGCGCGCCTTCGCGGGCGCCTATGTCGAGTTCACGCATTATGTCGAGCGCCTCTACGACGCAGCCGAGACGCTGGCGCCGGGGAAGGTGCAGAAGACAGCGCCGGCGCTGTCCCATTCACACTAGCGTTGTGTACGCGGAGGAGATGTCATGCCCATGCTGGCCGAAAAGTTCAAGGTCCCGGATGTCCTGAAAGACGAGCACGAGGAGCTGCATGCCGTTCTCTCCCGGGCGACGCGCGAAGAGGGCGCGCTCGGCGCGGCGGCGAGAACGGTGGCGAGTCGCCTGCACCCGCACTTCGTCAAGGAAGAGGAATTCGCGCTGCCGGCTCTCGCGCTGCTGTCGCGCCTCGCCCGCGGCGATGTCACGCCGGACATGGCGGAAGTGCTGCCGCTGACCGAGCAGCTGGAGCGCGAGCTGCCGGGTATGCTCGAGGACCATCGCGCGATCGTTGCCGCGCTCGAGGGGCTGCGCTCGGCGGCAAATGCGGCCGGGCGAGCCGAGTATGTCAAGTTTGTCGACGAGCTTGTCCGGCACGCTCAGACCGAGGAGGTGCTGCAATATCCGGCCGCCGTGCTGGCCGGACGCTACATCCGGGCGCAGCTTGGCGAGGGCCGGCGTTGACGGGCGAGAGACCGTGATGCACGACCGCAAGGTCGGCTACATCATCCGGGAACAGCGTCCAGTCATTCTTCCCGAGCGCGAGACGGTCCGGCAGGCGTGCCGTCGCATGTCGCGACGGCGCGTAGGCGCGGTGCTCGTCTGCGCGACCGGACGACGTCTCGTGGGCGTCTTCACCGGCCGCGATGCTGTCCGCGTCCTGGCGGAGGGCAAGGATCCGGCACATACGACCCTCGCCGATTCGATGACGCGCGACCCTGCGTCGGTCGGGCCGGACTGTACCGCCATCGAGGCCCTGCGCACGATGCGCGACCGGGGCTTCCGCCATCTGCCCGTCGTGGACGGCGAGAAGATCGTCGGCATCGTCTCCCGCGGAGACTTCAAGGGCCTCGAGCTCGACCGGCTGGAGGAAGACTCGCTTCTCGCGGAACGCGTCTGGTAGCCGGCACGCGCCCCGAGGACATCGGTTGGCGCCAGGCGCGCAGAAAGGAGAGTCCCTGCCGGCACCATCGCGGGACAACCGGCCGCCTGGAATCAACGCTTCCGCGCGCATCGTACAATCCCGGGGCCGATGCTTTCCGACTACGTCTTCCTGAAGGCCACGCACCTGACCTGCGTGGTGGTGTCGTATTTCGGCTTTTTCGTGCGCGGCATCTGGATGATCCGCGGGTCAACCCTGCTGCAGGCGCGCTGGGTGCGAGTCGTGCCGCACGTCGTCGATACGCTGCTGCTCGCGAGCGCGATCGCGCTGGCGCTGCTGTTGCGCCAGTATCCGCTGGCCCAGCCCTGGCTCACGGCCAAGGTGGTCGGCCTGGTGCTCTACATTGTGCTGGGTGTGTACGCGTTGAGGCGCGGCCGGACCCGGGGGATTCGAATCTCCGCGTGGATCGCGGCGCAGGCGGTTTTCTTCTACATCGTCGCCGTGGCCTTGACGCGCTCCGTGCTGCCTGTCGCGGGCTGAGGCGTGCGCACAGCGCGCAGGCCGGCGCGCACTATAGGCTTTCAACGCGAAGGCCGCGACTTCGCAAAGAAAAAAAGCTCAACGCCCGGATCGCAGAGGCCCGCAGCGCATTCTCGTTTCAGCCGGCCGCGCCCTTCGCCCCCAACGCCTGCGAACGCAAGCGCGACAGCGCGGCGGCGAGGCCGACGCCGACAAGACAGGCGAGACTGATCGCCAGGAATCCCCACGTGAAGGAGGCCGTATGGTCGCGGATGCTGCCCAGGAGCAGCACGGTGGAGAAACCGCCGATATTCGCGAACAAGTTGCCGAACCCGGTTGCGGTACCGATCGCGCGCTGGCCCATCACTTCGACGGGAACGAGAAAGAGCGGGCCGAAGTAGGAGCCCAGCAGGATGGAATAGGCCGCGATGGCGACGAGCAGCAGCGCCGTGGAGTCCGCCAGCGGCAGCAGGGCGGATGCGCCGGCGAGAAGGGCAAGCGCGCCGCCGATCACCAGCGGGGGATTCTGCAGGCGGTCGGACAGGTAGGCGCCCAGCGTGGGGGAAGGGGCGGACAGCGCCGCGCTCATCGCCATCACCAGCCCGGCCTCGGGCACCGACATCCCGCGGTCGGCCACCAGGAAGGAGGGGAGCCAGAAGCCGAATCCCATGACCACGGAGAAGCGCACGAACTGAAGGCCGCCGCACACCCACATGATCGGGTAACGCGCGAGCGCGAAGGCCGATGCCGGCGCCTGGCTGGATGGGCCGGTGCGCGGCTTCTCCCGCGCGCCGGCCCCGAACAGGAAGGCGGTCGCGATTCCGATCGCGGCGAACGCCATGAAGGTCGGGCGCCACCCGTATCGGGCCGCCAGGAGCGGGCCGGCCAGCGCCACCAGGACGCTGCCCACCGCGCCGCCCAGCAGGAAAAGGCTCATCGCGGTGGCGCGGCGTCCCCGCGGAAACCACGAGGCGAGCAGAGCGAGTCCCGGGGCGAACAGCAGCGCGCGAAAGAAACCGGCCACGAACAGCGTCGCGAGCGCGAGCCAGAACGCATGGACCAGGCCGAACGCCAGCGCCAGAAGCGACCACGCAAGCATCCCGGCGAAGAACAGGCGGCGGGGGCCGTAGCGGTCGGACAGGCAGCCCGCAGGAACCTGCGCGATCGTATAGCTCAGCATTCCGGCCGCCGAGATCATGCCGGCCTGAGTGAATGAGATCCCGAGATCTTCCCGGATGAGCGGCAGAAACAGCGGTATCGCGCTCAGCGTGAGGAAATGCGCAACCTGGCCCAGAACGACGAGCACCGGGGTGGCGACGGCGTCGGCGCACAGCGGATCAAAGGCGCCGGAGCGGGCGCCGACGGAGCCGAGGGCGGCGGGTTTCATGCGGGCTGCGCGGGCGGCGGCGCGCCCGTGAGCAGGTACTGCATCAAGTCGGCCACCGGCCGGATCGCGGAGCCGAACGGCACCTTTTCGAAGCCGCGGAAGAACAGCCCCTTCTTCACGTCGCCCTTGAGGGCGTAGGCCAGGCGGGTATCGATGCAGAACTGCCCCATCGCGGCGATGCCGTCGCGCAGCCCGCAGACGGTCAGGCAGTTCAGGCCCGGGACGCAGCGCCGCGGGTCGGCTTTTGCGTGAGCCTGCAGCGCCTTCTCGCGCCGCAGGTAATTCCGAAGCCAGGGCGTCAATACGGCGCGTGCCGGCAGACCGGCGACGCTCATGAACGTCACGATGTCCTCCGGGCGCGCTTCGGCGAGCACCTTCTTGAAGTTCAGGTGCGCGTCGCTTTCCTCGGTGACGGCAAACGGCGTGCCGACCTGCACGGCGGCCGCGCCGCGCCCGAGGAGCGCGCGCACCTGGTCGTGACGGTGGATGCCGCCGGCCGGAATGAGCGGAACGCTGCGTTCCCCGATGCCCAGTTCGCGGAAGAGGCCGAACGCCGCCTCCAGCACCGGCTCGAAATCGAATCGCGGATCGTCGATGTCCTCCGCGCGCGTGGCGCCCAGGTGGCCCCCTGCGTAACGCGGATGCTCAATGACGATCGCGTCCGGAAGGCGGTTGCGTCTCAGCCATTTTCTGAGGACGATGGCGATGCCGCGCGCGTCCGACAGGATCGGGATCAGCGCGACGTCGGGAAAATCTTTCGTCATGTCCGGAAGGTCGAGCGGCAGCCCGGCGCCCATGACGATCGCGTGCGCGCCGCTCTCGCACGACCGGCGGACGTAATGCGCGTGGGCCGCGACTGCTTTCATGACGTTCACGGCAATGGCGCCACGGCCCCCGGCGAGTTCGAGCGCCTTGCGGACCTCCCGATCGAGCGCGACGAGGTTCAGGCGATCGAGGGCATCGCGATCGGTGCAGCCCTTCGCCTGCTCGAGCAGGTCGGGATGGTGATGGCGGAGGTCGACGCTCGAGATCGTGCCCATCGCGCCGAGGCGCGCGACGCTTCCCGCGAGCCGATGCGCGGAGACGCCGACGCCCATGCCGCCCTGCACGACGGGCAGGAGCGTGCGGCCCTTCAGCTTCCAGCCGGAGAGCTCGGTCTGTGGCATCGGCGGGGCTCCGCCTGTTGCGAAGCCATCATGGTGGCCCCCGGAAACGATAGCCGCTTTGACGGTAATCAAGAAAATGCGGACGCGGTCGCGCGCAGCCGCTCCGCATCCAGGATGCGTATTCCGCGCCCGTGCACTTCAATCAGTCCCGCCGTGGACAGGCCGTGCAGAACGCGCGAGAAATGCTCCTGGCTCAGGTTCAGCCTCGAGGCGATGACGCGCTTGCTGGCGTGCAGGATGACGGTCGTAAAGCCTTTGGCCTCCGCCGCGTCCAGGCTCAGCAGATAGCCGATCACGCGCTGCAGGGCCGAGTGCAGCGCCACCGATTCGACGTCGGCGACCAGTTGATGCAGCCGCTGGCTCAAGCCGCCGATGATGCGGCGCGCGAAGGCCGGATCGCGACGCAGCTCCGATTCGACCGCCTCGCGCGACACGTGCATCAGCTTGGTGTCCTCGAGCGTTTCCGCCGTCAGCGCATGGGGCTTGTCGAGGAACATGACGGGCTCGCCGAAGCTCTGGCCGGCGCCCATCAGCTCGATGACCTTCTCGTTGCCTCCCGGCGAGTAGCTGGCGAGCTTGACCTGGCCGAAGATCACGACGTGGAAGCCGGTGCAGCGGTCGCCGCGGCGAAAGAGCACGGTCCCGCGCGGCGCGTCCACCGCCACGGTGCCGCGTGCAATCTGCTTCAGGGCCGACCGGTCGACTTCCCGGAACAGCGGCAGGTGCGCGAGGAGGTCTTCGATGCCGAAAGCCGATTTCGGTGCGGCCGGGCGCGGGACAGGCATAGTCCCATTCTCGCGGCCGGCCGGGCCGGAGGATTGATGCAGATCAACCGCCGGCGGTTTCCGGGATGCGCTTCGACACCTCGATCACGAGTAGGCGATGCACTGCTCGCAGACCGTGCCGCGAACGTCGCGGCGCAGATGGGCCTCGCGCAGGCGGACGAAGGCGCTGGAGTTCCAGGCTTCCATGAACGACTGGCGCGTCAAGTCGCCCATCGCCCAATGGGACGTCGCATCGAAGCAGCAGGCGGAGAGCTTGCCCTCGGCGGTCACATGCCCCTCGGTGAAAGCCGACCAGCACGGCAGCGGATCGCGCAGCGCGCCCAGCCGGCCCTGGTTGCCGGCGGTGGGCCGGTAGCCGAGCTCGGCTTCCCGCTGCGTGGCGAACGCGCCCATCGAGTAAAGCGGCAGCCAGTAGTGCTCGTCCACCCAGGGCCGCACCCGGTCGGCGAGCAGGCGCTCCATCTTCTCCTGCTGCTTGCCGTCGTAGCGGATCGAAGAGGCATACAGCCGGGTCCTGTGCGCGCCGGCCTCGCGCGCCTCCCACGCGGACTGGATGTTCTCGAGCGCGCGCTTGAAGAGCCGCTTCGACACGCCCATGATCTTCTCGAATTGCCGCTCGTCCGCGGCGTTGACGGACCATTTCAGCGAGTCGAGTCCGGCCTCCATGCACGCCTTGACCGCTTCCGGGAAAGCCATCGACGCGTTGGACGTGAGGAACACGTAGGGCATGCCGAGATCGCGCTTCAGGTAGCGGATGCAGTCGACCAGCAGCCGCGGATTCATGAACGACTCCCCGAGGTAGAACACGCCGATCTCCTCGACGCCGGCTTCGCGCATCTCGCGCGTGATGCGCCGGAACAGGTCGAAGTCCATGTCCCACTTCGGCTGGGATTCGCGCGTGCGCAGCGCGCAAAAACCGCACCGGTAGTTGCAGCGCGGCGAAATCTCGATCTTGACGCTCCGGGGCGCCGGCGGCGCCGCCTTCAGCCATCCGGATGGAATGCGGGTGGTGTTGTCGATGCGCTCGGTAATGGTGTCCACGGCCCTCCTTGTCGCGCGGGCGCCTCGCGGCCGCGAATCGGCCGGATGCCCGCCTTTGCGCTGGCAGCAGTAGAGCATGTCGGCACCGGCAAGCGTTTGATCCGTATCAAGCGGCGCGCACCCCGAGCCACGAGTGGTCGGCGCGCGGGCGCCCAGGCAAGAGAAAGGAGACGGTGGCTCGAGCACTGCTGCCGTCAGGCGCCCGACCACTTTCACTACACGGTTTTTCAGGCGGGGCGAGGCAGAGGAGGGCGTTTCCCCGCCTACCGGCTCCCGGTCCGCTCGATGCGCGATCCGTCACGCAGTGCGTCGGAAGGATAGACAATCACCCGCTCGCCGGGGCGCAGGCCCTCTTCCACGCGCGCCTCGGTGTTATTGCGCTGCGCCGCTTTTACCGGGCGCTTGACCGCCCGACCGCCGTCGGCGACGAATACCGCCCAGCCGTCTCCTTCCCGGAAAAGCGCGCCGACCGGAACCTTGACCGCGCTTTCCACGCGGTGGGTGACGATCGCGGCCTCGATTCGAAAGCCGTCGCCCACGGTCTGGATCTGGTCCAGCGGCTCGGCAAAGTCGAGCACCACGTTGACGCGCTGCTCCTCGACGCCCAGGGCGGAAATCTTGGTGAACGCGGAAGGCTCGATCAGCCGCACGCGCGCGGCGAGGGGCGGCACGCCTCGCCCCAGGTCGATGCGTGCCGCCATTCCGGGGCGGATCGCCACCGATTCCTGTGACAGCACGTCCACCACGGCCTCGAGGCTGCGCGCGTTCGCAAGCTCGAGCAGTCCAGCGCCGAGAGCGACGGCGGCCTCGCTTTCCTGGATTACTTTCAGCACCGAGCCGTCGACGGGAGAGGTCACCTCCAGCTTCGCGCCCAGGTCGCCCCCGCGGTAGCGCGCGACGGCGGCGCGCGCCTGCTCGAGATCGTGCCCGGCCGCGTCTTCCGCGAAGCGCGCCGCCTCCAGCGCCCGGTCCGCGGTGCGCAGCGCGAGCTGCGCCTGCTCGCGCGCGGCCTCGGAGATGAAGCCCTCCCGGAACAGCCGCGCCTGCCGCTCGTAGTCGGCCTGCGCCTGGTCGCGCTGCGCCCTCACGCGGGCGATCTCGGCGCGCGCCCTTGCCTGTTGCGCCTCCGCCGCGCCGACTCGCGCCTGCAGCTCGGCCACGCTGCGCGCATCCAGAAGGGCGGGGGCGACCGGCGTCAGCACCGCGACGACGGCGCCCTTTTCGACCCGGTCGCCGGCCTTGAGCGTGATGCGCTCCAGCCGCCCGGCGAGCGGGGCGGACACCGTGTAGCGCTCGCGCACCCGCGTGCGGCCATCGTCGGAAACCGCAAGCTCGAAAGTCCCTTGCACGACCTCGGCCAGCTCGACGGCGATGGAGGGCGGGCGCAGCGCCCACGCAGTGAGGGCCGCGACCGCCAGCACGCCGATGCCGAGCGCGATCTTGTTGCGTCTGGTCATTCTCTCGTCTTCAGCACTGCGACCAGGTCCAGATTATCGATGCGGTTGCGAACGATCAGCGCGCTGGCAATGCCGGCTGCCACGACCGCGCCCGCGGCGTAGAGATAGGTGGGGGCGCGGATCACCAGCGGGAACTCCATGACTTCGCCATGCTGCATCAGCGAGATCATAAGCCAGGCGAGTCCGTAGCCCGCGAGGCAGCCCAGGGGAATCGCGACGGCGACCTCGAGCGCAAGCTCCCCGAGCAGCAGCACGGAGACTTCCCCGCGCGTCAGGCCGAGCACGCGCAGGCTTGCCAGCTCCCACGAGCGCTCGGCCAGCTGGATGCGAGCGTTGTTGTAGACCACCCCGACCGCGATGACCGCGGCGAACGCCGTGAGGATGGTGGTGAAGAACAGGATGTTCTTCGCGGTGGTGGCGCGAAACGTGTCGAGCAGGCTGCGTGTGACGATGACGACGGCCGCCCCGGGCACCTGCTTCAGCCGATCGAGGAGTGTCCTCTCCGTGCCGCGCTCGACCAGCAGCCCTGCTCCGGAGACCACCGGACCCTCGCGCGCGAGACGATTGAGATCGTCGAGCCGCATGTACGCGTTCATCCCCGCCAGCTCGCGCACCGTGCCGGCGACGCGGACTTCGGCCTTGACGCGCTTGCCGTCCAGCATTTCGGCAATCAGCGTGTCGCCGGGCGTCACGCCCAGCCGCTTCGCGAGGCGCCCCGTGAGCAGCACGCCCGCCGGCGACGGCCGCGACTCGACGAGCTCGAGATCGACGATGCGCTGCAGCGTCGAGTCGTCCGCCAGGCCGGTGAGGGCGGTGCGGTAGCTGCGATGCCCGGCGACCAGCCGCACCGGAATGGCCCGGGTCGCCTCCACGCGCTGCACGCCGGGCAGCCGGCCCAGCTCGAGGCGCGCGCTGGCGTTGAGCGGCTCGGCAAAGCCGATATTCACGTGCGCTCGCGTGGCATGGTTGAACTGCAGGTCGATGAAGTACTCGAGGGAGTCGACCCAGAACGTGCCCGAGATCAGGATGGCCACCGAGCCGGCGATGCCCGCGACCGTGAGGGCCGCGCGCATCGGCTTGCGCTCGAGATTGCGCAGGATCATGCGCTGAGACGGCGTGAAGACCTGCGCGTAGCCCAGCCGCTCGACGAGGAGCGGGCGAAACTCGGCGGGGGCGGGCGGACGCAGCGCCTCGGCCGCGCGCAGCTTCACCACGCCGTGGATTGCGGCCAATGCTCCGCCGGAGGCCGCCGCGAACGCAGCGCCGATCGCCGCTATCGCCACCCACTCCTGCACGCTGAAGTGGAACTGCGGAAAGAAGAAGAAATCCGTATAGAGCGCGGTCATGCCCCGGCCGAGCCACCAGCCCAGCCCCAGGCCGATGACGGCCCCAAGCGCGACGATGACGGACGCGAAGCGCAGGTAATGCCAGGCGATGGCGCGGTCTTCGTAGCCGAGCGCCTTGAGGGCCGCGATCTCGCCGCGCTGCGCGTTTACCTGCCGGTGCAGGACCACGTTCAGGATGAACGCCGCCACCATCAGGAAGATCGTCGGCAGCACCAGGCCGAAGATCCGCTGCTGGTTGATCTCCTGCGACAGGATCTTGTGCGAGACCTGGTCCTCGCGCCCCACCGCGTCGAATCCGCCATAGGGCTCCAGCAGCCGGTTCAGCGCCGCCGCAACCGCCGCATGATGCGTGCCGCGGGCGAGCCGCAGCTGCACCGAGTTGAAGGCGCCTTCCATATTGAAGGCCGCGGCGAGCGCCTTCGCGTCGACCCAGAAGACGCCGAACCACTCGTCATCGGGCATGCCGCCGCCGCGCGTGGCGTAGATGTACTCGGGAGAAAGCGCGGTGCCGACTATGGTGTACAGCTCCGCCTTGCCGTTGAGCAGCACCCGCGCCTGGTCGCCGAGCTTGAGCCCTCGTGCCTCGAGGAATCGCTGATTGATTACGGCCTCGTTGCTCGCGCCCGCCGCAGGCCAGCGCCCGCTGCGCAGCGTCAGCCGGCTCATCGCCGGGGGACGTCCGAAATCCACGCCGATCAGGCGCGCGATCATGGGCGGCGCCACGTCCACGAGCGAGAGTTGCGCGTCGCGGACCACGCGCGTTTCCACCTCCGAGACGCCGGGAATCGCGCGGATGGACTCGGCCAACGGCTCCGGCGCTCGCTTCGCGCTGGCGAAAACATCCGGAAAGCGCGCCGTGTCGTAATAATGGTCCCGGGACCAGACGAGCGAGTCGTGCGTCGAGAACGTGGCGATGAATCCGCCGATCCCGCAGGCGATGACCAGGGCGATCGACACGACCTGGGTCTTGAGCGACCAGAAATCTCTCAGGAGCTTTCGATCGAGAGACTTCATGGGCGCGCTTCTGCAATGCGTGATGACTGATGACGGTCGACTGAAGACGGCCCGGTCGCTGCCGGTTGCGCCGCATGAACCGCTCTCTCGTCAATCATCAAGGGCCACGTCCCATCAAGCATCGGTCCGTCAGTCATCACGCTTCTGCAGCCGCCGCGCATCCGTCACGCCCTACCAGGAGATCTCCGCCGGCGACAACTTGCGTTCCGGCCGGGTTTCGCCAATGACCCGGCCGTTGCCGAGCTTGAGCACCCGGTCGGCCATGCCCGAAATGGCGGCGTTGTGCGTGATTACCAGGGCGGTGGTTCCGAGCTCCCGGTTGATCTTTGCGATGACCTCCAGCACGAGCTTTCCAGTTTCATAATCGAGCGCGCCGGTCGGCTCGTCGCACAGCAGCACGTCCGGCCGCTTCACGATGGCGCGGGCGATCGCGACGCGCTGTTGCTCGCCCCCTGACAGCTGGGAGGGAAAGTGGTCGAGGCGCTCGCCCAGTCCCACCCAGTCGAGCGCTTCCTCCGGCTTCATCGGGTGCGGCACGATATCGGTCACCAGCGCCACGTTCTCGCGCGCGGTGAGGCTGGGGATGAGGTTGTAAAACTGGAACACGAACCCGACATGCTCGCGGCGGTAGCGCGTCAATTCCGTCTCGCTCGCGTGCGCCAGATCGTGTCCGAGGAACCACGCTTCGCCGGCCGTCGGCGTGTCCAGCCCCCCCAGGATGTTGAGCAGCGTGCTCTTGCCGCTACCCGAGGGGCCGAGCAGCACGATGAACTCGCCGGAATGAATGGCGAGGTCCACACCCCGCAGGGCGTGCACCTCGGTCGCCCCCATGCGATAGACCTTGGTCAGGCCGCCGACCTGGAAGACCGGGGCGCCGGGCGGGAGCGGGGCAGAGGCGTCATTCATGGCGCGGGCAGTTCCCTACGACAGCGGGCGGAAGTGAAGAATTCCCGGGGGAAGCCCCGTTTCGACGGCGTGGGGAACTCCTGTATCGAGTCGAGCTGCGAACGCGACGTGATTGACGCACGTCAAGCGTGTCGCGAGGCGGTCCGGCATTATGAGAGCGGCATGATTGCCGGGTTGGCGGCAGAAAGCAAGGCGGCTCGCCACGATGGACCTCGCCCGGCTGGGCCGAAAGCAGAAGCGTGACAACACGAGGTGAGGACGATGGCCGATCTGACCGAATTGCAGAAGCGGGCGCTGGATAGAGCCCTTCGCGCCCGGCGGGCGACGCTGCGCAAGGAAATACAGGCGGCCCTGCTCGCCTCCGGCGAGGCGCGCCACCGTGACCTCGCCGGCGCGGTTCACGACGCGGGGGATGATTCGGTGGCGGACCTGCTGACGGACATCAACATCAAGGAGATGGATCGCGACGGGCGCGAGCTCGCCGACATCGGCGCAGCGCTACAGCGCCTGGCGGCCGGCGCCTATGGCACGTGCGTTGATTGCGGCGGCGATATCGGCGCCGCGCGGCTGGAAGCGCAGCCGGCTGCGGCGCGCTGCATCGATTGCGCCAGACGCCGCGAACGCGGCTACTCGCACGAGCAGGGCTCCACCCTTTGAGGGGTGGGCGCCGCGGTCAGAACGGCCGCAACCCGCGGGCGTCGGTCCTGAAACCCTCGGGGAATTCGCGCACGCGCGAAAGGCAAGTGCGCAGGCAAGCCTGCTTTTCGGGCCAGAGCCCGCACCGTTCCACCTCGATGACCGCCGGCAGGCCGGGACGCGCGGCCTGCTGGCAGAGGATGCGGGTCACCGCGCCCGTTTCGGGGCACCGTACCAGTTGATCCTTCCATGTCTGCCTGACGAGAGACAGGACATACAAGGCGATCGCCAGCCAGATGAGCCCCATCATCGTCCAACCCAATTCCGGATAATCCATGACACCTCCTTTGACTAACGCTCGCGCGGGCCGCGAGCCTTGACCATCAGCACCGGCACGCGTGATTCCCGCAGCACGCTTTCTGCATCGCTGCCCATGACCAGGCGCCCCAGGCCGCGCCGGCCGTGGGTGCCCATGACAATCAGGTCCGCGCGCCAGCGGGCCGCCTCGCGCACGATCTCGTCCGCCACGCGGCCGATGTGCGCCTCGCGCATGACCGTTTCCGCCTTGACGCCGCGCTTGCGAGCGGCCGCTTCCGCAGCCGCCAGCAGCTTGCGGCCATCCTGTTCGAGCAGGGTCAGCAGTTCCCCCACGTTGATCGAGGGCTCGATCCCGCCTCTTAGCACGGCGTTGTCGTCCACGACGTGAACGAGCCGCAGGCTCGCGCCCTGGCCTTTCGCCAGCGCGATCGCGTGGTCCAGCCCTGCCCGCGAAGGGGCGCTGCCGTCGATCGGCACCAGGATTTTTCGAGTCATGCCGGCTCCTTGACAGAGAGGTCGTCGCCGAGTGAGGCGTAAACCAATCTACGATGAAAGGCACCCGGGGAAATTGACGTGGATCAAGGCTTTGCCTGCCGGCCGCGGCGGGGCGGCGATCGAGCGGCGCTGCCGTGACGCAGCCGCGGGCGGCTGCTATGACAGCATCATGCCGATGACAAATGACTCTCCGGGTAGCGGAACAGCTACAGACATCCGGATGGCCGCGCGCTACAGTTCACTCCGAAGTCGTTCCATCATCCCCTGATTTGGGCCCCTCGCGGGGCCCACTTTTTTTGTACGGCGCGTTCGCAGACGTATATGCCGATCGGGTTGCGCGTCGTCCCGGCCGTGAAATGCCGCGATGCTACGTTGACGGCATTCCACAACAGCACAGGGAGGCACCGATGAAAGTCCAGGTAATCCGGTCGCGATTCGTCCCCGGCAGAGTGCTGATCGGGCCCAAGGTCGTCGGCGGCGGCTACTACCGCATCGTGTCGCAGCACGACCACTCCGGTCGCATCGAAGCGTTCGATCCGCAATCCCGCTGCTGGTCGCCCGCGCCGGAAAGCGTCACGTTCGACGAGATCTGGCGGGCACCGTCGGCTCCGCAGTGGTGCATGGACCTCGCTTCCGCTCCGCCGTCCGATATGCAGGACGAGGAGGAATTGGCCGACGAACCCGGCGAAGGCAGGCCGCGCCTTTACGGCGGGCCGGGGTCGCCGGGTGTGGTTTTCGCGTACGAGGCCCCTTAAGCCGGGGATCTCCTACTGGAGGCGGGCGGCCAGGTCCCGCAGGCACGCCTCCCACTTCGGCCCGGCCATGGGCAGGCCGGTATCGATGGACAAGGTGGAGAGCTGCTCGCTTTCCGAGAGCGGCTCCATCGTCCGCAGCTGCCGTTCGAGCACGGCGGCGTCGGCTTCGGACGCATCGGTCCCGGCTGCCGCCCGGCGGGCCAGGCGCTCGCGCAAAGTCCCGGCGTCCGCCATCAAAGACACCAGCGCGAACGGCGCTCGCCGCTCCTCGGCGATCGCGCGCATCATGCCCCGTTGCCGTTGCTGCAGAAAAGCGGCGTCGACCACCACCGAA
>Ga0247825_10001339_pt1 | contig 16115 bp, 14 predicted proteins | sample 13C_Vanillin_Day_FD_194413 | JGI IMG/M metagenome (GOLD analysis project Ga0247825, IMG submission 194413) | Soil microbial communities from agricultural site in Penn Yan, New York, United States - 13C_Vanillin_Day48 | ecosystem: Environmental > Terrestrial > Soil > Agricultural land | place... | reverse complement strand
TCTCGTCCGAGAGCGCGAGCAGCGCCACGGCGAAGAGCGCCGCGTTCGCCGCGCCCGCCTCGCCGATGGCAAAAGTCGCGACGGGGATGCCCTTAGGCATCTGCACCGTCGACAGAAGCGAGTCCAGGCCCTGCAGGTGCTTGGAGGGCATCGGCACGCCGAGCACCGGCAGCATGGTGTGCGCCGCGACGACGCCCGCGAGGTGCGCGGCGCCGCCCGCGGCCGCGATGATCGCCTTCAGGCCGCGCTTCTTCGCGCCCTCGGCCCATTCCGCGACCGCGCGCGGCGTGCGGTGCGCGGACATGGCCTTTGCCTCGTAAGGCACGCCGAAGTCCTCGAGCGTTTTCGCCGCCGCCTTCATGGTCTCCCAGTCGGAGGTCGATCCCATCACGATGCCGATCACTGCAGCCTCCTCCCCGTCAGCCGCTCGAGCGCTTCCCTGTACTTTTGCGCGGTGCGCGAGATCACGTCGGGCGGCAGCTTGGGCGCCGGCGGGGTCTTGTCCCACGTCAGCGTCTCCAGATAGTCGCGCACGAACTGCTTGTCGTACGAGGGCGGGCTGATGCCGACCTTGTAGGAGTCGGCCGGCCAGAAGCGCGAGGAGTCGGCGGTCAGCACCTCATCGATCAGGACGAGCTCATTGGAAGGGCTTAAACCAAATTCAAACTTGGTGTCAGCGATGATGATTCCCTTCGTCGCCGCGTACTCGGAAGCTTCCTTGTACAGCCGGATGCTGACATCGCGCACCTTCTCGGCGAGGGGCTTGCCGATCAGCTTCACCACCTCCTCGAAGCTGATGTTCTCGTCGTGGCCGCTCTCGGCCTTGGTCGCCGGCGTGAAGATGGGCTGCGGCAGCTTCTGCGCCTGCTGCAGGCCCCCGGGCAGCTCGATGCCGCACACCGCGCCGGTCTTCTGGTAGTCCTTCCAGCCCGAGCCGATCAGGTAGCCGCGCACCACCGCCTCGATCGGCAGCGGCTTCAGCTTCTTCACCACGACCGATCGACCCTTTACCTGAGGTTGTTCTTCTGGTGTAACAACCGATTCCGGATCGATGCCGGTCAACTGGTTCGGCACGATGTGGCCGAGGCGCTCGAACCAGAAGTTCGCCATCTGGTTGAGCACCTTGCCCTTGTCGGGGATCGGGTCGGCCAGCACCACGTCGAATGCGGAGAGCCGGTCGCTCGCGACGATCAGCATCTTGTCGTCGCCCACCGCGTAGATGTCGCGGACCTTTCCCTTACCGATTTTTTTCAAGCTTTTCAGGGTTGATTCGAAAAGCGCCATTACGCGGCCTGCTTCTCCAGCTCGGGCCGCCACTTGCCCTGGCAGGCGAGGCTGTTCATGTGCGCGCGGTGATGGAACGCCTTCTGCGCCGCGGCGACGTTGCCCGCCTGGCCGCGCCAGGTGTTGAGCGCCGGGTTCTGCAGCGCACGGGAGTAGGAGAACGTAAGCGGCCACGGCAGGTTCTTCGTCGCCGCCATCGCGCTCAGGTGCGCGGTCGCCGATTCGTCGGACTGCCCGCCCGAGAGAAAGACGATGCCGGGCTGCGCGGCGGGGACGGTGCGCTTGAGCACGCGCAGCGTGCGCTCGGCGACCTCATCCGGGCTGGCCTGGCGCGCGTTGCCCTTTCCGGATACGACCATACTGGTTTTTAAAACTAAATATTCCAAATGGACATTGTAGGCAGCGACCGCGGCATAGGTCGCGCGCAGCGTCGCTTCGGTGACTTCCTCGCAGCGCTCGATGCTGTGGTCGCCGTCGAGGAGGACCTCGGGCTCGATCATCGGCACGATCGACGCCGCCTGGCAGGCCGCGGCGTAGCGCGCCAGCACGTGCGCGTTGGCGTAGAGGCAGGCGTGCGTGGGGATGCCCTTGCCGATGGTGATCACCGCACGCCACTTCGCGAAGCGGCAGCCCATCTTGAAGTATTCGTCCAGGCGCTTGGAAAGCCCGTCGAGCCCTTCGGTGACCTTCTCGCCCGGCGCGAGCGGGATGTCGACCGTGCCCTTGTCGACCTTGATGCCCGGAATGACGCCCTTCTTCGCGAGGTAGGCCGGGAAGAGCGCGCCGTCGTCGGCTTTCTGTCGCGCCGTCTCGTCGAACAGGATCACGCCCGAGAGGAATTGCTCGATGCCCGGCGTGCCGAAGAGCAGGCCGCGGTAGGCGCGGCGGTTCTCCTCGGTGCAGGCGACGTTCACGGTCTGGAAGCGCTTCTCGCAGGTGCCGCTCGACTCGTCGGCGGCGAGAACGCCCTTGCCCTTCGCGACCATAGCGGCCGCGGTCTTGGATAGAAGTGCCTTGTCCATGGATGAAATAAAGGGTTGATTGGCCAGCAGGAAACGCGAATTCTCACGTACAATGCGCGGCTTTTCAAGAACTTCCGACGGATTTCATGCCCCGCGCGCTGCGCAACCTCGCGATCATCGCCCACGTCGACCACGGCAAGACGACCCTGGTCGACAAGCTGCTGCAGCAATCGGGCACTTTCGCCGCGCACGAGCACGTCCAGGAGCGGGTGATGGACTCCAATGACCTCGAGCGCGAGCGGGGCATCACCATCCTGGCCAAGAACTGCGCGGTGCGCTACCACGGCACGCACATCAACATCGTCGACACCCCCGGCCACGCCGATTTCGGCGGCGAGGTGGAGCGGGTGCTGTCCATGGTCGACGGCGTGCTGCTGCTCGTCGACGCGGTCGAAGGGCCGATGCCCCAGACGCGCTTCGTCACGCGCAAGGCGCTCGCGCACGGCCTGAAGCCGATCGTGGTGGTGAACAAGATCGACCGCCCGGGCGCGCGGCCCGAGTGGGTCGTGAACCAGACCTTCGACCTCTTCGACAAGCTTGGCGCCACCGAGGAGCAGCTCGACTTCCCGGTCATCTACGCTTCGGCCTTGTTGGGTTTTGCAAAAAAAGAGCTGACGGAAGAGGGCAAGGACATGGCGCCGCTGTTCGAGGCGATCCTCGAGCACATCCCGATGCGCGACGAGGATCCCGAGGCGCCGCTGCAGCTGCAGATCTGCTCGCTCGACTACTCGAGCTACGTCGGCAAGATCGGCATCGGCCGCATCCGCCGCGGCAAGCTGCGCGCGGCACAGGAAGTCCTTGTATTGAGCGGAAGAGATTCGCCTCCCGTCAAAGCGAAGGTCAACCAGGTCCTGATGTTCGAAGGCCTCGAGCGCGTGCAGGTCGCGGAAGCCGTGGCGGGCGACATCGTGCTCGTCAACGGCATCGACGAGCTGTGGATCGGCTCGACGCTCTGCGACCTCGAGCATCCGGACGCCCTGCCGCTGCTGCGCGTGGACGAGCCCACCCTCACCATGAACTTCCTGGTGAACGCCTCGCCGCTCGCCGGGCGCGAGGGCAAGTACGTCACCAGCCGCCAGCTGCGCGAGCGCCTGGAACGCGAGACCAAGAGCAACGTCGCGCTGCGCGTCGAGTATCCCGAGGACACCGACACCTTCATCGTCTCCGGGCGCGGCGAGCTGCACCTCACCATCCTGCTCGAGAACATGCGCCGCGAAGGCTACGAGCTCGCCGTGTCGCGCCCGCGCGTGGTCTACAAGGACATCGACGGCGTGCGCTGCGAGCCCTACGAGCTGCTCACCGTGGATGTCGAAGACTCGAACCAGGGCGCGGTCATGGAGGAGCTCGGTCGCCGGCGCGGCGAGCTGCTCGAGATGCAGCCCGACGGCAAGGGCCGCGTGCGTCTCGACTACCGCATCACGGCGCGCGGCCTGATCGGCTTCCAGGGCGAGTTCATGACGCTGACGCGCGGCACCGGCATCATGAGCCATGTGTTCGACGACTACGGCCCGCTGAAGGCCGAGCTCGAGGAGCACCGCAACGGCGTGCTGGTGTCGCAGGACGACGGCGACGCGGTGGCCTATGCGCTGTGGAAGCTGCAGGAGCGCGGCCGCATGTTCGTCAATCCGGGCGATCCGGTGTACGAGGGCATGATCATCGGCATCCACAGCCGCGACAACGATCTGGTGGTCAACCCGATCAAGACCAAGCAGCTCACCAACATCCGCGCTTCGGGCAAGGACGAGGCCATCCTGCTCACCCCGCCGATCGCGCTCACGCTCGAGTACGCGGTCGAGTTCATCGGCGACGACGAGCTGGCCGAGATCACGCCGCGCTCGATCCGCCTGCGCAAGCGCCACCTCAAAGAGAGCGAGCGAAAGCGCGCCGAGCGGGCCGCCGCCTAAAGGTTTATCCTTTTCGGGCGTGAAAGCACTTCTCGCCCTCAGCGTCCTTGTCCTTGCCGGCTGTGCCAGCGCCCCGCCCGCACCCGTCGATGCCCCCAGCGGCAGCGGCGCTCGCGCCGCGGGCCATGCCGCCACGATGGTCGGCAAGCCCTACCGCTACGGCGGCGCCTCGCCCTCCGGGTTCGACTGCAGCGGCCTCGTGCAGTTCAGCTACCGCCAGGCGGGCGTCGCGGTGCCGCGCAGCACCGAACACCAGCTGCGCGCCTCCCGGCCGGTGCGCGGCTCCATGCAGCGCGGCGACCTCCTCTTCTTCGACCAGGAAGGCAAGAAGAAGTCGCACGTCGGCATCTACCTCGGCAACGGCAAGTTCGTGCATGCGCCGTCCTCCGGCAAGCGGGTGCGCACCGACACGCTCGATTCGAAGTACTGGAAGAAGCACCTCTCCGAGATTCGCAGGCTCTAGCCCAGCGCTTCGCGCGCCGCGCGCTCGCCGCTTTGCAGCGCGCCGCCCACGGTCCCCGATTCCCCTTCGGCATTCGTCGCCTCGCCGGCGAAGAAGAGCGTCGCCTCGAGCGGCGCCGCGAGCTGCTCGCGCGCGCCTTCGCCGTTCACCTTGACGTAGCTGTACCCGCCGCGCGCATAGGGATCCGCCCGCCAGTCCTGCACGTACGCTGCCGCCAGGCCGCCGTCCTGCTGGAGGACGCCTTCGACCGTCTGCAACGCGAGATGGACCAGCGCTTGCGAGCCCCTGCCGGCGAGGCGCGCGGCCTTGGGACCGCCGGCCCACGCGGTAAGCAGCGGGACACGCATCGGCAGCGGCGTCCAGAAGGTCGGGAACGGCGCCTGGGGCGAGTGGAAGAAGGCGACATCGGGAAAGCGCTTCTCCCAGAAGCGCGAGGCGAACACCAGCGCCACGCGGATCACCGGGCCGGACGCGAGTTTGGCAAGTGCGAATCTCTTTTCATTCAGTGCAGGGAAAAAACGCACGGCGCCCGACTGCAGCACGCCGAGCGGGAGCGTGACGATCACGCGCTTCGCGCCGGCGCGGAACGGCCGGCCCTGGAACGTGCCCCCCACTTCCACGCGACCGCGCCGCCAGCGCACTTCGCGCACCGCCGTCTGCAGCTGCAGTCGCGCGCCGCTGCCCGCAAGCTTCTCGAGGAGCGGGCCGTAGCCGCCGCGCGGACGCGCCTGCGAGGCGCCGATCGCCTCGGCGCCCCACTCTTCGGCGATGTCGCGCGCGCTCACCTTGCGCGGATCCGCGGCGTCGAAGCCCTGCACCATCACCGTCGCCAGTGTCCTGGTCAGAGGGGAAAGGTTTTGGCGGTTGAGCAGGGCGTGGAACGAAAGGTCGCGAGACTCGTGGAAATCCCGCACGCAGCCCTGGCCGCGGAAAAAGCGTCTACGGAAACGAGGCGGCCGTTCCACAGCATGCGCTGCGTGCGGGTCGACTCAACCGCCTTTGTCTTCATTTTTTTGAGAAGAGCAACGGTCGCATCGGGGCGACCGTGGATGAACTCGGCGCCGAGCTCGACCGGCGCGGCGAGCGAGGGATGGCGCAGCGTCAGGCAGCGCCCGCCGATGCGGCTGCGCGCCTCGAGCACGAGGACCGAGCGGCCGGCGCGCGCGAGGGTCGCCGCTGCGGCGAGGCCGGCAGCGCCGGCGCCGATGACGATTACTTCAGCCTGCGGGCGAGCCAAGGCACGACGAGCAGCAGCGCGGTCAGGCCGAGCAGCGAGGCCGAGATGGGATGGGTGAGGAACACCGCAGCGTCGCCCTGGCTGATCGAGAGCGCGCGGCGGAACTGCGTCTCGGCGAGCGGGCCGAGGATCAGGCCGATCACCGCCGGGCCCACCGGAATGCCCCAGCGGCGCATGGCGAAGCCGAGCAGCCCGAAGACGTAGAGCGTGGCGAGGTCGACCCACGACTGGTGCAGGCTGTAGGCGCCGAGCGTCGCGAACACGAGGATGCCGGCATAGAGGAGCTCGCGCGGAATCGCCAGCACCCTCACCCAGATGCCGATGAGCGGCAGGTTGAGGATCAGCAGGATGACGTTGCCGACGTAGAGGCTGGCGATCAGGCCCCAGACCAGATCTTTTTGCAGATCAAACAACAATGGACCGGGCTGCAAACCGTAGTTCTGGAAGGCGCCGAGCAGGATCGCCGCGGTGGCCGAGGTCGGGATTCCCAGCGTCAGCAGGGGCACGAGCACGCCGGTCGCCGCGGCGTTGTTGGCCGCTTCCGGGCCGGCGACGCCTTCGATGGCGCCGTTGCCGAATTCTTCGGGATGGCGGGTCAGCTTGCGCTCGGTGGCGTAGGAAATGAAGGTCGGGATCTCCGAGCCGCCCGCCGGGATGGTGCCGAAGGGAAAGCCGATGGCGGTGCCGCGCAGCCACGCCGGCCAGGAGCGCCTCCAGTCCGACTTCGACATCAGGATCGACCCGGTCATCTTCTGCACGCTCCCCGAGGTGCGCTCGTAGGCGGCGACATAGAGCGCCTCGCCGACCGCAAACAGCCCCACCGCCAGCACCACCACGTCGATGCCGTCGAGGAGCTCCGGCACGCCGAAGGCGAAGCGCGGCGCGCCGGTCTGGCTGTCGATGCCGACCAAGCCGAGCGCGAGGCCGAGGAACAGGCTGGTGAGGCCGCGCACGGTGGAGGCGCCGAGGACCGCCGACAGGGTGATGAAGGCGAACACCATCAGCGCGAAGTATTCCGCCGGCCCGAACTTGAGCGCCACCGCCACCATCACCGGCGCGACCAGCGTGAGCGCCACGGTGGCGATGCTGCCGGCGACAAAGGAGCCGATCGCGCTCGTCGCGAGCGCGGGGCCGGCGCGGCCGTTGCGCGCCATCTTGTTGCCTTCGAGCGCGGTGGCGATCGAGGCCGACTCCCCCGGCGTGTTGAGCAGGATGGTGCTGGTCGAGCCGCCGAACATGGCGCCGTAGTAGATGCCGGCGAACATGATGAGCGCGCCGGTCGGGTCGAGCTTGGCGGTGAGCGGCAGCAGCATCGCCACGGTGAGCGCGGGTCCGACCCCCGGCAGCACGCCGACCAGCGTGCCGAGGGTGACGCCGATCAGCCCCCACAGCAGGTTGGCCGGCTGCAGCGCGACGCCGAAGCCGCCGATCAGAGCGGCAAGGGCATCCATCCGGCGGGCAGGCTGACGTTCAGCAGCTTCACGAAGAAGACGAAGACCAGCACGGTGAGAAAAAGGCCCACGGCGACGTCCCGGGCGAGCCGCCGGCTACCGAAGCCGCGGGCGACGCAGGCGAAGAGCGCGGTGCCGGAAAGCACGAACCCGGCGCTGCCGATCAGCGCCATCTGCGCGAAGAGGCCGGCGCTGATCCACAGGAACGGGGCTCTTTCGAAGGGCCTTTTTTCTTCCTCCTGGCGGCGCCATCCGCCGGTGAAGGCCTCGAAGGCGAGCCACAGCCCGCACAGGATGGTGCCGGCGGCGACGATCGCCGGGATGAAGTTCGGGCCGATGCCGGCGTAGCCGCCCTCCGAGGGCAGCGTCGCGGTGACCGCGCCCATTCCCGCGCCCAGGGCGACGACGCCGATCGAGAGCGCGATCTCGGCGCCGGAGCGCCGCATCTACTTCTTCAGTCCCAGCGACTCGATGATGGCGGCGACGCGCTTGGTGTCCTCTTCGAGGAACCTCTTGTATTCGTCGCCGGCGAGGAACACCGGCGTCCAGCCGAGCTTCTCGAGGGTCGCCTTCCAGGACGGCGTCTCGGTGGCGGCCCTGACGAGCTTCACCAGCGCGTCGCGCTGCTGCGGGCTGATGCCGGGCGCGGCGAAGATGCCGCGCCAGTTGCCCAGCTCGACGTCGATGCCTTGTTCCTTCAAGGAAGAGATATTTTCCACGCGGCTGGGACCGGACTGCGCCAGCGCGCGCATCTTGCCCGACTTCACGTGCTCGGCGAACTCGCCGATGCCCGAGACGCCGGCGGTGACGTGCCCGCCGAGGATCGCCGCCACGGCCTCGCCGCCGCCCTTGAAGGGCACGTAGTTGATCTTCGCCGGCTCGACGCCGACCTGCCGCGCGATGAGGCCGATCAGGATGTGGTCGGTGCCGCCGGCGGAGCCGCCGCCCCAGGACACCTTGCCGGGGTCGGCCTTGAAGGCCTTGACGAGGTCGGCCATCGTCTTGTGCGGCGAGCTGGCCGGCACCACGATCACCTCCCACTCGCTGGTCAGCCGCGCGACCGGGGTGACCTGCGTGAGGTTGACCGGCGACTTGTTGAGGATGGTGCCGCCGATCATCACCATGCCGCCGATCATCACCGCGTTGGGGTCGCCCTTGGACGCGTTGATGAACTGCGCGAGGCCGATGGCCCCGGCCGCGCCGCCCTTGTTGTCGAACTGCACCCCGGAGACGAGCTTCGCGCTCTGCATCGCCGCCGCGAGGTTGCGCCCGGTCTGGTCCCAGCCGCCGCCGGGGTTGGCCGGGATCATCATCTTGAGCTGCGGCTGCGCGCCGGCGGCGGTGGTCAGGGCCGCGGCAAGCGCCGCCAGCAGGAAAAGTCCGGTCCGCTTCATGGGGTTTCTCCGATCGGGTATGCGAGAATGCCGCCCTTTCATTGTAGCGCCATGATCCGCATCGAGAACCTGGTAAAGACTTTCGGCGCCAAGCGCGCCGTCGACGGCGTGTCCTTCAGCGTCGAGCGCGGCGAGGTGCTGGGCTTCCTGGGGCCCAACGGCGCCGGCAAGTCCACCACCATGCGCATGATCACCGGCTTCATGCCGCCCACCGAGGGGCGCGTGACGATCGGCGGCCACGACGTCGCCGAGTCGCCCCTCGAGGCGAAGCGCCTGATCGGCTACCTGCCGGAGAACGCCGCCGCCTATCCTGACATGACGGTGCAAGGTTTCCTGCGCTTCGCCGCCGAGCTGCGCGGCCTGCATGGCGACGCGCGCAAGCGAGCGGTGGGGCGCGTGGTCGAGCTGTGCTTCCTGCAATCGGTGGTGCGCCAGTCGATCGACACGCTTTCCAAGGGCTACCGCCACCGCACCTGCCTCGCGCAGGCCCTGATCCACGACCCGGACGTGCTGATCATGGACGAGCCCACCGACGGCCTCGACCCGAACCAGAAGCACGAGGTCCGGAACCTCATCCGCGAGCTCGGCCGCAACAAGGCGATCGTCTTCTCCACGCACATCCTCGAGGAGGTGGACGCCGCCTGCACGCGCGCCATCATCATCGACCGCGGCAAGATCGTGGCGAACGGCACGCCGGAAGAGCTGCGCGCCATGTCCGACTCGCACGGCGCGGTGACGCTGCAGGCGCAGGGCGCGAGCGCCGAGAAGCTCGCGGCGCTGGGGCGCGTGGAACAGATCAATGGCGCTTTTAGAATTTATGCAAACAAGACCAGCAGCCAGGCGCTTGCGCAGGCGGTCATCGACCTGGTGAGCCGCGAGGGCTGGAAGGTCGAAGGCATGTACAACGAGGTGGGGCAGCTCGACGAGGTGTTCCGCCGCATCACCCTCCCCGACACGGTGAAGCGATGAGCGTCATCTGGACCATCATGAAGCGCGAGCTCGGCAGCTACTTCAGCTCGCCGGTCGCGTACGTGTTCCTCGTCATCTTCCTGCTCCTCACCGGCTTCTTCACCTTCACCGCGGGCAACTTCTTCGAGCGCGGCGAGGCGAGCCTCGCCGCTTTCTTCGGCTGGCACCCCTGGGTCTACCTGGTGCTGGTGCCCGCCGTGGGCATGCGGCTGTGGGCGGAGGAGCGCCGCTCCGGCACGCTCGAGCTCCTGCTCACCATGCCGGTCGCGCCCTGGCAGGCGATCGTCGCCAAGTTCCTCGCCAGCTGGGCGTTCCTCGCCGTCGCGCTCGCGCTCACCTTTCCCGCGGTGATCACGGTGAACGTGCTGGGCGACCCGGACAACGGCATGATCGTGGCCGGCTACCTCGGCAGCTTTTTCCTCGCCGGCGCCTACCTCGCCATCAGCTGCATGACTTCCGCGATGACGCGCAACCAGGTCGTCGCGTTCATCCTCTCGGTGGTGCTGTGCCTGTTCCTGATCCTGGCCGGGTTCAACCCGGTGACCGACCTGCTGGTGCGCTGGGCGAGCCCGGCGGTGGTGGACACGGTGGCCGCCTTCTCGGTGATCACGCACTTCGACGGCTTCCAGCGCGGCGTCATCGACACGCGCAACCTGTTCTTCTTCCTCTCGGTGATCGGCTTCGCGCTGTTCGCGACCGGGGTCATCATCCGCGGCCATCGCTCCGGCTAGGGAACGCATGAAGAAATACGAGCACCTCATCTACTCCGCGGTCGGCCTGGTGGCGCTGCTGCTGCTGCTCGTCGCCTTCAACTACCTCGCCTCGACCGCGTCGCTGCGCGCCGACCTGACCGAGGGCAACCTGTACACGCTTTCCGACGGCACGAAGAAGGTCCTGCGCGGCCTGGAGTCGCCGGTGACGCTGAAGCTCTACGTCTCGCAGGGCGAGGCGGTGCCGGTGCAGCTGCGCAGCTTCGCGCAGCGCGTGGAGGACGTGGTGCGCGAGTTCCAGGCCGCCTCCAACGGCAACCTGCGGGTGCAGCGCTACAACCCGCAGCCCGACTCCGACGAAGAGGACGCCGCGCAGCTCGACGGCATCGAGCCGCAGCAGCTCGTCTCGGGCGAGCAGTTCTACCTCGGCGTCGCGGTGAGCCAGCTCGAGCGCAAGCAGGCGATCGCCGCGATCACGCCGCAGCGCGAGCGCCTGCTCGAGTACGACCTGGTGCGCGCCATCTCGCGCGTCGGCTCCGCCGCGCGCCCGAAGATCGGCCTGATGGCCGGCCTGCCGGTGAGCGGCGAGAAGTTCAATCCCTTCACCCGCCAGAGCTCCGAGCCCTGGGTGCTCGCCAACGAGCTGCGGCGCGAGTTCGACGTGAAGGAAGTGCCGATGAGCGCAAGAGAGATCGCCAAGGACGTGAACGTCCTGCTGCTCATCCACCCGCGCGATCCGCAGCCGCAGACCGAGTACGCGCTCGACCAGTTCGTGATGCGCGGCGGCAAGCTGATCGTGTTCGTCGATCCCTACGCCTATTTCGACCAGTCGATGCCGCAGATGCCGGGCATGCCGCCGCAGGCGTCGAGCTCGAGCCTGCCGCTGCTGTTCAAGACCTGGGGCGTGGAGATGGACCCGGCCAAGGTGATCGCCGACGTGGTGTTCGGCTCCGGCGGCGGGCCGAACTACACGCCCACGGTGCTCTCGCTCAACCGCACCGCGTTCAGCCGCGACGACATCGTCACCGGCTCGATCGAGACGCTGCTCTACGCCTTCGGCGGCGCCTTCCAGGTGAAGCCGGTCGAGGGACTGCAAGTCACCGAGCTGGTGAAGAGCTCGCCCGAGTCGATGCTGGTGGACAGCGCGAATGCCACGCGGCGCGGCGACGAGGCCACCAAGGGCTTCCAGCCTTCGGGAAAATCGCTGCCGCTCGCGCTGCGGCTGACGGGGAAGTTCAAGACTGCTTTTCCAGATGGCGTTCTTGAAAAAGACAAACCTGTAGCCGGCACCCCGGCGCTGCGCGAGACCTCCGCCGAGAATTCGGTGATCCTGGTCGCCGACGTCGATCTTCTCGCCGACGGCGCGGCGGTCGACGTGCAGGAGGTGTTCGGCCGCAAGGTGATCGTGCCCTCTAACGGCAACCTCGCCTTCGCCATCGGCATGGTCGAGCAGTTCGCCGCCGGCAACGAGCTCGTCTCGCTGCGCAGCCGCGCCGCGGCTTTCCGCCCGCTCACCGTGGTGCGCGAGCTCGAGGCCGAGGCGCAGAAGCAGTACTTCGGCCGGATCCAGAGCCTGGAGGACGAGCTGCAGAAGACCACCGCCAAGCTGCAGGAGCTGCAGAAGGCGCAAGGCGGCCCCGGCGCCAAGTCGGCGCAGATCCTCTCCCCCGAGCAGCAGGCCGAGCTCGACCGATTCCGCAAGACCGTCGCCGAGACGCGCATCGCGCTGAAGGAAGTGCGCAAGAACCTGCGCCAGGACGCCGAAGGCCTGGTGTTCTGGACCAAGGTCGCGAACATCGCGCTGATGCCGCTCCTGGTAGCGCTCTTTGGCGTAATGGTGGCTTTGATAAGGCGTAGAAAGACGGCATGAACGCGCGCGTCGCGGCAATCCTTCTGGTCCTGCTCGCCGTGCTGGGTGGCGGGGCGCTGCTCTACTACCAGCAGGAGCGCGCGCGCCGGCCGCAGAACGTGGCGACGCTCGGCCGCACGCTGCTGCAGGACCTGCGCATCGCCGACGTGGCCTCGATCCGCATCGTCGAGCCGAAAGCGACGCTCACCGTGCAGCGCCGCGACGAGGGCTGGACCATCGCCGAGCGCGACGGCTTCCCGGCCGACCTCGCAAGAGTGCGCGAGTTCGTGCTCAAGCTCGCCGCGCTGAAGGTCGGGCAGAGCGAGCCGATCGGCGAGAAGGACCGCGCGCGCCTCAACCTCGACGCCTCGGGCACCCAGGTCGAGCTCGGCAACGCCGAAGGCAAGCCGCTGGCGAGCCTCACCGTGGGCAAGAAGTACTGGAAGCGCGAGCCCGAGAGCCCGGAGAAGACGCCCGCCGACGGGCGCTTCGTCGGCGTGCCGGCAGATCCCAAGCACGTGGTCCTCGTCTCCGACCCGCTCGCGCAGGCGAGCACGCGCACCGCCGACTGGATCGACCGCACCTCGTTCCAGGTGGAGAAGGTGAAGACGCTCGAGGTGCGCACCCCCGACGGCGGCGGCTACCGCATCGAGCGCGCCGCCGACAATGCCGACTGGCGGCTCGAGGGCATGCGCCCCGGCGAGAAGGTCGATACCGGCCGGGCCAACGCGGCCTCTTATTCGCTCAGCCTCCTCGAGCTCGCCGATGTGGCGCCCAAGGACGCGGCCAATACCGGCCTCGACAAGCCCACTCTCATCAATGCCACCACGCTCGCCGGGCGCGCCTACGCGATCAAGGTCGGCCGCCTCGAGGGCGAGAACTACTACGTCAGCTTCCAGGCCTCCGGCCAGGACGAGAAGCCGCGCGAGAAGCTCCTTTCGCAGCACGTGCTGCTCGTGCCCAAGGCCAAGCTCGAGGACACGCTGAGGAAGCGCGCGGAGCTCCTCGAGAAGCAACAAGACACGAAGAAATAGGAATCCCGCCCGGGCGGATCAGGATTTGCCGCGCCGCCCCGGTAGAGGGCATCGCACGCCGTGCCCTAGCCTTTCCATGCCCACTAAAGGAGGGGCATGGCAATGGGGATCAAGCACTTTGCGGCGCTCGCCGCGGCGATGATGCTCGCCGCGCCGGCAACCGCGTTCGACGACCTGCGGGACACAGGCCCGTCGACGATGTTCTACCTCAGCATCCCGCTCGACGCGCGCTCGGCCAAGGAGCAGATGCCGGCCTTCGGCCTGCAGCTCCGGGGCAATCGCGCGTACGAGACGGTTCGCATCGACAGCCGCATGTTCAGCTTCCTGCCGCTCGGCGGCCTGGAGGTGAAGTGGGTGGTCGTCGGTGGCGTGGCCGTCGCCGCTGCAGTCGCAGCCGGCCGGAAGGACAAGGCTCAGGAGCAGGCCTTCCAGCAGGCGCAGGAGCAGCAGGCGGCACAGCAGCAGGCAGCGCAGCAGGGGCACTACCCCGGCGACGGCTGCAGCCCCTGCGACCCGAACCACAAGTAGCGCCCTAGCATCCCCCGGCTGGGGCCTTCCCCGCGCCGGGGCGTTGCTGCTATAAATCCTCGGAGGCATCCCCTCGGAGGAGGCAGGTCCGTGCCGCATTCCATCAAACGCATCAGGACGATTGCGCTCTTCGGCCAGTCAGGCGCGGGCAAGACCAGCCTGGTCGAGGCGCTGCTGGCGAAGGCCGGGGCGATCCCGGCGACCGGCAGCGTCGAGCGCGGCACCACCGTGTGCGACTACACCCCGCTCGAGAAGCAGCTGCAGCACTCCCTCAAGCTCGCGGTCGCGAGCTTCGACTTCAAGGACACCAAGGTGCACCTGCTCGACACGCCCGGCTACCCGGATTTCCTCGGCCATGCGCTGCCGGCGACAGCGGCGGTGGAGACCGCCGGCATCGTCATCAACGCGCAGAACGGCCTGGAGATGATGACCGGTCGCTTCATGCAATGGGCGGCGAAGCGCGGCCTCGACCGGCTGGTGATCGTCAACAAGATCGACGCCGACAACGTCGACCTCGAGGGCCTGCTCGAGCGCATCCAGCAGGCCTTCGGCCGCGAGTGCCTGCCGCTCAACCTGCCGGCGGGGAACCGCAGCAGGGTCTCCGATTGCTTCTTCGCGCCCTCCGGGGAAGCGGATTTCTCCTCGGTGGAGGACGCGCACGGAAAGCTGATCGACCAGGTCGTCGAGGTCGACGAGAAGCTGATGGAGCGCTACCTCGAGAAGGGCGAGGTGACGCCCGAGGAGCTGCACGAGCCCCTCGAGCGCGCGCTGCGCGAAGGGCACCTGATCCCGGTGGTGTTCACCTCGGCGAAGACCGGCGCGGGCATCGCGGAGCTGCTGGAGGTGATCGTCGAGCTGCTGCCGAACCCGACCGAGGCCAATCCGCCCGCCTATGTCTCCACACCGGCGGGCGGCGGAGAGCCGAGCGAGCTGGTGCCGATTCCCGATCCGGGCAGGCACGTGCTCGCGCACGTATTCAAGATCGAGATCGACCCGTACATCGGGCGGCTGGCGGTGTTCCGCATGCACCAGGGGCGTCTCACCCCCGGCACGCAGCTCTACGTCGGCGAAAGCAGGAAGCCGATCAAGCCCGGGCACCTCTACCAGCTGCGCGGCAAGACCCAGACGGAGGTGAGCGAGGCGCTGCCGGGCGACATCTGCGCCATCGCCAAGGTCGACGAGATCCAGTTCGACCACATCCTGCACGACTCGGCCTCCGACGCGCACGTGCACGCGCGGCCGCTCGAGATGCCGACCTCGGTGTTCGGGCTGGCGGTGCAGTCGAAGAAGCGCGGCGACGAGCAGAAGGTCTCCGACGTGCTGCACAAGATCATGGCCGAGGACCCGTGCTTCCGCATCGAGCACAACGCGCAGGCGAACGAGATGGTGATGCGCGGCCTGGGCGAGATGCACCTGCGCACGGTGCTGGAGAAGATGGCCTCGCAGTACAAGCTCGAGCTCGACACGCGGCCGCCCTCGATCCCCTACCGCGAGACCATCGTCGCCAAGGCCGAGGGCCACAACCGGCACAAGAAGCAGACCGGCGGCGCCGGCCAGTTCGGCGAGGTCTACCTCAAGGTCGAGCCCCTGCCGCGCGGCAAGGGGTTCGAGTTCGTCGACAGCGTCAAGGGCGGCGCCATCCCCAACCAGTTCATCCCCTCGGTCGAGAAGGGCGTGAGGAGCGTGCTCGAGTCGGGCTTCGTCGCCGGCTACCCGCTGCAGGACGTGCGCGTCACCGTCTACGACGGCAAGAGCCACCCGGTCGACTCGAAGGACGTGGCGTTCATGTCCGCCGGGCGCAAGGCGTTCCTCGACGCGCTCGGCAAGGCGCGCCCGATCGTGCTCGAGCCGATCGTCAACGTCGAGATCACCGCGCCCGACAGCAAGATGGGCGACATCGCCGGCGAGCTCTCCGGGCACCGCGGCCAGATCAAGGGCTCGGACACGCCGCGCCCGGGCCTGGTGCAGATCACGGCGCAGGCGCCGCTTTCCGAGCTCGAGCACTTCCCGGCGCGGCTGAAGTCGCTCACCGCCGGGCACGGCTCCTACAGCCTGGAGTTCAGCCACTACGAGCCGGCGCCGCCGCACCTGCAGCAGAAGCTCGTCGCCGCGCACCGGCCGGCGGCGGCCGAGGAGTGATGTAACCGATCGGTTACATTTTACCCTTGCCGCGCCTGGCTTTCACGGCCGCACCCGGCAGCGGCACTTCCTCCGCGGTGCAGAAGGCGCCGCCCTGGTGCGCTTCGGCGATCGCGTCGGCGCCGGTCTTT
>Ga0247825_10001338_pt1 | contig 16122 bp, 15 predicted proteins | sample 13C_Vanillin_Day_FD_194413 | JGI IMG/M metagenome (GOLD analysis project Ga0247825, IMG submission 194413) | Soil microbial communities from agricultural site in Penn Yan, New York, United States - 13C_Vanillin_Day48 | ecosystem: Environmental > Terrestrial > Soil > Agricultural land | place... | reverse complement strand
GCCCAATCACGAATACTCAATCATGAACCGGAGGTGCAAGTGAAATACGTTTGTCTCGGCTACATCGAGCCCGGCAAGCTCGAAGGGCTGCCCGACACCGAGCGCAATGCGCTGGTCGACAGCTGCTTCGCGTACGACGACGTGCTGCGCCGGAACGGGCATTTCGCCGGCGGCCAAGGATTGCAGGGCCCCGAAAGCGCGGTCACGCTGCGCTGGCAAGGCAACAAGGTCACGGTCACCGACGGGCCCTACGCCGAAACCAAGGAGCAGATCGGCGGCATACTCATACTGGAAGCCCGCGACCTGAATCATGCGATTCAGCTCATCTCCCAGCATCCGGGCGTGAAAGCGGGTCCATTCGAAATCCGCCCGGCGGCCGACCTCGCCCCGCTTATACGGGAAAGCGAGATGCGCCGCGCGAGAACAGTGGCCGGTTGAGACACCAGCATGCGCTCCTTATCGGACACGCCGCGCGCGCACGCGGCAGGCGGCACGCAGAAGGCGGACGCCCGCCCGGCCCTCCGGGCGGTACGAGTAACGCAGCGCTACCGCGTCACGCCATCAAGGGTCTTTGACGCCTGGGTAGACCCGGACACGGCGGCACGCTGGCTCTTCGCGACGGCTTCGCATCCCGCCGCCCGGGTATCGATCGACGCACGCGCGGGCGGATCTTTTTCGTTCGTGGAAAGACGCGGCAGGGGGGAAATCGAGTACGCGGGCGAATACCTCGAGCTCTCGCCACCGCGGCGCCTCGTGTTCGTCCTGTCGGAACCCGCGAACGGGCGCACGCGCGTGAGCGTCGAGATCGTCCCGGTCAGGTCAGGCTCGGAAGTGACCGTCGTTCACGAGCCCCTTCCGGCGGAGCAGGCCGGTCTCGTCGAGGGCCGCTGGAGCGGCATGCTCTACGGGCTCGGAACCCTGCTCCGGTAACGCGGGGCGGGAGCCGCAGAAGCTCCGAAGCAGTAGCGATCCGCGACTCGAGTATAGTCAGACCGGCACATCGACATCGCGGCGGACGGGAACGGGAGCCGTGCGGCGGCCCGCCATGGCGCCGAGCACGGCCGTCAGCAGCGAGAGCACCAGCGCGCCAAACGTAATCCAGGCGGTCCGGGTGGCGGCAGGCTGGGCCTGCTGCGCCTTCTGCTGGATCGCACCGCTGTCGCGTGCTTTGGCGTACAGCTCCTGCACGCCCTTGCGCGCCTCGGCGGCCGCCTGCGTCGGATTGTCCTTGGACGCCTCGACCCGTTGCGCCGTATTGTTCAGCGTGCTCTGGACCTCGTTCTGCTGCAGCCCGGTGGCGGAAGCGATTTTCTGCGCCGTCTGCGGATCGCGCAGCCGCGCCGCGATCTGGCTGACATCGCCCGAAGAGACGTCCATTTCCTGCCCCGTGACCATGCCGGCGACCGCGCCCATGCCGGTGAGCATTTTGAACGCCCCGCCTGCAACCATGCTGATGCCGCTGGTCGCGAGGTAGCCCATCAGGAGCAGGCTCACGACCCAGACGAGCGCGCCCTCGAAGAATCCGGTCGCGCGGTCGTAGATGGCTCCCGCGCGCGTCGACACGAGTCCTCCGACGAACAGCGCGATCAGCAAGGAGGCCGCCGTCCAGATCCCTGCGCCGGCGCCCACCGTTTCCGCGTCGGTCGCCCCGGGGTCCACGGCCGTGACGCCGACCGCGACGCCGAGCGCCGCGAGAAGCAGCAGCAATCCGATGGCGACCAGCACGCCGCCAAAGACGCCGCCCCAGGACACGCGCAGTCCTTCGATTCCGCGCATCATTGCAGGGTAGAACGCATTGCTGCGGCGATCCCTGATCCGTCGTTCTCCGTGCAGGTTTTCAGTGTAGGTGGACATCGGATGATCTCCTGGTTCGTATCGGCCGCAAGGTTTTGCGGCGCGAGAAAGGACGTTAGCGGGCTTCTTGCCTGCAATAAGCGGGCCAACGCTGAAGCAGCGAACGGCGCGCCCGAGGCGTCGTAGCGAGGCCTGCCGCCCGCTCGCGCGATGTAAGAGTGACGAATCGACCTGTAAAGCTTTCCAGCGCAACGCCGGCATGACTCATGAGCCTCTCTGCAAGCCCGCGATAATCAGTCTCGGTTTCCCCCGATCTAATGGCACGCGTTTTGCATTGCAACAAAACCGACCGGAAGCCGGTCTACGGTGGCTGGCGGAAAGTTTCTTCAATCCACGCAACCAGACAGAAAAGGAGCTTCCATGGAACGCGGAACACAAGGCAGGTCGCAGCACAGCATCAATCTGGCGGATATATTCATGCAGGGCGCGATGCGCATAGTCGACATGCAGGCATCCGCGGCGCGGGTGCTGCTGCAAACGCAGGGCCGCAGCGCCCGGATGTTCGGCGCCCCTGACTGGGTTCAACCGCTGAATGGTTCGACCGAGCAGTTCTCGCAGCTGTTGTCGGCAGGCACGGAGCAGGCGTTGAACATCATGCGCCACACGAACGAGACCATCAGCGAGGTGCAACAGCAGTTCGGGCAGCTCATGCAGCAGCAGACCGCCCAGCTCACGCAGGAAATGCGCAACGGGCTTGAAGAGGTCAGCCGGCGGGCGGAAGAAAGCCTGGAGGAATTGCGCCATACGACCGAACGCGCGACCGACGAAGCGCAGCGGGCGTCCGAGGAGAGCCATGCCGGCGAGAATGGCGGCCGCAAGACGCGCGGACGCAAGCGTTCACGCTAGCGTACTCTATCCGCAGCACGTCATTGCCTCATCCCCCGCGCGGGTGGAATCCAGCAGAAACTGGATCGCCGCCTCCGCGGGTGAACGTGTGTACCGCTGCACGATACGCGGCGTGCCGTGAACGCTTGACCGCGCGGGCGGGCTCAGGAAGCGCTGTCCTTTTTGCGGTCGTCCTCCGCGTCGCGTTCGCGTAACGCCCTCAGGCTGCGGTAGGCGACCAGCCGCGAGACCACCAGCACGATATACATCACGCCGGCAATCTGTTCCAGCATGACCAGCGAACGCGCCATGGGGGACAAGGGAATCACGTCGCCCTGACCCACGCTCGACAGGGTCGAGAAACTGAGAAACAGCAGTTCCACCCAGGTGCGGGGCTCGCCGGGCTGGATTTGCGCGCCGAAGCTGTTGGGCACGAGTATCTGGCAAGCCGTGTAGAGGTAGGCGAACGCCCAGGCGAGCAGCGTAAAGGTTGCGCCGGCCGCGTAAAACTCGTCCGTTGTCACGAAGCGGTCCTGGAGCATGTAGGCGATGAGGCTGCCGGTCGCATAGAAGTAGAACGCGGCCTCCATCACCGCGCTGGTCGCCGCAAGCCAGGGCGCCGGTGAAATCGCATTGACGAGAGACAGGATGACGACCGGGAGTGCGAGCAGCAGCCCCAGCCACGTGAGCCAGGGGCTGCGCCGCACCACCCAGAGCGCCGCGGCGAGCACGAGCAACCCGAACGTGCCGAATAACGCGCGCCCGCCCGGCGTGTCTTCCATGAACGGATAGAGCACCACGCCCAGAAGCTGGACGGCGAGCAGGATTCCCGACGGGTGCCGGATGTGGCGGGGGGATTCCATTTCTTCGTTCTATTCTCTCTTCGTTCTATTCTCTCGTGGTGGGTCGCTCGCCGCGCTGATCAGGCTGCAAGGTCTTTCATGACCGCATACAGGGCGTTCTGCGCCTCGAACCCGATGCCCGGCCGCTCGGGCAGCCTCATGTAGCCGTTTTCCACCCGCGCGTCGTCGGCGAATCCGGCAAAAATGCCGAATACACCCGGGTAGGCCTCGCAGCCGCCGAGCCCGAAGCCCCCGACGACATGCAATGTCATCTGGTTGCCGCCATGGGGAAACAGGGATTTCCTGCCCCAGCCCATGCTTTCCAGCATCGCCACCGTGCGCGCGAACTGCGCGATACCGTACGATTGCGGCACATCGACTTGCAGGATGTCGAGATCGGCACGCAGCCCGCCGTAGCGCACGAGGTTGCGCACGTCCTGGGTCGAGAAGAGGTTTTCACCGGTGGCGAGCGGCGCGGCATACTCGCGCGCCACGTCCGACAGCAGCGCGAAGTCGAGCGGGTCGCCCGGCTCCTCGAACCAGCGCAGGTCGTATGGCGCCAGCGCCTGCGCGTAGGCCAGCGCCCGCGCGCGGTCGAACGCGCCGTTCGCGTCCACCGCCAGGTGACGGGCGGATTCCACCACTTTCAGCGCCGCCTCGATGCGCTCCAGGTCCCGCGGTATCGCCGCGCCCCCGACCTTGATCTTCATGGTGCGATAACCCTGGTCGAGCTTCGCGCGGATCTCGTCCTGCAGGTCTTTCAGCCCCTTTCCGGGCTCGTACCAGCCGCCGCCGACGTAGCACGGCACCTTTGTCGGCAGCGTCCCGGGATAGTACCGCTCCGCCAGCACGCGATGCAGCGGTTTGTCGGCGATCTTGGCTACGGCGTCCCAGAGCGCCACCTCGATCGTGCCGATGGCGACCGAGCGCTCGGTGTGGCCGCCCGGTTTTTCACGTTGCATCATGCAGGCAAGCGCCTTCTCCGGGTCGAGGGTGCCCTGATCGTCCACGAGCGTTTCAGGCGGCGCCTTCAGCAGCCTCGGGATGAACCGCTCGCGCATCTGCGCGCCACAGGCGTAGCGCCCGGTGGAATTGAAGGCAAAGCCCGCGACGGGCCGCCCGCCGCGCAGGACGTCGGTGACGACGGCCACGACAGACGTCGTCATCTCGCTGAAATCGAAGGCGGCATTGCGCAGGCTCGAGTTCAGCGGAATGGATGATTCGCGAATGGCGGCTATTCGCATTATTGAAGTGGCGTGGCTGGGCAAACCGCAACCCGGCGGGAGACCCACTACGCGAGGACCCCCGCCGTGCAGCCAGTATGCCAGACGTTGGCCGGGCGCCCCATGTAGATCGTGCCGGCACGTTTTACCGACCTCACTCCCCCGCGGAACCGCGGTCATCCTGTGGAATGGGTGTTGCTTCGGAAGACTGCACGCACTCGACCTCAATGACAGCTTCCTTCACAACGGATCGCGCAATCCCGGTCACCCCCCTCCCCCGGTTCGTGCAGATCGAGCCGGTGGGTCAGTGCAACTTGCGCTGCCGCATGTGCCCGATTCAGTTCCGGCCCGACGGCGGGCCGGGCCGTCCGCCTGCGTTCATGCCGTATGAAGCGTACTGCGCCCTGATCGACCAGTTTGTCGGCATGACCGAGCTGCAACTGCAGGGCATGGGCGAGCCGATGCTGCATCCGCGCTTCTTCGATATGGTGGCTTACGCGGCCGCGCGCGGCATTTCGGTATCCACGAACACGAACCTCACGGTATTGAGCGAGCGCCGCGCCGAGGAATGCATCCGCAGCGGTCTCGCCCGCGTTCACGTGTCGCTCGACGCCCCTACAGCCGGGTCTTATGAATACATCCGGGTGCGGGCGCACTTCGATCGCGTCCTGCGCAATCTGCGCCGGTTGCTTGCTGCCAGGACGCGGCTCGGCGCTTCGGGTCCCGATATCCAGCTCGTCACGGTCGTCATGCGCCGCAACCTGCGCGAGTTGTCCGGGCTCGTCAGGCTGGCGCACGATCTCGGGATTGCGACCGTCTCCGTGCAGCACCTCTGCCATGACTTCAGCGAGTCCACCTTGCCGGAGCGCTACCGTTCCATGCGCGAGTTCGTGGAAAGCGAAACGCTGGATGGCGAGGATCCCGGCCGCGTCGAGACGCATTTCGAGGAGGCGCGGCAGGCGGCGGAAGCACTCGGTGTGGCGCTGCGGCTGCCTAATCTGAAAGCGCGCGCGCACGCCCCCGCGGTGAGCGGCAGCCGGCGCCGCTGCGACTGGCCGTGGCGAGGCGCCTACGTGAGCTTTGAAGGCAACGCCATGCCGTGCTGCATGGTCGCGACGCCGGACCGCATCAGTTTCGGCAACATGCGCTTCGAAGGCGTGGAAGCGGTGTGGAATAACGCGGCCTACCAGGCATTCCGGGCCAGCCTCGAGCACGGCCCACCGCCCGGCGTCTGCGCGGGCTGCGCGATCTACGCCGGAAAGTTCTGATTCGCCGAGCGAGCGCCGGACTCGAGGACTGCCCCTACTGCACCTTGAGGTTGGCCGCGCTGCTGACCTTGCCCCAGCGCGATACTTCTTCCCGGATCTGGGCGGCGAACTGCTGGGGCGTGTTCATGATGATGTTGAAGCCCATTTCGGACACGCGCCGGCGCTCCTCGGGCATCGCCATGATCCGGGCCACTTCCTTGTGCAGCCGGCTGACGATCGCCGCCGGCGTCCCGGCGGGAAGCAGCAGCGCCGTCATCGTGTCGGCTTCGTGGCCCTTGTAGCCCGACTCGGCCATCGTCGGGATGTCGGGGAGCGCGGGCGCGCGCTCGGCACTGGTCATGGCCAGCCCGCGCAGCCGCCCGGCCTTGAAGTGCTCGGTCACCGGCGGGATCGCCTGGCACCCGATGGCGACCTGGTTTCCCAGTACCGCCGCGAGCGATGGCGCGCCCCCCTTGTACGGCACCGGCACCACGTCGATCTTCTGGTCCAGGCGCAGCAGGTGTGCCGACAGGTCCGGGGTGGTGCCGATGCCCGGCGTGGCGATGTTGAATTTCCCCGGGTTCTTCTTGGCGAGGTTGATGAGATCGGTGATGGTCTTGACCGGCACGCTCGGGTGCGAGAAGAACGCGTGCGGCGAAGCGACCACCTTGGAAACCGGGGCGAAGCTCTTGAACGGATCGTAGGGGATTTTCGCGTACAGTCCCGGATTGGCCACGAAGCTCGAGCTCACGAATATCATCGTGTGGCCGTCGGGCGCCGAACTGGCGGCGAGCCCCATGCCGATGTTGCCGCCGGCACCCGCCCGGTTATCCACCACCGCCGGCTGTCCCCACGACTCCGTCAGGTGCTTGCCTACGACGCGCGCGATCGTATCGGTCGGCCCCCCCGCGGGAAACGGCACGATGATCCGGATCGGGCGCGCGGGATACGGCTGCGCGCCCGCAAGTCCAGCCGCGAGCCCGCAGCAGGCCATCAAAGAAGCTGCAAGCAGGAATTTCTGCCGGAACCCGCCTGCCCGACTGCCGCCGTGCGCCTCGAACTTCCGCATGTTTCCTCCTCGGTCCACTGCTCTGGTGACGGTTGCCGGCTCCTCATTGCGCCTGGATGCCGGCGTCCCTGACGACCTTGGCATAGCGCTGCATCTCGCTCTTGATGAACGCCGCGAACGCGTCGGGCGTGCTCAGGAGCGGCTCCACGCCGGAATCCGCGAGTCGCTTCTTCATGTCCTCGGCGTTCAGCGCCTTGTGAATCTCGGCGTTGAGCCGGTCGACGATGGGGCGCGGCGTGCCGGCCGGAGCGAGAATGCCGTACCAGATCGGCACGACGAAATCGTCGACGCCGGACTCCTTCATGTTCGGCACGTCGGGCAGCGCGGCCACGCGCTTCTCCGAGAGCACCGCCAGCGGGCGCACGCGCTTCGCGCGTACGATCGGGATCGCTCCGGGTACGGCCATGGTCCCGAAGTCGACTTCGCCGCTCATCAGCGCCACCAGCGCCGGCGCGGAGCCCTTGAACGGCACGTGCACCATGTCGAGATTGAAGCGGCCCTTCAACATTTCGCTCGCAAGATGGTTGGTGCTGCCCGCGCCGCTCGAGCTGAAGTTGAGCTTGCCGGGATGCTTGCGCGCGAGCGCGACGAACTCCTTGATGCTCCTCGCCGGCACCGAGTTGTGCACCACCATGATGTTCTGGATGGCCGCGACCAGCGAGACCGGCGCGAAGTCCGTCACCGCGTAGTTGAGCTTCTTGTAGAGCGCGGGGCTGACCGCGACCGGCGGCGCGGTCAGGGTAATGGCATAGCCATCCGGCGGCGCCTTCGCGCCCAGCTCCAGCCCCAGGTTGCCGGCCGCACCCGGGCGGTTCTCGGGCACCACGGCGTGGCCCAGCTGCTCGGACAACTTCTGCGCGATAGCCCGCCCCGTAATATCGGTCGGGCCGCCGGGCGGGAACGGCAGGATCATGCGGATCGGCTTGGAAGGATACGCCTGGGCCAGCGCGACCGCAGGCGTCACCGAGACCGCCGTGGCCAGCAGCGCAAACGCGACTTTCGCGGAATAAAGCATGGCTCCTCCTAATTCTCTGACTGCGTGATCAGTGACCGGTGATCCGTGAACAGTTCTTCTTTCCGACTTCTGACGTCTGACTTCTGACTTCAAAACTTCAGTCAACCCGGATGCCCGCCGCCTTCGCCACCTTGGCGTACTTCTCGAGGTCGGCCTTGAAGATCGCCGCGGTCTGCTCGGGACTGCTCGCCACGATGTCAGCCCCCAGCGAAGCGAGGCGCTCCTTCACCGCGGCGTCCGCAAGCGCTTTCAGCATCTCCTGGTTGAGCCGGACGACAATCTCTCGCGGCGTCTTCGCCGGCGCCGTCGCGCCATACCAGGTGCTCATCGAGTAGCCCGGCACCGTTTCCGCGATGGTCGGCACGTCCGGGAGCACCGCGGCCCGCTTGTCGCGGGTCACGGCGATGGCCTTTACGCGACCGGCGCGGATATGCGGAATGATCGGCGGCATCGTGCTGAAGCTCGTGATCACGTGCCCTGCCATGAGGTCGATCGCAATCGGCCCGCCGCCCTTGTAGGGCACCGGCAGCAAGTTCGTCTTCGTCATCATCTTGAACATCTCGCCCGCGAAGTGCTCGGGGCTGGCCACGCCCGACGTGGCGTAGGTGAGTTCTCCGGGCTTGCGGCGGGCGAGCGCGATCACCTCCTTCACGGTCTTCGCCGGCAGGGTCGGATGCGCCGCCAGCACGTTCGAGACCTCGGAGACGACCGTGATAGGCGTGTGATCGCGCTCGATGTCGTAGCCCAGATTCTTGTACACCGGCTTGCTCATGATGTGCGCAACCGACATGAAGAGCAGCGTGTAGCCGTCGGCCGGCGCCTCGGCGGCCACTTTCGCGGCGAGATTCGCGTTGGCGCCCGGCCGGTTCTCGACGATGAACTGCTGCCTCAGGGACTCGGTGAGCTTCGCCGCCACGGCACGCGCCATGATGTCGGTGCCGCCGCCCGGCGCGAAGCCCACCAGGATCCGAACCGGCTTGGCGGGATACGGCTGCGCACCGGTCGAGCCGGCCATGGCGCAACCCAGGAGCAAGGCGCAAGTCGAAAGGCGATAGCGGCAATCAAACCGGGTGTTCATCGGGCGTTCGGGTGTCCTGCTTTCCATGCCTCGCTCCTCGGATATAGGTCCGGGCTATGGCCAAAGGCGGCCAGCCGGACGATCCCGAAGCGGCGAGTGCCCATCGCGCATCTCCCAAGAAATGGAAGCGGGCCCGGCCTTTTCAACCCGCCCCGCTAGATTGCCACAAATCCGGCGCGGGCGACCAGCCGCCGCTGTTAATTGATTATTCTGCATTTTTCGGGAATTTCCGCTACAATCCCGCTCCTATGAGAAATGCTCCCCGCATAGCCTTGATCCACGCGATGCCGGTTGCAATGGAGCCGGTCACGCAGGTCTTCCGCGAAAACTGGCCGCAGGCGCGCATCACGCACCTGCTGGACGACTCGCTGCCGCCCGACCTGACCGCTGCCGGCAGCATCACGCCGGCGATCGTCGATCGCTTCGTGACGCTCGCCCGCTATTGCGAGGCGAGCGGCGCCAGCGCGATTCTTTTCACCTGCTCGGCGTTCGGCACGGCCATCGAGGCGGCCCGCGACGCAGTGAAGGTGCCGGTGCTCAAGCCCAACGAAGCGATGCTCGACGAGGCGCTGGCGGCAGGATCGCAGCTGGCGGTGCTCGCGACCTTCGAGCCGAGCATCCCTTCGCTCAAGAAGGAATTCGAGGATCTCGCCTCCAGCCGCGGGATCAAGCTGAAGCTCCAGACGCGCACCGTCCCGGCGGCGATCGCGGCGCTGCAGAAAGGGCAGGGAACAGAACACGACCGCCTCATCGAAGCGGCGGCAGCCGAACTGGCCCCTTGCGACGCGGTCGTCCTGGGGCAATTCTCGATGGCTCGCGCCGCTTCGCGCCTCGCCGCGGTCTCCGGCCGCAAGGTCCTCACCAGCCCGCATTCCGCAGTGACGCGCTTGAAGCAGATGTTCGACGGGCGCTAGCCCGGCCGCTCCGGCGCGCGCTACTGCAGCACGACCGGTCGCAGAACCGGCGACTCAAGGAGGGGAACATGCCGATTCGTACACCGAGGGCGTTTCCGAAGCGGTTCGCCCTTTGCGCTTCATCGCTGATCCTGGGCTGTGCGCCCGCAGTCGCCGTCAACGCGCAGCCATATCCCACGAAGCCGGTCCGTGCCGTGGTGGCGTTCGCCGCCGGGGGCCTGACCGACGGCGTTGCGCGCCTGGTCGGGCAGAAGCTCGCGGATCGCCTGGGACATCCGGTGGTGATCGACAACCGCGGCGGCGCCGGCGGCAACCTCGGTGCGAAGCTCGTTTCGGCTGCACCCGCCGACGGCTACACCTTGCTCGTGACAACGGCGGCGATCGCAATCAATGTCAGCCTCTACAGGAATCCGGGATTCGGCATCGGTGATTTCATCCCGGTCGCGAATACGGCGTCGACGCCCGGGCTGTTTGCCGTGCACGCGTCCAACCGCGCGGGGACGCTGCAGGAACTCATCCGTTCGGCGAAAACAAAGGGCCTCAACTACGGGACGGCAGGTATCGGCAGCTCCTCCCACCTCGCCGGGGACTACCTTTTCCGCTCGCTGGCAGGGCTCAACGCTACCCACGTTCCGTTCAAGGGCGGCGCCCCCGCGATCAGCGCGACGCTCGCCCAGGAAGTCGAAGTGTTGAGTCTCTCCATGCCGCCGGTCGTTCCCCACGTGAAGGCCGGGCGTCTGAAGGGACTCGCGATTTCGAGCCTGAAGCGCGTCCCGGCGCTGCCCAGTGTCCCGACGGTCTCCGAATCCGGCTTCGCCAACTTCGAGGAGCGCTCGTGGGTGGGCTTCTTCGCCCCTGCCGGAACCCCGGCGGCGATCGTGAAAAGACTTAATGGCGAGGTGAACCAAGCGCTTGGCATGACGGATGTCGCCGCGCGGCTGGAATCGCTCGGCCTGGAACCCCACCCCGGCTCGCCAGGCGACTTCTCCACCTACTTCCGCGCCGAAGTGGCGAAGTGGGCGAAGATCATCAAGACGACGGGCATTACGGCTGACTGATTCGTTAGTCGTTAGTCGTTAGTCGGCTTGGGCTCGAGCAGCTCCAGCCGGTTGCCGAACGGGTCGTCCACAAATACGCGGTCGTAGCCTTCGAGCGGCTCGTCGCGCTTGAGCGAGTAGCCCGCCGCTTCCAGCGCCCGCGCAATGCCCGGCAAGTCCTCGACCAGCAAACCCGGGTGCGCTTTGCGCGCCGGCCGGAAGTCGGCCTCGACGCCCAGATGGATCTTCACGCGCGGCCCCTCGAACCACGCCCCGCCCCGCTTGGCGAGTGCCGGCGGCTTGGCAATCTCCGGCACGCCCAGCAGCCCCGCATAGAACGCCCGCGCTTCCGCTTCGCGTCCCGCCGGCATGGCGAGCTGGATGTGATCGACGCCGATGACCGGCATGCTGTATTCGTGATTCGTTAGTCGTTAGTCATCGGCATCAGCCATCACACTTCATCTTTCGCTCAGAAGCTTCTTTGCCGTCTTGTTGCAGATCCATTCGCGCTCGGCGGCGGTCAGCCCGGGGATGGCGTCCACCTGGCCGACCTGCTTCCGGTCTCCCTTGGGTGCCATGTCGAACGGGTTGTCCGTCCCGATGACGACGTGGTCGGCGCCCGCCATGCTGATCAGGTGCCGCGTCGAGCGCGGTTCGTGCGTCAGGCAGTCGAAATAGAAGCGCTTGAACAGGGCGCGCGGCGAGCTGGCCTTGTTGACCTTCGGCTCGGGGCGCACATCGTGCCCGTGCACGAAGCGCCCTATCTGGTACGGCATGAAGCCGCCGCCGTGCGAAACGAGGAAACGCAGTTTCGTGAGCTCGTCGAGCGCGCCGCTGAACATCAGGTGCGCCATCATCAGCGTGGTGTCGAGCGGAAAGCCGACGAAGTTGCGGAGGTAGTAAGCGTCCATTCCGCCCTGGGCGAGGCACTGGTAGGGATGCGTGAAGACGAACAGGCCCAGCTGCTCGATCGTCTTCAGCACCTTGCGGAATTTCATGTCCGCCAGCGGCACGCCCTCGATCGAGGTCGCGAGCTCCACCGCCTTGAACCCGTGCTCCCTGGCCGCGCGTTCGAGCTCCGTGATCGCCGCGTCGGGATCCTGCATCGGCAGGTGCGCCATTCCACGCAACCGGTCGGGGTATTTCGCCACCATCTGCGCGATGCCGTCGTTGGCGAGACGCGTGGCCTCGAGCCCCGCATCCGGCTTCAGCCAATAGAAGTAAATGGGAGGACCGACCGAGATGGCCGCCACGTCCATGCCGACGCGGTCCATCCAGGCAACTTTCGCAGCGGGATCGCAGAACTCGGGAAGCAGCTCCGTCATGCGCCCGTGACTGTCGAAGTAGCGCTTGCCGTCGCGCTCCTCGATCCGCGTACCGAAACGCTCGGGATTGCGCCGGATCGCCTGGATCACCGGCTCGGGGATGACGTGGTTGTGCAGATCGTAAGTTCTCGTTCGTGCGGGCCGGGAGGATCTGTGGCGCGATTTCTTCTTGGCTGCCATGCTTCTGCTCGTTATGGGTTATGGGTTATGGGTTATGGGTTATGGGTTATGGGTTATGGGTTATGGGTTATGGGTTATGGGTTATGCGTCGATTCATGAATCACGAGTTACTCAGGTTGTATGCCCGCCGCTTTCGCCACTTTCGCCCATTTCGCGGTCTCCGCCTTGACGATCGCGCCGAAGGCCTCGGGCGCATTGCCGACGGGCTCTGCCCCCTCCTGATTCAGCACTTTCCTCGCCTCGGAGGAATGCACGATCCTGGCCACTTGCGCATTGAGGCGTCCGACGATCGCTTTCGGCGTGCGCGCAGGCGCGAACATGCCGTTCCAGGGCCCGTGGTCATAGCCCGGCACGCCCGATTCGGCGATCGTGGGAATCTCGGGGAGCACGGGCGAGCGCTTCGCGGTCGTCACCGCGACGCCGCGCAGCTTTCCGCCGCGCACGTGCAGCATGACCGAGGGAATCGAGGCGAAGCTGAGATGCACCTGTCCGCCCAGCAGCGCGGTCACCGACGGGCCGCCGCCCTTGTACGGCACGTGCACCCATTGCACGCCGGTCATGCTCTTGAAAAGCTCGGCCGAGAGATGCGTGCCGGTGCCGGTGCCGGCGGAACCGAGATTCAATTCGCCGGGCTTCGCCCTGGCCAGCGCGATCAGGTCGTGCACCGACTTGACCGGCAGCGACGGGTGCACGGTCAGCATGTTGGGAAACGAGGACAGCTGCGTGATCGGCGCCAGGTCGCGGGTGGCATCGTAAGGCAGCTTCTTGCGCAGGCTGGGATTGATAGTGATCGACGACGCCACGACCAGCAGCGTATAGCCGTCCGGTGTCGCCTTGGCGACAAGGTCGGTGCCGAGCGTGCTGCCCGCCCCCGGTCGATTGTCGACAACCACCGGCTGTCTCAGCGCTTCCGACAGCCCCTGGGCGACCAGCCGCGCCGTCATATCGGTGGAGGCTCCGGGCGACTGCGGCACGATAATCCGCACCGGCCGGACCGGATAATCCGCGCCCTTCCCTTGCGCCAGAACGAAGGCCGGGCACGATACGCCGGCTACCGCAACCGCCCATCCGAAAAACCGTACGGTTCTTTTCATGGCAGCCTCCTGTCGGACCGGTCACCGATCACTGATCACCGATCACTGATCACCGATCACTGGTCACCGATCACCGATCACTGGTCACCGATCACCGATCACTGGTCACCGGTCATCGGTTACCGGTCACTCACTTGATGGCTAACGGGTTCACCGGCGAACCCACCGCCCCCGTTATCGGCAGCGCCGGCGCGACGAACATGAATTCGTAGCGCCCGTCCTCGGCGCAATCCTTCGCGAGCGCGGCAAAGTCGAATATCTCGCCCACCGTGAGCCCCATGATGGGAATCGTGATCCAGTGCCAGGGCTGGTTGGTGTCCTCGGTCTCGTTGGGCCGCACCTCGGCGCCCCACGTGTCCGTGGCGACACCGGCGATCTCCTTCTTGTGCAGCCATTCCACCGTCTCGAATGCGAAGCCCGGTGCGTCCCCGCCCGGATAGCCATCCCAGGTCTTCGACGCGAGACAGCGCTCGATATGGCCGGTGCGCACCATGACGTAATCCCCGCGCCGCACCCGCACGCCCATCTTCTCCTCGGTGTGGTCGAGGATCTCGTTGGTGATCGCGAACCCGTCGGGCAGCCATTTCTTGCCCAGGGCGCGCGCGACGTCGAGCAGCACGCCGCGGCCCACCATCTTCTCGCGCGTTTTCTCGATGCCGCCCTTCAGCGCGCCGGCCGACGTGACGTTGCGGCAGTCATAGCCGTTCCACATGTTGTCGTAGTAGAGAATATGGCCGAGGCCGTCCCACTGGGTCCCGCTCTGCAGCCCCATGATGACGAGGTCATCGGTGCCGCGGATCTTGCGATGATCGAGCACACCCGAGTACGCGTCGGTGCCGGTTCGCGTCATGACGTGGATCGGGTTGAAGCGCCCGAGGGCCGGGTACTTCGTCTTGCCGCCCTGCGGGCCGCGCTCGTCGTAGTTCAGAGCCAGCGAGATGACCTTGCCCTTCCGCACCAGGCGCGCCGCCGCCACGATATCCGAGGCGCTCGTGAAATTGAGCGTGCCGATTTCATCGTCCTTGCCCCAGCGGCCCCAGTTCTTGAAGCGCTTCGCGGCCTTGTGAACGTCCTTGCGCGTAAGCTTCCTGTTCTTCTTGTCGCGCGTGTCGATAACCTTGAGCTTCGCCGCCATGTGAGTTGTCCTTGTGTGCGGGAATTGAGAGGAGCCCGCAGTCTAGCCAGCGCAGCCGGACCGCGTCAACGAACGGGCGTTCGTCATGGGTGCGAACATGGGGCGCGGGGTGAACGGAGCAACTGATTTCCCTTTTTCCGCCTTCTGATTCTGACTTTGGCTAGCCGCCGCCGGCCGTTCCGCTACCCGGCGCCAGCGGGCCAAGCAGCGTCTCTAGCCCGCCAGAGGAAGGGCAACCGGCTTTCCTGTCGCCGCCGAATGCTCGATCGCAAGCGTCACCTCCAGCGTGGCGCGCGCCTCTCGCGCCGTGGCCAACGCACAGGGCTTGCCGACCGATAGATGGTCCAGCCAGGCCCGCGTCTCCGCGGCGACCGGCCCCCAGAAATCCCCCAGCGCCCAGTCCCCCGGCGTCCCGCTCTGGAGAAATACCATGTTGACGGGCTGGTCGGGGAGATACACGTGCGGAACTGCCTTCTCCGAGTACATCAACTGGTCGGTGTGATCGTCGTCGAGAATCAGCACGCCGCCGGTCCCCAGTACTTCGACCCGCGCCGCATGACCGCGCGAAGGATACTGGTCGGGCAGCGAATACGCGATGCCGAAATTCACCACGGCGCCGTCGGCATACGTCACGATCGCGTAGCTGACGTCTTCGGTGTCGAATCCCGATTCCTTGAGCACGCCCGTCTGCCCGCGCGCGAATACCTCCCTCACCGGCTGGCCTTTCATGAGCCAGCTCATGAGGTCCACGTAATAGGTCAGCGCATCCACCACCGGCGTCGCGTCCGGATTACGCTGAAGGATGGCCGTCGCCTGCGAGCGCAAGTTGAACACTCGTGCGGCGCCGCCGACGAGCCGCCCGAGCCTCCCCTGCTCGATCTGCTCCTTGGCGATGAGATAGCGCTCCTTGTAGCGGCGGCTGTAGCCGACGTGCACGTCAACGCCCGCCTTCTCGGCCGCGCGGATGACGCGGTCGGCGTCGGCCAGCGTCAGCGCGATCGGTTTCTCCACCAGCACCGGCTTGCCCAGCTCGATCGCCTGCAGGATCGGCTCGACGTGGGCGCCTTCGCTGGTCGAGACGATGACGGTATTGACCTCGGGGCGGGCGATGACAGCCGCGTTGTCCCCCGAATGAAATTGCGCGCCGGTTTTCTTCGCCAGCTCGCGGGCGCGGTTGGCATCCGAGTCCGATACCGCCAGGAACCGGACGGCGGGATGCTCCGACGCGAGCTGCGCCCTCAGGCCGCCGATGCGGCCGGATCCGATGACGGCAATGCCGAGTTC
>Ga0247825_10001337_pt1 | contig 16127 bp, 17 predicted proteins | sample 13C_Vanillin_Day_FD_194413 | JGI IMG/M metagenome (GOLD analysis project Ga0247825, IMG submission 194413) | Soil microbial communities from agricultural site in Penn Yan, New York, United States - 13C_Vanillin_Day48 | ecosystem: Environmental > Terrestrial > Soil > Agricultural land | place... | reverse complement strand
GAACTGCTCGAGGTTGGCGATGCCGACGAGCGTGGTCGAAAGCGCGGGATTGGAGATGGCAAAGCGCATGGCGAGCTCGACGAGGCTGCCCGCATGGCCCTCGCGCACCAGCGGCTCGAGCCGCTGCGCCCGCTCGACGTCGGCCGCATAGTCGGCGCCCGAGCCGATCGGCTCGACCTTCGGCATCGCCAGCGGGTGGCGCCAGTCCGAGCCCGTGAGCGCGCCGGCAGCCAGCACGCGGATGCCCACCGTGCCCATGCCCGCCTTGTGCGCCACCTGCATCAGGCCTTGATAGTCCTGCGCCGGGTAGCCGGCGGGAACCGACATGCCGGCGGTAGGATTGAGCGCGTTGTAGCAAATCTGGGCCACGTCGAAGGCGCCGGAGCGGGCCACCTCCAGCAGCATTGGCGTATCTCCCAGCGCCGTGATGCCGATGTGGCGCGCCTTGCCCTCCTTGCGCATGCGCTGGAAGGCGGGCAGCGCTTCGTTCATGAGCTGGTCGAGGGTGATGGTGTCGCCGGCGCCGCCCGAGGCGATGGTGTTGTGGCAGTAGAAGATGTCGACATGGTCGCGGCCGAGCCGTTTCAGGCTTGCCTCCAGGGACGCGGCGATGGTGTCGGCGGCGCGGCCGCGCTCTCCCGCCATGACGCGCACCTTGGTGGCGACGACCACCTTGGGCTTGAGCTTGGCCAGCACCCGGCCGAGGTTCTCCTCGGACTTGCCGTTGCCGTAGAGCGCCGCGCTGTCGAAGTAGTTGATGCCGAGCTCGAGCGCGCGCGCCACGGCCCGCTCCTGGTCGGCGGGTTCGCCGCGCGTCATCAGACCGCCGACCGCGCCGCACCCGAACGAAAGCACCGAGACCTCTAGTCCGGTCTTGCCAAGCTGTCTGCGTTCCATCTTGCCTCGTCTCGCGGTCGCCATGCCCTCGTGCGGGCAGCCCCCTTTGAAACACGCCAGGGAGGCGGCGGGCAAGGGCGGCGAGCGATCAAGGCGCGGGCAAGGCGACGGCGCGCTAGGCGGTGCGCCCCGGCCTCACATCTTGTCCTTGATCTCCTTGATCTTGCGGAGCTGCCACCGGGTGATCCAGTTGCCGCCGCTCGCCGAGCTGCCGAACACCAGGAGCCAATGGGCAAGGACGCCGATGCCCCAACCCAGGAACACCCACTGCACCCACCAGATTTCAGGCGAGGCGAAATAGTTGACGGCGAGCAGCAGGGCGATGACGAGGGCGTAGACGACGAAGTGGATGTAGAAGCCGGTCATGGCTTCCACCATCTGGGCCGCCTTGGCAGCCTTCTCGTGCTCGTTCACGGGATCGATCTCCATTGGTTGCGAGGTCGCGCGCCGACCCCTCGGACGGGACGGCCATGGTCTGAGTCCTGCTCTAGACGGCCCTCATGACACTCTGTTGCGCTGTTTCCCAGGGAACACCATCGACCTTTTGAGGGGGTTAAGGTCCAGGGTGAGAGAGTCAGGGAAATAGTGCGATGTCTTCGCTCGCTTTCAACGCCGGGAGCCGCCAGAGCGTCCGCCAGCAGGCCGTCAGCTCGATAGCTTGCCTTGTTCTCGTCGCCGCCGCCATGAAAACCGGCTGGCTGCAGCCCCTGCCGTCGTTTTCCCACCTGTCCAAGCCCGCCACCGCATCGAGCTTCGTGGTGATGGCGGACCTGGGCGTGGATATCGTGCGCATGCCGCCGGGGCTGCCGCCGTCCGCCACCCTGCCGCCCCCCTCCGACACGCCGCTGCCGCCGGTCGGGCCCGGACCCGGGCCGAGCGTCATTGCCCAGCCGCAGGGGCGCCTCCTGAAGATGCCGATCAGGCTCGGCAGCCTGCCATCCGAGACGAGCAAGGCCTGGCTCGGGCTCAACACGGAGCCCGTCGATAGACCGCTGGCGCTGTCTCTCGGCCGCACCGGAACCGACGGGGCGATGGTCACAGAGGCGGACGCCTCCAGCCCTGCCGGCCGGGCCGGCATTCGCGTCGGCGACATCATCGTCGGCTTCAACGACAAGCGCATCGGCCAGATGAGCGAGCTGCGCCAGCAGGTGGCGACGGCGGCGCCGGGCGCCCAGGTGACGCTGGAGGTGTGGCGCGTCGCCACCGAGGACGGCGACTACCTGCGCACCCTGCGCCGGCTGGCGGGCGGCGGCAACGCCCACGTCATGCATCGACTGGGCCGCATGTATGCCGCCGGCAGCGGCGTGGCGCGCGACGACGCCGAGGCCGCGAGCTGGTTCCGCAAGGGCGCCGACGCCGGCCATCTCGGCTCTATGGCCGCGCTGGCAGTAGCGCTGCTCGAAGGCCGCGGCGTCACCAAGGACCAGGCGGAGGCCGTACGGCTGCTCCGCCTCGCGTCGGCGAAGGACAACATGGACGCCAACTATCGCCTGGGCGTGCTCACCGTGCAGGGCCGGGGCGTCGACAAGGACGTGCTCGAGGGCATGCGCCTGCTCACACGGGCGAGCGAGGTCGGCCATACGCCGGCGATGGTGGACCTGGGAGTCATGCACAACAACGGCATCGGCGTGCAGGTCGATTTCGCCAAGGCTGCCCATTGGTACAAGCGTGCGGCCGACGTCGGCAGCATCGCCGGCATGGTGAGCCTCGGCTATCTCTACCAGCAGGGCAAGGGCGTGGAGCAGAACGACGGCGTGGCCGCCAACCTCTATCGTCAGGCCGCCGACCTCGGCAGCCCGCACGGCATCCACAACCTCGCCGCCATGTACGACCGCGGCAAGGGCGTGCAGCGCGATCCCGAGCGCGCCGCCGAGCTCGTGCTGCAGGCGATCGAGATGGGCAACCAGTTCTCGTACCAGCAGATGACCAAGAACGGCCATGCCTGGACCCCGGAGTTCCGTCGCGCCCTGCAGAAGAAGCTGCGCGATGCCGGCACCTTCACGGCCCGCATCGACGGCACGATCGGAGCGTCCACGATCACGGCGCTGGACGCGTACGTCCGCCGCAACCAGCGCCGCGTCGATCCGCAGTTGGCGCACGGCACCGGCGGGCGGTCGTTGTAGTCATCCCGGGCTTTATGCCCGGGATACATCTCTCAGCTTGCTCCGGCGTTTACGGATGGCTGGATCCCGGCAACACCGGCATGCACCGGTGCAGGCAAGTGCCGGGATGCCACGGCTCACCACCGATACGGATGGCGGTCGAGGAACTCCGGGCGGATCAGCTCGCCGGTTTTCTCGTCGAGCACGTAGAGGCCGAGCGAGAGCGCCTCCTCGTTGGACATGAAGTGCATGCCCGTGGCCGGGGCCCTGAGGCGCGCGCGCAGGAACTCGAGGCCGGCATCGACGTCCTTCAGGTAGTCGGCCATTGCCAGGGTCAAGTTCTGCGTCTTGGCGATGGCCCGGCTCATGTCCTGGGAGGTGTAGCTGCGGTCCGGCCAGTCGAAGCGGAAGGAGTGGAAGCCGAGGCGGGCGGCCGAGCCCTTGGCGCGCCAGGGCTTGCCGGTCTCGCGATCGCGCCCGCCGAGGAACGCCGTGCTGCACGCGCTGGTGCAGACCGCGCCGGCATCGGCAACGAGCGTGCGGATGCCGGCGGCGTGGAAGTAGCGGCCGAGCGTCATGCCCTCCTCCAGCGACCCGCCGGGCGAGTCGAGATAGACGGCGGTGACGGGCTTGGCCGGCAGGCGGGCGAGGTAGGCCTTGAACGCGGCCGTGTCGCCGGGCATCACCTTGCCGCGCACGATGATGGCATTGATGTTATCGCCGTCGGTGACGTGCTTGGCGAACTCGAGCGCCGAGGCGGCGCCGGCGCCGAGAAGGGACATCGCGCCGACGACCCCGGCGATCAGGGCACGAAGGGCATTGGGCTTGGGGCGGCGCATGGGGTTGATCTCTGGTTGGCCGGCGGCGCTCACTGGGAGGCGAGGCGGTCGTTGCGGGTGCTGTCCGTATCGATCAGGCTCTGGGCGCTGCCGCGCAGCACCTTGATGCCGCGCTGGGTGGCCGCGTCGTCGCTGAGCAGCGCGATCGACTCGTGGGGTGCTTTCAGCATCAGGGTGAGGAAGCTCAGGTCCTCGTCGATGGCGCGCAGGTAGCCGATGATGGAGTCCATCACGCGGTGCGCATCCTCGACGGCCGCGCTCATGTCCTTTTGCGTGTAGTTGCGGGCCGGGTCGAACCTGGCGCTGAACTGGTGGAAGCCGAGCCTGGCGCCCGACATCATGACGCGCAGGGGCTTGCCTGTGGCGGAGTCGCGGCCGCCCAGGAAGGCCAGCGAGCAGGCGCTGTGGCAGCCGATGCCGCCGGCGAACACGTAGGTGGCGATCTTGGCGTCGTGGAAGAACCTGCCGAGCCGCAGGCCCTCCGCAAGGAGGCCGCCGGGCGAGTTGAGGATGATGGCGATGCGGCGCGTGGGCGGCAGCTTGGCGACTTCGGCCTGCAGCTTGCCCTGCTCGCCCCCGGTCAGGGGCCCGCTCAGGAGAAAGGTCGTGGTGTTGGGGTTCCCGTACTCGACCTGCGTCAGGGTGGCGGCGGCGGCCGGGCCCGCACCCAGGACGCCCGCAAGCGCCCCTGCGACCGCCAGGGCGGATGCATGCGCCCTCCAGCGGCGGTAACCCGATGCCGCGGCGAGACGTGCGGCCAGAGCCCGGAAGATCATGAAACGGCACTCGTTTTCTGCTCGTTGATCTCGTGTCGAGCCTGCGGCCCGCACCCTCCCGACATGCCGTGGGCGGCCGAAGGGAGGTCGACCGTCCACGCCGATTTGTGAGGCAATCGGGTTCCGGCCGCTGTTTCGTCCGAAACAGGAGCTTTGCCGTTTGGCTATGCGGTCAGGGCCAATGCGGCGTATGCTTAGCGGCTTGTTGACGTCGCAGCTGTTGCACTGCAAAGTCTGCGCTGCAACGGCGGGCCGGCCAGCATGGTTTGGCAGGGACGGAAATCATCCGGAGGACACTCATGAAGCTTGAATGGCACAAGCCGGAAGTGACGGAGCAGGAGGTCGGCCTGGAGGTGACGAGCTACGCCCCGGCCGAGCTTGACCGCAGCTGATTGATTTCTCGCGAGGTTTCGCACGAGACGGCGGTCCGGCGGGCCGCCGTTGTCGTTTTTGAGGCACCGCCATGATCGTCAACGTGCTGGGGTCGGCGGCGGGCGGCGGGTTTCCGCAGGTCAACTGCAACTGCCGCAACTGCGCCGACGTGCGCCGCGGTACGCCCGGTCTCGCCGCGCGGACTCAGTCCTCGCTGGCGGTGAGCCGGGACGGCCGGCGCTGGGCGCTCCTCAACGCCTCACCCGACCTGCGCCAGCAGATCGCCGCCACGCCCAAGCTGGCGCCCTCCCCGGATGCGGGTCTGCGCTCGAGCCCGATCTCGGACGTGATTCTCACCAACGGCGACGTCGACCACGTCGCGGGGCTGCTGAGCTTGCGCGAGGGGCTTGCCTTCACGATCCATGCCACCGGGCGCGTGCTGGAGGCGCTCGATGCCAACACCATCTTCAATGTTCTCAATCGCCAGGTCGTGACACGACGCCCCTTGCAGCTCGGGGCGGCCGTCGAGGTCGCCGGCGGACTTGCCATCGAGGCCTATGCCGTGCCCGGCAAAGTCGCACTCTACCTCGAACTCGCCGAGCCCGACCTCGGCACGCGTGAGGGCGACAGCATCGGGCTGAAGGTCAGCGATCCCGAGACCGGCGCCGCCTTCCACTACATTCCGGGCTGCGCCGCTGTCGATGGTACGCTCGCAAAGGAGCTCGACGGCGCCGCGCTGGTCCTCTTCGACGGCACGCTCTACACTGACGAGGAAATGATCGCGCAAGGACTGTCCGACAAGACCGGCATGCGCATGGGCCACATCTCGATGTCGGGTCCGCGGGGATCGGTGGCGGCCTTCGAAGTCCTGGACGTGAAGCGGCGCGTGTTCGTGCACATCAACAACTCCAACCCCGTTCTGCGCGAGGGCTGCCCGGAACGCCGCGAGATCGAGGCCGCCGGTTGGGAGATCGCCAGCGACGGCATGGAGATCCGCCTGTAAAATCCGGAGCGGAACTCGAGTGCCTGTTCTGGAGAACACGATGACGAGACTGCTGCTCATCCAGGGTGCGAACCTGGTCTGGCTCGGCAAGCGCGAGCCCGAAATCTACGGGCGGACCTCCGCCGCCGAGCTCGACGCCATGCTCGGCGAGGAGGCCAGGCGCCGCGGCGTGACACTGGACATCCGCTACACCAACCTGGAAGGCGAGGCGATCGACTGGATCTACGAGGCCGCCGGCAAGGGCATCGACGGGCTGCTCATGAACCCGGCCGGCTTCACCTACTCTGGCTATGCGCTCCGCGATTGCCTCAAGGGCGTGCGCGACAGCCTGCCGTACGTGGAGATCCACATCTCCAACATCGATGCACGCGGCATCAAGTCGGCCACCGGCGAGGCCGCACGCGGCGTGATCCAGGGCTTCGGGCTCGACGGCTATTTCGTCGGCCTCGATGCCATGCTGCGGCTGCTCGCCAAGAAGGACAAGCCGCTTGCCTAGTGTTGCCGCCACAGGTCCTGGTGCGGGCCGCCTGATGACGCCGGCGGAGCTGGAGGCCGCCATCCGCGCGGTCGGCGCCGAGCGCTACCACGACAAGCACCCGTTCCATCGCCTCCTGCACGGCGGCAAGCTCGACAAGGGCCAGGTGCAGGCGTGGGCGCTCAACCGCTACTGCTACCAGTCGGCGGTGCCGCGCAAGGACGCCGCGCTGATGGCCCGCACGCACGACCGTGAGTTGCGCCGCGAGTGGGTGCATCGCCTGCTCGACCACGACGGCTACGGCGGCGAGGAGGGCGGCATCGAGCGCTGGCTGGTGCTGACCGACGCGCTGGGGCTCGATCGGACCTACGTCATATCGCGGGAGGGTGCGCTGGCGGGCACGCGCTTCGCGGTGGAAGCCTACGTCAACTTCGTGCGCGAGCGCTCGCTGCTGGAGGCGGTAGCCTCCTCGCTGACCGAGCTGTTCGCCCCGTCGATCCACCGCGAGCGCATCTCCGGCATGCTGGAGGGCTATGACTTCATCGGCGAGAAGGCGATGCAGTACTTCAAGCGTCGCCTCGACCAGGCCGACCGCGACGCCGACTTCGCGCTCGACTACGTCAAGCGCAATGCGCGGACGCCCGAGGAGCAGGCCCAGGTGGTCGACGCCGTGCGCTTCAAGTGCGGCGTGCTGTGGGCCCAGCTCGACGCGCTCCACTACGCCTACGTCACCCCGGCGCTGATCCCGCCCGGCGCCTTCCGTCCGGAGGCCGCATGAGCGAGGCGCAATCGCCCGGGCGTGTCGTGATCGGGCCGGCCTCCAAGCCGGCGCTCCCACGCGGGGTCAAGATGCGCCACGATGCGACGCGCGACCGCTGGACGATCCTGGCGCCGGAGCGCGTGTTCGAGCCCGATGCCATCGCCGTGGCCGTCCTGCAGTTGTGCGACGGCGTGCGCAGCGTCGAGGTGATCGCCGCCGAGCTGGCCAACACCTACAACGCGCCCAGGGAGCGTATCCTGGCCGACATCGTGACCATGCTGCAGGGGCTCGCCGACAAGGGCGTGGTGGTGGCGTGACCGCCCCCGCAATCGAGCCGCGTGTCCGCGCACCGATCGGCATGCTGGCAGAGCTGACCCATCGCTGTCCGCTGCAGTGTCCCTATTGCTCCAACCCGCTCGAGCTGGAGCGCGTCGCAGGCGAGCTGCCGACGCAAGTGTGGCTCGACGTGCTGGCGCAGGCGGCGGAGCTCGGCGTGCTGCATCTCCATCTCTCGGGCGGCGAGCCGACCGTGCGGCAGGACCTGGAGGCGATCGTCGCCCAGGCGGCCAAGGTCGGCCTCTACTCGAATTTGATCACGGCGGCCGTCACGCTGACGCGCGAGCGTCTGGATCGGCTGGCGGCCGCCGGCCTCGATCACGTGCAGATCTCGATCCAGGACGCGGCGCCCGACAACGCCGACCGCATCGCGCACTACCGGGGCGGCCACGCCAAGAAGCTGGAGGCGGCCCGCTGGGTACGCGAGATCGGGCTGCCGCTCACGATCAACGCGCCGATCCATCGCCAGAACATTGCCAGCCTGCCGGCGATCATCGAGCTGGCCGTCAGCCTCGGCGCGCGCCGGCTCGAGGTGGCGCACGTGCAGTACTACGGCTGGGCACTGCGCAATCGGCAGGCCCTGATGCCGACGCGCCAGCAGGTCCTGACCAGCGCGCAGCTGGTGGAGCGCGCGCGCGAGCGGCTGAGAGGCGTGCTTACCATCGACTTCGTAGTGCCCGACTACTACGCGAGCCGGCCGAAACCGTGCATGGGCGGCTGGGGACGCGGCAGCCTCAACATCACGCCGTCGGGCAAAGTATTGCCCTGCCACGCCGCCGAGACCATTCCCGGCCTCGTCTTCGAGAATGTGCGCGACAGGTCCCTGCGCGAGATCTGGTTGGGGTCGGAGGCCTTCAACCGCTTCCGCGGCACCGGCTGGATGCCCGAGCCCTGCCGTTCGTGTGCGTTCCGCGAAGTGGACTGGGGCGGCTGCCGCTGCCAGGCCCTCGCCTTCGCCGGTGATGCGGGCCTCACCGATCCGGCTTGCGCCAAGTCGCCCCTGCATGCCGAGTTCGCCGCCGTTGCCGGCCGCGAGGCCGCGCAGGAGCCGCCGCCGCTCGTGTTCCGCAACCCGCGCGCAGCAACCGCAAGTTGATCAACCGCCAGTGGAGAGCGGTGAGAAGTCGGCGCCGCCTGAAGATTGCTGTGGATAAGTGACCGCGCCGCATTGATTGTGACAATCCGGAATTCGCCAGCTAGCTCGAAGGCTCCCCGACCGGGAGCGGGCCGAGCAGATTTTCGCTGCATGTTCCGGCCGTTGCATTTGGGAGTTGCGGATGAGTCTGGCCCGGGAAAGCGAGTTGGAGCTCAAGCTCGAGCTCACCCGCGACGAGCTGCGCCGCGTGCGGTCGCATCCGGCCTTGGGCGATCTCGCGGTCGGCGAGCCCGTTACGCGCACGGTGCGCTCCATCTACTTCGACACGCCCGACCATCGCCTGAGGGCGCTCGGCATCTCGCTGCGGTTGAGATCGGACGGCGAGAGCTGGAAGCAGACCGTCAAGGCGGGCACCGGCGTCGAGCACGGCGTGTCGAACCCCATCGAGGCGGAAACGGTCGTCGAGCAGCCCGAGCCCGATCTCGACCGCATCGGCAACCGCAAGATCCGCCGCAAGGTCGAGAAGGCCGTGGCGCGTTCGATTCTGGAGCCGGTGTTCGAGACGGTGGTGGAGCGCACCACGCGTCAGCTGCATTCGGGGGAAGGCGAGCTGGAGCTTGCGCTCGACGAGGGAACGGTGCGGGCCGGCGCCGCCGAGAACGCGCTGTGCGAGGCGGAGCTGGAGCTGAAATCGGGCGCACCCGAATGCCTGCTCGAGACGGCGGCCAAGCTGTTCGGCAGCGCGCCGGTGCGTTTCTCCGAGAGCAGCAAGGCCGAGCGCGGCTACAGCCTGGCGCTCGGCCGCACGAACGGTCACGCCCACGTCGAGCCGCAGCGCGGCGTGCTGCCCGAGCTTCATGCCGAGCAGACCTGCGCCGAAGCCTTCGGCCTCATCGTGCGCTCGGCCGCCGACCAGATCGTGGCCAACCGCCGCGCCGTGCTCGAGACCGTCGATCCCGCGGCCGCGCACCAGCTGCGCATCGGCTTGCGGCGCCTGCGCAGCGCGCTGCGCGCGTTCCGCCCGCTGCACGACACGCCCGCGCTGCGCGAGTTGGAGGGGCACGCCCAGGCCCTGGCGCGCACGGTCGGGGAGCTGCGCGATGCCGACGTGCTGATCGAGCACATCTATGCCCCCGTGGCCGGGCTCATCAAGGCCGATCCCGGCGTGCCGCGCGTGCGCGAGGCGCTCGTCGCCCACCGCGACAGCATGCGCGGCCGGGTACGGGTGGCGCTCGAGGGCGAGCAATGGTCGATGCTGCAGCTGTACCTGGCGCTATGGCCGCGCACGATCGAGGATGCGCCCGGCCTCGACCGCCCGATCAAGAAGTTCGCCCGCGCCGCCCTCAAGCGGCAGTGGAAGAAGGTGGCCGACAGCGGCGAGCGGCTCGACGACCTCTCCGTCGAGCAGCGCCACGAGATGCGCAAGGCCTTGAAGACGCTGCGCTACGCGGTGGAGTTCTTCGCCTCGCTCTACCCGGAGGCTGAGACGCGGCCCTTCATCAAGGAGACGCGCAGCCTGCAGGAGGTGTTCGGCTATCTCAACGACGTGGTGGCGGCCGAGCGGCTCGGCGTCCTCTGCCACGAGGCCTGCCGGGACAGCCGCGAGGCCCAGCGCACCGCGGGCTACGTGCTCGGCTGGCACAACGCGCAGGCCGCCCACGCCTGGACGGACGCGCACAAGGGCTGGCTGCGATTGAAGGAGCTGCCGCAATTCTGGGCCTGACGGCAGCGGCATCGTGAAGCTACCGCGATCAAATACCCCACGCTAGGTGTCGGTACCGGGGTCTTCGCGGGCGTCCGTGGTCGCGGGCATGATCACGACGGCGCGCCTGGCCGCGATGTCGATCTGCGGCACCGCGGTCTCGGTGAACGGGATCAGCTCGGTCTTGGCGGAGCCGGCGAGACGGATTTCCAGCAGGTCGCCGGCGCCGTAGTTCTGCACGGCCACGATCTCGCCGATCGCCTTGCCCACGGGATCGACGGCGGCGAGCCCGATGAGGTCGGCATGATAGAACTCGCCCTCCTCCGCCGCCGGCAGCCGGTCACGGCCGACATAGAGCTCGACGCCTTTCAGCGCCTCGGCGGCGTTGCGGTCGGCGATGCCGGCGATGCGCGCCACCACGCCCCTCGGCGTGGTGCGCACGATGGCAATCTCGAAGCTGCGCTTGGCCCCGGCATCGGTGAGCGGCCCGTAGGCGCCGATGTCCTTCGGCGCCGACGTGTAGGCGTGGATCAGCACCTCGCCGCGGATGCCGTGCGCCCCCACGATACGGCCGAGCAGGAGCCGGCTCGATGCGCCCACGGCCGCCATGGCCGGTTATGCCGCAGGCTTGGCCTCGCCGCCCTCGGCCTTCTTGGCGGCTGCCTCGGCCTGGGCGGCCTCGCGCTCCATGCGCTTCTTCTTCGGCTTGGCCTTGTTGGGGTTGTTGGACGCCGTGCGCTTGGAGAGGCCCGCCGCGTCGAGGAAGCGCATCACGCGGTCGGTCGGCTGCGCGCCGACGGAGAGCCAATGCTTGACGCGCTCGACGTCGAGCTTGACGCGGTCGGCGTTGTCCTTGGGCAGCAGCGGGTTGTGCGTGCCGATCTGCTCGATGTAGCGGCCGTCGCGCGGCGAGGTCGAGTCGGCCACCACGATGTAGAAGTAGGGCCGCTTCTTGGTGCCACCGCGCGAGAGGCGGATTTTCACTGACATGGTTTCGGTTCCTTGTCGCAGGTTTCAGGGTCGGGTTTCAGGTTTCAGGTGTCGGGTTTCAGGGATTGCGAGCTACTGACCCCTGCTTTCATTTCTTCTTTCCCGGCAGGCCAGGAAGCCCGCCCGGAAATCTCGGCATCGCTCCGCCGGGCAGCCCCGGCAATCCCGGCAGCCGCGGCATGGGTCGGCCGCCACCGGACCCGCCAGGCGCCGGCAGGCCCTTGGGCAGCTGGTCCTTGAGCTCCTTCGGCAAGGCATCGAGCGCGCGCGGGTCGAGGCGCGAAAGCTCCGCCTGCATCTTCTCGATCTCGGCCGGGCTCGGAGCGGCGCCGCCCCCACCGCCCATGCCCATCATGCGCTGCATGAGCCCGCCGCGCTTGCCCATCATCTTCATCATGTCCGCCATCTGGCGATGCATCTTGAGGAGACGGTTGATGTCCTCGGGCTTGGTGCCGGAGCCAGCGGCGATGCGGCGCTTGCGCTTGCCATCGAGGATCTTGGGGCTGCGCCGCTCCTTGGGCGTCATCGAGGAGATGATGGCGCGCTGGCGCTTGATGATCCTGTCGTCGATGTTGGCGGCGTCGAGCTGCTTCTTGACCTTGCCGATGCCGGGCAGCATCCCCATCATGCTCGACATGCCGCCGAGCTTCTCCATCTGCTTGAGCTGATCGGAGAGGTCCTCCAGGTCGAACTCGCCCTTGCGCATCTTGACGGCGATGGCCTGCGCCTTCTCCATGTCGAGGGTCTGCGCGGCCTTCTCGACCAGGCTCACCACGTCGCCCATGCCGAGGATGCGCCCAGCGATGCGGCCGGGGTGGAAGTCCTCGAGCGCGTCCCACTTCTCGCCGACGCCGATCAGCTTGATGGGCTTGCCGGTCACCGCGCGCATGGAGAGCGCAGCACCGCCGCGGCCGTCGCCGTCGACGCGGGTCAGCACGATGCCGGTGATGCCGACCTTGTCGCTGAAGCTCTTCGCCAGCTTCACGGCGTCCTGGCCGGTCAGCGCATCGGCGACCAGCAGCGTCTCGTGCGGATGGGCGATGTCGCGCACCTCGGCCGCCTCGCGCATCAGCTCGTCGTCGATGTGGGTGCGGCCGGCGGTATCGAGCAGCACGACGTCATAGCCGCCGAGCCTCGCCGCCTCGATGGCGCGGGCCGTGATCTGCTGCGGCACCTGGCCGGGAACAACCGGCAGTGTGTCGACCTTGGCCTGCTCGCCCAGAACCCTGAGCTGCTCCTGCGCCGCCGGCCGGCGCACGTCGAGCGAGGCCATCAGCACCTTCTTCTTATCGCGGTTGGTGAGCCGGTAGCCGATCTTGGCGCAGGTGGTGGTCTTGCCCGAGCCCTGCAGGCCGACGAGCAGGATTGCGACGGGGGGCTGGGCCACAAGATCGATCGGCTCGGCGTCCGAGCCCAGCATGGCGACCAGCTCGTCGTTGACGATCTTGACCACCATCTGGCCCGGCGTGACCGACTTGACCACGTCCTGGCCGACGGCCTTGGCCTTCACCTTGTCGGTGAAGTCGCGCACCACCTCCAGCGCCACATCGGCCTCGAGCAGCGCGCGGCGCACTTCGCGCATGGCTTCCGCCACGTCGCTGTCGGTGAGCGAGCCGCGGCGGGTCAGCTTGTCGAGGATGCCGGAAAGGCGATCTGACAGACTTTGAAACACTCGGCGCTCCCTTGCGTGCGAGAACGGGACATCGCGCCCGCGGGCGCTACGCGCTGGCGGGCGTTCACCTCCCTGCCTCCCGATCCCGGCCAATTGAGGCCGGACCATGTGCAGGGCGGCGGCTCGTCTCTCACGGGCCGTCGGAATTTGCCGGGAAAGTGGGGGAGGGGCGCCTCAAAGTCAACGAAAAAGGCCCCGGCCATTGAGGCCAGGGCCAGTTTCCCCGCTTCTTCCCCCACGGAAGACTATGCGCACTAATCCGATGCTTGGCGGTCGTCTTGAGACGTGGTCGACGGCGAGTGTCCCACAATCTGTCAAGGCGGCTGTTTCCCCCATCTGGTTGCAGCTAGCGTGCCAGCTTGTGGATGCGGGGGTGGAAATCGGCGTGGCGCGGGCCTACACACCAGAGACGCCACAATGCCGGTGCCGAGTAGCGCCGGGGGGAGCCACGCATGGCGAGCTGGCCGCAGTCGCGCAACAGGGTCGGACCGATGCTGGCGGTCGTCGCTTGCTTCGCCGCCATTGCCGCGGCCGGCTGCAGCGGCACGAGCGCTCCGTCTCTGTTCGCCTCGGCGCCTCCCGTGGAGCGCGAGTTCGCGCTTGCCGCCGTCACCTGGGACCTCAACAAGGACGGCAACGTCACCTGCGAGGAGTGGAAGCAGTACGTGTCGGGCCTCTTCCGCGAGGCGGACACCAACCGCGACGGCATCCTGACGCGCGAGGAGTACGCCCAGCTCACGCGCCGCGACAAGCTGTTCGAGACCGTCGGCATGAACTACTTCGACGCCAATGCGGACGGGCGCCTGAGCCTCAGCGAGATGGTCGACAAGCCCAACCCCGCCTTTGCGCTGCTCGACAAGAACGGCGACTGCGTGATCGCGTCCGACGAGCGCCTGCAGCCCGTGATCGCGCGCTCGGAGTCGCCAGGGCAGGCCGTCCCTCCGCCCAGCGGCCGGCAGCGGAAGTAACGCAGGTCAGCGCGCCGGCACAACGCGCAGCACGCGGCCTTCGGGATGGTCGGTCAGCAGCCAGATGGCGCCGTCGGGGCCGTTGCGCACGTCGCGGATGCGCTCGCCGAGATCGGTAAGGAGCTTCTCCTCGCCCACCACTTTGTCGCCGTCGAGCACGAGCCGGTGCAGCGCCGTGCCGGCAAGCGCGCCGACGAACAGGTTGCCCTTCCATTCCGGGAACAGGATGCCGGTGTAGAACGCCGCGCCGGATGGGGCGATGGACGGGTCCCAATAGTAGACCGGCTGCTCGAGGCCCGGCTTGGCGGTGCCCTCGCCGATCTTCATGTAGGAGTAGTCTCGGCCGTAGGTAATGACGGGCCAGCCGTAGTTCTTGCCGGCCTCGGGGATGTTGATCTCGTCGCCGCCGCGCGCGCCGTGCTCCGCCGTCCACAGCTTGCCCGTCTCGGGGTTGAGGGCGGCGCCCTGCACGTTGCGGTGGCCGATCGACCAGATCTCCGGCCGCCAGCCCGGCTTCTTGGGGTTGCCGGCATAGGGGCTGCCGTCGGCCATGATGCGCACGAGCTTGCCCAGATGGTTGGCCGGATTCTGCGCCTCGTCGCGCGCCGAGTAGCGGTCGCCCAGCGTCACGAACATCGAGCCGTCGCGGGCGAAGACGATGCGCGAGCCGAAATGGTTGCCCGAGGAATAGGACGGCTCCTGCCTGAAGATGACCTTGACGTCCTCGAGCCGGCCGCCGTCGCCATCCATGACGAGCCTGCCCCGCGCGACGCTGGTGCCGTTGCGGCCGCCGTCGCGCGGGTCGGCATACGAGAGATAGACGGCGCCGGAGGACGCGAAGTCGGGGCCGACCTGCACATCCAGCAGTCCACCCTGGCCGCTGGCATAGACCTTGGGCACGCCCGCCACGGGCGACGACAGCTTGCCGTCCTTGCCGACGATGCGCAGCCGTCCGGGGCGCTCGGTGACCAGCAGCCGCCCGTCCGGCAGGAACGCCATGCCCCAGGGGTGCACGAGGCCCTTGGCGAAGGCCTCGACCTTGATCGCCTGCCTGGTCTTCTGCGCCGGGGCTTTGGTGATCTCGGCCGCAAGCGGCGTGGATATGCAGAGGGAGAGGACGAGGGCCGGCAGGGCTCTGGCGTGCATTGGGATCGGGGTCTCCGCGTTGTTTGGCAAATTGATGGGCGTGTTGCAGAAACGCTTCAAGGGCCAATTCGTCTCAATTTTCCGCCATCGGGGCGTTCGTTGTGTTGCGCCGGGCAGCCCCATATAAGGGGGCATGTCACGCGACATCCCCTTCGCCAAGATGAACGGCCTCGGCAACGAGATCGTGCTGGTGGACCTGCGCGGCTCCACCCACGTGTTCACGGCCGGCGAGGCCCGAGCGATCGCCGCGCGGCCGCAGTCGCGCTTCGACCAGATGATGGTGCTGCACGATCCCAGGACCGCCGGCACCGAGGCCTACGTTCGCATCTACAATACCGACGGCTCGGAGGCGGAAGCCTGCGGCAACGGCATGCGGTGCGTCGGCTGGCGCGTGTCGCAGCAGACCGGGCGCAAGGACCTCGTGTTCGAGACCAGGGCCGGCGTGCTCGACGTCACGGTCGCAAGCATCGCGCGCATCACCGTCGACATGGGGCGGCCCAGGTTCGGCTGGCAGGACATCCCGCTCGCCGAGCCGTTCCACGACACGCGCACCATCGAGCTGCAGATCGGACCGATCGACAAGCCGATCCTGCACTCGCCGTCCGTGGTCAATGTCGGCAACCCGCACGCCGTGTTCTGGGTCGAGGATGTCGCCGCCTACGACCTCGGCCGCATCGGCCCCATGCTCGAGAACCATCCGATCTTTCCCGAGCGCGCCAATATCTCGCTCGCCCACGTCACCGCGCCCGATGCCATCACGCTACGCGTGTGGGAGCGCGGCGCCGGCCTCACCAAGGCGTGCGGCAGCGCGGCCTGCGCCACGGCGGTGTGCGCGGCGCGCAAGAAGCTCACGGGACGCAAGGTGACCGTGACGCTGCCGGGCGGCCCGCTCGAGATCGAGTGGCGCGCCGACGACCACATACTCATGACGGGGCCGGTCGAGCTGGAGCACGAAGGCGCGCTCGAGCCCGCGGCGACCGCCTGATCCAGCCA
>Ga0247825_10001336_pt1 | contig 16129 bp, 20 predicted proteins | sample 13C_Vanillin_Day_FD_194413 | JGI IMG/M metagenome (GOLD analysis project Ga0247825, IMG submission 194413) | Soil microbial communities from agricultural site in Penn Yan, New York, United States - 13C_Vanillin_Day48 | ecosystem: Environmental > Terrestrial > Soil > Agricultural land | place... | reverse complement strand
TTTCAGAACCGGCGGTTTTCTAAGGAAAAATGGCTAGACCTTCGTTCAAGCCGACCGCGGCGATGCGGCGCCGTGTCTCGATCGCCGCCGGCTTCGGAATGACGCACGAGGAGATCGCGATCGGCATCGGGTGCTCGGTCCCCACGCTCGCGAAGTACTTCGAGCACGAGCTCAGCGCGGGCGCGTACGCCCGGCGCATGGAAGGCCTCGAGGGGTTGCACCGCGCGGCGAAGAAGGGCAACGCCGCGGCCGTGAAGCTGTTCCTGCAGCTCAACCCGCAGGCCGCCGCGCCGCCGGTGCCGAAGGCGCCGAAGGAAGCGAAGCGCGGCAAGAAGGAGCAGGCGCAGGACGATGCCGTCGGCGCCCAGGCCGGCACCGAGTGGGGCGAGATCTTGCCGGGGTCTAAGGCCCTGCAATGAGCTGGGACCTGGCCTGTCCGGACTGGGAGGAACGCCTCCGCTCCGGACGGTCACTGGTGCCGGTGCTGCCGCTGAACGAGGCGATGGCCGCGCGAGCGGTGGCGGCGTTCAACAAGCTGCGCCTCGCGGACGTGCCTGGTACGCCGACGATGGCGGAGGCCGGCGGCGATTGGTTCCGGGACATCGTGCGGGCGCTGTTCGGCTCTCTCGATCCAGTGACGAAAGCTCGCATGATTCGCGAGGTCTTCCTCCTGGTCGCGAAGAAGAACTCGAAGACCACGAACGGCGCGCTGCTGATGCTGGTCGCGCTGCTGCTGAACGAGCGGCCGAAGGCGCCGTTCATCATGACCGCGCCGGTGCAGGACGTTGCCGAGCTCGCGTTCAACGCGGTGTCGGGCGCGATCGCGCTGGACCCGGTGCTCGAGAAGAAGCTCCACGTGCGCGAGCACCTGAAGACGATCGTGCACCGGGAGTCGGGCGCGACGCTCGAGATCATGACCTTCGACCCGGCGGTCGTGACCGGGCGCAAGGTAGTCGGCGCGCTGATCGACGAGGTGCACGTGCTCTCGAAGATGGCGAAGGCAGCGAGCGCTCTGCGCCAGCTCCGCGGCGGCATGCTTCCGTTCCCGGAGGCGTTCCTCGCGATGATCACGACGCAGAGTGAGGAGCAGCCGGCCGGCGTCTTTCGTGCCGAGCTGCAGAAGGCCAGGGCGATCCGGGACGGGAAGCGCAAGGGCGCGATGCTGCCGGTGCTGTTCGAGTTCCCCGAGTCGGTCCAGCGGTCGAAGGACAAGGCCTGGAAGAACCCGGAGCTCTGGCCGCTGGTCACGCCCAACGCCGGCAAGTCGATCACGATCGATCGGCTCAAGGAGGAGTTCGACGTCGCCGAGTCGGTCGGCATCGAGGAGCTGTGCGCCTGGGCGTCGCAGCACCTCAACGTCGAGATCGGCCTGGCGCTGCACTCGGATGGCTGGGCCGGCGCACTGTTCTGGGAAGCGCAGGGCGAGGTCCCGGTCACGCTCGACGAGATCCTCGAGCGGTGCGAGGTGGTCACGGTCGGGATCGACGGCGGCGGCCTGGACGACATGCTCGGGCTCGGCGTGATCGGTCGTGACGCGGACACCGGCGAGTGGCTGCATTGGGGCCACGCCTGGATCCATCCGATCGCGCTCGAGCGGCGGAAGGCCGAGTCGCAGCGGTACGGCGACTTCGCCGACCAGGGCGACCTGACGATCGTCGAGCACATCGGCGAAGACGTCGATCAGCTCGTCGAGTACATCCGTCGCATCGAGGAGACGGGACTGCTCGACAAGATCGGCGTCGACCCCGCGGGGATCGGCGCGATCGTCGACGCGATCATCGGGATAGGCATCGAGTTCGAGCGGATCGTCGGCATCCCGCAGGGCTGGAAGATGGTCGGTGCGATCAAGACGACGGAGCGAAAGCTGGCTGCCGGTGAGATGCGGCACGGCGGCTCCGATCTCATGGCCTGGTGCGTGAGCAACGCCAAGGCGGAACCACGAGGAAACGCGGTGATGATCACCAAGCAGGTCAGCGGTAGCGCGAAGATCGACCCGCTGATGGCGCTCTTCGACGCCGTCGCGCTCATGTCCCTCAACCCCGAGGGCCGGACGCAGATCGGCGACTTCCTGAAGCACCCGGTGCACGGCTGATGGAGCTCATGCTCAGGCGGCCTCCGGGCCGCGTCATGGCGACGCTGCTCGACTGGGTCGGCGTTCCGTTCTCGCTACAGACGCCGGAGTCGCCGCTGGCTGGCGGAGAGGTTGCCGGCGTCACCGTCAATGCGACGACCATCCTCAAGATTTCGGCCGTCTGGGCCTGCGCGCGGTTGATCTCAGAGACGATCGCCACGCTGCCGCTGTCCGTCTACGAGCGCACCCCGAGCGGCAAGCGCATCGCGGACAGCCACCGGCTGCAGTTCGTGATCCACGACCAGCCCAATCCGGACTCGACGGCCGCTCTTTTTTGGGAGGCGATGGTCGCGGCGATGCTCCTGCGCGGCTGTGGTCGCGCCGAGAAGCTGATGCTCGGCGAGCGCGTCGTCGGCCTGGTCTTCCTCGATCCGCGCCGGCTGACCTCGTACTGGCGCAATGGCGTGAAGGTGTGGCGGTACACCGAGGAATCCGGGCTGCAGCGCGAGATCCCAGGCAGCCGGATCTTCTCGATCCCCGGCTTCTCGATCGACGGGCGCAACGGCGCCTCGGTGGTGAGCTACGGCTGCCAGGTCTTCGGTGCCGCGCTCGCAGCGGACTCCGCGGCGACGACCACCTGGGAGAAGGGCCTGCAGAAGACCACCTGGTGGAAGTACCCGAACGTCCTCAAGCCGCACCAGCGAAGCGAGGCGCGCGAAGCCATCGAGCAGCTCGCCGGCGCCCAGAACTCGGGCAAGCCGGTGATCCTCGAGGCGGGCATGGAAGTCGGGACGATCGGCATCGACCCGAAGGACGCGCAGCTGCTCGAGTCGCGCAGCTTCAGCGTCGAGGAGATCTGCCGGTGGTTCCGCGTGCCGCCCTTCATGGTGGGCCACACGCAGACGTCGACGAGCTGGGGCACCGGTATCGAGCAGCAGATGATCGGGTTCCTGATCTTCACGCTCGCGCCATGGCTCCGGCGCATCGAGCAGCAGATCAACAAGGATCTCCTGCTGCCCGCGGAGAAGTCCCGCTTCTATTCCAAGTTCGCCGTCGAGGGTCTGCTGCGCGCCGACAGCGCCGCACGCGCCACGTTCTACGGCGCGATGGTGAACAACGGCATCTACACGCGGGACGAAGTCCGCGAGCTCGAGGACCGCGAGCCCATGGGCGGAAACGCCGAGGTGCTCACGGTGCAGACAGCGATGGCGCCGCTCGACTCGATCGGCACTGAAGCAATCAGCGACGCCGGCCAGGCGCGCAACGCACTGCTGAACTGGCTCAAACAGGAGTAGCCCCGCGATGAAGAACACCAAGCTGCCGGCCGCGCCGGAAGGCCGGATTGCGCTCGGCGCCCAGACCGAGATCTCGCCGCGCGCGCTGAGCCGGTACAACCCGGGGATCCGCGCTGCGTCGTCCGACACCGAGAGCGACGCGACGATCAGCATCTACGACGTCATCGGCGTCGACTTCTGGACCGGTGAAGGCACGACGGCGAAGCGGATCGCCGCGGCCCTGCGCGCGATTGGCGAGCGCGACGTCACGGTGAACCTCAACTCGCCGGGCGGTGACCTGTTCGAGGGCCTCGCGATCTACAACCTGCTCCGGGAGCACCCCGGCCAGGTCACGGTGAAGGTCCTCGCCCTGGCGGCTTCCGCGGCGTCGATCGTCGCGATGGCGGGCGACACGGTCCAGATCTCGCGGGCCGGTTTCATGATGATCCACAACACGTGGGTCGTCGCCGTCGGCAACAAGAACGACCTGCGCGACTTCGCCGACCAGCTCGAGCCGTTCGACGCCTCGATGGCGGATATCTACGCCGCGCGCACCGGCATCGACGCGAAGAAGGTCGCGAAGATGATGGACGCGGAGACGTGGATCGGCGGCCAAGCCGCGATCGACGAGGGCTTCGCCGACGAGCTCCTGCCGTCCGACCAGGTCGAGAACAGCAAGCAGGCCAGCAGCCATTCGCTGGCCGTCCGCCGCATGGAAGCCGCGCTGCGCCAGTCGGGCATGCCGCGCAGCGAGGCCATGCGGCTCATCTCCGAATTCAAGTCCGGCCTGAGTGACTCGGCCGGCACCGGTGAGCGTGACGCCACCGTCCGCCTGAGCGACTCGGGCCTGAAGGACCTCGCGGCGTCCGCCGCCGAGCTCACCACCATTCTCAAGAGGTAATTCCCGTGAACGAAGAAGAACTGAAGGCCCTCAAGGCCTCCATGAAGGACGTCTCCGACCAGCTCAAGGCGCACGCCGAGAGCGCGAAGAAGGAGATCCAGCTCCACCAGGACCTGAGCAAGGAGACCAAGGTAAAGGTCGACGAACTGCTCATGAAGCAAGGCGAGCTGCAGGCGCGTCTCCAGATGGCCGAGCAGATCGTCGCGAAGGTCGAGGCCGGCGGCTCGAAGGCCGGCCGTCAGCCGACCCTCGGCGAGCAGGTCACCGACAGCGAGGAGTACAAGGCCTGGGCGCCGAAGGCCTCGCGCGGCTCGAAGTTCACCATGCCGGTGAACGCTGCCATCACCAGCGGTGACGGTTCGGCCGGTGCCGCGGTGTCGCAGCCGCTGCGCGTGCCGGGCGTCGTCACGGCGCCGAACCAGCGCCTCTTCGTGCGCGACATCCTGTCCTGGGGCCGCACGTCCTCGAACGCCGTGGAGTTCGTCCGGGAGACCGGGTTCACGAACAACGCGGACGTCGTGTCGGAGAACCCGGCGAGCGGCAAGCCGGAATCGAACCTCACCTTCGAGCTCGACTCGGCCTCGGTCGCGACGATCGCACACTGGGTGCGGGCGACGAAGCAGGTCCTCTCGGACGCGCCGATGCTCCAGAGCTACATCGACGGGCGTCTGCGCTACGGCCTGAAGCTGAAGGAGGAGGCGCAGCTGCTGAAGGGCTCGGGCGTGGGTCTCAACATCCACGGCATCGTGCCGCAGGCGTCGACGTATTCGAACCCTGGCGTGAGCGTGACGAACGAGACCCGGATCGACCGGATCCGGCTCGCGATGCTCCAGGCCGAGCTCGCCGAGTACAACGTCGACGGCATCGTGCTTCACCCGGTCGACTGGGCGGCCATCGAGCTGACGAAGGACGGCGAGAACAACTACATCTTCGCCAACCCGCACACGATGACCACCACGATGCTCTGGGGCAAGCCGGTCGTCCCGTCGCAGAGCATGGACATCGACGAGTTCCTCGTCGGTTCGTTCCAGCAGGGTGCGCAGGGCTGGGACCGCGAGGACGCGACGCTGATCGTGAGCCTCGAGGACCGGGACAACGTGATCAAGAACCTGGTCACGCTGCTCCTCGAGGAGCGTGCGGCGCTGACGGTCTACCGGCCGGAAGCGTTCGTCACGGGCGACTTCGGCTTCGCGACCTAATCGGTCATGAAGCGCGAAATCGTCACCCTCCGGGGGTTCGACGATGCGGGTCTCGGAGGTCGTGTCCGCAAGGGCATGACCTTCGAGGTCTCGCAGCAGTTCGGCGACGAGCTCGTGCGGAACGGGCTCGTTCGCTTCACCTCCGAGGCTCTGACCCCGCCCCCGCCGCTGGGAAACGAGTCCGCCGCTGGCACGGCTGCACCGTCGTCTGCATCGCCAGCGGTCCCAGTCTCACCGCCGACGACTGTGAGCGTGTCCGTCTCTGGCGCCAAGCCGGCGCCGAAGAAGGCCGCTCCGAAGCCGAGGGCGAAGAAGCCCCCGGCCGACGAGTAATCGTTGTGAACACCTCCTTCCGCCGCGCGCCGTGGGCCGATGTCCTCTACGCCTGCGACAAGCCGTGGTGGAAGGAATACCTGCCGGAGGTGAATCGCACCTTCGGATCCGGCGAGCGCTGGTCGACATCGTTCCGTGCGGCCGGCGACTACGGTCTGCACCACGTGCTCAGCCGCGAGGCGAATAAGCGCTGGGGCGACGGCTGCATCAGCCGCGGCCTCAACAGCGGGCACCAAGCGCTTTCGCTGTCGGTCGTCTTCGGCGCCGCGCGCGTGGTCCTGCTCGGCTACGACTTCCAGCGAACGAACGGCCAGAAGCACTGGCACGGCGACCACCCATCGCCGCTCGGCAATCTCGGCACGGTCGACAAGTGGGTCGCCCACATGGGCGAGCTCGCCGAGGAGATCGCGGTGCGCGGTGTGCGCGTGGTGAATGCCACCCGCGAGACCGCGCTGCGCTGCTTCCCCCGCATCCCCCTCGAGGAGGCTCTCGCGTGAGCTACGTCACCGTCGCAGAGGTGAAGGTGGCGCTCGCCGCCGCTGCGATTCCGGACGACCGGATCCAGATGGCGATCGACGACGCCGAGGACGAGGCGCTGCAGTTCCTCAACATCACCGGCACCTCGCTCGCCGAAGTGCTCTCCGATGCGCTCTCCGACAGCGAGACGGATCAGGGCACGTTCCGGAGCATCCGGCGCGCCGTGATCCTGCTCGTCGAGGGCTACATCGATCCCATCAAGCCGGAGGCGCGCGACGCCAACCGGAAGGCCGCCGAGCGGCTGCTGTGGCCATACAGGGAGGGCCTCGGTGTCTGACCTTCACGTCCTGGGCATGCACGGCTGCGGCGACAACCTGCACGAGCGGGCCCTCATCCGGCACCTGATGAAGCGGCACCGCGTCTGGCTCGAGACGCCCTGGCCGTCGATCTTCCACGACCTGGTCGGCGAGCAGCTGCACCTGGTCAACAAGGGTTCGCGCCTGCGCACGCAGGCGAAGAACGCGCTGCGCGAGGCGGCGCTCTACAGCGGCCGCCCGCCACCGCGTGGCTGCCGCACGGTCCGGGTGTGGTACAGCCCGCAGCTCGTGCGCGAGCACAAGTCGGTGCTCGGGGCGATGCTGCACCAGAGCGGCTACGGCGACGCCGAGCCGGACTTCCGCATGCCGGTGCCCGACGCCTGGCTGGAGCGTGCCGATGCGGTGATCGCGCGGCTCGCGCCGACGAAGCCGATCCTGTTCTACCGGCCGCTCAACGAGCGCACGGAGTGGAGCGGGTGCGCGGCGCGCAATCCGGACTTCGAGGTCTATCGCGCCGTCGGCGAGCATCTACGCTCGAAGTACTTCGTCATCAGCGTCGCCGACCTCGAGCCCGGCAAGGAATGGCTCGTCGGGCACCGGCTCCAGGCCGACGCCGAGTTCCATGCCGGCGAGCTGGAGTTCGAGACGCTCGCGGCGCTCGTGCAGCGCTCGGCCCTGGTCATGTCCTCGCCCGGGTTCGCCGTGATCCTGGCCCAGGCCGTCGGCACGCCTTCCGTCTGCGTCTTCGGCGGCTACGAGGCCGGCTATTCCTTCTCCCTCGGCGCGCGCTTCACGCCGCACCTCGCGATCGAGCCCATCCGCCCGTGTCCCTGCTTCCAGCACCACCACCAATGCGACAAGACAACGGATTTGCCGGCAGCGCTGTCATCCCTCGACGCGTTTCTCACGAGCCGGTCGTCCATGGCCGCCTGACGCCGCGGGAACGGGAGTCGGTGCAGCTCAAGCCGCGCACCTACGACGTCGCCGGACTGCCCCCGCGGTACTTCAACCCGGGCGAGCTCGAGGCGCTGCTGTGCCTGTACGAGTCCGTCTCGCCGCGGGTGATCGTGGAGTTCGGGGTGAACACGGGCCGCAACCCGCTCGCCGCGTTCCGGAACATTCGGACGATCGACCGCTACGTCGGCATCGACGTCCTGCCCGGCTACGTGCCGAAGATGCGGGTGCAGAAGCGCGAGGTGCCGCCAGCGCCCGGCGAGCTCGCGCAGCATGATCTCCGCTTCGAGCTGATCCTCAGCCCGCGCGGCACCTTCGACCTATCAGCGAAGGACCTGCCCGCCTGCGATGCCGTCTTCATCGACGGCGACCATTCCCAGGAGGCGGTGCGCAACGACTACGCCCTCGCCTGCTCAATCGTGCGGCCGGGCGGGATCATCATCTTCCACGACGACAACGGCTCCCCCGCCGTCGAGGTCACCCAGACCTTGAACGAGTTCTGCAAGGCCGGGGCGCAGATCAAGCACGTCGCCGGCACCTGGCTGTCCTTCGAGCGGCGATGAACCTGGGCGACTACTTCGCGGGGATGCTCCGCCACCTGGTGACGATCCAGGAGGAGCCGTCCGAATCGACCCCCGACGGCGCCGGCGGCCGCACGCCCGACTGGACCGACGTCTTCACCGACTACGGCAACGTCGGGCCGCTGTCCGGCCGCGAGAGCGTCTTCGCCGCTCAGCTCGAGGCTGTCACCTCTCACCGCGTCCTGCTGCGCTGGCGTGAGGGTGTGGACGCGGGGATGCGGGTCCAGTTCGGGTCGCGGCTGTTCAACATCCGGTCGGTGATCAACGTCGACGAACGCGATCGCTGGCTGGTGCTGTTCTGCGACGAGGGAGTGGCGACATGAGCGCAGACGTTGAAATCCGCGACCTGAGCGGCACCACGATGACGGTGAGCGTTCGGGTGACTCGGGAACTCAGGGTGCGGCTGTGGATCGCAACGCGGATGATCCAACTCGCTGCATTCGTACTTCGCAGCGAAGTCGACATCGACTGCAAGAACGAGGACGAGGCGAGCTGATGGCCAACGTCCTGATCGACTCCCGTCGCATGTTCGCCCGCTTCAAGAAGCTGGACGAGACCGCGACCAGGCGCATCAAGGAAGAGGTGCGCGACACGACGAAGGACCTGCACGGCGACGCGCAGAACGCCATCAGCAAGCCGGTCACGAAGGGCCGCGGTGGGCGCACGGTTCGCAGCCGCCCCGGACAGCCGGCGCGCCGCGAGACCGGACGCTTCTGGCGAGCCCTGAAGTGGAAGACCTCGCCGAAGGGCTGGGTCGGCTACCTCACCACCACGAACGTCGCCAGCGACAAGAAGGGCAACCGCTACCCGTGGATGCTCGAGTCGGGAACGAAGTACATCAAGAAACGCCCGCTGTTCCGGATGCTGAAGCGGCGCAAGGCGCGTGAATACCGGCGGCGGATCGGCCGCGTGATGATCGACTGCATCCGAGGTGCGTCGTGATCGACGGATCCGACGCGCTCACCGAGGCCGTCTTCGAGCGCCTCAGCGCGGCGCTGGCGACCGTCAGCCTGGTCGGCAACGTGACGTCGGTCCCGGTCCGCGATGCGGTCAAGGAAGACACGCCAAAGCCCTACGTCGTGATCGGCGAGACCGACGTGACGGACTGGGGATCGAAGACCGGCGTCGGCACCGAGCAGACGCTCACGATCGAGATCTGGTCCGAGCACCGCGGCCGCAAGCAGGCGCGGCAGATCGCGGCGCTGATCTACGCCTCACTGCACGAGCAGGACTTCGACGTCGAGGGACAGCAGCTCGTGCTCTGTCGCTTCGAGAGCGCTGACTACGGGCGCGACGGTGACGGCCTGACGTACTTCGGCCGCCTCCGGTACCGGTGTTTGCTGGACGCGCTGTCCGACGCGGAATCGGACTGACAACCCCGCCCCGCCCCGCGGGGTTTTTCATTTCAGGAGTAGGAAGATGGCTCAGACCAAGTTCGCGGGTATCGCCTTTCTGTTGAAGCTCGGCTCGGACGATTCCCCGCCGGTGTTCACCACCGTCGCCGGGCAGCGCACGACCTCGCTCAGCATCAACAACGAGCAGATCGACACCACCGACAAGGACGATTCCCGGTGGCGCAAGCTGATGGAAGGCGGCGTGCGCAGCATGTCGTCCTCGGCGGCGGGCCTGATCACCGGCCAGGACGCCTTCAAGACGCTGATGAACATCGCGCTGCAGGGGTCGATCAAGACCTACCAGCTCGTCTTCGCCGACGGCCAGACCCTGGAAGGCCCGTTCCAGGTCTCGTCGAAGGAGCTCACGGGCGAGTACACCGACGCGCAGCAGTACACGCTGTCGCTCGAATCCGCGGGCGACATCGACTACAGCGAATTCGAGAGCGCCTGATGGACGGCGGGATTGCCAACCCGCGCGGGTGGACGCCGGTGCGGGTCTGCGGCCGCGACGCCGCGATGGTGCCGACGAATCGGGCGCTGCAGACGATCGAGACGCGCCTCGGCGTGGGGTTGCCGAGGCTGCTCGCTCGCTTCTTCGGCGGCGACGTCTGGATCCGCGACATCAACGTCGTGGTCTTCGAGTGCCTGAAGGGCGCCGGGTACGCCGGCAAGGATGGCACCGGCTCGATGTTCGAGTACGACCAGATCGGTGAGGACATCGTCGCGAACTTCAGCGCCTACTCCGAGGCGGTCGGACAGCTGCTCGGTGCGGTCTTCGGGCCCTCTGTCCCAAAAGCCGAGCCGCCGCCAAGCGCGGCGGTGCCGGTGCCGGACTCACCTGGACCGAGCAGCTCGGCGTCGCCGTAGTGACGCTCGGCATGTCCCCTTCGGACTTCTGGGAGCTGACGCCGCAGGAGTTCAACTCGGTGTGCCAGACGTACATCCGCTCCCAGCCCGGCTACGTCGAGCCGATCACCTGGGAGGAGCTCGAGGCGATGCGCAAGCGATTCCCTGACGGTCCGTCGAAGAAGAGGGTGCACTGATGGCCACGAGCGGCGATGACTTCGTCGTCAAGATCAAGGCCGACCTCAAGTCCCTCCAGGCCGGTCTGCGCCAGGCGGTGAAGGAAGCCGACATCGCCGGCAAGTCTATGAAGGGCTCGCTCGAGCCGTCCATGGGACGCATCGAGAAGGCCGTCGAGAAGGGCGCGAACGCGGCGATCAACCAGTTCAAGGCGCTCGGGATCGCTGCGGTGGCCGCCGGCGTCGCCATGGCCGGCTCGGCGCTGAAGGGCGCGCTCGACTTCGCCGACGGCATGGCGCGGCTGCGGGACAAGACCCGGTTCACCGTCGAGGAGCTGCAGCGCCTGCAGTTCGCCGGCAACCAGGTGGGCCTCACGAACGAGGAGCTCGCCAACGGGCTTGACCAGTTCACCAAGAAGCTCGCCGAGGCCGCGACGAAGGGCGGCGACGCCGCGATCGCCTTCGAGAACCTCGGCATTGCCCTCACCGACGAGAGCGGCCCCCGCAAAGCGGAAGCGGTGTTCCTCGACACGATCCGCGCCCTCGAGCAGATCCCCGATCCCGCGCGCCAGTCGGCTTTCGCCCTGGAGTTCTTCAGCAAGGCCGGGCTCAACGTCGGGCTGCTCGCGTCCCAGGGCGCGGGCGGCCTCGACAAGCTGCGCGCCTCAGCGGTCGGCATCATCGACGACGCCACGATCCGCAAGGCGGACGACTTCGGCGACTCGATGGGGAAGCTCGGCGAGGCCATCTCGAAGGGCCTGGTCAAGGCCGTCCTCGACGCGACGCCGGAGGTGGGCCACTTCATCGACGAGCTCACGCGCGACCCCGAGGCGATTCAGAAGACGATCGACAAGGTCGCCGAGTTCGGCAACGTCGTCGTCCAGGCGGTCGGCTTCCTCGTCAAGAACAGCGCGGTCGGCCTGGTGCCGCGCGCGATCATGGCGATCGCGAACGCGGCCGACACGGCGCGGGAGAAGTTCGGCGCCCTTCGAAACGAGGCGGCGCGCTCCGGTGCGATGTCCGGCGTCGCCGACACCGGTGGAGGCGCTCCGGCTGACCCGCTGGCCGCGCTCCCGTCTCTGCCCACCACGGCACCGCAGTTCAACGTCGAGACCCCGGAGGAGACGAAGGCGCGAATCGAGGCTGCGAAGAAGGCCGCCGAGGAAGCGCGCAAGGCCGCCGAGGAGCTCGCCGCGGCCAAGGAATACGCCATGGCGCAGCTGGAGGGCGGCCTGGCGCCAGGCGAGGCCGAGCGCATTACGGCCGACTTCCAGATGGCCCTCGAGGCGGGTGCCGAGTACGGCAAGGACCTGGTCTCGCAGCGTCAGGACCTCCTGCAGTCCATGCGCGACCTCGAGACGGTGCAGCTCGAGGAGGAGCAGAGCCGGTTCGAGATGCGGCTCTCGATGCTGGAGACCTTCAGCGAAGCCGAGCTCGAGATGATCGGCGGCTACAACGAGGCGAAGGAGAAGCTCACCCGCGACCACGAGGCCGCGGTCTTCGACATCCGCAAGCAGGGCCTCGAGAGCGGCTACGACATGCTCGCGATGGTGAAGAACAACGAGCTGCGCAAGACGCTCGACACCGGCGCTAAGGCGCTCCAGATCGCGTCCACCTACAGCAAGAAGGCCTTTGAGGTGCAGAAGGTCGTCGCGATCGCCAATGCGCTCGTGGGCACCTACCAGGGAGCCGCGCAGGCGCTGCGCGACGTGCCCTACCCGCTCAACATCGCGGCCGCGGCGACGACCGTGGCGGCCGGTCTGGCCCAGGTGCAGGCGATCCGGAACACGAAGTTCGGCGGCGGCGGCGCCTCGGGGTCGGTCTCCGGTGCGGCGAACCCCGAGAACACCACCCAGCCGGCGGCGCGCGGCGGCCCTCAGATCAGCCTCACGCTGGTCGGCGGCAACTTCAGTTCGGACCAGGTGCGCGGCCTGGTCGACCAGATCAACGAAGCGCTCGCCGACGGCGCGGGCCCCCTCCGGACATAGGCCATGGCCCATCTGCCCTACACGCGCCAGGCCGTCATCGGGTGGCGCAACGTCTTCGCGGATCCGGACGGCGCGCTCTCCGCGTCCTCGGAGACGACCAGTGGCCCCGCCGAGAACGCCGCCCACGGGCGCACGTGGGACTACTGGGAGGGCGACGGAGATCCTGCCGGCGACTTCCTCGAGGTCGAGCTTGTCGCGCCCGCGCTCTGCGACTACTTGGCGATCGCCGCGCACGACCTCGGCAGCCAAGGCGCAACGATCGAGCTGCAGGGCTCTGCGAATGGCTCCTCGTGGACTTCGGTGGCGGGGCCCTTCAGCCCGACCGACGACAAGCCGTGGCTCTGGCGCTTTGACGGCGCGACCTACGCCTGGTGGCGGATCAAGATCATCGGCGGCCCGACGCGGCTCGGAGTGGTGAACGCGGGCGAAGTGCTGCTCCTCCCCGAGGGCATCTTCGTCGGGCACAAGCCGGCGCCGCTCAACCGCAAACCCGAGCTGCTCCCGAACAAGTCCGAGCGTGGGCAATTCCTCGGCCGCTCCGTGATCCGCAGCGGCGCCGCGACCTCGATCGAGCAGGACCGCGTCACGCAGACCTGGGCGCGCACCGAGGGCGTGGCATTCCGTGACCACGCCGAGAACCGGCCGTTCTTCTTCGCCTGGCGCCACGACACCTTCCCCGAGGAGGTGATCTACGGGCAATCCGAGGAGGGCGTCGAGATCACGCAGGGCTCGAACGGGTTCATGAAGTTCTCCGTCGACTGCTCCGGTCAGGTGGAGTGATGGGCACGAAGCACGCCGGCACCTTCGTCCTGCTCTACGTCGGCGATGACGGCGATCCGGAGAGTTTCACGCGCGTAGCTGCGCAGCGGGTTGGTTCTCTGACGCTCGGCAACGAACCGATCGACGTCACCGACAAGGATGATTCGCGGTGGCGCAAGCTGCTCGCGGGAGGCGTTCGCGGCCTCGAGATGACGGCATCAGGCTGGATCTCCGACTCGGCCACCTTCAACCTCCTCTGCAACCTCGCATCGCAGGGGCTGATCCGTAACTGGGAGATCCAGTTCGCGAGCGGCCTGTCGCTGGTCGCCCCATGCATGCTCACATCCACCGAGCTCACCGGTGAATACACCGCAGCGCAGCAGTACACGCTGAGCCTTTCATCGGCCGACGACGTCACGGCCTATGGCCTCGACGGCGATACGGTGCAGTTCTCCGCAGGGTCATACGCGCCCTCCGGCAGCACTGCACTGGTGACGGTGACGCGCACCGGCCTCGGGCAGGGCGCTGTGAGCGTCGACTACACGACGGCGGATGGGACGGCGGTCGCCGGAACGAATTACACCGCCACGTCCGGCACGCTGAACTGGGCCGACGGTGATACGGCGAGCAAGACCTTCGAGGTCCAGATACTCGAGGGGAACGACCTCGGTGCCATCGCTCTGAGCGTGTCGCTCGCGGATCCAGTCGGCGCCACGATCGGCATCCCCAATCCGGCCACCATCACGATCCCGCAGAATCCCTTCGGAGCGCTGGTGACGCTGGCGGGCGGCGCCGTGACCTCTCCGGTGCCATGGGACACCGAGGTCTACGACGTCGGCGCGTGGCACAGCCTCGTCAATCCGGAGCGGCTGACCGTTCCGGGGGCCACCGAGCTCGTCCGCCTCATCCACAATGCGGACACGAACGCCGCAACCCTCGAAGCGGAGATGCGCAAGGGCGGGTCGACGTTCATCGGCGCGGGCAAGGGCGACACCGCGAGCATCGGCACGAACCACATCAACATGGTCGGGTTCGATGTCGCCGCCGCGCAGGGCAACTACTACGACACGATCACGACGCAGTCGACGCAGGCCGGCGGCTGGTTTGCTGCCGAACGGCTGCCGCCGACTACGAAGATCGCGCTCTTCAACAAGTCCGGCAGCCAGGCGCTGACCGGCGGCGTCGAGACGGCGATTTCGTTCAACTCGGAGGTCATCGACGAAACCCACTCGCCGGCGGTCTGGCACTCCGGCGCGGCCAGCAAGTACATCGTCCCCGCCGGCGTCGACCGCATCCAGGTTGCCGGGCTCATCGAGACCGACTCGGTCGCTGGCCAGGTCCTCGCCATCATCAAGGTCAACGGCACGCAGCAGCGCGGCTGTCCGGGTAAGGACCAGGACACGGGCGGAGCCGAGCGGCTCACGCTGGCTTCTCCCACGCTCGACGTCGCGGAGGGAGACGAGCTCGAGATCTACGTCACGGCTGCCGCCAACTGCAACGTTCTGGCGAGTTCGTGGTTCGCGATCCTCGAGCCCGCCGACAACGTGCGGTCGATGATCCGGAAGTCTGCGGCGCAGGGCTTTGCCTCCCAGGTCTTCGAGATCCTCACGTTCGATGCCGTCGTTTCGGATCCGAGCGGCATGCATGACGGCGTCGGCTTCACGATCGGCGCCGGTGTGACGCAGGCACGCGTCGCCTGCGGCCTCCGCGTTCCGACTTCGACGGACCAGTCGGTTTTCATCATCGAGAAGAACGGCGCCAACGTGCCCGGCCTCCCCCAGGAGCACACCGACACGGCCACCGAGGACAACCTCTGCGGCTTCGGCGCCTGGTTCCCAGTTTCCCAGGGCGACGAGATCCGCATGAATGTCCTGTGCGAGAACGCCGCGACGATCGTGGATCACAACGGCCTCTACATGGCGATTGAAGTCCGATGACGATCGCAGAAGAAGCGACCCGCAGCGGCCGCCGGCCCATCACGCTCGCCGAGCTACTTCTGGACCGCTGCACGCTCACCTACGGGCAAGCGCCCTGCAACGCGGTCCTCGGCGTCACCGGCCGCACCTACTGCTACAACACGCGCGCGACCTGCCAGGACTCGGAGAACTACGATCCGGCGCCGCACGCCTACCGCTTCTGCACGCCTCAGTCGCCGCTGCCGCTGAACCTCGAGGCGATCCCGAGCCTGTCCTCGGTGCAACTCTCGCCTGCGAAGATCGACGTCAGCGGCGGCCTGGGCGCGCGGGCGAGCGTGTCCCTGACGTTTCAGGACCACCCGTACCACGACCGCGGCACCGACCCCTATTTCCGCCTGCGCAGCCGCGCACAAGCGGCCACGGCTCTTCAGGCCCTCGAGGGAACAGCGCTCCAGGCGTCCCCCGGCTTCGCCCTGCAGGCCATCGCCGAGGGCGCGCGAACTAGCTTCTCGGTCCAGGGCACCTACTGGGGCCGGATGCGCGCGCGCACGCCGTACTACTTCGGGCGCGTGTGCCGGATCCTGACCGGGTACCTCACGGACGAAGGATTCGATCCGGCCAACTTCACGACGCGCACCTACCTCATCGAATCCCTGGCCGGCCCCGATCCCAACGGGCGCGTGATCGTCAAAGCGAAGGACGCTCTGAAGCTGGCCGACGACGATCGAGCGCAGGCGCCGCTACCCAGCACCGGCGTCCTCCAGGCCGACATCGACGAGTCCGAGACTTCCTTTCTCGTGGATGTGCCTGGCGGCGTGGACTTCGACGAGGAGTACCCGGTCAGCGGGTCTTTCTTCATCCGAATCGGCAGCGAGGTCATGGAGGTCACCTCGCGATTCTCGAACTCCTTCACCGTAGAGCGCGCCCAGTTCGGCACCGATGC
>Ga0247825_10001335_pt1 | contig 16135 bp, 16 predicted proteins | sample 13C_Vanillin_Day_FD_194413 | JGI IMG/M metagenome (GOLD analysis project Ga0247825, IMG submission 194413) | Soil microbial communities from agricultural site in Penn Yan, New York, United States - 13C_Vanillin_Day48 | ecosystem: Environmental > Terrestrial > Soil > Agricultural land | place... | reverse complement strand
CAGAACCTCAGCGAATTCAGCGAAAAGACCGGGAAGGCCCTCGCCCAGGTGGCCGGCGCCGACCATGCCAAGGCGATCTCGGTGATCAACCCGGCCGAGCCGCCGATGAACATGCGCGACACCGTCTACGCCAAGGTCCGCAACCCCGACCCGGCCGCCATCGAGCGTGCCGTCATCGACATGGTCGCCAAGGTCCAGCAGTACGTCCCCGGCTACTCGCTACGTCTGGTCGACGTCGACGGCGACCTGGTCACCGTCATGCTCGAGGTCGTCGGCGCCGGCGACTACCTGCCCACCTACGCCGGCAACCTCGACATCATCACCGCCGCCGCCGTCCAGGTCGCCGACGTCATGGCCCAGCAGAACCTCGTCCAGGGAGCAGCACAGTGAGTAAGAAAGTCACGATCGTCGACACCACCCTGCGCGACGGCATGTCCTCCGTCTCGCACCAGTTCACCCCGCAGAACGTGGCCGACATCGCCCGCGGGCTCGACAAGGCCGGAGTGTCGACCATCGAGGTCGCGCACGGCATCGGTCTCGGCGCCTCGTCCATCCAGTACGGGTTCGCCGCCGCCACCGACCCGGACTACGTCCGCGCCGCCGTCGACGCCGTCGAGAACGCCGACATCGCCGCCCTCTACGTGCCCGGCATCGCGACGCTCGCCGAACTGCAGAAGGCCATCGACGCCGGCATCAAGACCGTCCGCATCGCGGTGCACTGCACCGAGGCCGACTGCGGGCAGCAGCCGGTCGAGTGGGCCAAGGAGCAGGGGCTGACGGTGATGACGTTCCTGATGATGAGCCACAAGCTCGAGCCCGAGCCGCTGGCCGAGCAGGCCGCCAAACTCGACTCCTATGGTGCCGACGTCGTCTACGTCGTCGACTCCGCCGGTGCCATGGTTCCCCGGCACGCCGGGGACCGGGTCGCCGCTCTGCGGCAGGCGATCACCGCGGACATCGGGTTCCACGCCCACAACAACCTCGGTGTCGGGATCGCCAACGCGCTGACCGCCGCGGAGAACGGGGCCACGTTCATCGACGGGTCCCTGCGCGGTCTCGGCGCCAGCGCCGGCAACGCGCAGACCGAGGTCCTCGCCGCCGCGTTCGAACGCGCCGGCTGGGACACCGGGGTCGACCTTTTCCCGCTCATCGACACCGCCGAACACATCGTCGCACCGCTGATGAAGGAACCGCAGATCGTCGACGAGACCGCACTGGTCCTCGGCTACGCCGGTGTGTACTCCACGTTCTTCCACCCCACCAAGCGGGCCGCGAAGAAGTTCGGGGTGCCCGCCCGCGACATCCTCATGGAACTCGGTCGTCGCGGTGTCATCGGTGGTCAGGAAGACATGATCATCGACGTCGCCTCCGAACTCGCAGGCCGCACCTACGAGACCCCGGCCCCGGCCGGGGTCTGACAGGCAAGGAGCACCATGACCACGACGGAATCCGTAACCGGGGCGACCGAGGTTCGTCACCTCATCGGTGGCGACTGGGTGGCCGCCTCGGACGGGGCGACCTTCGAAACCCGTGATCCGCACGACGGTTCACTGCTCGGGACGGTCCCCCGCGGAACCGCCGACGACGGCGAGGCCGCGATCACCGCAGCCCGCACCGCATTCGATGACGGTCCGTGGCCGCGGATGTCGCCGAAGGAGCGTGCGAAGATCCTGCACGCAGTAGCCGACAAGGTCGACGAACACCGTGAGGAACTCGCGCTGATCGAGACCCGTGACGGCGGCAAGAGCATCAACCAGTCCCTGCACGCCGAGATCCCGCGGGTGGCACACAATCTGCGGTTCTTCGCCGACTATGTGTCGATGGCCGCCAACGAGGCCTACCAGGACGGCGACCTGCTCTCCTACGTTTTGTACCCACCCGCCGGGGTGGTGTCGGCGATCAGCCCGTGGAACGCGCCGCTGATGCTCGCGACGTGGAAGATCGCCCCCGCATTGGCCTTCGGCAACACCACCGTTCTCAAACCCGCACCGCAGACGCCGCTCACCGCGCACCGGTTCGCGCAACTCGCCCTCGAGGCCGGCCTTCCCGAAGGCGTACTCAACGTGGTCCACGGATTCGGGGGCGAGGCCGTCGCCGGTCCGCTCACCGCGGACCCGAGGGTCGACCGGATCACGTTCACCGGTTCGAGCGCCACCGGCGTGCGGATCCTCCAGGCCGCCGCGGTGAACCACACCCCGGTCTCGGCGGAGATGGGCGGCAAGTCCGCGAACATCGTCTTCGACGACGCCGACCTCGACGTCGCTGTTCCGATGGCGATCCGGGCGATCTTCGGCGGCAACGGGCAGGTGTGCCTGTCCGGCTCCCGCCTGCTGGTGCAGAACTCGATCATGGACGAATTCCTCGACCGGTTCACCGAGGAGGCGAAGAAACTCACCGTCGGCGACCCGAAAGACCCGTCGAATTTCCTCGGCCCGCTGATCGAGCAAAGACACCTCGAGAAGGTGCACGGCTACGTCGAACTGGCCCAGGAGGAGGGCGGCAAGGTCGTCACCGGTGGGTCGCGGCTCACCGACGATGCGCGGGCGAAAGGCTTCTACTACCCGCCCACGGTGATCACCGGGCTCACCAACGACTCGCGCACCGCGCGTGAGGAGATCTTCGGGCCCGTCGAGACCGTCCTCGGGTTCGACACCGAGGACGAGGCGTTGCGCATCGCGAACGACTCGCCATACGGGTTGGCAGGGATTCTGTTCACCGACAACCTCAACCGTGCGCACCGCATGGCCGCACGGTGGAAGGCCGGCACGGTGTGGATCAACACCTTCTTCGAGCGCGACCTCCGACTGCCGTTCGGTGGCGAAGGCAGCAGCGGCCTCGGACGCGAGGGCGGCCAGTACTCCCGCGAATTCTTCACCGAGCCCCGAGCGGTCACCATCCGCCTGCGGAGTTGATCGAACTCGTCCACCAGTGGCCGGGGCGGTACCCACCGTCCCGGCCTTCGTCTTTCCGAACCGAGGAGAACTGTGCTGTGACTACACCCGACCTTTGTGTCGTCGTCGGTGCGACCGGTGCGATGGGCACCGAAATCACCCTGCGACTGGCCCGCCGCGGGCTGCGAGTGCTGGCCGTCGCCCGCAGAGGCGACGAACTCGAGAAGCTCGCGATCTCCGACGACCTGATCACGCCGTGCGTCGCCGACATCGCCGACGACACTGCAATCGACACGATCTCTGCGTGTATCGACTCGCCCGTTCGGATGGCGCTGTTCGCCGCCGGCCTCCCGGTGCGGGGTTCCGTCGACACGATTCCACCGGGCGACCTGGCCCTGGCGACGAACATCAAGGTGGGCGGACTCGTCCGCCTCCTGCACGCCGTCCGCGACCATCTCGTCGACGGCTCCCGCTTCGTCACCATCGCCGGCTCCCTCGGTCTCGAACCGGGTCCGCTCGATGCGGCGCCCGGCACGGCGAACGCGGCGGTCTTCAACCTCATGCGCCAACTCAGTGCCCTCTACGGGCCGAAGGGTGTCACCACCCACACGATCGCTCCCGGACCGGTGGACACTCCGAGGCTGCGTGCCTTCGTCGAAACCGAATCCGCCGAAACCGGGCAGGATCCGGAGAAGATCTGGAACCGCTACCGCGCCAAGACCAGCCTCGGTCGGCTGCCGACGCTCCAGGAGATCGGCTGGATGGTCGAGACCCTGCTCGCTCCGGAGGCCGCGGTGCTGCACGGCTCGGTGATCAACGTCGATGCCGGAACCCGCCACGGAATCCACTGACCGACTCCCGAAAAGGATTGTCACCTATGCCTGTCGCCCACTTCCACCTCGTCGACGGCGCCTACACCGCCGAGCAGCACCGAGAACTGCTCACCGCCGCGAGTCGGTGCTACTCCGAGGTTCTCGACTCACCGATTGACCGCGTAAGGGCGTTCATCGTGCGATACCGGCCCGACGATGTCGCTGTCGCGGGAACCACCGTTACAGACGGCGCGCCCGCTGCGCCCTATTTCACGGCGATCGTGCTCGCCGGACGCCCCGCCTCGCAACGTCAGGAACTTGCGGCGCGGTTCACCGATCTGATCGTCGACATCCTCGGTGCGCAGCGTGCGCTCGTGCGCGGACAGATCATCGAAGTCGACCCGGCGAACTGGGCGATCGCGGGGACCGCGGCCGCCACCACTCGTGCCGGTGAGATCGCGGCTCGTGCCCAGGCTGTGCCCTGAGCTGCACCACACATACGTATGGGCGGCCGCGACATTCGTCGCGGCCGCGCCAGCCGTCGGCACTCGGTTCAGAACCCCCAGGGCTCGTCGCGCCCGAGGAGTTCCAGCGACCGGAAACTGCCGGTGTAGAAGACGAGCGGGTGCCCGTCGTCGTACCAGAGTTGCTCGACCCGGCCCACGTGCAGCGTGTGGTCGCCCGCGGGGTGCGAGGCGACCACGGTGCACGCGAGATGCACCAGAGCGCCTTCGAGGAGAGGCACGCCCCTGCGCCACACGAACCGAACCCGATCCGGTTCGTGTGCCGCGCCCGCGAAGTGCAACGACACAGGTTCCTGGTCTCCGGCGAGAATCGAAACGCCGTACGTCCCGGTCTCTCTGATCTTCGTGTCCATCTTCGCGCGTGTGGAGATGGACACGAGCACCAGCGGTGGGTCCAGCGACACCGAGGTGAACGCATTGGCGGTCATCCCGTGCACCGAGTCCTCGTCTTCGCATTCGGCGGTGGTCACGATGGTGACACCGCTGGCGAACCGTCCCAGCGCCTTCCGCAGGTGTAGCGGCGTCACCTCGGGATCGAGTTCGCCCACTGTCTCGGTCATGGCTGCGCTCCTCGTCGTCGGTTCCACTCAGCCCCGAACGATCCTCAGATCGTCGTTGCCGATCAGGTCGGGCCGGGTCCAGCCGTCCACGTCGTACTCGGACATGCACTGTTCGGCGAATCCCTTGAGCGCCAGATCCTGTCCGGTCGCCTGGTAGGCGAACAACGTCTGGAAGCGGACGGCCTCGTGATCGCCGCCGTAATTGCGCTCGTAGAGTTCGTGCCGCCCACCGAACTCGGTGCCGACGGCGTCCCACAGCAACTTGAGCAACTGGACGCGGTCGATCGCGGCGACGCCGTTCGATCCGCGGACATACTGGTCGAGGTAGGGACGCATGGCCGGGTTCGCCCAGTCGCTCGCATGGGAGTTCAGGTAGATCAGCCCGCTGCCCAGCACCTGCTGGATGATCTCCTTGACCCGCGGATACCCCACACCCATGAAGGTGCGATAGGCGAGGCCGTAGTTCAGGTTCGGCTGGACGGCGCCGTTCACCCACTGTTCGGGTGACTTGGCCATCGCGTCGGACAGCCCCCAGAACATGTCGCGCCAGTTGAGGATCTCCCCGATCTGCATCTGCACACCGCGGAATCCCGCGGAGCCGGTCATTTCCACACCCTTCATCACACAGCCGGCGATGAAGTCGAGCTTCACCGCGAGCCGAGCGCATCCGTGGAACATGAAGCGGGAGAGAAATCCCGACTTCATGACGAAGCCGTTCGCGGTGTCGGTGTCGTAGGCGAAGACGTTCTCCCACGGCACCAGCACCCGGTCGAACACCATGATCGCGTCGTTCTCGTCGAACCTGCTCGACAACGGATAGTCGAACGGCGTGCCCATCACCGCAGCGTTCATCTCGTAGGAGGTGCGGCAGAACAACTTCAGTCCTGGCGAATCCATCGGCACCGTGAAGATCAGGCCGTATTCCTTCTTGCGCAGCGGCAGTCCGTAGTGGGCGATGAAGTTCGCGTTGGTGATCGCCGATCCCGTCGCGACGACCTTCGCGCCGGACACGATCAGACCCGCATCGGTCTCCTCGACGACGTGCACGCACACGTCGGCGGTTTCGTCGGCCGGCTTGTCGCGGTCGATCGGCGGATTGACGATGGCGTGGTTGAGGTAGAGCATCCGCTCCTGCGCGTGCTTGTACCAGCGCAGGGCGTTGTCGCGGTACGGGCCGTAGAAGTCGGCGTTGGCTCCCAGCGTGCCGAGGAACGAGGCCTTGTAGTCGGGCGACCGGCCCAGCCAGCCGTACACCTCACGCTGCCAGGCCACGATCGCGTCACGGGCGAGCACCAGGTCGTCCGCACTACGAGCGGTCTTGAAGAAGGGGTGCGTGAAGCCGCCGTTTCCGGTATCGGTGGGCACCGCCAGCACGCCCTTCGCCTCCGGCTGGTGCAGTGCGTCGTACATCCGCGCCACCGACCGCGCCGAGTTACGGAAAGCCGGATGGGTGGTGACGTCGTCGACGCGCTCCCCGCGGAAGTAGACCTCGCGGCCGTCGCGCAGCGACTCGAGGTACTCGTCGCCCGTCATGGGCCGGACGTCGTTCGGAACTCCGACGCGATCGTCGACGAATGCTGATGTGGTCATGGAGTCACTCCTGGTCTCGTTGGGCAGGAACCTGTTTCGGAAGGCGAGGACGTCGGCGCGCCTCGGTCACCGCTGTCGGTGTCGTACTCGACGGGGTGGGGTATATTGACCCGAACGCCACGTTCCTGTGATCTGGAACACTATTAGGCGGAGGTGTGGTGGAACATGGCTGAGCGCGAACAATCGAATGACTCCGCGCGCACCGACGTGCCCGCGATCGTCTCTCTGCGAACACGGGAGCTCGATACCGGGGAGGGCCGTATGCAGTGGGCGAGCACGCTGGAGCGGCTCTACTGCGAGACGGACGTGGCGTGGCCGGAGCCTCGGCGTCACTTCGACGCGGAGTGGGGCGGGCGACCGTTCGGTGATCTGCATGTCAGCACGATCCGGGCCGACGCGCACACCGTCGTCCGATCGCCGGCGATGATCCAGTCCGATTCGGGGGAGGGGTATTTGGTCTGCCTCGTCACGGACGGAAGCGTGGAGGTCCGGCAGTCCGGCCGGGCCACGGTGGTGGAGCCGGGTTCCTTCGCGCTCCTCGACTGCGCCGCACCGTTCGTGTTCCACTCACCCGCCCCGTTCCGACAGGTCGTGGTTCGATCCCCCCGCGAGGTGCTCACGTCGCGCCTTCCGGGACGAATCGTCGAACACGGCACGGCGCGCTCGATTCACGGCGACACCGGGGCTGGCGGACTGGTCGGTCGGTTGTTCGTCGATATCGCGGACATGGACGCGCCGATGTCGCAAGGTGCTGCCGTGTCGTTCGCATCCTCCGCCGTCGACATGCTTGCCACGGCCCTGACCGAGGGCCTGTTGGCGACCAGCGCTGCAGACCTGCACCGCACGGAGGACCTCACGCGGGTTCAGCGGGTGATCGAACAGAATCTCCACGACGCCGACATCACGCTGTCGGACATCGCCGCGGCAGCGGGTATGTCGCTGCGCACCGTGCACAAGCTGTTCAATGCGGAGGGCACCACGACGCGGGCCTGGCTGTACCAGGCCCGCCTCGAGGCTGCGCGAAAGTACCTGCTCACCACGGATCTGTCCGTCGCCGACGTCAGCGAGTGCGCCGGCTTCCGCGACGTGTCCCATTTCAGCCGGTTGTTCCGCAGCACCTTCGGCTCGAGCCCCGGCCTGTACCGGAAGGAGCACGCGCGCAGAGGTTCGTGATGCGCTGCGCCAACAAGTACGGTCAGGGAAGAACGGTGTCCTCGTTGCTGAAGAGCATCGTGACACCACCGGTGGCGAAGTTCGCGAGATCTCCGGCGGCCGTCTGCCCAGCCGGTGACGACAGAGCCTGCGCGGCGGCATCCTTGGAGTCGAAGAACAACTCGGCGAGCGCGTATGCCGCGGGACTAGTGCCGTCGAGGGTCTCACACTTGCCGGCGGCGAATTGGACGACCCCGGGCACCTGCCGGACCAGCGGCAGGTGTTTTGTGGCGTAGTACTCGTCGAATTCCGCCGGGTCGGTCGGCGGGTTGTAAATGATGCTCACTCGGTACATGAAATTCCTGTTCTCGACGTCGTAGGTCGGGTTGGGGGACAGTGGGATCACACGGCCTCGGCCGCCGGCCGCGGAGTGTTCACGGTGAACTCCTCCTTGAAGATCAACCGCGGCGACATGCGGCGGCGTTTCAAGGCCTTGACGGCGGCGGCGACCATCGCGGGCGGTCCGCACAGGTATGCGCTGTGGCCACGGCAACTGGCGAAGTCACCCAGCACGGCGTCGGTGACCATTCCCGTTGCCCCGTCCCAGTTCTCCTCACTGAGGACCGGGTGATAGTGGAATCGGGAATCGGTCGCCTCCATCGCGCGGAAGCACTCGACGTCGTAGAGGTCGGCTTCCCGGCGACCACCGTGGTAGAGGTGAATCGCCGGTAGCAGATCGTGGTCCAGTGCATGCCGGACAATCGATTTGAGCGGTGCGAGCCCGGTGCCTCCGCCGATCAGGATGGCCGGCTCCTCCCGGGCTTCGACGACACCGAACTGGCCGAGCGGTCCACGCAGATCGATGCGGTCACCCACCGCGAGTGAGTCGAAGATCCAGCCCTCGGTGGCGAGGCCGCCCGCCGTATTCCGGACGTGGAACTCGAGCAGCCGTTGCTCGGACGGCGGGTTCGCCATCGAATACTGGCGCGCGACACCGGAGCCCGGCACGATCAGTTCGGCGTACTGACCGGCGTCGAACTCCATCGGCTCGTCGAGTTCGACGACGAGCCTGCGGGTCTGCCGAGCGATGTCGGACAGTTCCCGTACTGTGCCTGTGTAGTCGCGGAGGGGGTGCATCGGCCGGCCGGGGTCGGCGTCGTTCACGGGGGCGATGGTCAGGTCTCCGTGCGGTTTCGACTGGCAGGCCAGCGCGAGTCCCGACGAGCGTTCGTCGGCGGAGAGGATGGTCTCCTCGGCGGCGCCGTGGTCGACCTCCCCGGAGAGAACCCGGATCTTGCACGTGCCACAGGTCCCCTGTGAACAGGCGTGCGGAAGCCAGCGATTCGCCCGCAATGCGGCTTCCAGGACCGACGTGCCGGGTGCGACCGGGAACGCCCCGTCCTGCCCCGACACCGTCACCATACGGTCCATCGGTCAGACCTCCCAGGTGACGTGCAGGCCCTGCGGTCCGCGGAACGTCCATCCCCAGAACTGCGGGGCGCGGTCGGGATCGGGCTCGATGTTCGGGATCGTCTCGAACAGCTCCTCGAGTGCGATCCGCACGATCGCGGTACCGAGATACGTTCCGGCGCAAGCATGGTTTCCCGCTCCGAACGCCAGATGCGGCATGATGGGCCGGTCGATCTCGTAGGCCTCCGCGTTCTCCCAGACGGACTCGTCTCGATTGGCCGAACCGTATGCCAGCATGACCGGTGTTCCCGTCGGCAGGTCGATGCCGCCGATGGTGACATCGCGGCCCGCGACCTTCACCGCGGCACTCCAGATCGGGGCCACCCAGCGCGCGCCCTCGTTGACGGCGCGCGGAATGAGGGTGGGGTCGTCGATGACGCGTTCGAGCTGGTCGGGATGCTGGAATAGCCCTGCCAGGGTGGTCGTCATGACGTGCCCGGGCTCCTGAAGGGCGCCGAGCAGGAACACGTAGATGTTCGGGTAGATCTCGGACCGGTCGCGGACCTGGCCGTCGGGCGTCCCGTCGTGCAGCCAGTGCGAGATCAGGGTGTGGTCGGGATGTTCGGTCCAGCGGTCGAGCATCGGGCCGACAGCGGCGACGATCTCGGCCTTCACCTGGTCACCGGCCTCGAACGGCCCGGGATTGGCGAAGTTTCCGTTCTCGTCGACTTCCGCGTTCCCGTACGACTGCGCCAGCGTCTGGAACCAGCGCACCAATGTCTCCGAAGGGATTTCGGTGAGACCCATCAGGTCCCCAACCGAACGCACACTGATCGGCGCGAAGTAGGCCTCCTGGATGTCTGCGGCACCCAGATCCTCGATCCCTTCCAGGAGGCTGCGCGCCTGCGGCCGGACCAGCGCTTCTACATAGGAGTCCACTGCACTGGGCCGCAATTGGGGATCGATCCATTCGCGAATTTTCTCGTGCTGTTCACCGTTGGCGGCGAGTACGGTACCTTTCCCGAAGGTTCGTCCACCCGAGGGCGCGATCACCGTGGACCAGGTCTCGGAATCCTGCGCGATCTGCAGGCAGAGGTCGCGCGACGACACGACGTGCATCCCTACCGCGGGCACGAACGCAATCGGGGCCTCGCGCCGGAGCCGGTCGTAGATCGGGTTCGGATCGCGGTCGAGTTCCTCCATGGTGATCGATTCGATCCACGTGGTGCTGGTGGTCATGACGCTGTCTCCTCTGAAGTCGTTCGCAAGATTCGAAGTGGGCGCGGCCCGGAGCCTTTCGGGGATCGTCCGCGCGGGGAGTGCCTGTGATCTGGAACACTAGGAGGCGGAGGTGCGATCGAACATGACCGACAGTGCACAGAAGGATGACTCCGCCTGCACCGACAGCGCCGCGTCGATGGTGCTGAGTACGCGCGAGCTGGAGTCGACCGAAGGGCGAGTGCGCTGGGCGGACACCCTCGACTCCACCTACTGCGAGATGGACGTCGACTGGCCCGACAGACACGCCCGGTTCGCCGCGGAATTGACGGTGCGGCCCTTCGGGGACCTGACCGTGAGTGTGGTGCACGCAGACCCGCACACGGTCGTGCGCACGCCCGAGATGATCCGGTCCGACCCCAACGACGACTACCTGCTGTGTCTGATCATTCGGGGGACGGCCACCCTCCAGCAGCATTCGCGGAGTGCGACCCTCGAGCAGGGAGCATTCGGGATCCTCGACTCGGCCGCACCCTTCGTCGTGGACGGCCGGACGGAATTCGAGCAGGTCGTCCTGCGTGCACCCCGCCAACTATTGATCTCCCGGCTTTCCGCCGAGGCCATGGAGGGCGTCGCCGGGCTGGGGATCTCCGGGCAGACCGGGATGGGCGGCCTCGTCTCCCGTTTTCTCGTCGACATAGCAACGACCGACGCCCGGTTGTCGGTGGGGTCTTCGGCATCGGTGGCCGCGTCCGCGGTCGATCTGCTCACCTCTGCCCTCACCGAGCAGGCGCGCCCCCTGACCGCGACGAAACGGGTCCACCACGACGACCTCCGGACGGTGCAGCAGACGATGACGCGGTACCTGCACGACCCCGACCACTCGACGGCCGAGATCGGTGTCGAACTCGGAATGTCCCTGCGCTACATCCACAAACTGTTCAGCTTGACCGGCACCACCCCACGCACATGGCTGTACCAATTGCGCCTCGACCGCGCCCGAGGGCAGCTCCTCGACACCGACTCGACCGTCGCCGAGATCAGCGACCGTGTCGGTTTCCGCGACGTCTCACACTTCAGCCGCGCATTCCGCAAGCGGTTCGGCGTCAGCCCCGCGCATTTCCGTGAACAGCACAACGGGAAAGGCGATTCACGTACGGACCGTTAGGTTTTCTTCGCTCTAACCGGTGTGGTCGCGCCCGAAGATCTGACGCGCCAGCACCCACCGTTGGATCTCGTTGGCTCCCTCGTAGATCTCGCCGATCTTGCTGTCGCGGTAGATGGCCTCCACCGGACCCTCGGTGTCGTCGGCGCCGAGCGACCGGACGAAGCCGAGTCCGCCGAAGGCCTGCACGGCATCTCGGGCGATCCGCGCGGCCAGGTCCGTGCCCCGCAGTTTCGCCATCGCCGCCTCGGGTTCGGGGAATCGCTCGCCGGCGTCGAGCCGCACTGCCGCTTTGAGATACAGGCTGCGGGCGGACTCCAGATCCGCGGCGTAGTCGGCCATCACGAACTGCCAGTGCTGTTTCGAGGCGAGCGAACCCCCGAAGGCGTGCCGCGACTTCAGATGGGCGACAGTCCGATCGAATGCGGCCTGCGCCATGCCGACGCCCGCGGCACCGATCCCGATGCGTCCGTAGGTGAGGGTCTGCAGCGCGATGCGCAGTCCACCCCCGACCCGTCCGAGCACCGAATCCGGCCCGAGGCGGACGTCGTCGAGATTGACATCGGCGGTGATCTGCCCGCGGTTCCCCAGTTTTCGGTCGGGGGTTCCGATCGTGACGCCCGACGCGTTGGTGGGCACGATGAAGGTCGTGAGGTCGTCACCGGTGCGTGCGAGCACCACCACCACACAGGCGACGACTGAGTTGGTGATCCACCGTTTCCGACCGCGGAGGATCCAGCCGTCACCGTCCGGGGTCGCTTCGGTGGACACGGCGTCGGGGGACAGGTCGCTGGACGCACCCGGTTCGCTGGTCGCGAAGGCACCCACGATCTCCCCCTCGACGAGGGGCCGCAGCCAGCGGCGTCGCTGCTCGTCGGTGCCCTGGTCGAGCGCGGTGCCCGCCAGGATGCAGTGCACGTCGTAGATGGCCGCGACGCTGTTGGAGTAATACGCCAATTCCTCCACCGCGACTGCGGTCGCGGTGGCGCGATGCGACAGACCGTCGCCGCCGACGTCGGACGGGAACGGGATCCGGAACAGTCCCTCCGCCGCCATCGATTCGAACGCGTCACGTGGGAAGCCGTCGAGCCGCTCGTCGCCGCCGGCGATGCGATGCGCGACGGGCTCGATCGCCCGGGTGGCGAAGTCGCGCACCCGCAGACGAAGGTCGCGAACCTCGTTCGGGGACAACAGGTCGTGATACAACTCGTCGGACATGCGCGCGACGGCGGGCGAGGTGGGCGCTGCCTCCGCGACGAGGGTGACGGGACTGTTCGGGGGCATCGGATCTCCTGAGACGGACGGCATGCGTGCCTTCCCTGTGTAACCCGGGTCTGGTTTTCGCGTCGACGTCGAATCGCAATGCCCGACTCCTCAGGTGCCGACGTCGGCGGCCGTTCCGGATACCCGGATGTTCGCCGCTTCCTCCCGCTCGGCGAGCGTGACGTCGCCGGCCGCGAAGTGCGTCTTCGGTGTCTCGCGCAGGATCACACGGACGTTCGCGACGGGCGTCCCCACCGCCCGGTGAGCGGCGTGGGTGAGCTCGTGGATCAGCAGGCGCAGTTCCTCGGGGCTGCGGCCCTCGGCGATGGTGACCTCGATGATCGGCATCAGCGACCTCCCGCCACGGTGATCGTGCCCAGATTCGTGAAGTGCGCCGCAATCCGCGCGCCCGGCTCCACCGGCACCGCGTCGGTCATCCCTCCCGTGAGCACCACCCAGCCGGCCTCGATGGCGTGGCCCCGTTCGGCGAGCGTGTTGGCGGCGAACGCCAGCGCTTCGGCCGGATGTCCGTGTACCGCAGCACCGGTCGCGGAATCGACGATTTCGCCGTCGACCTCGAGCAGGCACGCCTCGAGCGCAAGGTCGAGATCTTCGGGCCGCCGGCTGATCGGCCCGGTGACGTAGCGTCCGGACGAGTTGTTGTCGGCGACCGCGTCCATCATCGAGAACTTGTAGCCCGAGAACCGGCTGTCGATGATCTCGATCGCGCCCACGACGTGATCCACGGCGGCCAAGGCGGTCGCTGCGCTGATGCCCGGACCTTCGAGTCGGCGTCCCATGACGAACGCGATCTCCGGTTCGGCCCGCGCGTGGATCAGGCGGTCGCGGGGCACGGTCTCCCCGATCGGGAGGATCATCCGGTCGGTCAGCCACGCGGTCGACGGTGCGTCGACACCGACCTGACGTTGCTTGGCCTTCGAGGTGACCCCCAGTTTCACGCCGGTGACCTTCTCACCGCGCGCCACCCGGATGCCGAGGGCGATGTCCTGCGCGGCGTAGGCCGTTGCGAGGTCGAGGCTCTCCCACTCAGCTTTGATGGACGTCTGGGCCGTGGCACGATCTTCCGCCTGTAAAAGTCGCTCCGCCACGAGTGCTGCGCTCCATGCGTCGGTACCCATCACTGTTCCTCCTTGGTGCCGAGGACGGCCGTCACACTGCCGAGCCCGCTGATCTGCGCGACGATCGAATCGCCCGGATTCACCGGAAATGCCTTGGTCATCGAGCCGGGAAGCACGACATGGCCCGGTTCGAGTGTCACGCCCATCGGGCCGACAGTGTTCGCCAGCCACACGAGCGCGTTGAGCGGCGAGCCGAGAACGGCACCGCCCGCGCCGGTCGCGACGAGTTCACCGCCGATGTGGAGGGTGCACCCCGCCAGTCGCAGGTCCACCGCGTCGAGCGCGACCGGTCGGCTGCCCAGGATGACGCCGCCCGACGACGCGTTGTCGGCGATGGTGTCGAAGATGCCGATCTTCCAGTCCCGGATCCGCGAGTCGACGATCTCCAGTGCGGGAAGGACGAAGTCGACCGCCCGGACCGCCTCGGCGACGGTGACACCCGGTCCGGACAGAGGCCGGCCCAGCACGAACGCGATCTCGGGCTCGATCCGCGGCTGGAGGAACCGCCCCGCCGGTATGGGCTGGTGCTCGAGATGGAACATGCTCGCGGTCAGATGTCCGAAGTCGGGTTGGTTCACCCCCATCTGCCGCTGAATGGCCCGCGACGCGAGGCCCACCTTGTGCCCCTTGACGACGTCGCCGCCGAGCGTCCACTCCTCGACCTGCACTTGCTGAATGCGATAAGCGAGTTCGATCGACGCGTCGGGATGCTCCGGGGTCAGCGGGTCGATCGGTTCGCCCGTCCGGTACACCTCCAGCAACCGGTCGGCGGCCTTACGTGCGACGGTATCCATGGCACCTCTGCTCTGTGTCATTCGGTTCGGACTTCGGGTGACGGGACGTCAGGAGGCCAGCGCCGGCCGGCCCGATTCGGGAACGTCCCTGGTCGTGGTGGGTGTGGCGTGGTTCGTGTTCGCGACCGCGTGCGAGACGTCGCGGGCTGCCGCCATGACGGCACGGGTGAACTCGACGCGGCGGGGCACGAAACGGCTGACCGGGATGCTCATGCTCACCGCGGCCACCACGGAACCCATGTCGTCACGCACCGGCGCGGCGACGCAGTGGACCTCCGAGACGGCTTCACCGAGGTCGTAGGCGTGGCCGGCAGACCGCGCCACCGACAACGCGTCGAGCAGCGCCCCGGCATTTGTGATCGTCGACGGCGTGTGCCTGCGCAACTGGCGACCGGCCAGGTACCGGTGCAGTTCGTTCTCCTCGAGGCTCGCCAGGAGGACCTTGCCCACCGCTGTGCAATGTGCTTCGAGACGGGCGCCGACGCGTGCACCCTGCACGGTGATGTTGTGCGTACCGACCACCTTGTCGACGTACAGCACGTGCCACCGTTCCATCACCGCGAGGTGACTGGTTTCGCCGTACCGCTCGACGAGGTTCTCGATGACCGGCGCGGCGCAGGACCGCACGTCGACGGTGCCCCGCAGGGTTTCGCCGAGTTCGATCACCCGCCACCCGATCCGGTAGCGACCACGCGTGCGGCACTGGAGCAGTCCGGTGTCGACGAGACTCGACAGCAAGGCGTGTGCACTCGATCGGGGGACGTCGATGGCAGCGGCGACCTCGGAGACCCCCCATTCCGGTTGCGCTGCGGTGAACAGGTCCAGCACCGGCCCGATCTTCTGGACCGTCTGCAGTGTCGCCACGGTGTCCGTCCTTTCTTCCCACGGCTCCGCGGGAAGCGAACGTGCACCTCGCTGAGCGTCTGTGATCTGAAACACTAGGAAGAACGCGGCCACCACACCATGACCACCAGCGCATGAATGGATGACTGCACGCGCACCACCCGCGATGGGGCGATAGCCGGATTCCCGAACCCCGGGAATCTCCCCGATCAGGGGTCGTAGTCCACGACGACCGAAGCGTGATCACTCATCCGCCGGTCGGCCGCGGGCTCCCGATCGGTGCCGGCCGCGACCGCAGCCTGTGCCAGGCGCGGCGTCGCGAGATGGTAGTCGATGCCCCACCCGGTGTCGTTCACCGATCAACTGCCCCAGCCACGACCACCACGAGTACGGACCGTCGACGCCAGGATGGTGCTGCCGGACCACGTCGACGAGAGTGCGCGGCGACAGGATGGAGTCGAACCACTCACGCTCCTCCGGAAGGCAACCCTTCGCGGCGCACGTGGTGCTCGAGATCCACCTCGTCGTGCGGGAGGTGGTTCCATCCCCACCGGCCGAGCGAGGTGACCGAACGGCGGGCCCGCTTACGGAAAGGTGGGGCGACCTGGTTGCCGGCCAGGGCCGTGTCGAACATCGCGCGCATGTCGGCCGCGGGCGCCCCGTCCGGTGGGTTGAAGACCGCCAGGCCGCCGACGTGCATCGGATGCTCGCGGGATTCGCCGAGCAGAAACAACCGGTAGAAAACTGGGTGAATCGAGCCCGACGGAGCAGGTC
>Ga0247825_10001334_pt1 | contig 16162 bp, 13 predicted proteins | sample 13C_Vanillin_Day_FD_194413 | JGI IMG/M metagenome (GOLD analysis project Ga0247825, IMG submission 194413) | Soil microbial communities from agricultural site in Penn Yan, New York, United States - 13C_Vanillin_Day48 | ecosystem: Environmental > Terrestrial > Soil > Agricultural land | place... | reverse complement strand
CACCAGCTCAGCCCCCGTGCGAACGCACCGTTCGTCCCGATCAACTGCGCGGCGATCCCCGAGACGCTGCTTGAAAGCGAGATCTTCGGGCACGAGAAGGGCGCGTTCACCGGCGCCGTCGATCGGCGCGAAGGTTGTTTCGAGCTGGCGGACCGCGGCACGCTGTTCCTGGACGAGATCGCCGAGATGACACCGGCCACGCAGGTGAAGCTGCTGCGCGTGCTGCAGGAACGCCGCTTCCGCCGCCTTGGCGGCCGGCAGGAGCAGTCGGTCGACGTCCGCGTGATCGCGGCCACCAACGTGGTGCCGGCCGAAGCGGTGAAGAGCGGGAAGCTGCGCGAGGACCTTTATTACCGCCTGAACGTCTTCGCGATCGACCTGCCGCCGCTGCGGGCCCGCAAGGAAGATCTGCCCTTGCTGATCCAGTCGTTCCTGGCCGAGTTCAACCAGCGCAACAACAAGAACGTGTCGGCGATCGACGCGTCCGCCATGCGCGTTCTCGAGCAGTTCAACTGGCCCGGCAACGTCCGCGAACTGCGCAACGTCATCGAGCGGGCGGTCATCCTGGCCACCGGCGAGTTCATCGAGCCGAAACACCTGCCGCCGCTCGTCGCCGATGCGCCGGAAGTGGCGAAACCGAGCCTGTCGCTCGCGCCCGGGACGACAGTGGAGGAAGCGGAGCGGCGGTTGATCCTGATGACGCTCGAACACACGCGCGACAACAAGACGCGCGCGGCGGAGATCCTCGGCATCAGCCTGAAGACGCTGCACAACAAGCTGAACAAGCTGCGCGGGCGCGTTCCCGGCCGTAAGAGCGACGAGGTCGTGTCTCAATAGGTCAGAAGCGTTTGTATGTGTTCACGACACACCGAGGCACTGAGACACCGAGGTCTTCGATTAATGATTCGTGCCTGCATATTTCCGCGCCTGCCTCTGCGCCTCGGTGCCTCGATGTGTCGTAGTTCCCTGTTTTTCTTCCCCTTCGCTTCCGCCGCCCAATGAGACTCGGGATTCGTGCGAAGCAGATTGCCGGCGTCACCGCCATCGTTGGTGTCGCGGTCGTCGTGCTCAGTTCGCTCTACGTGACGCGCCTCGCGCGCGTCGTCCTGCACGAGAGCGAGTCGCGTGCCCGCCTGCTCGCCAGGGCCATCGAGCACCGGACGCGGGAAATCATCGTGGAAGGCCCTGACCCGTACAAGGCCGTGCGGACGGATCCCGGGCTGTTCGCGATCCTGCAGTCCACCCTCTATGGGGAGGGTGTGGACGATGCCGCCGTTCTCGACACGAATGGCGTGATCGTCGCCAACTGGGACCGGACCGTGGGCGGCACGATGAAGCCCCGGCGTGACCTCGCGTCGCTGGCCGATTCCGGACCAATCGAGCAGCTGAAGGTGATCCTGTCGCGTGAAGGCGAGCTGCTGGAGCTGCGGCTGCCGATCCGGATTGCCGATCGCGATTATGGATGGTACACCGTCGGTGTCTCCACGTTGCTGATGCGGAAGGAGCTCACCGAAGCCGTGGTGCCAGCGCTCTACATTGCCGCCGGCGCGCTGGTGATCGGCGTGTTCGTCGCGGGACTGCTGGCGCAGCTGCTGCTGCGTCCGATCCACGTGATCCGCAGCGGCCTCACCCGCCTTGGCAAGGGCGAGTTCGGCGTGACCCTCGATCTGCCACCGGGTGACGAGTTCGGCGAACTCGGTTCGTTCTTCAACACCGTCAGCCAGCAGTTGTCCGCCGACCGGACGCTGCTGGCGGGCCAGAAGGCGAACCTGCAGGCGACGGTGGAGCATCTCGAGGATGCCGTTGCCCTGTTCAATCCGCAGGGCGAGCTGCTGTTCAGCAATCCTGCCATGCAGCAGTCGCTTCCCCCTGATTCGATCGGTCGCGCCCTGCAGGCGCTGTTGCCGGTGGGGAGTCTCTATCGCACGCTGGTCGAAGAGACGCTGGCCTCGCGCACGTCACGCGGGCCGGTGCAGGAGGGCGATCGCCTCCTGCTGACCCATGCGATCACCGGCGTCGACAAGGAGCTGGTCGGCGTCCTGCTGGTCGAGCGGAACGTCGAGTATCTCGCGCGGATGCAGTCGACCCTGGCGTATTCGCGCAAACTCGTGGCGCTCGGACGGCTGACGGCCGGCATCGCGCACGAGGTAAAGAACCCGCTCAACGCGATGATGATTCACCTCGAGCTGTTGCGGACGAAAATCGGGCGGCGCGGTGCCGTGCCGGCAGTCGTCGGGGTGGGTCGGACGGAGCTGTCCCTGGATCCCCGGCCGGGCGTCGAGCGGACGAAGGAGGACGAACTGCAGCACGTCGAGATCATCGAGAAGGAGATCCGGCGCCTCGACGAGGTCGTGCAGGGATTCCTGAAGTTCACGCGCCCCGAGGACCTGCGGCTGCAGCCGGTGCGGGTGCACGACCTGTTCACCGAGATCCTGCCGGTGCTCGCGCCGGAGGCACAGAAGAACGGCGTGCGGGTGATCCAGGAGTGCGGGCCGTCGGCCCCGGCGGTCAACGGCGACTCGGCGATGCTGAGGCAGGCTTTTCTCAACCTCGCCCTCAACGCCTGCCAGGCGATGCCGAACGGCGGCACCCTCCGGCTCGTCTGCTCGACGGCGTCCAAGGGACGGGTCGAGATCCGGTTCGAGGATTCCGGGGTCGGCATCCCGCCCGAGCACCTTCCCAAAATCTTTGATCTCTACTTCACTACGAAGGATCATGGCACCGGCGTGGGTCTCTCCATGGTCTACCGTATCGTGCAACTGCACGACGGCGAGGTGGAGGTCCAGTCGACCCCCGGGCGGGGCACCGCGTTCAAGGTGCTGCTGCCGCGGGCGAATGGGTAGGGCGATGCACGAAATGCTGAATGCCAAAGGCAAAATGCGAAAGGAGAGGCATGGAAGGCATCATGTCTCGCTCGTGCTCCGTCTTCTTTTTGCCTTTTGCTTTTTGCCTTTGGCATTGATGACTGGAGCCTGCGCGAAAGCGCAGGCGAAGGCCACGCCGGACGGCCCGCCGCTCATGGTACCGGCGCCCCCCCCGCGCGTACTCCTGCCGGTCGAAGAGCCGCCGCTGGCCGAGAATCCACCTACGCAGGAGGAGTCTGCTCCGCCACCGGCGTCGCGCCCGGCGCCGCGCCCGGCGCCGCCACGGAATCGGACCGCGACCCAGCCCCAGCAGACGCCGCCAGAGGAGCCTCGGACCGATGCCCCGGCCGTGCAGCCGCCGGCGACCGAGCCGGTCGCGCGGCCGGTGGCGCAGGCCGATCCAGCGGCGGAGCGCCGCGTCCGCGACGTGCTGCGCAGGGCCGCCTCCGACCTCGGACGGGTCGACTATCGCCGGCTGAGTGCCGACGGCCAGGGGCAGTACGAGAATGCCAAGCGCATCAACGACCAGGCCGAGGCGGCGCTGAAGGATCGCAACTACTCGTTTGCGACCACGCTCGCCGACAAGGCCGCCGCAATCGCCACCGAGCTCCTCGGCGGCCGCTAGACGCCACACACGCAAAGAACATCGACGGTTCCCGGGTTCCTCGGTACCTCGGGCGCAGGGTTACGGTTCGACGTTCACGTTGTCGGATGACCTGTGCACCCCGTGCACCTATGCACCTGTGCACCCCGTGCACCTATGTACCCGTGAACCCGCACTTGCGCCCCGTCCGCGCGGTGATCTACAGTTCATCCAGTTAACTGGATGGTTAAACAATCTGGTAAACGACGGGCCGCGGTGCCCGCCCCCGACGGCGACACCGAGCGGCAGATTCTCGACGCCGCGCACCGCGTGTTCTTGCGCAGTGGAACCGCCGGCGCGCGCACCCAGGAGATCGCTGCCGAGGCCGGCGTGAACAGCGCGCTGTTGCACTACTACTTCCGCACCAAGGAGCGTCTCGCCGCCGCCGTCTTCCATCGCGCCGCCAGCGAACTGTTTCCCGTCGTTGCCGGCGTGCTCGCGTCCGATGCGCCGCTGGAGGAGAAGGCGCGGAAGGTGATCGCCGTCGAGCTCGAGCGGCTGTCGCGCACGCCGTACCTGCCGGCCTACGTCATCAGCGAGCTGGCGTACCACCCGGACCGCTTCCAGCAACTGCTGGCGGCGTTGACCGGGGGCCGGCCCGGTGCGGTCGGACAGGCGGTGCTGTCGAAAATCCAGGGGCAAATCCGCGCCGAGGTGCGTGCCGGGCGCATGCGGCCGATCAGCGCGGAGCAGTTCCTGGTCAACCTCCTCTCGCTCTGCATCTTCCCGTTCGCCGCGCAGCCGATGCTCGCCGCGCTCCTCGGGCTCGACGGCGAACGGTTCTCGCGCTTCATTCACGACCGCAAGCGCGAACTGCCGGAGTTCTTCATGAAGGCACTACGACCATGAACAGCCGTCGCGATCACCTGCCGTGGTGCGGGACCCGGAGGCCTCGCGGGGCGAGCGCAGCTGCAGCGTCCCTCACCAGGGCCGCCCTGCACGTGCTGCTGTGCAGCGCGCCCGCGGTTGCGCAGCAGGCGACGCCGGGTACACCGCTCCAGCTGGCGGATCTGCAGCAGGCGGCGATCGCATCGGATCCGCGCACGCGAGAGCTCTCGCTGCTGGAGTCGCAGTCGGCGCTGCGCCTGGAGAACATCTCGAAGCAGTGGTACCCCGCGACGTCGGTCGAAAGCCTCGTCCAGTACCAGTCCGATGCGCCCAGGACCACGGTCAACGATCCGACCGGCCGGCCGTTCTTCGCGATCCCGAAGGACACCTACGACTTTTACGCACGCGTCGAGCAGCGGCTGTGGGACCCGGGAGTAAACGCGCTGTCGGCGGTCGAACGAGCGCAACTCGCCGAGCAGCAGGCGCGCGTGCGCACGGCCGTCTTTGCCGTCCGCCAGCAGGTCAACGACGCCTTCTTCACGGCTGCCACCCTCCAGCAGCGCCTGAACGTCGTCTCCGCCACGATCGCCGAACTCGAAGGACGCCTGCGCGAGTCGAACGCCCGCGTGCGTGAAGGGACGGCGCTGCCGGCCGATGCTGCGGCCATCGAGGCGACGCTGCTGCAGCGTCAGCAGGACGCGGATGAACTCCGCGCCAACATCCGCGGCGCGCTCGCCCGCCTCGCAACGATCGTCGGCAAGGAGTTCCCGGCGGACGCCGTGCCGGCGCTGCCTGAGCTCGCTCCACAGTTCTCAGGCGTACGCGGCCAGCTGCAGACGCTGCGCATGCGACCGGAGTACGAGCAGTTCGCGAAAACACGCGAGCGGATCGCCAGGCAGCAGGAGGTCACCGGCTCGCAGTCCCAGCCGAAGCTCACCGCGTTCGGTCGCGGCGGTTTCGGCCGTCCGACGCTCGACTTCCTCGACGTCGAGTGGCAGTTCTACGGTCTGGGCGGCGTCCGTCTTCAGTGGAACGCATGGAACTGGGGAATGACCGGGCGCGAGCGCGAAGCGCAGAAGCTCCAGGCCGACATCACGTCCACCGAGGAGGCCGCGTTCACGAAGAGTGTGGCAGCCGCGGTCGAAGGCGACCTGGCCACGATCGACCACCTGACGCGCGCGCTCGAAACGGATCAACGCATCATCGACCTGCGGGCGGACGTCGAACGGACGGCTCGCGTCCGCCTGCAGGAAGGCGTCCTGACGTCCTCGGATTACCTGGCGCGCGACACGGAACTGCTGCAGGCGCGCATCGCACAGGCGACCCACCAGGTGGAACTGGCCCAGGCGCGGGCGCGGGTGTTGACGACGATCGGCGTGGAGGTGCGGTGATGAAGCGGATCAGATGGTCGGCGGGAGCATTGGTGATCCCGGCGCTGGCAGCAGGCATCGCCGCCGGCTGCTCCCGCAACGACGTGCCGGACGCCTACGGGAACGTGGAAGCCACCGAGGTGACGGTATCGGCGGAGGCGGGTGGACGCCTGATGTCGTTCGAGGTGACGGAAGGACAGATGCTCATGTCAGGTGCCGCGGTCGGCACGATCGATCCGTCAGACCTGCAGCTGCAGCGCAATCAGGCGTCGGCGCAGCACGTCGCCACCGAGTCGCGTGTCGACGAGGTTGCCCGTCAGCGTGGTGTCATCGAGGCCCAGCGCGGTGCTGCCGCGGCGCAGGTCGAGGCGGCTCGTGCCCAGCGCTCGGCGCTCGAGAGCCAGCTCGAAATCGCCCGTCGCAATTTGGATCGCACGAAACGCCTGATCGACCAGCAGGCGGCGACCGCGCAGCAGCTCGACCAGGCGGAGCGCGACGTCCGCGTGCTCGAGGATCAGCTCAAGGCGCAGACGGAACAGGTCGAGGCGCAGTCCAGGCAGGTGAGCGTCTACACCGGTCAGCTCGACGCCCTGACCGCGCAGCAACGCACGGCCGCACGCCAGGCGGACACGGCCGGTGCGCAGGTCGCACTCGTCGACGACCGTCTGCGTCGCACCCGCGTCGTCAACCCCTCGGGCGGCACGGTGCTGGTCACCTACGCTGAAGCAGGGGAGTTCGTCCAACCTGGCCAGCCGCTCTACAAGATCGCCGACCTCTCCAGCGTGGACGTGCGGGCCTATGTGACCGAACCGCAGCTGGCGTCCGTGAAAGTGGGTGGATTGGCACAAGTCAACGTCGACGTCGCGAAGGATCAGCGGGAGTCGATCGGCGGCACGGTGACGTGGGTCGCCTCGTCGGCCGAGTTCACCCCGACGCCGATCCAGACGCGTGATGAGCGCGCCGATCTCGTGTACGCCGTGAAGATCCGCGTGCCGAACGACAAGGGCCTGCTCAAGATCGGGATGCCGGTCGATGTCGAACTCGGTAACGGCAGATAGGGTCGTCAAGGCCTTCGGCGCGAATACGGCGCTCGACCGCGTCTCCTTCGACGTGCGTGCGGGAGAGCTGTTCGGCTTCATCGGACCCGATGGCGGCGGCAAGACGACGCTGTTCAGGATCCTCGTCACGGTGATGACGCCAGATTCGGGCCGCGCGACCGTCCTCGGCCTCGACGTCGTCCGCGACATGTGGGCCATTCGCCAGCGCGTGGGCTACATGCCTGGCCGCTTCTCGCTCTACCCCGATCTCAGCGTCGAGGAGAACCTGCGGTTCTTCGCGGCGGTGTTCGACACGACCGTGGAGGCGTCGTACGACCAGATCGCGCCGATCTACGAGCAACTGGCGCCGTTCAAGGACCGGCGGGCCGCCGCGCTATCGGGCGGCATGAAGCAGAAGCTCGCCCTTTGCTGTGCGCTCGTTCACAAGCCGGAAGTGCTCTTCCTGGACGAGCCGACGACCGGCGTCGACGCGGTCTCGCGCCGCGAGTTCTGGGACCTGCTCGGCCGCCTGCGTGACGGCGGACTGACGATCGTCGTGTCGACGCCGTACATGGACGAGGCCGATCGATGCGATCGCGTCGCGCTGATCCAGCGTGGGCGGTTGCTCGCGGTGGACACGCCGCGGACGATTGCCGAGTCGTTCGACCGGCCGCTGATCGGCATCCGGGCCGCGCGACGCTACGAGGCGCTGCTGGCGCTGCGCCGGTTTCCGCACGTCCACAGCGTCCTGCCGTTCGGCGAGGTCCATCACTACACCGATACGCGAGCCGACGCGTCAGCCGGCGCGCTGGTCTCCGAACTCCGGCAGTTCCTCGAACGTGAGGGCATTGGCGGCGCGGAGGTGACGCCCGTGGCCCCGACCGTCGAAGACGCCTTCATCGCGCGGATGGGTAATCCTGAGGCTGCCGAGGCGCCGGATCCCGCCGGAAGCGGGCGAGGCACGCGTGACTGACGTCGCGATCGACGCGCACGACCTCACCCGCACGTTCGGCAGCTTCACCGCCGTCGACCGCATCACCTTCGACGTGCGCGCCGGCGAGGTCTTCGGGTTTCTCGGCGCGAACGGCGCCGGCAAGACCACCGCGATCCGCATGCTCACCGGCCTGCTCACGCCGAGCGGCGGCGCCGCGAAGGTGGCAGGGCACGACGTGTACACCGAGTCCGAGGCCATCAAGCGGACGATCGGCTACATGAGCCAGCGCTTCTCGCTCTACGAGGACCTCTCTCCGCGCGAAAACATCCGGCTCTATGGCGGTATCTACGACCTCACCCTGAAGCAGATCCGCGAGCGCTCGGAGCAGATGCTGTCGCGGCTCGGCATGGGCGCCGCCGCCGGTCGTCCCGTTCGTGAACTGCCGCTCGGCTGGCGTCAAAAGCTCGCGCTGTCGGTGGCGCTCCTGCACCGGCCGGCGATCGTGTTCCTCGACGAGCCGACCAGCGGGGTCGATCCCGTGACGCGTCGCCAGTTCTGGGAATTGATCTACGAGACCGCGCGCGGCGGGACGACCGTGCTCGTGACGACGCACTACATGGACGAGGCCGAGTACTGCGATCGGATTTCGATCATGGTGGCCGGCCGCATCGGTGCGCTCGGCACGCCGGCAGAGTTGAAACAGCAGTTCGTCGTGTCGTCGATCGACGACCTCTTCGTCCGGCTGGCGCGGCCAGGGTCTGACCCCGATGCAGGTGCCAAGTGAGATCGCTGCTCGGCCTGCTCCGAAAGGAAGTGCAGCACATCCGGCGCGATCCGCGGACGCTGGCGGTGGTGCTGATGCTGCCGGTGGTCCAGGTCGTGCTGTTCGGATTTGCCATCCGCACCGACGTCGACCACGTCCGGCTCGCTATCGTCGATCCTGCGCCCGACGAGACGACGCTCGCCATGCGGAGCCGGTTCACGTCGGCAGGCGTGTTCGAGGTGAAGGCGGTCCTGCAGCGGCTGGAGGACCTGGAGCCGCTGTTCCAGTCAGGCGACATCCAGGAGGGGGTCGTCTTCGAGCGCGACTTCGCCGCGAAGCTGCGCGACGGCGATGCACAGATGCTGATCGTCACCGACGGCACCGAGCCGAACACCGCGTCGCTCCTGCAGGCGTACGCACAGTCGGTCGTGTTCGCGTATCAGCGTGAATCAGCAGGCGTGGGGCGCAGTTCGCCAGGCGGCCTCGCGATCACCGCACAGGTCCGGACGCGATTCAACCCGACACGGGAGAGTTCCAACCTCTTCGTTCCGGGACTGATGGCGTTCGTGCTGACGATTATCTCGTCGCTGATGACTGCCATCTCGCTCACCCGTGAGAAGGAAACCGGCACGCTCGAGGCGCTCTTGGTCTCGCCGCTTCGCCCCTGGTCGATCATCGTCGGCAAGGTCTTCCCGTACCTGGTCATCGGCTTCATCTCGGCGATCGCCGTGATCGTCGAAGCCCGCCTGATTTTTCACGTGCCGATGCGCGGCAGCCTCCTGCTCCTGCTGGCCGACGCGCTGCTGTTCATCCTGGCGTCGCTGTCGCTCGGTATCCTCGTCTCGGCGCGCACCTCGTCGCAGCGGGTCGCCATGATGGGCGCGGCCCTGGCGACGATGCTCCCGAACATCCTGCTGTCGGGATTCATCTTCCCGGTGGAAAGCATGCCGCTGGCGCTTCGCCTGCTGTCGAACCTGATCCCGGGCCGGTGGTTCGTGGAGATCGCGCGCGGCATCATGCTCAAAGGCGTCGGCCTCGAGTACGTCTGGCCGCAGTCGGTGGTCCTGGTGGTCATGTCGCTGGTGCTGCTGACCGCCGCGGCGCGGTCGTTCAACGCGAGGCTCGAATAGCCATGCGGCGGATCCTCTTCCTCGCCCAGGCCGAAATCCTCCACGTCGTCCGCGACCGCGCCACCCTGGCCCAGGCGCTCGTGGTGCCGATCGTCCAGATGCTGGTCCTGGCCAACGCCGCCACCTTCGAGATCCGCAACACGCCGACCTGGATCGTCGATCTCGATCGCACCGCCACGTCGCGGGGACTCGTCAACCGAATCGCCGCTTCCGGCCACTTCGAGATCATCGGGACGACGGCGTCGCTGGAGGTGGCGGACGAGTCGATGCTAGCGGGCGACGCGACGCTGGTGCTGACGATCCCGCACGACTTCGAAGCCTCGCTGGTTCGGACCCGTCATGCCGACGTGCAGCTGACGCTCAACGCGGAGAAGGGGTCGGCGGCCGGGATCGTCCAGTCGTACGCCTCGTCCATCCTGGCGAGCTATGCGGCGGAGATTGGGGAGTCAGCGGGCCTGCTCCGCGAGGCCGGCCCGACGGCCGCAGGCCTGGTCTCGCGCATCAGCCCCGGTGTCCAGATCGTCCAGCACACGCGCTACAACCCGACGCGCAACTACAAGCACTACATGGTGCCCGGCATCCTGGTGGCGCTGGTGACGCTGATCGGGACGCTGCTGACGTCGCAGAACATCGCGCGCGAGAAGGAGCTCGGGACGCTGGAGCAGTTGAACGTCACCCCGATCACGCGCGGCCAGTTCATCGCCGGGAAGCTCCTGCCGTACTGGGGCATCGCCATGGTGGAACTGGCGATCGGCCTCACCGTCGGCGTGCTGGTGTTCGGCGTCCCCGTCCGCGGCAGTATCGTCCTGCTGTTCGGCGTGGCTGCCGTCTACCTGCTGGTGGCGCTCGGCATCGGGCTGTTCATCTCGACCCTCGTCAGCACCCAGCAGCAGGCGATGTTCGTCACGTTCTTCATTGTCAACATCTATCTCTTGATGAGCGGCCTGTTTACGCCGATCGACAGCATGGCGCCCTGGGTGCAGACCGTGTCCCAGGTCAACCCTGTCCGCCATTTCGTGACCATTTCGCGAGCGATCCTGATGAAGGGAGCCGGCGTCCAAGAGATCGGGCGGCCATTCGCGATGCTGGGAGTGTTCGCGGTGGTGGTGCTGACCGTGGCCGTACGCCAATACCGTAAGCGCACGGCATGACGGCTTCATAACTGTAACTTTGCATAGAGATTGCAGTTTGCAGCCCTAAGCACCGAAACATAGAGATGTAGGCGGATATCACCGCTGCGTCGTGTGATCGTCACATCCGGCGGCGACGATCGCCGCATACCCAAAATACCGTGACCCAAATCCTTTCAGGTTCTGACGCCAGTGCCGCGCTTCGCCGACTGCAGCGCGAGCTCGACCATTTCACCGACATGGCCGTGGAGCTGCTGCCACGCCCGGGTGAACTGCCGCAGTTGCAGTCGATCGACGTTTTCGGCGGCACCCTCCCGTACAGCGGCGAGGTCGGCGGCGACCACATCATCTACGTCGATTTCAAGCAGCGCTTCGACCTGCGGGCCCGCATCGCGCGCGCCGAAGCCGAGGGACGTCCGGACATCGCGGACAACCTGCGGCGCTGCGCCCGCTCGGCTGGCATCGCGCTGGTCGACGTGTCCGGCCATCGTGTGTCCGATGCGCTCCTGGCTGCGGTCTTCCACCAGGCGTTTCTCGTCGGCGCGGCCTACGAGCTGGACGCGTCCGGGCAGATCACCCGTCACCTGTTCGAGAACCTGAACACGCGGTTCCACCAGTCGTCCGGTGCGCACAAGTTCATCTCGCTGCTCTACGGAGAGATCTCCGAGGACTCGACCTTCCGCTTCCTGGCGGCCGGTCACCCGTTTCCGGCGGTGTTCTCGAATCGCCACGATCGCTTCATGGACGTGAGCCCGGAACTCTGCCGCTCGTTTCCGCCGCTCGGCATCCAGCCGCTGTTCGACACGATCGATCGCGAGGTGCTGGGCGACTCGGTGCTCGGCTTCAAGGATCTCTACCAGACGAACGAGTGGACCCTCATGGGCGCCGGCGACATCCTGCTGCTGCACACTGACGGTCTCACCGAGCACCAGGCCGGCGTCGAGAGCTACTTCCCGCACCGCCTGGAAAACGTGCTGCGGCGCGTCAAGCATCAGTCGGCCCGGGAAATCTATGAGGCCGTCAAGGACGACCTCGTCCGTTTCGCGCCCCCGACCGACGACGTCAGCCTCGTCGTCGTGAAGAAGCTCGTTTAGTCATCCAAGAAAGACACCACGACGAGCACGACGAAAGGACACGACGAACACGAAGCGATCCAAGGATTCTTCGTGGCCGTCGTGTTTTGTCGTGCCGTCGTGGTGTCTTTTCGTGACAGGCCTTACCAGCCATACCCGAACTTGAGGTAGATGCCGCGGTTGTCGTCAACGCCCTGTGCGAATTCGAAGTTGATCAGCATCCGCTGCACCGGCTTCACGACGAAGTGTGTTCCGACACCCCACATCGGATACACGTCATGGTTCGCCGTGTAGGTGTCGTTCTCGCCGTACAAGGCGGCGGCGCCGGTGAAGAGCGTCGCACCCCACCGTGGAGTGAACGCGTAACGTTCCTCGAACTCGAGCGATGACATGTACGGCGCCAGGTACTGCCCGATCTTGTAGCCGCGCAGCAGCACCGTCGACTGCGCGATGACGGGCGCGTCGATCGATGCCCAGTTGTACTGCCGTAGCGCGAATACGTGACCGCGGCCGTGCGGCCAGAACAACCGCAGGTCGGCGCGATACGCGTCGAACGAGGACGAGCCGCCCAGGGCTTCCCGGTACGCGAGGTTGTTCACGTTGAGATACCAGCCGCGCGTCGGCATGTCGTCGTTGTCGCGCGTATCGTGCATCGCCACCGCGCCGATTGCGGCCGCCGACAGCGCCCGGACACCCAGCGTGTCGAGCACGAGCTCGTCTTCCGTCGATTCGCCGATGACCTGGTAGTTGGTGGCGGTCCCCTGCGCGCCCGCGAGCCACGGCCCCTTGACGCGGTACAGGTAGCGGGCGACGACCGCGTGCAGGTCGTCGTTGGTCTGGAGAGGTTCCCCCGTGCCCAGGTAGTCGTCGTAGTCGTTCTTGATGTATCCGAATGCCCCCACGATCGCGAGACGATGGTGGTCGGCGCCGAACGACGTGCGCGCGAACGCTGCCGCAATCGTCGAATGGGTAGACGTGTACTGGTAGGTGGCGCCGATCATCGACACGCGGCTTTCGGGATCGAACTTGTGAAGGAATGCGCCCAGGCCTCCCACCGTGGTACCGAGTTTGGGGTTGGATGACACCACCGGCACCAGCAACCAGGGAGAGGGCGCGTCAGTGGCCGCGGCGGCGTTCGTTTGGTTGTCCGGCGGTGCCAACTGGCCGCTGGCCGCGCGTGTGCCGTCAACTCCGCCGTTCTGAGCGAACGCGGGAGCGGGGCTGAGTCCGCAGACGACAGCCACCAGCAGCCATCGCCCGATTCTTCTTCGCACCACCATCGGATCGATGGTCCGCGAAGAGTCAAAACGAGGGCCATGCGGATTCGGCAGAGCGTCACGCCACAACAACCACGAACCACGAAGCAACCTTGGCTGGTGTTCTTCGTGTGCTTCGTGCCTTCGTGACCTTCGCGGTCAGGTCTTATCGGGTCTGTGTGTGGTGGTCGCCTTCAGAAGCTGACTCCAAGTCCGAAGTTGACCCGCGCGCTGCCGTCTTCGGCCCACGCGGCGGCCAGATCCATCAGCAGTGGGCCGGCGCCGAAGAAGACGCCGCCGCCGATGCCGCGGTGCCAGTCAGCGTCCGCGAATCGCTCGCCGTGGGCCCACGTCGTCCCCCAGTCGACGAATCCCTTCACGCCGAAGCGGCCGAAGCTGAGAGGCGTGGTGAGCGGGATGCGGATCTCGGTCGAGACGGTGCCGAGGTTGTCGCCGGCGTACGCCCCGGCGTCGTAGCCGCGCAGCGTGTCGGTGCCCCCAAGCAGGTACTGCTCGGACGCCGGGAGCGGTTCATCCGACGTCAGGAACTGCGTGCGCAGCGCGAGCACCATGCCGCGTGGCAGGCCGAGATAGCCGCGCGCGTCCCCGTCCCAGCGCACCGCGCTGCCATCGTTCTCCCACCGCAACAACTCGGGGCCGAACGACGCGTACACCGCGTTGCGCGGGAACGTCGGGTCCAGCCGGGTGTCGACGACGACGTCGGCGGAGTAGGCAGTGTGACGATCCTCCGTGCGCGGCGGGAGGAGACGTGCGCTGGTGTCCTCGATCGCGTCGAGCAGGTCCTCGCCGTTGTTGCCGAACGTCACCTGCGCCGTTTTTGCGGTCGCGCCGACGCGCAGCCACGAGTTGATCGGATGTTCCGCGCGCACCCTGCCCTCGAGGCGGATGTCCGAGACCTCGTAGTGCGGGTTTTCGCGGCGGTAGAGAGAGAACCCGCCGATCAGGCGCACCATCGGCTCGCGTTTGCCCAGCCCGAAGAACCCGCGCGACCCCCCGAACCAGTGATCGACCTCGACGCCGGCGCGCCGCTCGCCGCCCCACGACAGCGGCACCGAGACGCGCGTCTGGTCGTCCAGCGTATGGGGGAACGTCGTCCGCACCCCGTAGGTGAGGCCGTAGCCATCCTCGTAGTTGAAGATCGGCAGGAACATCGCCGACGACTTGAGCCTCTTGCCGACGCTCGGCGTGAGGTTGGCATCGGTGATGCCCGCCTTCTCGTTGACGACGATCATCGCGAGGACCTGCGAGGGGTCGCTGATCGAGAGGTAGCGCTTGCGGACCTCGACGTCGGAGAACCGGTGCGACCGGCGGATCGCCTTTTCTGCCTCGCGGATCGACTTGTCGGTCACCGGGTCGCCGACATTCAGGCCACTCAGGTCGCGGATGATCTCGTCCGGCGTGGTGTGATTGCCGTGGACGCGGATCTCGGCAATGTGTTCGTCCTGCGCAAACGCAGGTGTCACAAACGAAACCACGACGATCACGACGATGGCGACGGCCACGACGAAAGAATGCTCTTCTCGAAGCCCGAAGCCGGCAGCCCGAAGCCCGCTGTTCTTCGTGCCCGTCGTGGCGTGCTCTTCCTGAAGCCCGCAGCCCGCAGCCCGCAGCCGGTGAAGCCCGCTGCTCACGGCACCCTCAGCCGAGTCTTCACGTCCGCCAGCTTGTACTCGTGGTACTTCACGTCGTAGCGGGCGGTGACGTCGCCGAGGGCGACCGACATGCCGAAGGCCATGTTGATCGTGTCGGGCAGCCAGACGCCGGGGAATGCCTCGCGCATCTTCATCGCCGCGTGCAGGTCGTCTAGGCGGACGAGCGCGCGGCCGGGCAGGAAGTCGAAGTCGATGTTGCTGAACTCGTACTGGAGGATCTGGTGGTCCTTCGGCTCGATCCAGAGCGTGACCATCGAGACCTTGTCCATCTTGCGCTCGATCTTGTCGTCGAGATCCTTGTTCGGATCTTTGCCCTGCGCCTTGCGCCGCTCCGCATCGCGCGCTCGCTTTTCCGGGGTATCGCGGAAGAGTTGATGCGGGTAGTACTCGATCTTGTAGACGTCGCGGTTCAGCAGCTTCTCGCGTCCCGCGAAGGCGTAGCTGCCTTCGTCGAACCTGAATTTCATGAAGTAAGCCGACGACACGAAGCGCGGCTCGGCGTTCGACTTCACCAGGTCGTCGAGTCCCGGCAGCGGCTTCTCGCTGTCCACCGTGACCTGCGTGCCATCCTCCTTCGACTCCACCCGGATGGCGGTGTCGTTGCCCTGTGAGGCGCGCTCCTGGGCGCGCTTGTCACGTCCTTCCTCGCGCCGGATCCATTGCTCTTCGGCCTTGCGGCGATCTTCTTCCGGCACCTTCACGCCGTCGGCGCTGAGCGGGCTGCGGACGAAGAGGCCGGTGTCGGTCGGGAACCAGGAGTACTCGCGCTTGAAGCCGTAGACCTTGCGGCCGTTGAGGGCGGCGATCTGGAAGACCTCGTCTTCCTCGAGCGTGTACTGCTGGAGCTTTTTCCAGTTCTCGTCCCGCCGCGAGAGGACCTGTTTCATGAAGGCGTCGAGGTCCGACGCCTCTCCCGTGGTCCTGGCGGCGGGCGCCGACTGGGCGCGGGTGGGCGACGTGGTGGTCGCGGCGATGGCCGCGGCACAGACGGCGGCGATAAGGAATCGTGATCGCACAGTGCGCTCCGACTTGTAACGCGGGTGCGACAGCGTACCCGCCAGGCAGGCTCGCCCACGCTCTCGTCTGGCAGCGAAAAAGGCGGGCTGGGGCGTTAGACGAGTTCCGGTGGCGAGGAGTTTAGGCCCAATAGCCGGTAGCCGGTAGCCGTGAGCCCTGATCCGAGAGCCCCGAGCCGAAGGTAGAGGCGAGAGGGAGGCGTGTTGGCCTCCCCCGGTGCATTGGCGGGCGTGCTTTGGAAGGTTGTCCCCGCCACTTTCGCCGCGGGGTGAGGATGCTTTCTAGCTGCATTTCTCTAGAGCAGGGCGTGTGCCACATCGCGACCCCGCGGAAGCGCGCGGATCTCGTCGGGACACGGGCGGATTGGGTAAGCCGGAGCCCATCCCGTGAACAGGGTGGGTAAAGATGACGTCCGGCGGGACCCTGAATTGCCCAGGTTAAGCC
>Ga0247825_10001333_pt1 | contig 16165 bp, 15 predicted proteins | sample 13C_Vanillin_Day_FD_194413 | JGI IMG/M metagenome (GOLD analysis project Ga0247825, IMG submission 194413) | Soil microbial communities from agricultural site in Penn Yan, New York, United States - 13C_Vanillin_Day48 | ecosystem: Environmental > Terrestrial > Soil > Agricultural land | place... | reverse complement strand
GCGCCATGTCGTCTGAGCCATCCACACGCCGACAGGTCCCATGCCCGCCTGGCGCTGCGATGCGTGCTCTATGCCGTCCATCGCCAGCCGCAGCATCTCGCAGTTCGCCGCCATCTCGCCGAGCTTCGAGGCCACCTCGCGGTACTCGATCACGCCGATCGCCTCGGCGACCATCGTCGCGACGGCGGTAAGCAGGCGGAATCGGTACAGTGCGCGCTCTAGGTTCGCCCAGCCGGCGAAGTTCGTCGTGGCGCCACCGGGACCGGCCAGCGGCATAACGCGCGCCGGCGACTCATAAAGGAAGAACAGCCTGTCCCACGGCACCAGGACGCGCTCGAAGAAGAGCATGCAGTCCTGCTCGTCCAACATCTGCAGAGGGTGTCCCCACGTCCCGAACCAGCGCCCGACAGGCTCGCGGGCCAGGATCTTCATGCCCTTCGAGTTCGTGGGGATTGAGAACGCCAGCACGAAGCGCGGGTCGTTGCGTGCGAAGAACGTCGCCGACAGCGACACGTAGCACTCGTGGCTGTGTACGGCCGCCGTCGATAGCTGCTTGCCACCGCTGACAATCACCCCCTCCGCCGTCTCTTCGACGACGTGCAGGGCGATCTCCTCGTCCTCTGGCACAGCGCGCTGCTCGTTCTGCGGCTGCGTGCTGCGGTCCACCTGCGGATCGCCAAGTGCATGCGTCAGGAAAAGGTCGTTATCGCGGCAGTAGCGGTAGTAGTTGAGGATGTTCTCGCCGAAGTCACAGTTCGGGTTCTTGTAGGCGGAGAACTCAGCCCGGCGAGGCACCAGGTTGGTGATATACGGCGCCAGGATGTCCGGGCTGCGACCGAGCTGCCCCCAGGTCAGCATGTTCCACAGCCGGCTGTTCTCGCGCCTGCGAGCGGACGACTCGTGATCAGTCGGGATCATCCACGACAGGCTCGTCCGCACGCCCGACTCCGGGTCGACGTACGTCATCTTGTCCCGGTACTGGTCGCTGTTCTGGAGGTCATAAACATCCGCGAGCGCCTTAATCATGTCCCGAAACGCTGGGTGCGTGGTCACGTCATCGACGCGCTTGCCGTCGATCCAGACCTCCCGGTCATCGCGCAGGCTTTCGATGTAGCGCTCGCCTGTCATGGCGCCGAGCGCTTTGGATGGTGTCAGTACCAAGGAAGACCTCCCGTTGAATCTGCTGAATATCCCTCTCAGGCCACGGCGCTACCCAGCGCGAGGAACCTGCGATTGGCGTAAACAAGGGGCTCAAAGGCATCGGCGTTCGATGCATTGGCGACGAGCCCGACGAGAATGACGTGGTCGCCGCCGGGCACCTCGTCGCTCAGCTCGCACTCCAGGCGCACCGGGCAATCCCCCAACAGCGGCACGCCGGATGGGTTGGCGGCGAAGTCCAGCGCCTCGAACTTCGGCGAACCGTCAGAAGCAAAGCGCAGGGCGAGCTGTGCCTGGTCGTGACCCAGGATGTGCACCGCAAAAGCGCGGCGCTCTCTGACCGCCGAGACCGTACCCGACTCACGCTTCAGGCAAACGACGATCAGCGGTGGTTCGAGAGACAGAGAGGCGAAGGCTGATACCGTCGCGCCGACCGGCCGGCCGCCTGCATCCGCGGAAGTGACGATGGTGACGCCGGCAGGAAAGTCCTTGAGAGCCTCCCTGAAGGTCGCCGCGTCTACTGCCATTTGCTTATACCTCGTATCACATGCGTAATCGATGAATGGTTAACGGCTTAATAACGCGCATAGACTAGGAGGCGTACCGACCCGTGTCAAGAGACCAGGCTCTCGACTAAAGACCGGCTCGCGGACAGGAGTTCTGCCAGTTAAGGCAGCTGACCAAAGAAAACGAGCAGCGCGTCAACTGCCTCGCCGTAGACATCGCCCTTCGATCTGCCGGACGCCTTCAGTGTGGCGAAGCCGTGGTCGGCACCCTCGAGAAAGTGCAGCGTCGAGTACGGTACCAGACGGACGGCGTCTCGAAGCTGTTCCGGCGTCGCGAAGTTGTCGCGCGTGCCGGAGCAGAACAGCGTGGGCACGGCGATGCGCGGGAAATGGTCCGCGCGGTCGGAGGAAGCTTTGCCCGGCGGCACCAACGGATACGCCAGCAGCGCAAGGCCCGCCACCGGCACATCGCCCGCCGCCACAACCATCGACGCGATGCGACCACCCATGGAACGCCCGCCGATGACGATGGGACCGCCACCAGCGCTCAAGACGGCTTCGATAACCGCGCGCCACGTCGTCTGAAGCAGCGCCGGCGAGTCCGGCGCGCTGCGGCCCTTTTCCTTATACGGGAACTGGAACCGCCACGTCTCGATACCTTCCGCGGCCAGCCTGCGTGCCGTATAAACGCCGAATGCATCCGCAAGCCCAGAGCCTGCCCCGGGCGCGTAGACGAACCGCAGGTCCTTCGAAGCGCCCTCAGCCGGCGTACGAATCGCGGTGACGCTGTTCGATTCGTTGACAGTGATGGTGCTGCGTTCTTCAGGCACGGCTAACGGGCGGATCTTGGGACGATTCTCGGCGGAATGGTGCCATGTTTCCATCCTAGCCCGTTTCTGATGCTCCTGATCTAGGGCGTACGCATTTGCTCGCGTAGACTGTCACCGTGACGAGCAGGCGGGTCGCCATCGTTCATCCGTGGGTTGTCGAACAACGCGGCGCTGAGCGCGTGTTCTTCGAGATCGCTCGGATGTGGCCGGAAGCAGACCTGCACGTGCTTTTTCACCGCAACGGCGCCATCCCGTCCGACTTGATGCCCCGCGTAAGAACATCGTTCTTGCACAAGGTGCCGGTTCCGCGCCACAGCTATCGCGCCTCCCTGCCTCTGCTGCCTCGCGCCATCGAATCGCTCGACCTTTCGGCGTACGACCTCGTCATCAGCTCTTCCTACGGCTGGGCGCACGGCGCCATAAAGCGAGACGATGCGATGCACGTTGCCTACATGCATGGTCCGCCCCGCTATCTCTGGGGGGCCGCGGCGCCGACGCGCGCCGGCCGGGCTGCGCAGACCTTTCTCTTGCCCCTTTTCGACCGCCTCCGCACCTGGGACCGTGGCGCTGCCGGTCGCGTCACCACGATGCTCGCCAACTCCCGCACCACGGCAGAACGGATCTGCGACACATACGGGCGTGAGGCCTCCGTGCTGTTCCCTCCAGTGAACGTCGAGCACTTCATGGCGCTCGATCGCCGGCCGGACGGCTCCGTGGTCTATGTCGGCGAGCTCGTGCCCTACAAGCGAGCTGACCGCGTGATCCGCGCCTGCATGATGCTGGGCGTGCCGTTGCGCATCATCGGCGACGGTCCGGAGCGCCGTCACCTGGAAGAAATCGCGACCGGCGCCGACGTGACCTTCCTCGGCCGGATCAGCGACGCCGAGCGCGATCACTACCTTTCGCTTGCCTCTGTGTTCGCATACGGCGGCATCGAAGACTTCGGCATCGTCTTCGTCGAAGCCATGGCGGCAGGCGTACCAATCGCCGGCATTCGGGACGGTGGACTGGCAGAAATTGCCTCGCACGGCGGCGCTGCCTTCGCCGACATGCCTTCGGCCGAAGGCCTTGCCGACGCGATCGAGTGCTGCCTGAGCCGGCCTGCCGGCTACGCCGACCCTGAGCTATCCCGCCGTTTCGATACGTCCGTGTTCAGGACCGGCCTCCTCGACCACATAGAGGCCCTCGTCTAGTGAGCGGCCTCGCCCCCAACACCCGCGTGCTCGTCGATGCGCGCTGGCTCAGCCTGGGCGGCGCCGGCCGGGCCACCGAGTACCTTCTGCGCGGACTCCGAGAATTGCAGCCGGCAGGTCGCTGGCTCCTCTGGGGCACCGCTGCTGTGCATCAATACGCATGGCCCACCGCCGAGGTACACGAGACCACGCGCTCTCCCCACTGGCAGCCAAGTCAGTTCGCGATCCCGCATATGCCGGCACATGACGTTGCGCTGTACATGCACCAGGTGCGGCCGCTTCGTCCTGGCCGCGCCGTGACTTTAATCCATGACACCATGCAGCTGAGGTTCGGAAGCACCGGCTGGCGAAAGCTCGCCAAGCGGGTGTCTCATCACGTCGTCGCGCGCCTGAGCACCTCCTTCGTTACCGTCTCTGAGTACTCGAAGGCGACGATCGAGCGCGACCTCGGCATCGACGGCGAAAGGCTCCACGTCGTGCGCTACCCCGTGGACAACGAATTCGTCACGCGCGTGAGAAATCTCCACGCGACCTTGCCCGGCGTCGATCGCGCCCTTTACGTGGGCCAGTTCGCCACCCACAAGAACCTCGAGCGCCTGATTGCCGGCTTCGGTAAGACAACCTTCGCCGCGCGTGGGGGACAACTCCTGCTCGTAGGAGGCGATGAAAACTGGCAAGACCGCCTGCGACGCGTCGCCGGCCTCGTTGCACCCGGAGCATCCGTCATCGTCGAAGGCGCAATTGCTCAGGAACGCCTCGAGGAGCTGTACGCGACCTCGCGACTCCTGGCGATGCCATCGCTGGAAGAGGGCTTCGGCCTGCCCGCGTGGGAAGCCCTCTCCCTGGGTCTCCCCGTCTGCGCCAGCACCGCCGGGTCGCTGCCCGAGGTTACGGCCGGTCGCGCCACCCTGTGCGACCCCAACTCGATCCCGGACGTTGCCAGGGCGCTCGATGAAGCGGCATCTCGATCGTGGGGCTGCGGCATCTCCGGGCCGTCGATGCGTGACTTTGCCCAGCAGTTTGTCGATGAGCTAGCGGAGGTAGCAGAGCCACGCAACCGCAGCTAAGGCATCTCCTGCATCCGGCCTCCCTGGCCCTCCTTGGTGTCTTGGGCAGCTTTGTTGCATGGGTTCTGCCTCTTGGAGGCAGGGCAGGTTTCAGTCAACGCGAGAGCCTCGGAATCGACGCCGCGGTGACGCTTCTGGTGTGGTACGCGGTCATCGGCCTCGCGTCCTTCGCTGGATTTTTCGTCGCCCAGCGATACCTCACCAGGCGGTGGGGGCTACTGGAGTCGATTTCGGACGATACCTTCTACAGGTCGATCACGATCATTGCTGCCATCGGTGTCGGGATCTGCTACCTGGCGGTGCTGATCCCCGACCCTGACCTCATCGTTCGCACGATTCGGGACCAGCAGGTCAACGAGGTCAAAAGGGCCCTGTATGACAATTACCGCGTCGGACCCTACACCCTGCGATACGTCTCAGCGATTGGCGGCGGTATCGCTGCGTATCGGATCATCACGCGGCGACGCATCGACCTCTGGGACATCGCCAATGTGGTGATCCTCGGGCTGGCCGCATTCGCCGCCGCCCGGTTGCTCATCATCGTGGCTGCCTTGATAGCGGTTGCTCTGGTATATCACCACCGGCCGTCAGCGCGACTTTCCTTGCCCCTGGTCCTGTGCGCTGCCGTCGTGTTGTTCCTCGCCCTCACACCCCTCAACTACGTGCGCAACGCCGGCTTCTACCGTGAGAAATACGACATTCACAATCCCCTGGAGATGAACTTCTCGGAGATCCGTGCCTACGTTGGCTCGCCATTCCAGGTCTCGGTTGGTGTGGCGGAGAAGGACCTGTCAGAAGGGAACGACTTCGAGGGAAAGGTGAGCTCGCTGGGCCGGTTCTTGAGGCCGTCCTACTTCGAAGCGCCGCAGCCTTTCAACCCGTATTACCGAGGCCAGATCGACATAGAGCAGTCGTTGTCCACGAACTCAGCCTTCGTCGACATGTATGGAGCGAGTGGACTGCTCGCTTTCCCGTTGATTGCCATGCTCTGCTTTGCCGGCGCCCTGATTGTGGGTCACTTCTTCCTCTATCGCAGCTATGTGTTTATTGCCGGCGCCGCGATGCTCTACGCCTTCACCGAGCTCTGGCGGATATCGCTCTTCGACGTTGGAGTGGTGCACGCGCTCGTCCTTGTGCCGCTGGCAATCGCCGCCACCGCGGGCCTGTGGGTTCGGGTAGAGGCGTGGCGCACGTCTTCAGCCTCGCACCAGCCGTCGAAGCCGCTGTAAGCTCCGCCACGCAACGCCGCTCGGCCCGGCGCCAAGGAACGACATGCCGTAGAGGACGCATGCCCGCATCGACGGGCGCAGGCGCAGCGACCGCCGGGCGCGGCGACGGGCCTCGCCATGACGGCCGTGTACCAGAAGCAGGCCGCCGACAAAGTAGTGGTGGTACGCGATAGCCCGCCTGCCCAGGCCGTGGGCACGCAGCGTCCGCCATCGCCTTCGCACGACCCGTGCACGGGCGCGCGCGAGGTCGTAAACGCTGCTGCCGTGCATGGCGCTCGTCGACCGCTGGTTGGTTGTCGAGACTACATCCGGCACAAACGCGCTCGGGTAGACACGCAAGACCCGCGTCCAGAGGTCCCAGTCCTCGAACGCTCGCAGCGAAGGCTCGAACCCACCCATCCGCTCCAAAACGGAACGCCGTACAACGACGGTCGAGAGGGCAATGCAGTCGCGCAGCAAGTTGGCACGATAGCTGGCGGCGTCGCGAGGAGGCATGCGCACCAGCCTGCGACCGTCCTCCATCACGTCGATGACACCACCATGCACCAGCCCGAGGTCGGGATCGGACGACAGCATCGCAACCTGGGTCGACAGCTTGTCCGGCAGCCATGCGTCGTCGTCGTCCAGATACGCGATAAACTCGCCCTTCGTCTCCGCGAATGCTGCATTGCGTGCGGCAGCCGGCCCCTGGTTTACCGGCAGGGACACCACCGATATCCGTTTGTCGCCAAAGCCTTGAACGACCTCCGCCGTATTGTCACTCGACCCATCTACGGCAACGATGACTTCCCAGGACGGATACGTCTGGCTGCGAACGCTGTCGATCGCCGCGGCAATGCGTGAGGCGCCGTTGTACGTGGCGATGACCACAGAGACGAGGCCGGGATCTGTCACTATCGGCGCTCTGCACGGCCGAGGCCCGCTTCCATCCGCGCCCACTCGATGGCATACACGACCGGTAGTGCCATCAGGAAACAGCAGAGCGCAGCCCGGTGCTGCCACGCGCCGATCCCCGGCTGCGATAGGACACGAGCCATGCGTCGCAGCGGCGGCCGCATGTTCCGAAGAGCGCCTCGTCGATGCGCCCACAGCTCCTTGCGGCGACGCCCTCGGACGTATTGCGCGCCGGATATGCGCCGGACCTTCAGGGCAAGGGCGGCAAGTGAGCGTCGCGCCGGCGTGCGCACCGCGGCATCGCGCACGTAGACCACCCGATAGCCGCAACGCACGGCTTGCCGGCACCACTCGTAGTCGTGCGCTGAGTGGCTCTCCGTATTGAAGACGCCCGCATCTTCGAAGGCCTCACGGTGGCAGATCAGATTCGCCGTCACGCTGACGCCTCGCGCGGCGTTCTTCTCTTGCTCGAATCCGAAGAGCATCTCGAATCGCTCTGCAACAGTTGGCGCGTCCGGAAGAACCGGGAACGCCTCAACGTGCCCCGCAACAATCACTCGGGACGAACCGATAGCTGCGATTCCAGCCTCAATCCAGCGAGGCTCGGGATAGCAATCGGCGTCCGTGAACGCGATCACATCACCGCGCGCTGCGGCGAGCCCTGTGTTGCGAGCGATGAAGCTCCCGGGCCGCGCCTCGAGCACGATGCACACATTCGGGCCGGGCCTCACGTTACCGTCCACAGGAGGTGCAGACCCGTTGTCCACGACGATCACCTCGAACCGATCAGCCGGGTAGGTCTGGGACGTTAGGGCACCCAGGCAGGTCTGGAGACGGCTGTTGTCGTTGTACACAGGGATGATCACGGAAACGAACGGAAGGGCCTCCGCCGCTACTGCCGGGTCCGTCCCTGCCTCGGAACGCACTCCAGCGCCTGGAAGGTCACCGGGAAGGGCCGTCGTCATCTTCCTTCCCTTTCTACAGCCGCGGCGGCCCGCGGCGCAACGCCTCGAAGATGTCCAGGGGCCCCCGCAGCAGCGCCCGCGTCATCATCATGCCAGCCTCGCGCGTGGGCTCCTGAAAGAAGGACGCGAAGTAGGAGGCGCTGGCGAAGGAGATGATGCCCGCCACGGATGCCCCCATACCTCCGTACTTGGGAATCAGCAGCAGGTTCAGACCGATGTTCACGGCGGCGCCAACTACGTGGCGGAATGTGGTGATGCCAAAGCGCCCCTCCACCGTGAGCCAACGATTGAACAGGGTCCCCATGAAGATGAACGGACTCGCCCAGATCTGGACGATCAGCAGGTCGCGCGTTTCCTCGAACTCTGGCCCGTATAGTAGGCCCACGAGCAGGCCTGCGCTCAGTGTGGTGACGACGGCAACGCCCATGCCCATCCAGCACAGGACCGAGTACAAGAGTTGCAAACGGGCCTTGTACATCTCGCCTCCGGCTTCGCGGGCTCGCACGAGGGAGGGAAACGCCGAGAGTGCGATGGCGTCCGGCACGAACAGCCAGATGATCGTCAGCCGGGATGCAGCAGCGAAATACCCGACCTCTTCCGCTTCCTTGATTGCACCCAGCATGACCTGGTCCGCTCGCAGGTTGATCGTGTTCGCGACGCCGGCGAAGAATAGCGGCCAGATAAGCAGCAGCATGTACTTCGCTTGATCGGCGTGAAAGCGCAACCGGAACGGGGAATAACCGAGCTTCACGTAGGCCACGAAGTAGGTCACGGCCGTCATTAAGAACTCGACGCCGTACGCGACGCCGAACGTCCACAACGGTGCGTCGAACACGATCAGGACGATCTTCACTGTCGACGTTACGGCCAGACTGACGGTGCGCGCGATGACGGTGTAGTTCGACTTCAGCTCTGCCTGAATCAGGAAGTCGACCGAGTCCATGATCGCCAGCGTCCCCATCGTCGATAGGATGGCCGTCATGACGATCACGTCCTGGTCGCCGGGTCGCAGCGCGTACGCGGTCAGCACGGCGAAGGGAACTGACAGGACGGCGATGAAGAATCGCAGGCCGATGACGGTACCCAGGATCTGGTCGCGCCGTTCCGGGTTCTGCACCAGATCTCGGACAGTCAGGCCGCCAAGTCCAAAGCCCGAGAGGCTTCCGAACAGCAGCATCACCGCGATCGCGAACCGTAGCTGGCCAAAACCCTCCGGCTCCAGATAGCGCGCCACGGCAATGTCCATCGCCGCCGCAACACTGAGCCGGAATAGCGTGCCGAACACGAGCCAACCGGCATTAACGCTCTCCGCGCGAGTCAGTCCGGTGAGGGCCGTCAGCCTGTTAATCGTGTTCTTCATTGAGTTGCGACGCCTGATTATGAGGCCCGGTACAGATACGGTCTTTGAGCGCAACGCGATGATAGAATCAAGGCCGTGAGCACAGAGTCATTCGCGAACCTCGCAGCCCGATTCAAAGTCAACGAACCCGACGTGGTGGCAGAGAGCATCGACGGCGAGGTGATCATCATCAACCTCAACTCCGGTGCCTACTACAGTTCCCTCGGCACCGGCGGCGCCATCTGGGAGGCACTGGTCGCGAACCACAGCATCGACGAAACCCTCGATCTGCTCGCAGCCCATTACGAGAGACCAAGGTCTGAGATTGAAGCCGAAGTGACTCACTTCGTTGCCCAGCTTCTCGACGAAGCCCTCCTCCTGGAAAGCGCGGAACCAGTCCCGGTTAGCGGCCTCGAACTCGCGCAGCCCGCCTCCTTTGAAACGCCGGTGCTCAGCAAGTACACCGACATGCAGGAGCTTCTGCTCCTCGACCCGATCCACGATGTCGATCCGAGCATCGGCTGGCCCTTCCCCAAGGCTACCAAGTAGAGCGGGACGAGCAGGATTGGATAGACCGGAAGCCCGTCTCGCCGCGTCCCTCGACGTTGCCGCGAATCTCGCCTTCGAGCGCCTCGGCCGCCATCAGTCAGCCATCCAGATTGCCGGCCACACCATCCGCCTCGTCTTCGCCGGAGGAGCTCTACAGTCGCAGGCGATGCGTGCGTTCACCCACATCGAGACACCGCTGCCGTCGCAGGTGTCGTTCGAGATTCTCGTCTGGGACACGGTTCAGTCAGGTGTAGCAATGTCGCCGACAGCCGGCGCGCAGATCGAGTCGTTGCTCGCAGATGCCAGACAACCTGGCGGTCCGGCACTCAGCGTAGTCCCGCAAGGCGTCAGTTTCTTCAACCCCGAGACCTCTCGCGCCTACCACTGGCTCCAGGACGCCCTCAACCTGGATGAGACCAACAAAGCCGCACCCGTACGTCTCGCGCTCAGCTACGCCATGGCAGACCTTGGCGTGCCGGCGATGCACGCCGCTGCCCTTCGCTCTTCTTCGGGTGGCTTGCTCTTATGCGGTAGTAGCGGTGCCGGGAAGTCAACCACGTCGATTGCTTGCGCGCAGGCAGGCTTCGAGTTCGCCGCCGACGACTTCTGCTTCGTCGCCTCGAACAATGGCAGGATCCTCGCACACAGCGTCTACGCGTCCGGCAAGGTCTACGCGCATCGCCTCCACGACCTGCCGCAGTTCGCCTCCCTCGTCATGAACGGCGAGGCCGTGGAGACTGAAAAAGCCATCTCTTTCCTCGGCGAAGGTCCTGCGTTCAAGGTGATACCGCAGATGGCGGTCGATGCCGTCATCGTGCTAGCGTCCAAGGGCAACCCCGTGCCCACCTTTCGCCGCATATCGCCCCTGCAGGCCCTTGTCGGTCTGGCGCCCAGCACCGTCCTTCTCTTTCGTACCGGCGGCGACCATCTGACAGCACTCCGACGTCTGGTGGCAAAAGTACCCTGCTTCGAGATGCACCTTTCGCGCGATATCAAGGCGAACCCCCCTGCCATCGAGTCGCTCCTGCGGTCCCTTGGTTCAAGCCAGGACTAGCGCGATGTCAGAGCGCATCAGCGTGATCGTGCCCGTCTACAACGCCGAAGCCTACCTGTCAGCAGCCCTCGACAGCGTTATGGCCCAAACGCTTCCGCCTGACGAGGTCATTGTTGTCGACGATGGCTCCACCGACGGCTCCGCCGCCGTCGCCGAGCGGTACGGCGTCACCCTCATGCGACAACCCAACAGCGGCGTCTCCGACGCTCGCAACCTCGCTATATCGCACGCCACCGGCGACTTCTTGGCGCTACTCGATGCTGATGACATCTGGCCAGAAACAAAGCTCGCCGACCAGGCTAATGCGCTGAGAGTGCATCCGGAGGCAGGCTACGCACTCGGCTACCAGCGATATCTCTTCGAGGGCGACCGCCCTGCCGATTGGTTCGTCCGCACCCGTGTAGAGGACTCCGAACCCGGCTACTCACCCAGCGTATGGATGCTCCGTCGCACCACCTGGGACCAGGTCGGTATCTTCGAGCCCGCACGCCGCCTGGGCGAAGACATAGACTGGCTGGCACGCGCCAACGATCTCGGCGTCACCTTCCACATGGTGCCGAAGGTACTCCTCATCCGCCGCATCCACGAGAATAACCTCACCGGCCTGCCCGAAACCCGGCGCGCATGGCTTCGCGTCCTGCGCGCGTCCGCCGCCCGCAAACGCGCGATGGGACAAGCCTGATGGCGCTTCCGTTGGTCAGCGTCATCATCCCGGCCTACAACGCCGAGCGCTTTCTTGCCAAGGCCATCGACAGCGTCCTCACGCAAGGACACGACGCCCTCGAGGTCATCGTGGTGGATGACGGCTCAACGGACGGGACCGCCAACGTCGCCCGCCGTTACGACCCAGAAGTTCGCCTGCTCCAGCAACTCAACGGCGGCACCGGCGCCGCCCGCAATGCAGGGGTGCAGGCTGCCTCAGGCGAGCTTCTCGCCTTCCTCGACGCCGACGACATCTGGACTGAAGGCGCTCTCGAAGCGCGCCTGGCACTGCTCGACACCGAGCCCCAGCTTCATGGCGTCTTCGGCCTCGTGGAGACGTTCTACGACAACGTCTCGGCAGAGGCCTATGAAGTGAAGGCAGAAGCCATCGCCGCCGGACAGGTTGCGGGCACCCTGCTGATCAGGCGCGACGCCTTCTTGCAGGCAGGCATGTTCACCGACGTCCGACTCGGCGAGTTCATCGAGTGGTACGCACGCGCTATCGACGCCGGCCTCCGCTTCGAGACAGTGCCCCTTGTCATTCTCCAACGGCGTATCCATGGCGCCAACACGACCACCACGGCGCCGGACCGCACCGCCTACCTGCGTGCAATGCAATCGATCATCGCGCGACGGCGCGCGGAGGGTCGTTGATGGCGCGTCCCCGGTTCCTGCCCCACGGTGACGAACTGCTGCTGCTGCGCGCCGCTCTGCTGCCGCCAACCGACGCCGTGGATGCCTGGCGAACGTGGCTGGCCCAAAACGACATCGATCTGACTCCGCAGCTAGCCCTCGACCTCTTCCCGGCGATCTACCGCAACGTCGGCGCACTGATCGACGAGGACCACGCCCGTGGCATCCTCCAAGGCGCCTACCGCCGAGCCTGGCTGCGCAACCAGCTCCAAATGAGCCGTGTCGCAACCGTCATCGCCCGCCTGAACGCCTCGGGCATCGACACCATCGTCCTCAAGGGCGCTGCGCTGGTGAACTCTGTCTACGACGACCCGGGCGTGCGCTGGATGAATGACGTCGACGTCCTCGTGCTGGTGGACCGCGCCCCCGAAGCGTATGAGGTGCTCCTGGGCGAGGGGTGGCGGGGTGAGCGCAATCACCGTGGCGAGATGGAGCACGTCGTTCGCGTCCTGCGTTCCGTCGACCTCATGCGATCCGACGGCGCCGCGCTCGACCTGCACTGGCACGTGCTCCTCGAATGCTGTGACGCCGGTGACGATGACGCATTCTGGTCTGGCGCGGTCGAAGTTACGCTTTCGAACCTCAAGACGAAGCGCTTGGGCAATGAAGACCTGCTCCTGCACGCCATCGTCCACGGCTCCTACTGGGGCCTGCAGCGCAGCGTGACCTGGGTCATGGACGCCCACCGCATCCTCGCGAAGTCCGGTAGCGCATTCGATTGGGACCGTCTCATCACCCAGACCCAGACGCGACGCCTCACCTTGCCAATGCGAGACGGCTTGGCCTTCTTGCGACAAGAGATGGGCGTTGAGGTTCCAGAGCGTGTGCTCCAGTCCCTGCAAGCGACCAGGACGAGCCTCACGGAGCGCGTCGCGTTCCGGGCGCAGTCCGTGCAGCATGGGCCTTTGCAGAAGCTGTATCGCGACCTTGCCGATTACGCTCTGCGCACGCGGCGATGGCCCATCGGAGAGCGCCTCCTGGGCTGGGTCTGGTACGAGAAGGCAGTGCTCAACGTCGGCGCCCTGTGGCACGTGCCCTTCCGCCTCGCCTTCCTCGCCGGACGAAGCGGCGGGCGCGCAGTACGCGCGAGACTGTCGAAGCCGGAAGGTCAGGCCGTCGCCTAAATGCCGTCCATGCGCAGGAGGCTCCTTGCGGTGCCCAGAAGGAAGCGAAGGTCGCTGGACCCGGTCACATTCTGAACGTACAGCCTGTCCAACTCCATGCGCTCGTCCGGCAGGAGCCTGTTGCGCCCGCCCACCTGCCACGGGCCAGTCAGGCCGGGCTTCACGGAGCAGACTACCCCTAGAATGCCGGGCGCCTCGATCAGTTCCTCGAGGAAATAGGGGCGCGGCCCAACGAGACTCATGTCACCGCGCACGACGTTCCAGAGTTGAGGCAGCTCGTCGAGGCTGGCACGGCGGAGGATGCGGCCGAGACGCGTCACGCGAGGGTCGTTGCGCACCTTCTGGTGTAACGCGTACTCCAGTGCAAGCTCTGGATGGGTCTCACTCCATTGCAGCCGCGACTCGTCGGCGTTGCGGCGCATGGTGCGGATCTTCCACATCGAGAACTCGCGTCCGCCCAATCCCGTTCGTCGCGCCGCGTAGAACGGCGGCCAGCCCGACGTGAGCATGGTCATTAACGCCAGCAGCGCGATCACGGGGAGGGCTAAAAGCAAGAGCGGCGCCCCCAACGCAAGGTCGAGGGCGCGCTTTCCGCGTCGTTGGTAGAAACTGCGCCGGGAAAGTGAAGCTACGCTCCGATTCTGCTCTCCTACGAGGGCAGAGGCTTCCTGGCGCCCTATGGCCATCTAGCGGGAGGCCGAAAAACGGCGAGCCGCGAAGAGGGCGCCGAAGGCCAGCACCAGTGTGCTAACGATCGGCAGAGCGTAGCCGGAGGAGCCACCCGCGAGACCAGCGTCACCGGTGCTCGGAGGCGTGAAGGGCTGTGCCCGCGCACCCAGGACCTGTGTCGTGTAGAACGCGTCAACGTCGCCGTCGCTGCACAGCACCCGGATAGTCCCCGGGGTACCACCGACGAAGAGCGGGACGGTCACCTGACCGCTGGCGTTGGTGATGCCGGACGTGGCATTCAGCTGCGCGCCGGCCGGACCGGACACGATCTCGAAGTAGACAAGCTGGTTGGAGACGGGTGCACCGCTCGCGTTGCGCAGGACACATGTAACCTGGACCACGCAGTTCACCTCACACGAGGTGGGGCCCTGCGGCGTGAGGTTGTCCTCGGGTTCTGGGTACTGGGCCTGGGCGGTTGCGGCGAAGGCGAGGAGTGCGACCAACGCAACACCAAGTGCCAAGAAACGAGACATATCTTCCTCCTTGTACTTGTGGCGATACTGAGCGAATTTTAGATATAAGTCAACGTTCTGGCATTTCGCATGCATTACGGTTGTTTTTTTCGATCAGAATTGCGACTGAGTATCAAACTATTTAGCTCGAGTTTCACCTGGTCTAAGCTTGTTATCGGCACGAGGGGACGGACCCAATCCTCACGAGGGAGCGATCTTCGCATTTGCAGCGTCACCTGACAGGCCGCACCATCAGACGCGGGCTCTTTCTAGCCCTGCTTGTCTTCATTGGCGTCGAAGTCGCGATGTGGGCGTTCTTCTACCTCAATGTCAGCGCCGCAAAGGACTCGTTGAGCGCGCTCAAGAGCGAGCTCGACCTCTCGACGCTTGGCGACAGCGAGGGCGAGATTATCGATATCCGCGAATCTCTGCAGAGTTCGGAGAGCAAGCTCGACTTCGCTGAGAAGCACGTAAAGCGCGACCCCTTGCTGCATATTGCCCGCCTTGTCCCCGGCATAAAGACACAAGCGAATGCGCTCCACAAGCTCGTTATTGCCGGCAACGAGTCGCGCGATGTGGCGTGGAACGCCTCAGACGTGCTGCTGGCCTACTCCCGCCAGGGCAACGATCCCGACCGGAACGCCATCCAGGAAGGCATCGAGTTCATCGAAGCCCAGAGTGCTCCCATGGTCGAAGTGCGCGACGGGCTCGACCGCATTAAAGACCTGCGCGCGGATGTCGATGGCAAGCTGTATGGCCCGTTGCAGACCGCGGCCAACGACCTCGACTTCGCGATCGAGCGCCTCGAAGGCCTCGTCACCGGCTACGAGCGCGCCGAGGCCCTGCTTCCCGCCGTCCTTGGCTTCGACGGTTCGCGTCGCTACCTCGTCCTCCCCCAGAACGATACCGAGCTGTTTCCGTCTGGCGGTCTGATCTCGAACTACGGCATTGCTGTGTTCAACGAAGGACGCATCGAGGACATGCAGTTCGAGTACTTCGTCAACCTTTACGACCGCTGGCAACGCCTCAGCGGCGGTGAGTACATCGAGCCGCCCGCGGCCTTGAAGGGGCATCTGCTGCGCCATGTTTCCTGGGCCCTCGGCGAGGCAGGGTGGTGGCCGGACTTCCCAACCACCGCGGAACTCTCGACCGAGTTCGTCTACAAGGGCGGCGCCCAGCCCGTCGACGGCACCATTGCCCTCGACCTGCAGTTCGTTGAGGCCCTGCTGCAGATGCTCGGACCGATCACCGTCAAGGAGTACGGCATCACGGTCAGCGCCGAAACACTCAGCGAGCTGACCCTCGAGCAGACGCGCGACGAGCGCACGGTTCCCGGCGCCCCGGGCAAGAGCTTCCTGTCCTTCCTCGCCAAGGACCTGATCGAGCGCCTCTTCGCCACGTCGAACGAAGAGTGGGTGGAGTTGGTGAAGCTACTGGACCGCATGGCACGCGAGCGTCACCTGCAGCTGCACTTCTTCGACCCTGCGCTGCAATCGATCGTCGAGGACTACGGCTTCGACGGCCGCCTGCTTATGACCGAGGGCGACTTCATCCATCTCACCGACACCAGCCTGCAGAGCACAAAGCTCAACCTGATCCTCGACAACAAGATGGCGGTCAACGTCGCGGTCGACGCGGAGGGGACTGCCCGCCACGACCTGAAATGGACCGTGCACAACCC
>Ga0247825_10001331_pt1 | contig 16170 bp, 16 predicted proteins | sample 13C_Vanillin_Day_FD_194413 | JGI IMG/M metagenome (GOLD analysis project Ga0247825, IMG submission 194413) | Soil microbial communities from agricultural site in Penn Yan, New York, United States - 13C_Vanillin_Day48 | ecosystem: Environmental > Terrestrial > Soil > Agricultural land | place... | reverse complement strand
GCTGCTGGCGCGCGTCAGCAGCACGCCGCGCGCCAGCAGCAAGCCGCTCGCGCGCGTGAAGACCACCGGCGCGGCCAGCGCGAGCGCGCATGGGCAGGCGACCACCAGCACCGCGACCGCGATCCACGGGTCCGAGAAATAGACTCCCGCCACGCACGCGGCGAGCACGGTGACCCAGGTCAGATGCCGCGCGACGCGCTCCGCCGCCTCCACGAGGCGCGGCCGCGACGCCGCGCCGCGCTCGGCGAGCCGCGCGATGGCGGCGGAGCGCGTGTCGGCGCCGGTGCGCGTGACCCGCATCTCGAGCGGCTGCTCGAGGTTCACCGAGCCGGCCGCGAGCGGGTCGCCGGCGCGCTTGGCGACCGGGCGCGACTCGCCGGTGAGCAGCGACTCGTCGGCGCTCGAGGCGCCTTGCAGCACCACCCCGTCGGCCGGGATGCGCTCGCCGGGGGCCACGGAAATGATCTGTCCCGCTGAAAGAGCGCCGGCGTCTTCCCATCTGAGCAAGGGATCGAGCGCGGCCGCGGCGCGGCGCCGCGCCATGCCCTCCACGGAGCGCGCCGCGAGGAGCAGGAAGGCGAGCATGCCGATCGAGTCGAAGTAGACCTCGCCCGTTCCCGCCACGGTCGCCCAGGCGCTGGCGGCGAAGCCGAACGCGAGGCCGAGCGCGATCGGCGTGTCGAGGCCGATGCGGCGCAGGCCGAGCTCGCGCAGCGCCCCGGCGAAGAACGGCGCGCAGGAAAAGGCGAGCACCGGCGCGGTGAGGAGCAGGCTCGCCCAGCGCATCACCTGCGTGGCCTCGGGCGTGAGCTCGTCCACGTAGGCCGGGAAGGCGTACATCATGACCTGCATCGCGCCGAAGCCGGCCACGAACAGGCGCCACAGCTCGGCGCGGCGCTCGCGCCGCTCGAGCGCGTGCTGGCGGCGCGGCTCGTAGGGCGCGGCGTCGTAGCCGATCGCGCGGATCTTGCCGACGATCGAAGCGAGCGAGGCGCGCTGCGGATCCCAGGCCACGTGCGCGCGGCGCGTCGCGTAGTTCACCTCGCAGCGCGTCACGCCCGGGTCGCGGCGCAGCACCTGCTCGATGAGCCACAGGCAGGCGGCGCAGCGCACGCGCTCCAGCGCGAGCGCGATCTCCGATACGCCGGCGGGCAGCGCGGGCATCGGCAGCGCCTCGGGGCGCGCGCCCGGCGCGGTGCGCGTCTCGTAGTAGGCGCCGAGGCCCGCCGCGGCGATGGTGCTCGCGACGGCCTCGCAACCGGCGCAGCAGAACCGGCCGCCGCCGGCGACCGGCAGGGCGCAGTGAAAGCAAAGGGCCATGGTCGTCGCCGAGCGTAGCGGGCGCGCCCGGCGAAAGCTTGATCTGAATCAAGCCGCCGGCGGCGGCGGCGCGGAGACTGCGCGGAAAGACCCGGCAGGGAGCATGGCGAAGATCACCGAGCGAATCGACCGCATCACGCGGCTGGACGAGGAGCGGCGCTCCACCGCGCCGCCGCTGCCGCGCAGCGTGAAGATCGAGCTGACCGCGCGCTGCGATTTCCAGTGCTTCTTCTGCGCGAGCGCGCTGCGCCTGCGCGACAAGGCCGACATCGATGCGGCGTTCTTCCGCCGCATCCTGCGCGAGATGCGCGAGCTCGGCGTGGAGGAGATCGGCCTGTTCTACCTCGGCGAATCGTTCCTGTGCGCGTGGCTGCCCGAGGCGGTGCGCTACGCCAAGCGCGAGTGCGGCTACCCGTACGTGTTCCTCACCACCAACGGCCGCATGGCGACGCCCGAGCGCGTGCGCGCCTGCATGGAAGCCGGGCTCGACAGCCTCAAGTTCAGCTTCAATTTCGCCGATGCCGAGCAGTTCATGCAGGTCACCAACGTGCGCAAGCTCGACTTCCACAAGGTGGAGGAAAACCTGAAGGCGGCGCGCCGCGTGCGCGACGAAGGCGGCTATGCCTGCGGCCTCTACGCCTCCAGCATCCGCTATGACGACGAGCAGCTCGCGCGCATGGAAGCGGCGGTGCAGCGCATCCTGCCCTACGTCGACGAGCATTACTGGCTGCCGCTGTACGGCCAGGCCGGCCTGACCAGCGGCGCGCGCGGCACGGTGCCGAGCGCCGGCAACCAGGGGCGCATCGGCGCGCTGAGGAAGCCGCTGCCCTGCTGGTCGCTGTTCACCGAGGGCCACATCACCTGGGACGGCCGCCTGTCGGCGTGCTGCTTCGACCACGACGGGCGCTTCAACATGGGCGACCTGAACGCGCAGAGCTTCCCTGAAGCCTGGCACAGCGCCGCGTTCCAGGGCCTGCGCGCCGCCAACCTCGCCGAGGACGTGCGTGGCACGGTCTGCGAGAAGTGCATCGCCTATAGCGACGGCTAGCAACGCGGCCGCGCTGCTCGCGCAGCTGCCGATGTTCGGCGGCACTCCGCGCGCGCAGCTCGCCGTGCTCGCGCGCCACGCCGAGGCGCGCCACTTCCCGCCGGGCAGCGTGGTGGCGCGCCGCGGCGAGCGCCTGCCGGGCCTGATGGTGGTGCGCTACGGGCTGGTGAAGCTCACGCTCAAGGGCGAGGCCGAGCGCGTGCTGCGCCTCGCCGGCGCGGGCGAGACGTTCGGCGAGGCGGCGCTGTTCCTCGACCAGCCGCTGCCGGTCGACGTCACCGCGGTCGCGGACACGGCGCTGCTCGTGGTGCCGGGCGTTGCGCTGCTGGCGCTCTTCGACAGCGACGCGCGCTTCGCGCGCGGCCTGCTGGCGAGCGTGTGCCACCGGCTGCAGGCGCTGGTCGCCGACTTCGAGGCGGCCACCGCGCATGGCGCGCGCGAGCGCCTCGCCGCCTACCTCGGCTCGCTCGGCGCCGACACCGCCTGCCTGCCGGCGCCGAAGAGCGTGATCGCCTCGCGCCTGGGCATGACCAAGGAAACGCTGTCGCGCCTGCTGCGCGCCTTCATCGACGAAGGGCTGATCGCGGTGGCGAACCGCGAGGTCAGGCTGCTCGACCGCGCGCGCCTGGCGGACGCCGCGCGAGCTTCAGCATCGTCTCGAGCGTGATCGAGCCGAAGGTCGCCCGGGCGGTCTCGTCGATCTCGGCCAGCACCTGCGCGATGGCGCCTTCCAGGGCGCGCCGTCCGGTCTTCGCGGGCGCGCCGATGCGCTCGAAAAGCGCGATCACGTCGAGCAGCGTGACGCGCCTCGGGTTGCCGCTGAAGCGGTAGCCGCCGCCCGAGCCGCGCGCCGCGCTCACCAGGCCGGCGCGCCGCAGGCGGCCGAGCACCTTCGCCAGGTGGTGCGGCGAGGCGCGGTAGCGGCGCGCGATCTCGGCGGTGGAGAGCGGGCGCGCCGGCTGCGCGGCGAACTCGAGCACGCTGCACAGCGCGAGCAGCGTGTTCTTCTGCAGTCTCACGGAGAGCGCCTCAGTTCCATCTCCAAGGCGATGAACGGCGCCGCCATCATGCCCTGGCTGCGGAAGAACGCCAGCACCAGCGCGTTGTCGCGCGCGAGCAGCGTGCGCACCTTGTCCACGCGGCGGCGGCGGAACTCGGCGCAGATCGCCTCCAGCAGGCGCGTGCCGGCGCCGCCCAGGCGCGCGTCGGGCCGCACGCCGATGCCGAACACCCAGCCGCACGGCGGCGAGCCGAACTCCCAGTCGCGCACCTCGCCGACGATGTAGCCCTGCACGCGGGCGTTCTCGGTCAGCACCAGGAACAGCGGGTAGCGGCGCAGGATGCCCGCCCAGTACCGCGGCTTGCGCAGGCCGGTGATGCGCGCGTCGATCTCGGCCACCTGGGCGAGATCGCGGCGCGTGGCGCGGCGGATTTTCTTAAGTTGGATCAAGTGACGGGCTGGGCACCGGCGTAGGGTCGCAGCGGAGGATTCTACAAAGGAGGCCCCATGCTTCTCCGTGCCGTCATCGCCCTGGCGCTGCTCGCGCTCGCGCCGCTCGCCCCCGCGCAGCCGATCCGCATCGGCGCGTTCCTTTCCGTCACCGGCCCCGCGGCGTTCCTCGGCGACCCGGAGCAGAAGACCCTCGAGCTGTACGTCGAGAAGCTGAACGCGGCCGGCGGGCTGCTCGGGCGCAAGCTCGAGCTGGTGGCCTACGACTCGGCGGGCGACGCCGAGAAGGCGCGCGGCTTCGTGAAGCGCCTGATCGAGCAGGACAAGGTCGACGTGCTGGTCGGCGGCTCGACCACCGGCGAGACCATGGCCGCGGTGCCGCTCGCGGAGGCCGCCGGCGTGCCGTTCATCTCGCTCGCCGGCGCGGTGGTGATCGTCGAGCCGGTGAAGAAATGGGTGTTCAAGACCCCGCACACCGACCGCATGGCGTGCGAGAAGATCTTCGTCGACATGCGCGCGCGCGGCCTGAAGCGCGCCGCGCTGATCTCCGGCGCGGGCGGCTTCGACCGCTCGATGCGCGCCGAGTGCCTGAAGGTGGCCGGCAAGCACGGCGTCGAGATCGCCGCCGACGAGACCTACGGCGCGGGCGACACCGACATGACCGCCCAGCTCGCCAAGATCAAGGCGTCGGGCGTGCAGGCGGTGCTGAACGCGGGCTTCGGCCAGGGGCCGGCGATCGTGACCAAGAACTATCGCCAGCTCGGCCTCGCGCTGCCGCTGTACCAGTCGCATGGCGTGGCTTCCAAGCAGTACGTCAGCCTGTCGGGCGAGGCCGCGGAAGGCGTGCGCCTGCCGGCGGCGGCGCTGCTGGTCGCCGACACGCTGCCCGATGCCGACCCGCAGAAGAAGGTCGTGGTGTCCTACAAGCGCGACTACGAGTCGCGCTTCAAGCAGGAGGTGTCGACCTTCGGCGGCCATGCCTACGACGGCCTGATGCTGGCGGTCGAGGCGATGCGCCGCGCCGGCTCCACCGACAAGGCCAAGGTGCGCGACGCGCTGGAGGCGACGCGCGGCTACGTCGGCACCGGCGGCGTGGTCAACATGTCGGCGCAGGACCACATGGGGCTCGACCTCAGCGCGTTCCGCATGCTGGAAGTGCGCAGGGGCGACTGGGCGCTCGTCAGATGACGCTGCGCCTTGCCGCCCCCCTGACAAGGGGGGAAGCGAGCGGGTTTTTCGCGAGCGGGGGGTTTGGTTTTCGCACAAACCAAACCCCCCGCTCGCCTTCGGCTCACGCCCCCCTTCACAGGGGGGCAAACCCCACGCCGTGCTGACTCAGTACATCCTCTCCGGCATCACCACCGGCGCGATCTACGCGCTGGTCGCGCTCGGCTTCGCGCTGATCTACAACGCGAGCCACGTGATCAACTTCGCGCAGGGCGAGTTCGTGATGATCGGCGGCATGGCGAGCGCGGCGTTCTTCGACGCGGGGCTGCCGTTGCCCGCGGCGATCGTCTGTTCCATCGGCGCGGCGACCCTGGTCGGCTTGCTGCTCGAGAAGCTCGCGGTCGAGCCGGCGCGCGAGGCGTCGGTGGTCACCCTCATCATCATCACCATCGGCGCCTCGATCCTGCTGCGCGGCCTCGCCACGCTGGTATGGGACAAGAAGATCCACCGCGTGCCGGCGTTCTCGGGCGAGGCGCCGCTGCAGCTCGGCGGCGCCACGCTGCTGCCGCAGGTGCTGTGGGTGCTCGGCGTGAGCGCGGCTGCGGTGGCGCTGCTCGCCTGGTTCTTCCGCCGCACGCTCACCGGCAAGGCGATCCTCGCCGTCTCGCACAACCGCATGGCGGCGCGCCTGATGGGCATCAGCGTGCGGCGCGTGCTCGCGGTGTCGTTCGCGCTGTCGGCGGCGCTCGGCGCGCTGGCCGGCGTGCTGATCGCGCCGATCGCCTTCACCTCGTGGGACGTCGGCGTGATGCTCGGCCTGAAGGGCTTCGCCGCGGCGATCCTCGGCGGGCTCGGCTCCGGCGCGGGCGCGGTGCTGGGCGGGCTCGCGCTCGGCCTCGCCGAGGCGCTCGGCGCGGGCTACCTGTCCTCGGCGTACAAGGATGTCTTCGCTTTTCTCATCATCATCGCGGCGCTGGTTTTCCTTCCGCATGGACTGCTCGGCCGCCGCGCGGCTGAACGGGTCTAGAAAACCGCTCCTGCTGCTCGCGGCGCTGGTCGCGGCGCTGCCGCTCGCGCTGCCGAACAACTACACCTACGAGATCGCGATCCTGGTCGGCCTGAACGCGATCGCCTGCGTGGGGCTCAACCTGCTGATCGGCTACGCCGGCCAGATCTCGCTCGGCCATGCCGGGTTCTTCGGCCTCGGCGCCTACGGCTCGGCGATCCTCGCCGCGCGCTACGGATGGCCGGCGCTCGCCTCGATGCCGGCCGCCGTGGTCGGCGTCGGCGTGCTCGCCTGGGCGATCGGCCGGCCGATCCTGCGCCTCAAGGGCCACGCGCTCGCCATGGCGACGCTCGGCTTCGGCATCATCGTGGCGATCGTGCTCGCCACCGAGGATCGCCTGACCGGCGGCCCGGATGGCATGGCGGTGCCGCCCCTCGCCGCCTTCGTGTCGGGCGAAAAGGCCTGGTACTGGATCGTGGCCGCGGCGCTCATCGCCGCGGTCGCGCTGGCGCAGAACCTGATCGACTCGCCGCGCGGGCGCGCGCTGCGCGCGCTGCACGGCTCGGAAGTGGCGGCCGCCGCGCTCGGCATCGACGCGCCGCGCCACAAGCTCTCGGTGTTCGTGATCTCGGCGCTGTTCGCCGCGGCGGCCGGCGCGCTGTCGGCGCATTACGCCGGCTTCATCACCCCCGGCAAGGCTTCGTTCCTGCATTCGATCGAGCTGGTGACCATGGTGGTGTTCGGCGGCATGGCCTCCACGCTCGGCGCCGTGGCGGGCGCCGCCGTGCTCACCACGCTGCCGCACCTCCTCACGGTGTTCAAGGACTACGAAATGGTGCTGCTCGGCGCGGTGATGATGCTCACCATGATCTTCATGCCGCGCGGCCTGGTACCGACGCTGGAGGGCGTGCTTGCTGCTGCGCGCGGAAAACCTCGGTAAGCATTTCGGCGGCGTGAGCGCGCTGCAAGGCGTCGACCTCGCCTTCGCGCAGGGCGCGGTGCACGCCGTGATCGGCCCCAACGGCGCGGGCAAGACCACGCTGCTCAACTTGCTCTCCGGGGTCTACCGCCCCGACACCGGCGCGATCTTCCTCGAGGCGCGCAACCTGGCCGGCAGCGCGCCGCACCAGTTCGCCGCCGCCGGCATCGGCCGCACCTTCCAGAACCTGCAGGTGTTCTTCAACATGAGCGCGCTCGAGAACGTGATGACCGGCCGCTGGCGGCTGGAGCGCGCCGGGCTCGCCGCCACGCTCGCGCGCGCGCCCTCGCTCGCGCGCGCCGAGCGCGCCTGTCGCGCGGCGGCCGAGCGGCTGCTCGAGGAGGTGGGCCTCGCGCGCTGGGCCGATGCGCGCGCCGACAGCCTGCCCTACGGCGCGCTCAAGCGCCTGGAGATCGCGCGCGCGCTCGCCGCCGAGCCGTGCCTGCTGCTGCTCGACGAGCCGGCCGCGGGGCTCAACCCGAGCGAGACGCGCGAGATCGACGAGCTGATCCGCCGCATCGCGGCGCGCGGCACCACGGTGGTGCTGGTCGAGCACAACATGAAGCTGGTGATGGGCGTGGCGGGGCACGTCGTGGTGCTCGACTACGGGCGCAAGCTCGCCGATGGCGAGCCGCGCGCCGTCAGCCAGGACCCGCGCGTGATCGAGGCCTACCTCGGGAGCGAAGCATGCTCGACGTGAAGGGGCTGCGCGCCGGCTACGGCCGCATCCAGGCGCTGCACGGCATCGACCTCGCCGTAGCGCGCGGCGAGCTGGTCGCGCTGGTGGGCGCGAACGGCGCCGGCAAGACCACGCTCCTCAAGGCGCTGTCCGGAATCCAGGGCTTCTCGGGAAGCGTGAAATTCGAAGGCGAGGAAATCCGGCACCAGCCGGCCGAGAAGCGCGTCGCGCTCGGCATCGTGCACTGCCCGGAGGGGCGGCAGGTGTTCGGCCCGCTGTCGGTCGAGGACAACCTGCGCCTGGGCGCCTACCGGCGCGGCCGCGCGCGCTCGGCGCGCTCGCTCGAGCGCGTGTACGGCCTGTTCCCCGCCCTCGCCGAGCGGCGCGCGCAGCCGGCCGGCACCCTGTCCGGCGGGCAGCAGCAGATGCTCGCCCTCGGGCGCGCGCTGATGGCCGAGCCGCGCCTGCTGCTGCTCGACGAGCCGAGCATGGGGCTCGCGCCCCGCCTGGTGAGCGAGATCTTCGCCTGCATCGCCGGGCTGCGCGCCGCCGACACCGCGCTCCTGCTGGTCGAGCAGAACGCCGCCGCCGCGCTCGCCATCGCCGACCGCGGCTACGTGCTCGAGACCGGGCGCATCGCCCTGTGCGGGACCGGTGCGGTGCTGCTCGCCGACGCCGGCGTGCGCCAGGCCTACCTCGGTCTTTAATCTGCATCAAGTCGCCGCGCCCGGCGAAGTGGTCCGATAGCACGATGAAGACCACTCTCAGGACCGGCGTGGCCGCGCGCCGCGCGTTCCCGGTCGACCCGCCCCGCACCATCGACTTCATGGGCGAGGAGGCGCGCGTCTACGCCACGCCGATGCTGGTGCGCGACATCGAGGTGACCTGCCGCGAGCTGCTGCTCGAGCACCTCGACGCCGGCGAGGATTCGGTCGGCACGCGGGTCGAGATCGACCACCTGGCGGCCACCCTGCTCGGCATGACCGTGACCATCGAGGCCACGCTCGCCGAGCTGAAGGGCCGCGCGGCGCTGTTCGACATCGTGGCGAGCGACGGCGTGGACGTGGTGTGCCGGGGCCGCCATACGCGCTTCATCGCGAACGTCGAGCAGGTCAAGCAGCGCCTCATGCAGAAGCGGGCGAAGGCCGCATGAGCGCGGAGCGGGTCCCGACCTACTGCTACCAGTGCGTCGCGGGACCCGACCTGCTGACCGTGAAGGTGTGCGACGGCGCGGCCACCGCGGTCGAGCCCAACTTCGCCGCCGCAGCGGTGCATCCCGGCGCCGGCAAGGTGTGCGTGAAGGCCTACGGGCTGGTGCAGAAGGCCTATCACCCGGGCCGCGTGCTGCAGCCCATGAAGCGCACCAATCCCCGGAAGGGACGCGATGAGGATCCGCGCTTTGTGCCCATTTCATGGGATGAAGCTCTTTCGCTTGTCAGTGAAAAACTTTTGAGCATCAGACAACGCGGCTTGCTCGACGACTCGGGGTATCCGCGCGTCGCGGCGAGCTTCGGCGGCGGCGGCACGCCGCAGTCGTACATGGGCAGCTTCCCGGCCTTCCTCGCCGCGTGGGGCGCGGTCGACATGGGCTTCGGCTCCGGCCAGGGCGTGAAGTGCTACCACTCGGAGCACCTGTACGGCGAGCTGTGGCACCGCGGCTTCACGGTCTCGCCGGACACGCCGCTCACCAATTACCTCGTCTCCTGCGGCGCCAACGTCGAGGCCTCGGGCGGCGTGGCGGGCGTGTGGCGCCACGCGGCGGCGCGCGAGCGCGGCATGCGCCGCGTGCAGGTCGAGCCGCACCTGTCGGTGACCGGCGCCTGCTCCGCCGAATGGGTGCCGATCAAGCCGAAGACCGACGCGGCGTTCCTCTACGCGCTGATCCACGTGCTGCTGCACGAGGAGCCGAGGGAACGGCTCGACGTGGAGTTCCTCTACCGCCACACCTCATCGCCCTATCTCGTCGGCGCGCACGGCTACTACCTGCGCGACCCGGGCTACGGCTCGCCGATCATTGCCGGCGCGCTGGAAGCCAGCGAGACGCACGTCGCGCTCGAGATCGGCGCCGACGGCGAAGTGCTCGGCGAAGGCGCCCTGCAGGGCGAGACGGCGTTCGCCAAGCTGGTCGCGCACATGCAGCGCTACTCGCCCGAATGGGCGCAGTCGGTGTGCGACGTGCCGGCGACGACCATCCGGCGCATCGCGCGCGAATACCTCGATGCCGCCCGGGTCGGCGCGTTCATCGACATCGAAGGAAAAAAGCTGCCGTACCGGCCGGTGGCCATCAGCCTCGGCAAGACCGTGACCAACGGCTGGGGCGGCTTCGAGTGCTGCTGGGCGCGCACGCTGCTCGCGAGCCTGGTCGGCGCGCTGGAAGTGCCGGGCGGGATCCTCGGCACCACGGTGCGCCTGAACCGCCCGATGTCGGAGCGCCACCGCAGCGTCAAAGCCGATCCGGACGGGCTGATGGCCTACCCGTTCAACCCGACCGACCGCGCGCGCTGGAGCGCGCGGCCGAACATCCGCAATGCCTACCGCACCATGGTGCCGCTCGCCGCCGACGGGCCGTGGAGCCAGGCGCTCGGCCCGACGCATTTCTCGTGGATGTTCCTCGACGAGACGCCGCCGGGGTTGCCGCGCGTGACGATGCCGGAGCTGTGGTTCGTCTATCGCACCAACCCGGCGATCTCGTTCTGGGACACCGCGGCGCTCGAAGCGCGCATGGCGCGCATGCCGTTCGTGGTCGCGTTCGCCTTCACGCGCGACGAGACCAACCACTTCGCCGACGTGCTGCTGCCCGACGCCGGCGACCTGGAAAGCCTGCAGCTGATCCGCATCGGCGGCTCGAAGTACATCGAGCAGTTCTGGGACCACGAGGGCTTCGCGCTGCGCCAGCCGGCGATCGCGCCGCGCGGCGCGGCGCGCGACTTCACCGACATCGCCACCGACCTCGCGGCGCGCTGCGGCCTCACGGAGAAATACAACGCCTCGATCAACAAGGGGGCCCTTGGGGTACCGCTCAAGGACTTTTCCATTGCGGAAAATGCCATCCCGAAAAGCGCGGAGATCTGGGATCGCGTTTGCCGCGCGGCGAGCACCGAGCTCACCGGCGAAGCGCACGGCCTCGACTGGTGGAAGGAGAAGGGCTTCGCCACCAAGCCCTTCCCGCGCAGCGCGTGGTACCTCTTCCCGACGCTCGCGGCGAAAGGGCTGCGCTTCGAGATGCCCTACCAGGAGCGCCTCGCGCGCATCGGCGCCGAGCTCGGCCGGCGCCTGCACGAGAACGGCATCAACTGGTGGGACAAGCAGCTCGGCGAGTACCAGGCGCTGCCGGAGTGGAAGGACTTCCCCGGAATCTGGCAGGCCACGCTCGGCGCCGCGGCGGGCGATTTCCCGTTCTGGCTGCTCACCTCGCGCTCGATGCAATACGCCTGGGGCGCCAACGTCGGGATGCAGCTCATCAAGGAGGTGGCCGACAACATCGCCGGGCACCGCGGCGTGATCGTGAATTCGGCACGCGCCGCGGAGCTCGGGATTCAGGAAGGCGACTGGGTGCGCATCGCGACGCCGCAGCGCGAGGTGCGCGCGCACGCGGTGCTGCGCCAGGGCATCCGGCCCGACACGCTGCTGCTGCTCGGGCAGTTCGGCCACTGGGCGACGCCGGTGGCGAAGGACTTCGAGATGCCGTCGATGAATTCGCTGGTGCCGATGTCGATGGAGCTCACCGATGCGACCGGCTCCGGGGCGGACTTGGTCAGAGTGTCTTTAGACAGAATATGACCCGTTGGGCGATGATCGCCGACCTGCGGCGCTGTGTCGGCTGCCAGACCTGCACCGCGGCGTGCAAGCAGGCCAACGGCACGCCGCCGGGCGTGCAGTGGCGCCGCGTGCTCGACCTCGAGGTGGGCGAGTACCCGCGCGTCAAGCGCGCCTTCGTGCCGGTGGGCTGCATGCACTGCGACGACCCGCCGTGCATGCACGTGTGCCCGAGCACCGCGACGCGCAAGCGCGCCGACGGCATCGTGACCATCGACTACGACCTGTGCATCGGCTGCGCGTATTGCGCGCTCGCCTGCCCATACGAGGCGCGCTACAAGGTCGACCGCCAGGAATTCGCTTTCGGCGCGCGCGCTCCGAATGAAACGCCGGACGAAAAGCGTGTTGGCGTAGCCACCAAGTGCACGTTCTGCGTCGAGCGCATCGACGCGGGCCTTGCCAAGGGACTCAAGCCGGGCGTCGACCCCGAGGCCACGCCGGCCTGCGTGAACTCCTGCATCGCGGGCGCGCTGCACTTCGGCGACGCCGACGATCCGGGCAGCAACGTGTCGGAGCTGCTCGCCGAGAACCAGTTCTTCCGCATGCACGAGGAGCTCGGCACCGGGCCGCGCTTCTACTACCTGTGGGACAAGGCGCCATGAGCGCGCTGCAGCGCCACTGGGACGCGCGCGCCGCGGCCAACTTCATGCTCGGCGGGGCCGGCGCTGGCCTCGTTGCGTGCGCACCGCTGACCGGCAATTCCGCCCTCGTGTTCGCCGGCCTCGCGATGATCGCGGCGGGGCTGGGCGCGGTGTGGCTCGAGATCGGCCGCAGGCTGCGCGCGGCGCACGTGCTGTTCAATCCCTTCACGTCGTGGATGACGCGCGAGGCGTTCGCCGCCCTGCTGCTCTTCCCGATCGGCCTGTTCTACCCGCTGTTCGCCGCGCCGCTGGCGCTCGCCTTCCTGTACTGCCAGGCGCGCATCCTCCACGCATCGAAGGGCATCCCGGCCTGGCGCGCGCGCGAGGTGATGGCGCTCGTAGTCTCGACCGGGCTTGCCGAAGGCGCGGGGCTCGCGCTGGTCTTCTCCGCGGACCGCTGGCTGCTCGGCGCGTTCGGCGCCGCAGTCGTGGTGCGCTACTTCGCCTGGCGCCGGTACCGCGCCGCAGTGCGCAGCGAGGCGCTCGAGCCGGCCGGCCGGACGCTCGCCTGGCTCGGCACCGGGGCGGCGCTCGTGCTGCTGCCGATCGCCCCGCCGCTCGCCGGGCTCGCCGCGGCGGCGTGCGGCGCGTGGCTCAAGCTCGCGCTCGTCACGCGCGCTTCGTTCAAGCAGGGCTTCTCGCTGCCGCACCTGCCGGTGCGCGGCGCACGATGAGGAGAATCGCACCATGACCGCCATGCTGCAGCCGCGCTACGCGTCGAAGATCCACGCGCGCGCGCGGCCCACCGAGTATTTTCACGAGTCGCTCGAGACCCTGTCGCGCGCCGCGCTGGAAAAGGTGCAGCTGCGCCGGCTGCGCGCCACGGTGAAGCGCGCGTTCGAGGCGGTGCCGCTGCACCGCCGCCGCATGGAGGCGGCCGGCATCACGCCGCGCGACGTGCGCACCCTCGACGACGTGCGCTCGCTTCCCTTCACGCTGAAGAGCGACCTGCGCGAGCACTATCCGTTCGGACTGTTCGCGCGCCCGCGCACCAAGCTCGCGCGGCTGCACGCCTCCTCCGGCACCACCGGCAAGCCGACCGTGGTCGGCTACACGCGCCATGACATCGCGCTGTGGGCCGGCCTGATGGCGCGCTCGCTGGCGTGCGCCGGGGCGCGCGCCGGCGACGTGGTGCACAACGCCTACGGCTACGGCCTGTTCACCGGCGGCCTTGGCGCGCACTACGGCGCCGAGCGCCTCGGCGCCACGGTGGTGCCGATGTCGGGCGGCTCGACCGAGCGCCAGGTGATGCTGATCCGCGACTTCGGCGCGCGCGTGCTGTGCGCCACGCCGTCGTACGCGCTGAACATCGCGGAAGTGGCCGAGCGCGAAGGCCTCGATCTGAGAACGACCAGCCTGCAGGTCGGCGTGTTCGGCGCCGAGCCGTGGAGCGAGGCGATGCGGCGCGAGATCGAGAGCCGCCTGGGCCTGCGCGCGTTCGACATCTACGGGCTGTCGGAGATCATGGGCCCGGGCGTGGCGGTCGAGTGCGAGGCGCAGGACGGCCTGCATGGCTGGGAGGACCACTTCCTGTTCGAGGTCATCGACCCGCAGACCGGCCAGCCGCTCGCCGACGGCGAGTCGGGCGAGCTGGTGATCACCACGCTCACCAAGCAGGCGCTGCCGATGCTGCGCTACCGCACGCGCGACATCACGCGCCTTGCGCGCCGCGCCTGCGCGTGCGGGCGCACGCACGCGCGCCTGCAGCGCATCACCGGCCGCAACGACGACATGCTGATCATCCGCGGCGTGAACGTCTATCCCTCGCAGATCGAGGCGGTGCTGGTCGGCCTGCCGGGCATCGCGCCGCACTACCAGCTGGTGCTCGAGCGCAAGGGCAGCCTGGACGAGCTGACCATCGAAGTCGAAGCCTCCGACGCCGGCGCCGCCGAGCGCGTGCGCCACCACGTGAAATCGATGATCGGCGTGAGCGCCGCGGTGAAGGTGATGAAGCCCGGCGAAGTGCCGCGCTCGCAGGGCAAGGCGGTGCGCGTGCGCGACCTGAGGCCGAAGGCCTAGGATGTTCGCGAACCTCTCGCGCAGCCGGCTGCTGCCGATGTCGCTGCCGTTCCGCTTCTTCGGCGCCGCGGCGGCTTTCCAGCTCGCGGCGTGGGCCCTGCTGCTGGTGTTTTCCGCCGAGCTCATTTCGTTCGAAGGCGGCCTCGGGCCGATCTTCGCCGCGCTGCACCTGCTGACGCTGGGCGTGCTGGCGATGAGCGCGGCGGGCGCCACGCTGCAGCTCCTGCCGGTGGCGACGCGCCAGCCGGTGCGCGCACTCTGGGCGGTCAAGCTCACCTGGTGGCTGCTGGTGCCGGGAATCGTGGTGTTCGCTGCCGGCGCGGCAGCGTACCGGCCGCAGCTCATGGGTCCCGGTGCGCTCGCCGCGGTCGTCGCTCTTGCGATCTATGCGCTGCTGCTCGCCAGGAACCTGGTCGGCGCGCGGGGGATGAGGGTCGTGGTCGCGCACGGCTGGGCCGCGCTCGCCTGCCTCGCCGCGCTCGCCGCCACCGGCATCGCGCTGGTGGCGCGCTACGAGCACGGCATCGCGCTCGATCACGCGGCGTTCCGCAGCGCGCACATGGTGCTCGCCACCTACGGCTTCATGGGCCTGCTGGCCATCGGCCTGTCGAACTTCCTGCTGCCGATGCTGGCGGTCGCGCCGCCGCCGCCGCCGCGCGTATCGTTCGCCGTCCTGGGCGCCGCCGGCGCGGCGATCGTCATCGCCTGTTTCGGCTTTACCAGCACTGCAGCGCTCGTCGGTCTCGGCGCCGCCATCGCGCACGTGGCCTCGATGGAGCGCTCGCTGCGCGCGCGGCTGCGGCCGCCGCTCGGGCCGGCGTTCATGCTGATCCGCGTGTCCTGGGCCTGCCTGCTCGCGAGCCTGGCGCTCGCCGCGCTCGGCTTCCCCGGCGGCGCGCTGCCGTTCGGTCTCGTGCTGGTGCCCGGCTGGCTGCTCACGTTTCTGCTCGGCGTCATGCAGCGCATCTTGCCGTTCCTCGCCTCGGTGCACGCATCGCAGAGCGCGCGCGGCACGCCGCTCATCTCGGCGCTGACGCCGGCGCGGCTGCTCGCCGCGCACCGGCTGCTGCACCTTGGCGCCGTGGCTCTCCTGCTGATCGGGGTGTTTGCCCGGAACACCATCCTCATTCAGGCCGGCGCAGCCGCCGGATTGGCCGCGGCCGCGCTGTTCGTCGCCTTCTACGCCTTCGTCCTCGTGAAAGTCCGCACCCATGGAGATGCCTACCCGCCAAGTCAGCCGGCGCCTGCATGAGGAGCACCAGGCCACGCTCGCGCTGTGGACGCGGCTCGAAGCCGCGCTCGCGGCCGGGCGCGCCGACGCCGCGCTGCTGCGCGCCGCCGCCGCCTCGCTCGCCGACGAGATCGAGCGTCATTTCGCCTTCGAGGAGAAGGAGCTGTTCCCGCGCCTCGCCGCCGCCGGCGAGGGCGACATCGCCGCTCTGCTCGAGGAGGAGCACGGCACGATCCGCAGCGCGGCCACGCGCTTCATCGCCGCGGTAAAGGACAACCCTCTGGATGCGAACCTCAGGCCGCTGGGCCTGGAGCTCGCCGAGCGGCTGGTGTCGCACGTGCAGAAGGAAGAGATGTCGATGCTGCCGGCGCTCGACGACCTGCTCGACGAGGAGACCGACGATGCGCTCGCGGCCGCTTACTGAACGGGACCTCGACGCGGTCGTCGCGATCGACGCCTCGCTCGCCGGCCGCACGCGGCGCGTGTACTTCGAGCGCCGCCTGGCTGCGGCGCAGCGCGAGCCGGAGCGCCACCTGCAGCTCGGCGTGGAGGCGCGCGGCGCGCTGGCCGGCTTCATGCTCGGGCGCGCGCTCGAGGGCGAGTTCGGCCGCAGCGAGCCGGCGGTGCGCCTGGAGGCGTTCGGCGTGGCGCGCGCCGCGCAGGGCCGCGGGCTGGGCGGCGCGCTGCTCGGCGCCTTCGAGGCCGAGGCGGAAAAACGCGGCCTGCGCGAGCTGCGCACCACCGCGCTGTGGCGCCAGCACGCGCTGCTCGCCTTCTTCGACCGCGCGGGGTTCGGCCTCGCGCGGTCGAAGAA